>Ga0315288_10003846_pt1 | contig 19117 bp, 8 predicted proteins | sample YL17G11_20_MG_FD_203454 | JGI IMG/M metagenome (GOLD analysis project Ga0315288, IMG submission 203454) | Sediment microbial communities from Yellowstone Lake, YNP, Wyoming, USA - YL17G11_20 | ecosystem: Environmental > Aquatic > Freshwater > Lake > Sediment | place: USA: Wyoming | collected... | reverse complement strand
CAAGCTGGTCGGTCGATGAAACGCTTTCCGCCTCCACCTCCGGCCAACTGGGAAATGTCACCGTCCAGTGGTGCATCATCTCGGAAAGCCTCAACAAATCCACTCACCACAAAGGCGCCCACGGCTACGGCTCACTAATCCGCGGAGGATGGGGCAACGGATACACATTCCATCATAACCTCTACGCTCACCATCATGGCCGCTCGCCCCGTCCGGGCAATTACAATCCGAGCAGCAAGGACCCCGACGGCTTCATCCTCGACTTCCGCAACAACGTGATTTACAACTGGGCCGGCTCCGCAGCGGGGTACAACGCCGACGGCTCCAACGGCACCGACAGCATCACTAAAATGAACTTCGTCGGCAACTACTACAAACGCGGGACAAACTCAACGGGGAATCTCGCATTTTCAGAAAGCACCCCTTCCGCAAAGGCCTTTTTCGCCGACAATGCTATGAACGGTCTCTGCCACAAAGACCCCTGGTCTCTCGTGACTTTCAACAAATTCTCCGATAAGCAATTGCAGACCTACAGGCAATCAGAGCCGATACCGGCCCCGCCGGTCGCAACGGACGACCCGAATAGGGCCTTCGAGCGTGTTTTGGCCTGGGCCGGCGCCGTTCTCCCAAGGCGCGACTCTGTGGACGCCCGCGTTGCCGCCGAGGTGATCGACGGAACAGGAAAAATCATAGATGATGAGCAGGACGTCGGCGGCTGGCCCGCTCTCAAATCCTCTGAGCCACCCCTCGATACCGACCACGATGGAATGTCCGATGATTGGGAAGAACTGCATAACCTGAATCCGAACGACCCAACCGACGGCCCAAAAGACCGCGATAGCGACGGCTACACCAACATCGAGGAATACTTGAACCACCTCGCCCCACCCAAACACACAACCTCATTGGTATATCATATCTCCTCTGGTACTGTCATTCCTGCGAAAGCAGGAATCCATATTCGCCGTACTCAGAATGTCGCCCCGGCCGGTCATAATGCAGAAGAAGCAGGCGGCGGGACTTGATATCTTCTGTGGAGGTTAGAATGGACTTAACCAGATCGAATGAAAGACCGAGTTGGTCACTCTCAACTCGTGCTTATGCTTGCCTTGGAATCCTGATTGTGGGCGGATTCAGCGGCAGCAGGGCGGTCGCAGAGAGCTTCGTTCCCTTCGTCATCCCGGCCAGGCCGAACCCTGATTCTCCAATCGCAGCGCCTCCGGGCGAGCCGATTGCCTCAGACTCGCCCAGACTCGTTGTTGCCGGCGCTCACTTCTATCGCAGCGGTGAAGATGAACGAGTCCGTCTCTGGGGCGTCAATCTCTCGTTTGGCGCAAATCTGCCCAGGCATGAGGACGCCCTCCACATAGCCGCTCGTCTGGCCGCAGCCGGCGTCAACACCGTCCGATGTCACCACATGGACACTGCTCGCTGGCCGCGAGGCCTCTGGAATGCGGGCGACGGCAGGGACATTGCCCCCGAGGCCCTTGACAGGCTGGATTTTTTTATCGACCAGCTCGCCCGCCGCGGAATCTGCGTCGATATCAACCTCCACGTCGGCAGAGAGCACAGCCAATTCCTCGGCCTGCCCAAGACAAACAGTGATTATGACAAAATCTCAAATATCTTTACCCCCGCCCTGGTTGACGCCCAGAAGAAATACGCCCGCGACCTGCTTACTCACGTCAATCCCTACCGCAAGGCCCGCTACGCCGATGACCCCGCCGTCGCAATTGTTGAAATCACCAATGAAAACAGCTTCTTTATGTGGGGCGCGGAACAGACCTTGCGGACGCTGCCGGATCACTATGCAAAGATATTGCAGGGCAGGTTCAACGTCTGGCTGAAGCAGCAGTATGGTTCGGACGAAAAGCTTCGCAATACCTGGTCCGAGGGCTCTGAGCTGCTCGGCGGAAATCTCGTCAAAAACGGCGACTTCGAGCTCAGCGAGGTTGGCGGCACCATCCCACTCCACTGGAGCCTCGAACAGCACGGTACCTGCAAGGCCTGGTGCTCCCGCCAGCGACTCGAAGCAAGAAGGGCGCTGCAAATAGATATTGCCGAAGCCGACGACACCGAATGGCACCTGCAATTCAATCAGCGGGGCCTCGCCCTCAAGAAGGGCCAATACTACACCGTCGCCTTCGAAGCCGCCGCCGACAAACCGCGCAGCATCACCTGCTCCGTTGGTCAGGCCGACAGCCCGTGGGGCAACCTCGGCCTTTCCCAGCGCGTCGAGCTTACCGAAAAACGCACGTCCTTTCGCTACGGGTTCGTCGCCCAGGCCGACGAAAACAACGCCCGCCTCAGTTTTGCCTTTGGCACCGGTCAAATACCCATCCACCTGGCCAACGTCGAGCTTCGCCCCGGCGGCAGGGTCGGCCTAAAAGAAGGTGAATCCGTCGAGAAAGCAAATGTCGCCCTCTTTGCCGAGACCGAAAGCCCGGCCCGCACGCTCGACCGAATGATGTTCCTCGCCGAGACCGAAAAGGTCTATTTTGACGATATGCGAAACTTCATCCAAAAAGACCTCGGCTGCAAGGCCCTCGTTACCGGCACAATAGTCTTCGGCCCCCTCGGACTCTACGCCCAGAGCGATATGGACTTCATCGACGCCCACGCATACTGGCAGCACCCGCGCTTCCCGGGCCGCCCCTGGGACGCCGCCAACTGGCTCATCGACCAAAAGCCAATGACCGATTATCCCGACGAGGCCACCCTCTTTCGCCTCGCCGCCGAGCGCCTGCACGGCAAACCCTTCACCGTCAGCGAATACAACCACCCCGCCCCTCTTGATTCGCAGGCCGAATGTGTGCCGATGATTGCCTCCTTCGCCGCCGCCCAGGACTGGGACGGCGTCTGGCTATACACCTACTCCCATTCCTCCGATGATTGGGATCGGCAGAACCTCAGCAGCTACTTCGACATCGACACCAACCCCGCCAAATGGGGCTTTATGCGCGCCGGGGCGGCCATTTTCCGTGAGGCCGTAGTCGCACCGGTCGAAGGCCGTCTCCTTGCGGCCCTCGCTGCGTCATCGGACATCCTGCGTCACCTGGCGCGGCTACATCTGACGTATGACGGTGACATGTTTGACGCCGTGTCTGCGGCCTGTGGTGCGACACGCCAGGCGCTGCTGAGCAATCAGTTGTATGTGAGCCTTCGGCCATCGTCCGCCGTTGAGCCAACTGTTCAATCCCCTACAAAGCTCACTTGGTCGGTTGAGAATGGAAAGGGATTATATTTCGTTGGGGCCGGGGCAGGCGTTCTGGCGGGAGACACTACCAAATTCGTTCAGGCCCGCCCCGTTAGAAATTCTCTGCTGGGGGGTGCTGCCAGTCGGGGGGGTGGGATTTCTAACGGGGCCCGCATCGACAGCCCCGTTTATGCCGTAATCACAGCCACGCCGCTCGACGGCGTGCCCTGGTGGAACAGTAAAAAGATATTGGTCACTGCCTGCGGCCGATGCGAGAATACCGGTATGAAGTTCTCCGAAGACCGGCGGACCGTAGGCCGGGACTGGGGCGGACCGCCTGTGCAGATTGAAGCCGTCGAAGGAACGATTTCGATAAAAGTCCCGGCGGGCCCCGTTAGAAATTCTCTGGTGGGTGGTGCTGCCAGTGGGGGGGCTGGGATTTCTAACGGGGCGGGCCAATGGAGGTGCCAGGCGCTCGGGCCTGATGGTATGCCAAGTCAGCAAGTCGCTGTCCGTATCGAGGGCGAGCAAAACACTGTGGAGCTTTCGCCAAAGTATAAAACAATGTGGTATCTTCTGACCCGATCCGAGGCCGGTGAAAAATGAAACCAACGCGTTTCCCAAACACCGCCGTCATTCCGACCGGAGGCACGACGGTGCTGATTGCCAGCATCTTCAGATAACGCCTGTCGGCGGGGCCGATTGACTTTGGCCCCGTCCTCACGGATGGCGCCCTGCGCTGCCGGACCAAAGACGACGCCATTGTAATCACTCCCTTGCCTGATACCGCCCCTTTCGCCGTCAGGCTCCGGCCCGATAGACTGCCCTGGGCAGCACCGATAGACTTGAAATCCGCCGTTGCTGTTGACGCCGACGGCAAAAGGATTCGAGATGTGGATTTCACTGTGAAGGGAAATCTGGTAGAGTTTCAAACTCGAGAAATGGTTCGACAAGCTCACCATCCTGAGCAGCGTCGAAGGAATGAATTCGCGTACATTTTTCGGAAGGACAAAAAATGAGCAGGTTTTCGCTTATGAGCATTGTGGCCGTTGTTCTGTTTTGCCTGGAAGCCCAGTCGCTCGCGCAGGCCGGCACCGAGCCGATGGTGCTCTTCGATTTTGCCCCCGGCTTCGATGTCGGCTCCGTGACGGTAAGTGACGCCAATATCTCTCTGTCCGAGGGCGGATCCCTCCGCATACAGACCGGGCGCAGTGGGCTCTGGCCCGGCGTCACGCTCAAACCGCCCGCGGGCAAGTGGGACCTCTCCGCGCACAATTATCTGTCCCTCGACGTCTCTAACCTGGGGGCCGAACGGCTCACGCTGAGCTGCCGTGTTGACAATCCCGACGCCGACGGCGCCAAAAACTGCGTCACCGACAGCCTCACCCTCGACCCCGGCAAGTCGGGAACGCTAACCGTGCAGATATTTCCCGGTCCCTGGAAGCTGTCCGAGCCGCTCGAATTGATCGGAATGCGCGGATTCCCGACGCACGCCGGAAAAATCGACACATCCAATGTCACTCAGTTGGTTATTTTTGTCAACAAGCCCGCCCCCGCTGCTTCGGTTTTGCAAAGCAGAACGACGGGGGACCACCACTTCGAGGTTGACAATATCCGCGCCGCCGGCAGCGTTCGCACCCTCGATACGAAGGCTTTCCTGCCCTTTATCGACGAGTTCGGCCAGTTTATACATATAGACTGGCCCGGCAAAACGCACTCCCTAAAAGAGCTCATCGACAGCGGGAAAGCCGAGGAAAAGGAGCTCGCCGCGCATCCGGGCCCGCCCGACCGCAACCAGTATGGCGGCTGGACCGCAGGCCCCAAGCTCGAAGCCACCGGCTCTTTCCGGGTCCAGAAGTTCAACGACAAATGGTGGCTCGTTGATCCCGAAGGCCGGCTCTTCTGGTCGCACGGTATCGATTGTGTTGGCGCAGGCAACGCCACCCCCATTACCGACCGCGAAAACTACTTCCGCGAGCTGCCCAATGCCAATTCGCCGTTTGCCGGATTTTATGGCACCGGAAGCTGGGCGCCCCACGGGTACTACAAAGACCACTCCCCGTACAAGACTTACGACTTCAGCCAGGCCAACTTCCTTCGCAAGTATGGCCGGGATTGGACAGACCACTTCGCGCAAATTACCCACCGTCGGCTCAAAAGCTGGGGACTCAACACTATCGCCAACTGGTCCGACAGCGACATCTACCTGATGCGAAAGACCCCATACGTCTGCACCATCAGCTACGCCTCGAAAACGCTCGAAGGCTCGGAAGGCTACTGGGGTAAATTCTACGACGTCTTCGATCCGAGCTTCCGCGACAGGCTTCGCGACCGCCTCGCCTCCGAGAAGGATAAAACCGCAGACGACCCCTGGTGCATCGGCTACTTCGTCCATAACGAATTGTCCTGGGGCGATGAGCTGTCTCTGGCCATCGCCGCCCTGGCGTCTCCCGCCGACCAGCCCGCAAAGAAGGTCTTTATCGATGACCTGAAAGAAAAGTACAACACTATCGAAAGGCTCAATGCAGCCTGGGCGACGAACCACGCATCCTGGCAGGAGCTCCTGAAAAGCACACAGCCCCCCGATAAGGACAAGGCCCGTGAGGACCTCGCCGCTTTCTATACAAAGACTGCTGAGACCTACTTCAAGACTATTCGCGACGAATTGAAAAAAGTTGCTCCCACCAAGCTCTACCTGGGCTGCCGATTCGCCTGGGTGAACGACAGGGCCGCACTCGCCGCCGCCAAGTACTGCGACGTCGTCAGCTACAATCGCTACACCTACAGCGTTGCCGACCACCGTCTGCCCGACAATATCGATATGCCCATAATCATCGGCGAGTTCCATTTTGGCGCGCTCGATAGAGGGATGTTCCATACAGGTCTGAAAGTGACCAGCGACCAGAACGACCGCGCCGAAAAATACAAAAGCTACGTCCAGGGCGCACTGCGAAACCCCTGCATAGTCGGCACGCACTGGTTCCAGTACAAGGACCAGGCGACAACCGGCCGAGGCGACGGCGAAAACTACCAGATCGGCTTCATCGATGTGTGCGACACTCCTTACCCGGAGATAGTCCGCGCATCTATAGACGTCGGCTACGGAATGTACGAATATCGCCTCAATAACCCATAATTGCGCGCATTTGCTACACGTCCGGTGTGCGAATGGGCTTGTATCTCGTATTTCGTCCCAACGGGGGGGCGAATTGGGTTTGATTGGGTTTGTTTTGGATAGCGTTCGTTGCTCATTGTTCGTTGTTCGTTGGCATAAGCCTTTGTTCTTGCTGTACTTATGTTTATATTGCCCATTTTGAAATTGGGTTTGTTTTGCAAAAAACAGGGCGATTTGTAGAGGAGTCTCTACAAGTGTAAAGGGCAGGCAAGCTGGGCAGGATGGGCGGGCTGAGAGACTGAAATCCGAAATCCTAATATCGAAATCCGAAACAATGTCAAAATCGAAATGAGCCAAATTCAAAACAACTCCTCGTCGGTAGTGGGGTTGGGTAGGCATGACACTATTTACTATTTGCTATTTACTGTTGACTATAGACTATTTGTTAGATGTATATTATACACGATGGGATGTTGGGTGTCAAGTTAATTTCAACCACAGATTTCACAGATTTCACAGATTTTCACGGATTTTCACGGATTAACCGCATTCCCAAGGGACAGGAAGATCGCGGAGATCGGAGAGAGAGAATGAGGAGAAGAGAAGTGAACTAAAGTGAGCTAAAGTTGGATTTGCGATATTGATTGTTTGACAGGGGAGCGGGGTTGTGTAGAATTGGTGGGGCTGGCGGGCGCCGCCACGGGCGGGGTTTGAGCAGGGCGGGTTCCGGGCCGGGCCGGCGGGTTGAGGATATTATTGAGGGCGCAGGATGGCGAAAGACGGTTTTGATAGGTATTTGAGTGAGATAAATGGGGCGTCCGTAGGGCGGGGTAAATATTTGCGTGGGGGGATATGACGGAGAAGATAAGAAACTAGTGAACGAGCGAGAGAAAAGCGGGAGCATGAATGATGGCTGATCGAAGGGGTGAGAGCAGACCTCCTTGGGAAAGGCTTGAACGGCCGTGGGGTGCTGTGGGTGGGGCTTTCAAACGGGGCGTGTTTGGGGCTGGTATGCGTTTGTTGGCGCATGTGATAAGGGCCGGGCCCTGTTTCGGATTGGCGCGACGGGTACTTAGCCAGCTTCGGTTCTGGGGAGAGCGATGGGTCTTTCAGTCGCGGGAGAAACTAAGATACAAGGGTTCTGAGCTTCGGGCTGTCGGAAACGTAATTAGATTGGGAGCTTGGCCTGCTCTGTTAGCACTTGTAGTAGTCGCGGTTCTATACAATGTTCCTTCGCAGACTGCTCTTGGTGATAAACTGACGGACATTGTCCAATTAGTAGTCCCATCCGTGCCTGAACTGGGCAGGATAAGTGATACCATGTACCTGACGCTCCTGACAACGGTTGCGGGTGCAAGTGTCGCGGTCCTCGCGCTTTATTTCACGACGCTCAGCATTGTGGCGGCGTCATATTCAGAGCCACATCACCGTGAGATACGCAACCTGATCATAGATAATAGGGTAAGCCGTGGATATCTTTCGATACTATCCCATGTTGGAGGCGTGTGTTTATTTGGACTCGTGTGCTTGGGAGTGGGGTTTGGCTCGAGTCTTTTGGTCATGGTCTATGTGGTCTTTATTGGAGGGATTGTGATTCTATCTTTTTTTTGGGTGGGACGCGATATTTTTCAGTTCCTTGACCCAAGACGCTTGGCGTATGTGCCCAGTCGCAATTTTCTCAAAGCAACGAGAAATGCAACGATTCATGGAGCTCGGTGGAAATTGCCTGGTTTTCAGCGTTATTTCAGGAAACAGGCATTGGGCGAGCTTTATAAACTTGAATGTATTGTAGAATGTGCTCGCTCGGAGACGGCTCGGAGGGAGATCGAAAGCGAGTTGTGCATTCGATTGCTCCAGTTGTTGGGCAAAAGCGTTTCTGATTCGGGCAAGATTCCAAGTGATAGTACATGGTTTCCACGGAAAAGGCGGTTCAAAGAGTGGGGATTTACAAGCAGCATTGAAGCTGATATTGCGCGGAGAACTGGGAATGTACCTGGAGCGGAGGATGTGCCAGATTACTTGTTCATGTGCAAGGCGATCAGTCTGATGGTTAGGAGATTGCTTGAGGGGCTCCTAAATCGCCAGGACTATTCGGAGGTATCTGGCGTTCTTTTGGAGGTCCACCGAGTTGTGGGAAAACTGGGCGACAGCCTGGCAATGGAAGAGGCACGACATCTCCTCAGCGAAGTTCGTACCGGTCTCTTCTTCGGTGACGGAGGACTATATGTAGTCGAGAAGAACGATCGGATTCACGCCATGTCGATGGCAGGTATCTATGGAACGTGTCTCTTAAATCTTGCAATTTCGACTTCAGGGAAGTTGGAGTCAGTCTCTGACGATGAGATATTGAATGCCTCTACAGATCTCAAGGCTCGTCGGACAAGAGCTCTCTATAAACGCGGGCACCCACGGGAGGTGCTTCGCCGCCTGGAGGAATTACACAAGTGCTTACTATTTGAGCAAAAAGCAGAAGGTGGCATAATATCTGGGGACTGGTCTCTGAGAGAGCATGTCGCGCGACGGTATGCTGACTATGTATGGAGCGTGTAGGAGCAGCTTGTTGGATGTCTCAACGAGTACTGTGTGGAACCTGTCCAAAGACTGAGAAAAGGGGGGACAGTTTGGACAACGGCTGAACTGCTGAGAAGTGGGATTGAGACAACGAAGAAGATCGGGTTCAGGATTGAAGCATTGAGTCAGGTCTATGAGAAGTTGAGGGCACATGCAGTCACAACGGAAGACTGGCAGAGCGTTGATTACGGATCGCTCAGGAAGAAGCTCCAATGTACAGAGGCTGAGCTTTTGAGCAAGGGCGCTGATATTGCTCCGGAGTTGATCTCGCGTGTGGATGACGGGGAGCTTCCGGACTACGGGGGCATTTTCAGGGCATATGTGAGCGACACGCTTGTATCGAAAATGCAGACTCAAAATATGGCTGAGTTTGAATCACTTTTTGCCAGTTTCTTGGCGACGAGTTTAGGAATCGCAGAGAGGCACATAACAGAAAAGGACAATCATTTTTTGAAGCCTCATATGAAAATCGCTCTTGATACCGCTACGGATCTTCTCGATTTGTCGGGTCTGGCATTGCTCTTCAGCGAGCTACATGGAACAGACTTTTTCAAGATAGTGAAGGGTGCATGGGATGGGTATTTTGAGAAGCACACGAATGGAAAGGGGGCAATAGAGTTCTTCTATCATGCGATAAGTGCGTCTTTGCAGCTTCCGGCTATGTCGCCAAGTGGAACGGGGCGATGGAATTGGGAAAGGGCCTTTGTTGACGCAATGGCGAAAGCCGGTTTTAACGTAGAGAGAACGCGCAGCCATTGGGAGGATGAAGAGATCGCACGGAGCAAGCATCAAAGCCGGATAATACAGTCCATCCATCCGAACATTGGCATGATGTTTACTCATCCTTATGACTACTTTGCAGTATTTTACTTGTTGCTTCGGCCCGAGGGTAGAGGGGTAGAGCTTCCAGACAGCTCGAAACGATGCAAAGAAAACGTTGATCGAGAAACGGAGAGGCGAAAGGGGGAAACGGATACATGAGAAGGGTTGACTTGTTTGGAAGAGATGACCTTATGTGGTCTGGTAAGTCGGTTTCTGAGCCAAGTGGCCCGTTCTTTCCGACAAGCCCGAACCTGGAGATGATGGGTGAGGATGCAGGAGCAGCCATATATCTACAGTGCCATCAGCGACACAGTAGCGTGGGAGGAGGATTCTCCTCAGTGAGCTTTGGGGTTGAACCAGAAGACGAAAAAGTGATGAACTGTTTCGGTACGCTGGTCGGCGGAGAGTATAGAGATCTTGATTACAATATCGCCCAATTCTTGAATATGATTGGGAGGACGATTATTGTGGAGGGATATTTCGTATATGAGTTTCAAGTTGGACGGGACAAGAGCACGGGGAAACTGGTGGAAATGGATTTCTCGCCGGTTTCTGCGCCAGACGATAAGGCTTTCGTCTGCGGTAGGCATGTAGTTCAATTGTTGTCGCGAGTTGTTGCACGGGAATATGACTGCTCGCGAATACGAAGACTAAACCCTTCTGACACTTTTATCTTCCAAGCTCCGAAACGGTGGAGGCGCAATCTGCACAGAGCACGAAGCGCTTTGCGTCTGTTTGATGCGATGGAGCACCGCGCGATGGAGGAGATGGGAAAGGCGATGAGGTCGCGTAGCCATAGTTACTCTGGATACGATCACGCTGCAAACGTGACAATGGTGGCGAGAGAGACGGCTCCGTTGGGATGGACTGGCAGAGGTATGTTTCACGGTTACGGAACCGACTGTCAGCTTTTTGAACGGCAGATTCGGTGGAATGAATTCTGTATCGATCTGCGGGACTCGATGATACGGGAGTTGGAGAGAGCCGTCGAAAAAATTGCGGAGATATTGAAGTGCAACTGTCGGTTGACTGTAGAAGAGAGAAAAGAGTACACGCTTGAGGATGTAAGAAAGAAACTCAGAGAAGGGAAGACCTCGACTGTTAAATTAGTGAAACTCCTGTTTTAGTACGGGCGGGTAGCATCACTGGGGATGATAAGGCGCGGAAGCTGTTTATCGTTGAGAATTACTTGGAGGCTGTTGGTGTTATGACGGCGTTGGGAAGGCGGGGGGTGTTTAGGGTGATATGGAGAGGGGTCGGACAAATCGGACAGGTTGGACGAGTAGGACAGGTCGGACTAATGGGGCGGGGGTGATTGTTTGAATAGACCCCTCGACTTCGCTTCGCTGCGCTCGGGCCCCCAGGGCCCCTTGCGGGGATGACTTACGAGAGATTGCCTCGGCCCTGCGGGCCTCGCAATGACGAGGGGGGGGTGAGGAAATGGATTTCAGATTTAAGATTAGGTCCTTCGACTTGCCTGCGGCTCGCTCAGGATGACGCGGGGCGTCAATTTAAGATTGGGTCAAGGCGCGGGGGGCGATTTTGAGATTTTCGATCCTTCGATGCTTCGACGAAGCTCTCCGCAGGGGAGCTCAGGCCAAGGGCGAGCTAATCGAGGGCCGGCGTGCCGCCGGCCGCTAAACGGGGAGTGGACTCGCACCCACTATCTTAGCTTATCTGCTCCCTTACGGTCGCAGCTTGTTGGGTGTCTTCTTTGTGGGGCGTTGGCCGCCTATGTCGTCGTTTGGGAGGGCTATCTCTCGGTCTTGATGGTCAGCTCGCCCTGTGATAGACCTTCCGATGTGGCGACGAGGCTGATTTGGCCGGGTCTTTCCGTGGATTGCAGAATCACCATACATCTGCCGTTGAACGCCTTTCTCTGCTCGGCCTTATATGGCTCATCGCTCCAGAGGTCTCCATTATCCACGCCGACAATTTTGCCTTCGCCTAAAACATCGAAACGGATCAAATTCGACGAATCAGGAACCAGAATCCCATTGGCATCGACAACGCTGACCTCTACATAACACAAGTCCCGTCCGTCCGCCCAGATTGTCGGACGATCGGGCTTCAGTTCAATCGCCGCCGCCTTGCCCGCCGTTATCAATTCATCCCAGCAGACAACGCCGCCCGGACTCCTGGCCACCGCTCTTAGCACGCCCGGCAGGCAGGGCACGTCCCAGGTTATCATCCTGTCCTCAAAGTCCGCAAGGTTCTTCTCGCCGCAGGATAGGCCATTCAACGACAGCTCGACGCTCTGGCAGTTCGTGAATGTCACCACCTTCACATCCTTGCCCTCGAGCTTTGGCAGTGTCCAGTGCGACACCATCTTCGGCCAGTCCCAGTGCCTGGCCGTAAAGGCCTGCACATCGAGAGAATCGTCCACAACCGCGATATACACCATTGGCACATCCGACCACAGGCTCTGGTGAAGATATGATATCGGCCTGCGAAAACCGCACGTGTCAATCAGGCTGCAGTTCCACCCGTGGCAAGGCCACCCGGCCGCCGCCTCGCCGAGGTAGTCGATGCCCGTCCAGACGAACGACCCGACGACATAGTCATTCTTTAGCGCGTCGAACCACGGATTCATCGCATAAAACGCCCTGTGCGTATCGCCCCGACCCCGATAATAAGCGTAGCTTTCAGTACTGATAATGATGATATTAGGATCGTTCTGTCTGTACTTGTCGAACCATTGCTCCTGATAATTCAGGCCCGCTATGTCCTGGATAGCCGCGAAGTCCGGCGTGTATGTCGGAGAAGTACCGCACGTCACTTTCCGCGACGGCTCGGCCTTATGCACGTAATCCACCAACATCCGCAGCTTGTCCTGAGTCTCTTTCGTTTCCTGTCCCTCGACCTCGTTACCCACGCTCCACAGCACTACCGACGGGTGATTCCTGTCGCGCCGCAGCATAGAGCTCAAATCCTTCTCCCAGTCCTCGGCCCACGTCGCGTGGTTTTTCCCTCCCCACTTGTCGAACGCCTCGTCAATCAACAGGAAGCCCATCCTGTCGCACATATCCAGCATCTCGGGCGCGGGCGGGTTGTGGCTCGTTCGGATTGCATTGCACCCCACGCTTTTGAGCACCTCAAGTCTTCTTTCCATCGCCCTGTAATTAAACGCCGCGCCAAGTGCGCCAAGATCGTGGTGGATGCACACGCCCTTCATCAAGACCGGCTCGTCGTTCACAAAAAGCCCCTTCTGCGGGTCCCACCTGACCCGCCGAATCCCGAAAAGCGTAAGATACTTATCGACGACCCTGCCGTCCTCTACCACCATAGTGTGCAGGTAGTAAAGATTCGGTGACTTCAGAGACCATAAAGCCGGCTCGCTAACCTTCATCTCCTGTGAAAACTCAAATTCTCCGCCCGCCGCAATCGTCTCCTCGGATTCGGCGTCGCCGACGCGTCTGCCCCTGCCGTCAAGAATAGCCGTCTTGAGTGTGCAGTCCCTGGGAGTCTCGTGTTCGTTCTTGACCAGTGTCTTGACGCTGACCGTCGCCGAATCCGGCGACACCTCCGGCGTCGTTACATAAGTCCCCCAGTGCCCGACGTGCAGCTTGTTTGTCAGCGTCAGCCAGACGTGCCTGTAGATGCCCGACCCTGAATACCACCGGCACGTTTGTTCCGAATTGTCCACGCGAACCGCTACGACGTTCGATGCGCCCCACTTTATGTGCGGCGTCAGGTCGTATTCGAAGCTCGAATAACCGTACCAGCGTTTCCCCAGGTGCTGCCCGTTGATCCAAACGTCGCTGTTCTTATACACGCCGTCGAACTGTATGAATACCTTCATATCTTTCTGCTTTGGACTAAGCCGCAAGTCCTTCCTGTACCAGCCAATCCCGAGCGGAAGATACCCTCCGCCTGCTTTGCTTACATTGTCTTTTGCGAAAGGCCCTTCGATGCTCCAGTCGTGGGGCACATCAATCCTCTGCCAGGTCAAATCGTCGTAAGTACTCTGTTCGGCTCCTTTTGCCTCTCCCTTGAAGAACTTCCAGCCCAGGTCAAAGCTCTCAACCACCCGAAAATCCGACCCCGCAACGCCCGTATTCACGTTGCACAGGCACACGATTGCCGCGGCGCACAACACCGCACGGACCCCACTGAGATTCGTTTTCATTATGCCGTGCCCCCTTTCTTCCTGCTCGCTCTTTCCCTCAGCCGTCTGCAACATCATTCTGTTTCAAAGCCCTGACAATCCTGATTCCATAGTATAAGACCCCACGGCTTCATAAGCAAGTCATCTGATTGCCCTGTCGCGGGAATCACAACGATGTTCCTTATCCCCCAGCATAACGGTATAATCAGGCGGCCGTAATGAAAAGACCTTCTCGTAAAAGGCTTCTGCAAAATTGCAGGTTAGGCCTACTTAGAAAAGAAAAAATCGTTTGTTGATTTTTTCTTTTCGATGGCAACGTATTATCTCGTAATCGCTTAGGTAATTATTGAAGAAAATCATAAAAGAGATTTTCTTCAACAATATAGGTCTAACCTGCAATTTTGCAGAAGCCTTACCTTCTCGTAACAATAAGGAGAAAAGCAGTGGGTTCGAAGAGTCGAAGTGATTCGTGTGTTTTGTGCAGGGTGCTTGTGGCAGCCAGCCTGGTTTTTGTGCTGATTGGCTGTTTTGCGGGGCGATTGCACGCGGAGAAGCAGGCTGAGGAGGAAAAGTCGGGCGGGAACAGTAAGTGTTACGTCTGCCACGCCGGTATGAAGACCGAGGAGATCACGACCGGGCACCTTGCGGCGGATGTCACCTGCGATAAGTGCCACGGCTCGTCGATTGAGCACATGCAAGACGAGATGCTGATGACCGAGCCGGACCTCTTGTTCGGACGTCGGGAGGTCATCAGGATGTGTATGAGCTGCCATAACGGCCACGAGAAGCCGGAGGCGGTGGAGGCGTTTCGCAAGGAGTGGGCCGGGCGTATGCGCCCCAACGGGCGGACTATCGGGGCCGATTCAGTCTGCACCGACTGCCACGGGACCCACAACATTGCAAATCAGACGGGCAGCAAAGCCGAGGCCGAGCAGCAGGCCCAATGGATCGGCGCCTTTAACGGCAGTGATTTGACCGGCTGGCGGGCTTGGGGCAACGCCTCGTGGAATGTCAAAGGCGAGCGGCTTATTGGGACACCGCCGACCGGGACAGAGAGCGAGACGCTTTGGAGCGAGGCGGAGTATGAGGATTATCTGCTCGTGGTGACATTTCGCGCCGCCCGGCCCATCCACGCGGGCATCGAGGTCCGCGGCGGCGAATCCAAACCCGGGCCGAGGATCGAGATATTTCAGAGCGACAAGCCGCAGGCCTTCACCGGCAGCGTGCTCGCGCCCGGCAGCGGCCTGATACTGGTCAACCTGCGAGGCGAGCTGCTGGACCGCGATGGCTGGAATACGATCTCGGCAAAGCTCGAAGCCGACAGGGTGCAGGTCTGGCTCAACGGCGAGGAAGTCGGGGCCGTCCGGACAGGCGGGCCGACGAAGGGGAAAATAGGGTTGTATATTGAGAAGCTGGCGACAGGCGAGGCCGGAGAATTTTGTGTTCGCGAGGTCCAGATCCAAAAGCTCAATCCTGGGAAACAGGCAGCAATCGAGCGAAAATAACGTTGGGGGTAAGACTTTTGCAGATCATCAAAGCACATCTCGCAGAGTAGATGCCGGATAGCGGCAGGCGATTCGACCGGTTGCCGTTTCCCGAAACCATCAGGCCCTTCTCCTGGTCTGCGCCGAAAGAGAGATAGCGTTGTGGTTCACGGCTGTTGGGCGTGCGCGAGCAGCGAGGCAATAAAAAAGGGGCTGCGAGAACCAAGCTCGCAGCCCCAAGTTCCACAGAATCCATTCTGCATCACACAAGCGATGCACTACTGCGCCGTCCGCTGGATCGCCGCAAAGGCGATATCAGCCTTAGGCAGGCAAAGCCCCGCAGGGCTCAGCTTCACCGCAGTCTTGCTGACGGTGTTGCACTTGCCTGGTTGGACTGGCACAACTCGGCGTTATCTGCTGCCGCCGTTCTGACTACGTAGTAGTACGTCGTCCCGTTCACAACCGTTGTGTCAAGGTACGTGGAGTAGGTCGATGTTGTCGATGCTATCTTCAGGTACGGACCGCCGGAGATTGTGCCGCGATAGACGTTGTAATGGTGGGCGCCCCTATGGGTCCAGGTCAACTGCACCTTCCCACTCTTGGGTCTTGCGGCCAGATCATCGACACACGCACACACTTGAACATTCACAGTCGTTGTGTCCTCATCGTACAACGTCAGTGAATCCGAAGAGATCACCTTCAATCCGATTGTTTTAACGCCGCTGCTCGCGGGTGTCCACGCAACCGTCTCGCCGAAGGCGTCGTCATATTCACCATCGTTATCGAGGTCCCAGTCCCAGGCGATAATGCCGCCAACCAGGGCAGAGGACCCGGAGCCGTCGAGAGTCACCGAGTCACCGAGACAGACCTCGTATGGACCGCCGGCGTCGGCCGTCGGATTGCAGAGTCGTGGATCGGCGTTGACCATGACGGCGTAGGACAGCGTCTCAGCGGTCCCGTGGACCGCCATGACGCGATACCAGACGTCCAAGCCCATAACAAAGCTGCCCATGGTCTTGCTTGTCTCGGTGGTGGTCGCCGTGTCCTCGAAGCCGATATTCGGCCCGAGTCTGCTGACGTAGATGACGTAGTGATCGGCCCCGACGTCGTTCCACGACAGACTGACATAGCAGCAGCCACCCACTACCACCAAGTCGGCGGCAAAGTGGTTGTACACGCGCACCTGATTGAAGCCTTCGTCCGTCAGGTTGGGCGAGCCGCTGCCCGGGTAGGCCGCAGCGGTGTTGTCGGTCACCCGCAGTCCGATGTCATAAACACCGGCGCTGCTGAAAAACGTCGTGAAAGCAGTGCCAAGGTCGAGCGTATCTCCGCTCGGACCGGTATAATCGAAGGGCGCGCCGTCGAGGTCCCAATCGTAGGCTATGATCGTGTCATCCGGGCAGGCGGGGCAGCCGGCCTCGTGCTGGCCTTCATCCGGATCGAACGATTCGGAGCCGTCCAATGTGAGCGTATCGGCTGGACCGAGCGAGACCATGTATGGACCCTTAACCATAGAGACCGGAGGATGCGGCGGGTTTGTGATATTGATATGCAGGACGTAGGTAGCTGTTCCGCCGTCATCGTCGGTCACTCTAAGCGTGACCGGGTATGTACAGGGAATTGTGGAGCAGCTAAAGGTATGTGTGAGCACTTGCGGCGTTGCTGTCGATGCATCGTAGGTGCCGTTATTGTCCCAGTCCCATTCAAAGAGTATCAGGTTGCCGATGTCCTTTCCAGGCGCGGAATGACCTGAACAGGATGGATCAAACGCAATCGGCATATCGGGGTAACTCGGATTCGGATCGGCATCGAAGCAGGCGATCGGCGCCTCTGCAAAGAGGACCGGCTTGAGGATAATCACGCACCATGCCGTTCCCAGGTTCACCCCGTAGTAGTCCCACTGTCCCGATGCAAGCAATACATTGGCAATCTTCTCGGCCAGCCCCATCTTGCCCGCGCCACCGCGGTACCAGTCAAAGCCGTTGGAGGCAAAGGTCTGCACGGGGGTGGGCAAAGCCAGCCGCATTGCCTTTGCAAAAGCATAGTAGGCGTACACGTTGTTCTGGCCCAGCCAATTGTCGGTAACCAGCCAGTTGTCCGCGAGCCAGCGTTCGCAGCGGACCCATCGGCTGTCAGCGGTCGTATTCCCTGAAAAAGCAAGCTGAACCATACCCGATGGCGTCAGCGCGTGCCCCCAGCCCGAACCTGTGTATCCGAAGCCGCCCCAGAGGTTCTTGGTCCCATCCCAGTTCCACTGGTAGTGGCTGTAGTCGAGCCAGATATTGTCGTAAGTCTTTACCCACTGCGGCACCGCGCAGTTCCATGGCGGCTTTTCGGCCGGTATCATGCCGATGGCAGCCCATTGACAGGCCGAATTATCCGGCCAGTCATTCCAATTGTAACGCCAGCCGCCGATGATACCGTACGACCCGGTCGTGGAGTCGTATTGCCCCCAGGCGTACATATCGACCATGTCCTGAAGGACCTGGCCGTAGGTTTCGTTGGCTCCGTCTCCGTCAAAGTCGCGTCCGGAATCCGCGTCCGGTGTCCCTGAGGCAACGATCGCGTCCATAACCATCCCACCTTGATAGATCGGGCGATAACCGTAGTCGCGGCATTCGATGCCCTTTCCGTTCGGCCGGCTGTCCGGGTTGTCCCCGTGTACCACACCGATGCTAAGAGCTTGGAGCATCGGGTAACTCGTGGTGGAGTAGTAGCCGTTGAACAGCCAGTTGAAGCCGAGCTGCACTACCTCGGCATACGGGTCTTGATTGAAATTGCCCGTTTCTTTATGGCCGTTGATTTGAAAGGCGTGGATAGCCGAAGCGGTGGTTGAGGCGAAGAAACTGTCGTATGACCACACCGCGTACGGCGAGCTGTCGAGTGTGTGATAGTTACCATAAGAGGTCACGGCGTTCTTATACAGTGTCCACAGGCCCCTGTCGATGGCTATGTTGATTTTCGCGTCGAGGTTGTTGGCCTCGATCTTTACAAGATAATTGTCCGAAACAGCGTTGGCCATCGTGTTGTCAACGCCATCGACCATCAACTTGGCGGTAAATGGTGTCCCCACGGCTCCCACGTAGGTATGATCGACCTCAACATTGTACTTCCTCAAGCCGCTCAAAGAGGCAACACCCGTCTCTGTCCCATCCCCAAACACCCACTTGTACCAAATTTGGCCGGTGTCGGTTGTTTTGATTACGCCCTTAAGCCCGGCAGTCGCGCCTAACGGCTGCGCAACAGAGGAGCTGCTCACATCAAACGCTGTACCAGTGTACTCTGCGTTGCAAAGGTTGCTCTCTTCCCAATTGCCGCCGTTGTAATTATAAAGATACACACTCAGAGTCTCTGAACCCCAATTGACCCGCGCACGTACAATGGCCACATAGGCCCCGCCTATTTTACGGACCCGCAGAGTATTAACGCCGCTGGTGTCCCACGCCGTGGCCACCGTGGCGCCAGGAGCAGTGTACGTCTGGAGCGGCGGAGTGCACGTGCAACTGTTGCCGGGATCAACCGCAGTTGTCCCAAGGAGCACCCCGTTGAGGTAGAAATCGTAGGTGCTTGCGGCACTGCACTGCGTGTTCACCATTTCGAACACTATCGAATCGGGAACCGGCCCGCGCAAGTCCGGATCTACGCCACTTATAGCCGTGTGGTATTTTAGTGTATCACCCTGCCAGGGCACGCAGATGACCTTGTCCACGGCTGCCCTCACGGTGGACGCTGCCAGCGCAAGTGTTACTGCGCAACATAGGATTGTTAAAAACTTCAATTGTCTCATAGTCCAAACTCCTTTCAATATGTATGTTCTGCCC
>Ga0315288_10003842_pt1 | contig 19122 bp, 15 predicted proteins | sample YL17G11_20_MG_FD_203454 | JGI IMG/M metagenome (GOLD analysis project Ga0315288, IMG submission 203454) | Sediment microbial communities from Yellowstone Lake, YNP, Wyoming, USA - YL17G11_20 | ecosystem: Environmental > Aquatic > Freshwater > Lake > Sediment | place: USA: Wyoming | collected... | reverse complement strand
AGAACCTCAACCGCCAGAGTGATGCCGGCCCGGAGCGTAGGAATCCAGCGTCGCAGCGAAGTAGACCCCAGCGTCGCGCGCTCCCAAAGGGGATAGTTGGGAAGCATGCTCAGGAAGATGCCAAACATCGAAGCGCCGACGATCAGCAGGGTGGCGATAATGTGGATTCCAATAGGCAACCAATGCACCAGAAGACCGGCAACCGCACCAATCGCCGTCAGCGACCAGAGCAGCCAGACGACCCGTTCCTCGCTGTGACCGACAGAGGCCAGGCGGTGAGAACTGTGATCCCGCCCGCCGACTGAAATTGGCGTTCCGGCAGCCTTCCTGAGAAGCGAAACCAGGGCCGTGTCGAAGATGGGATACAGAAAGGTCAAGGCCGGGTAAAAGAAAGCCGCCAGAAAGGCCTTGGTATAAGGCACCGGGCTGGCGATAGTCAACGATGCTAAGGCAAAACCGGCAAACATGCTGCCGGCATCACCCATGAAGATCCGGGCGGGCTTGTAGTTGAAGAGGAGAAAGCCAAAAAAGGCGCCGGCCAGCATCGCAAACAGCGCCGCGCCCGCGAAGTCGCCGCTGTTAACCGCGGAGCCGAAACGGAACACTGAAATGATCACTGCCACCCCGGCGCACAGCCCGTCCATGTTGTCGATCAGGTTGAAAGCATTGGTAATGCCGACGATCCAAAGAAAGGTAAGCGGCAGATCCACCACATCCCAATGGGTCGGCCGAAACACGACGCCGCTGGCGATGACCGCAAGGGCGGCCAGCGACTGGCCCGCGAATTTGACCGACGGCCGGAGACGGACACGGTCGTCCACGAAGCCGAGCAGGGCGACGCCGGCCGAGGCCAGGGCAACACTGCCATAGCGACCGGGAGCTGCGAAAGCGAAGACCAGGGCGCAACTGAGCACGATGGCGACGCCGCCAGTATTCGGCGTCGGGGCCTTGTGCCAGCGGTCGCTTCGAGGTCCGGCAACCAGCTTCATGCGAACGCTGAAGCGGACCAGCAGGTAAGTAAGTGCCGCGCTCAGGCAGGCTGTTGCGGCCCCAAGTATCACGGCTCTTGTTGCCGGGTGCATTGTGAAAAAGCAGGAGAAAAATCAGGTCGTTGTCGCGGACGCCGCCGTTTCCTCCGGCAGGCGCGCCCGCAAATCGTCTGCGACCCCGTCGATAATCGTATCGAGCCTAGTCCTCGGCCGGTATCCGACCAGGCGTTCCAGCTTCTCCAGGAACGGAACACGCCGGAACATGTCCTCGAAGCCGGGGCCGTAGGCCTCGTCATAGGGGACATGGACGATCTCGGAGCTCGATTTCGTCCTTTCCTTCACCCGCTCGGCGAGTCCCCGGATGGATATCTCCTCGTCGTTGCCGACGTTAAGCACCTCTCCGGCCAGGTTCGGATGGTTGGCAATCCGCAAGAGAGCTTCGATGGCATCCTTGACGTACCCGAAGCAACGCGATTGTTTTCCATCGCCGAAGACAGTGATCGGTTGTCCGAGCAGCGCCTGCCGCACAAATGTCGGGAGCACCATGCCGTAGCGGCCCGTCTGCCGCGGCCCGACGGTGTTGAAAAGCCGGACGATGGTGACGGGCACCTGTTTCTCGTTGTAGTACGCAAGCGCCAGAAATTCGTCAAGCGCCTTTGAGCAAGCGTAGCTCCAGCGGCCCCTGGTGGTTGGCCCCATAACCAGGTCCGCATCCTCTCGGAACGGCACCGAATTGCTCTTCCCGTAAACCTCCGATGTGGAGGCGATAATAACCCGTTTCCGCTTCTTGGCGACCGCGCGCAAAACGATCTCGGTGCCGTGCACGTTGGTTTCGATGGTGCGAACCGGGCTTTCGACGACCAGGCGAACGCCGACAGCGGCGGCCAGATGAAATACGACGTCGGCGCAGTCCACCAGCTCGGTAACCAGCGGAGCGTTGAAGACCGTGTCGATGGTGTAGGAAAAGCCCGGGCGGCCCTTCAGATGGCTGATGTTGCGAAACGAGCCTGTGGACAGGTCATCGAGGACAGCAACGGGCCAGCCTTCCTCCAGGCACCGCTCCGCCAGATGAGACCCGATGAATCCAGCCCCTCCCGTTATCAGCACACGCATTGTCTACTCCTTCGGCGGGGAACGATAGCCCCCGGCAAGTATCCTAACACCGGTCTTCCAATGAAGGACAAGATCAAAAGGCTAGAGCTATCGGGCCGTTCCTACTCGCACCACGCCGGCCTTTTGCAGCCCAGTCGTTGAGTGATGGATGTGCCTCTCGATGCCCTCACAGGGGTAGGGACGGTCCATGGGAAAGCAGAACTCCGTGGCTACCGTGAGCCCTGACCACTCGGGGCGGTGACGCGTTCGCGCCAGTACAAGAACAAGTCCTTCAAGCTCTGGCGGAACGGGATTTCGGGCCGCCAACCGGTTCTCTGGTTCAGTTTCGACCAGTCGCCGACGATGGCTGACGGGTCGGTCGCGCGCTTGCGGCTGGCCTCCGCTTCTACCGTAACCGTAAGCCCGGCGATGTCCGCGAGGGTATCGATCACCTCCCGAATCGAATGCCGCGCACACGAACAGACGTTGTAGGTTTCGCCGGAGACGCCCTGCTCGAGGGCCAGGACGAAAGCCCGCGCGGCATCCCGAACATCGGTAAAGTCCCGTTCCCGGGAAACATCACCGACGTGCAGCACCGCGGGCCGAATCCCCAGAGAGATCTCGGCCATCTGCTTGCCGAAGTTCGAGCAAACAAAATCGGGGGACTGGCGCGGACCAATACAGTTGAACGGGCGCACCACCACCACGGGCATTCCCCAGCTAGCCTTGTACTGCAGCGCGGCGATTTCGGCGCAAAGCTTGCTGCCGGCATACGGCGTGAGAGGCCTGGTCGGTGCTGTCTCCGTCAGGGGGGCCGGTTGAACGCCGGCATCATACACCTGGGCGCTGCTGATGCAGAGTACGCGGGGAACGCCCGAAGCCTCTCGAGCCGCTTCCAAGACGTTGATCGTCCCGAACACATTTGTCTCGTACGTCAGAAAGGGATCCTCCAGTGAACGGGGCACGGACGAGATCGCCGCCAGATGGTAGATCTCGTCTGGGACGATCTTGCGCACTACCCTGCGCAACGACTCCGGCTGGCGGATATCGGCTTCCATGATGGACAAGCGTGACAACACTTCGTGGAGGTTAGTGGTCTTACCCGAAGCCTCAACCACGCCATGAACTTCTGCTCCGCGGGAGAGCAGAAACTCAGCCAAATGGGATCCGACAAAGCCGGCGACCCCCGTGATCAGTGCCTTCACGAACAAGTTCCTATGGCGGCGAGTTCCGCACGCGCGCGCCTGAGGTCCGCGTCTACCATCATTTTCACCAGTTCCTTGAACGTCGTGGTGGGGCTCCACCCCAGTTTCTTCCGGGCCTTGGAGGCATCCCCGACCAGGTGGTGGATCTCGGCCGGCCGCAGCAGGGAACTGTCCACCGAGACGAAATTCCTCCAGTCCAGGCCGACATGGCCAAAGGCGATTTCGACAAACTCCTGAACGGAATGGTTTACCCCGGTGGCGAAGACATATTCCTCGGGCGTTTCTTGCTGGAGCATCAGCCACATGCCTTTGACGTAGTCGCCGGCAAAGCCCCAGTCCCGCTTCGCCTCGAGGTTCCCGAGCTGCAGGCCTCTCTGAACACCAAGCTTAATGCGTGCAACTGCGTGCGTGATTTTCCGGGTGACGAACTCAATGCCCCTTCGCGGAGACTCATGGTTGAACGAGATCCCGCAGCATGCGAACAGGTCAAAGCTTTCCCGGTAATTGATGGTGATCCAGTGGCCGTAGAGCTTGCCTACTCCGTATGGGCTGCGCGGGTGGAAATACGTGGTTTCGTTCTGGGGACTTTCGGGCGCAAGACCGTACATCTCGCTGCTGGAAGCCTGGAAGAAGCGGATCTTAGGACTCTTCGCCCGGATGGCGTCAAGCAACCTGGTGACACCAAGGGCTGTCGTCTCGCCCGTCAAAACAGGCTGATTCCAGGAAGTCGCCACGAAAGACTGGGCAGCGAGGTTATAGACTTCATCCGGTTGCGATCTGTCCAGAGCCTGGACCAGGGAGTTGTGATCGAGCAGGTCGCCGGGGACCAAAGTGATCCGGTCCCGAATATGCGCCACTCTCTCGAGATTCGGGCTGCTGGTTCTTCGCACAAGGCCGAATACCCGGTATTCCTTCTCCAGAAGGAATTCAGCCAGATACGAAGCGTCCTGGCCGGTAATACCAGTAATCAATGCGGTTCTTGACATGGATTCCCTCTGTTGCCAGTGTCCCTTCCGTCCGGAATGCGCACTCGACTGGCTCTTCTCTTCGCCAGGGGGCCTTCGCGGCTCCCGAATGGCCCCCTGGGCGGCCCTCCGCGCACACCCCACCCGGATCAAGCCGGGAGGGGAATCAGCTTCCTCATCCGCACCAAGTTGTGAGCCGACGCCGCTCGGGCAACACGGAACCAATGAACCCCGCCCCTCCGGTTACCAGTACGCGCACTGTCTACTCCTTCGCTCGGGAACGATCACCGCCGGCAGGTATACTAACACCGTCCTCCGATGAAGGGCAACATCAAAGGGCAGCGATCGGGCCGTTCGTACTCGCACCAGACCGGCCTTTTGCAGCCCGGTCGTTCAGTCAAGGATGTGCCTCGCGAACCCGCCAACAACGCGGGAATAAATTGTCATGAACTTGAAGGACGCGAAGCCACGCAGCTCAGATACACAGTTCCGCAAACGCCCATCCATAGTCCCATCCCGGCGCACCGGAGTGCCCGCCAACTCGCCACCTGCTCAAAGCCAACCTTCAGAGCCACTTATAGCCCCACTTGTCAAAGTATCGCCAGGCGCTTACGATGAACACCCATGTCCAGTACCAGCTTTTGTGCGCAGATCTTTCCCAATAATGAACCACCCGAGCGTCCGGAAAGTAAACCGTCCGGTTCGTCCTTTGCACTTTCCTGCACAAATCGAAGTCCTCACAGTACATAAAGTAGCGCGGATCAAATCCGGACACCGCTCGCAACACAGCCGCCCGGCAGAACATGAATGCGCCGGTAACCGACTCAACGTCTACAACATGATCATAGCCCACGTCCAGCATCTCGTACCGGTCCAACCGCCCCTGAAAGAGCGGCCGTAAAGTCCTCGGAAGAAAGCGGCGGAGGAAAAGATCCAGCACGGTTGCATAACGTTTGTTCAGGTGCTGAATAGTTCCGTCGGGGTTGAGAATCTTCGGACACAGGATACCGATATCGCGACTGAGGTCCATGTAGCATAGCATCTTCCACAAGGCATCGGGCTCAACGACCATGTCGGGATTCATGACCACAATGTATTCGCCACGGGCCCTTTCCATGTTGAGATTGTGATTGGCACCATACCCTTCCCTGACCGTCTTCCTGCACAGACTTATATTGGGATAGCATCCTTCGATGAAGGCCGCCGTCGAATCCGTGGACACGTTATCGACCAATAGGACCTCGCTGGTAATATCTTTCAGCGCTGCCATTAATGAGGGCAACAGTCGCTCGAGATGATGCCGCGAATTGTGAGAAATCAAGGATACTGAAAGACGAAGCGGGATCATAAGGCTTTAGCTCGCCATGCTTGCCCGGCGCCATGTCGCGTCCTTCGTCCTCCTCGTCGTCACATACTAGGCGGCTTATACGCCTCCAGTGAGCGCCGAACCCGGGACAAGTTCACGCAACAGGTCTGACTCCATGAGTGCGCAGTATCTCCCGATACAGCTCAATGGTTGATTCTGCTGCTCTTTCCCATGTGTAATGCCGACGGATATAGTCCACAAACTCTGTGCGTCGCGGCGCGCCGTGGGCAGAAAGGACGGCGGCCCGAATAGAACTCTCATCGGATGGATCGCAATACCAGGCAAAGTCGCGAAAATATTCGCGCGTGTACCCGCGGTTGGTGATCACCACGTTGGCTCCGGACGCGGCTCCTTCCAGGCACGCCATGCCACAGGTTTCAAACCAACTGGGAAGCGCCACCACCTTTGCTGCTGCATAAACGGAGGCCAGTTCCTGTTGTGACATTCTCCCCGTCATGATCACGTGTGGATCTCCCCACGTGGCCTCATAGCGGACCCGATAGTAGTAGTAGCGATGGGTGTTGACTCTTGGACCCACCAGCACAAGGGTAAGCCCCGTATGGCGAAGCGCTCGGATCAAGCTGAGTTGGTTCTTGAGGCTGCTGATGAAACCGGCGCATACCACAAAATCTCGAACCCCCCATCGCTCGTAGAAGAGCTCGGGACGCCCCTCAAAGAAAATAGGGTGAGCAGCATCGGTGGCGACACAGTAGCGTTGCCGGACGCCGTAATCGCGCCTGAGCGCCTCCATCTCCAAATGCGAGTTCGTAACCAAACCGTCGGCCAGCTGGAGAACCCGTCTTTTCTGCTCGTCAATATTCCAATGCCGAACACTCCGGTATGCCGACCAAGATGCCGGGTCTCGGATGACCCGCATCCAATCCTTGATTCTCTCCACCCGTCCCGGGTCACGAACGATCCGATAGGCAAGGCGCGCCAGTCCCTGCCGCCCACTTCGGTCGTACTCGGCGAAATCCAAATATACCGGCGAAAGGAGGATGGGCTTGCCCTGCTTCCTGGCATACAAGGCCTGGACTAACGTTGCAGTAGGTTGGTTGATGTCGAAGAGATGAACAAGGTCGTAGCCACCGAGATGCGGCGCACAGTCGGTTGACACCTCGGCTTCTATCTCCCGCCGAAGCAGCTCTTCTCGGAGGCGAAGAATCTGCTGGGCCTCACCGCCCCCGCCTCCATGCCTGAAGATTTCCGGGCTAGACTGGAGAAGTACTCGCAACCGTAGCACCTCGCTCGTTAAGTTTCCTCACAATGGCAGACCAAATAGCTTCGGCACGCTTCTCCCAGGTGTTCTTCCGGGCAAATTCTACCCGCGCGTCCCGCGCTCCGTCATCTCGTTCAGCGAGCCCTTGCTCCACCTGTTGAATGAAGCCAGCGCTGTTGTCCACGACACTCACGATCGGCCCAAGATTCGCCAACTCGGGAAGATTCGTCGCAACAACCGGCAGGCCCGCAGCCAGGTATTCGTTGAGCTTTGTCGGATAAATACTGAGAGTCATGCGATTCAAACTGTACGGAATCAATGCAACATCAAAGGCTTTGAAGTAAGCCGGCAAGTCCCTCACCGGTTTGCGTCCCAGGAAATGCACGTTGCGAAAACCTCGTAACCTATGAGCGTTGACCGACACCGGACCAACAAACACCAGGGACCAGTCCGGCCGCGCCCGCGCTAACTCCTCCAGAAGCGATTGGTTTATCCGAAAATCGAAAAGACCAGAAAAGCCCAAGATCGGCCGGGGGATAGGCGCGATGTCGGTAGGGAGAGCCAAGGCTGGATTCAGAGCGCGATGGTAGAGTTCAAAATCGGTGCCATTGGGCACCAGGTAGGTTTCCGGGTTTCGGCTACGCAGCTTCGTCTCCAGGCTGCGTGAGCTTGCAAAGACCAGGTCGGCGCGAGCAGCAAGCCGGTCTTCGTATGATTGAATGGTGCTCGGGTGAACAAACCTGGATAATGCCGTCCATTCGTCAATGCAGTAGTAACAGACCAACTTGTGCGGAAGATGATCCACTAGATCACAGTGGTGGGGAAGAAATGTCAAAAGAATGGGATCTTGCATCCCCGCTGCCTTAATCACCCGCCGCAGTAAAGGCGCCACGTAGCTCTGCGTCAGACGATTTGACCAGTGCCAACGGGTTTTCCAGGGTAACGAAGGCGGGGGCGTGTAAACACGAAGGTTGGGGTTCTCCTGGCGCACACCCAACATCCAGCGATACCACACGCGATTCCTGGTGAATTGTCGCAGGTGAACATAGCTAGCAGGTGTTTCCACATAGAGCACTCGGTTCCAGCAAGCCAGTACGCTGGTTATTTGGCGCGACGTGATCGGTGGATCGTCCCAGTAGCTTGAACCAAGAACAACAATCGACTCCGCTTTCAGCGTCCCTCCCTCTCCATTGTGCCCGCCAGTTCGTCAAACATACTCAGGAAAACGTCCGCCGGCCGGTTCGATTGGAAAACGGCACTGCGCTTGCGAGCGGCGACCGAGAGGCGTGCACGCAGCTCCGGGTCCCGTAGAACCTCGCTAATAACCCGAGCCATGTCATCCACATCGCAGGGATCGAAGTAGACGGCTGCCTCCCCGCCGACCTCGGGAATGCTCGCGGCGCGCGAGGCCGCGATGGGCGTCCCGCAGGCGATCGCTTCCATAACCGGAAGGCCGAAACCCTCCCACAACGAGGGGTACACCATCAAGTTTGCGCCCCGGTAGAGCGCGGCCATCTCCTCCTCTGGGAGAGAACCGGTGAGGACCACGTCCCGGCTGAGTCCTTCCGTTTCCCATTGCGATCGGTGGGGCAGGAAGTTCGCGCCGGTCAACACCAGCAGGTAGCGCCGCGGGCCCTGCCGGTTGAGTCGTCCGATGACATCGAACAGGCGCGCCAGGTTCTTACGTGCATCCATCCCGCCGGTGTAAAGCACGTACTCGGAGTGAATCCCCAGTCGCCCTAAAACGGCGTTGATCTCCTCCGGACTCACATCCCTCAGAAACGCCGCCGGAACCGTGCACGGTAGAACACGGATTTTCTCGGCGGGAATGCCGAGAAACTCCACAAGGTCCTGCTTTGAGAATTCCGAACTGGTCATTATCCGGCAGGCTTTCCGCAGATGCATCCGCAGCAGCGAATTGAAATAGAGCCGTGAATGCGGCGGATAGATTTCCGGGAAGCGTAACAGAACCAGGTCGTAGACCGTAAGAATGAGCGGTTTGCGAAACAAAAGCGGCGCGTCGACGTAGGGACAGAAAAAAACATCGATCTCCTCCTTCCGCAGCGCAAGGGGCAGTTGAACCTGATCGTAGAAGGGTAATCTGAATCTGCCGAGACGTCCACGAATCTCCACGGCGCGCGTCTCGAAACCGGCGCCTTGCGGGGCGTGCTGGAGCGCGCTCTGGGGGCCGAACAGGATAAATTGATGCCGAGGCTGCTGCCGGGCGACCTCGGAAAACAGCCGAGCCAGGAAGGCGCCTATCCCCGGGCGGTTTAGCGAAACGGATTTGAAATCCACACCGATTCTCATTTTGGCTGACAGCCTGGGGCTGCGAGGTGTGAAGGTGAGTCGCCCAAAATCAAGCGTGGCGCCTGATCGCGCACGGCGTGGCGCGGCGCAACGAACGCACCGCGCTGTTCGGAACGCGGACCGCGCGGAAGGCGGTGGCACATGCCGAGCGCCAATCCGCTGAAGATCGCGCCTGACACGGCGAAGTTCTTGTTAACCGTAAGGGATAGGACGCACAGGCACACCAGCGCGCCCAGAAATCCAAGGTGGAGACTGATCTCGTCTGGATCTTGTGAGGTCATGCAAATACGCCAAAGTCGCCTGAAGAGGTCTGCAAGGATAGCGGCGTACACCAGCAGGCCGACCAGACCCATCTTCAGGTAGAGAAACAGGAAGCCGTTGTGACTCCACCCACTCGCCGTTTGGAAGTAGTCGTTCGGGTCCGGGTATTGAGCTCCCAAACCCAGGCCGAAAATAAAGGACGAGCCCACCGCATCCACCAACGCCTGCGCCTCATCGACCCGGAACTGAACAGACACGTCGCGGTCGCGGTCCTGAAAGCGTAATTTCACCTTCTCAGCCACCGAGTATTCCTGCTTTATGCTCAGTGCCACCATGAGACCGACCAAGAGAACAACACCCATCAATACGCCAGTCCGGGTTCTCGCGGTCAATAACTTCCGACGGTAAAGAACAGCTATCTGGACAATTACCATCGCGCCAAAGCCAATCCAGTTGCTGCGCGTGGAGGAAAAGAACATCCCGATGCCCAATAAGATAATGGGCACGAGGGTCGTGACCCTCTTGAGGAGCTGCTTCTTGACCAGCAAAGTCCCGACCGGAAAGGCAGCGGCAAGAAAGAAGAACACGTCGGCTCCGCGCAACCGGATGCGGGAATCGAGCGGACTGTTGCCGATCTCCACGCCCGCCTGCCAGTCGTTCAGCCAGCTCGCGTCCACCGGAACCGCGTACAGATAGAGCACCTTGATAGCGGCCAGAGAAGTCACGATGACAATGCCCGCGACGGCACGCCCTACGTTCAGGTCGGGCGTCGCGGCTACCAGCGCATATATCGCCAGGAAGTATAGAATCGATGTCGCATCCTCTTTCATTACCGCAGCGTCGGCGGATGAAGCAACGCCGTACAAAAATGCCCCGATGAACAAAACGCAGAACAACAGCAGCGGACGATTACGAACCATCGCGTCGAGAAGAGCCAGAGGGCGACGACGCATGAGCCGCCCCGCGATGACCAAAACGACGCACACAACCTGGGGCGATACAGGGAGTTTATCGCCCATGCGGAACGCTTCCCCGAGCCAGATGACCGAGCAGAATGGCAGCAAAATGCTATAGCTCGGCGGAGCCCAGGCAAGCAGAACCACGATAAAGCAAGCTAGTATGCCAGCAAAAAGATATTGCATAGCTCCGACTGTGTTTCGGACTGGTCAGCACACCCCGGCGATGGGCCGAAAAAGCGTGGCGCGCTTGGGATCACTTCTCCGCCTCACTCTGGCCGACGGTCTGGCTCCAGTGCTGCGTGCTTCCCGAAAACCGCTTGTCGCGGGAACCATCCAAGTGGATCATCTGCCCGTCATGGTCTCTTCACTCCGAAAACCGCCATGGCTAATTCCAGCTCCCGACGCCGGATGCCGCCAATGGCCGTCAAACAGAGACCGTAAGAGAGTACACCCACTCCGATCACGACGAGCAACGGCAAGCTCAGCACACGAAATACCGCAAACCCCATGAGCACCGACGCAAGCAGCGGGCGCCAGATCAAGCCCGGAATCCCGGGACCGAACAGGAAACGGCGGAAGAAGTAAAAATACAGGAGCGTGCTGAACGCTTCCGTGACCACCGTCATGATGGCGGCGCCCAACGCATCGAGGAGTGGAATCAACACAAGGTTGCCGGCAACGTTGAGGAGGATTCCGGCGGCTACAACCGCCAGGGTGCATTTTTCCTTGCCGCTGGCGTTGAGCGAGGCGGGTAGAGTGGCGTTCACAAAAATCAGCGCGGTAGCCCAAATCAGTATTCGCAGATATAAGACGGAACTGCCGTACTGGGGACCGTACAACCGCGCGATCACCTGGGGTGCGATCAGGGTGGTGCCCACCGCCAGCGGAAGGCCCATCGTGCTCAAGACACGGATCGCCGTGCGGCATCCCGCCCGAAACTGGTCCATGTCGCGGCCGAAGTTCCGTGAAAGCAGCGGGAAAATAGCGCCCATGAAGGCCGCGGGAATGAACATAAGAGCTTCCGTCAGCTTGTAGGCGGCATTGTAGGTTCCCACTGAAAAATCCGTCTTCAGGTAAGCCAACAGCAGGGTGTCCGCTCGGAGATAGACTCGGATAAACACGCCCACCAGCAGAAAAGGAATGCCACCACGTACCGCAGTCTTCAGGTTGTCGAGGCTGGGTCTTGTCAGTTTCACCCCGTGGCGCGCCAAAAGGAAAGAGAACAACAGCGGGGGGACCGACGTCGCCAGCAAGTATGCCCAGGCAACATGCGGCAAATCCGGCACTGCGCGCAGAGCCAAATAGACACAGCCCAGTCGCAACCAGTCGGTCAACCCGGTCACGAGTGCGCTGGCGCCTCCGCGCTCGAAGGCCAGAAACAGGTATCCCATGGTCTGCGCCAGGACGTCCGGCGCCATGGCAAGAAACAGGATTGGGATAACACTCCACGCGCCCGGGGAGACTTTCGTCACCCAGGCGATGATAAGCCCAGCGGTTGCCGAAACGATGAAGGTGAGGCTCTTCGCGCAGAGCGCGGCGCTGAACCAGCGCGAGGCGTCGCCTCGGTGTCTGGCCACTTCGCGCATCATCCAGGTCGAAATGCCCCAATCAGACAGCAACCCGAAAATCCCAACGAAGGTAAGGGCAAAAGAGAATTGACCGATCTCCGCGACCGTCAGCCTTCTGACCAGTGCCAGAAACAGCAGCAGGCTCGCCACCTTGCCGCCGGCCTGTGCCAGCACGGTGAAAAGGGAATTTCGACCGGCGACAATGCCGGTGCGTCTGAGGCGCGTGTGCACCTCCGAGCCGCAGCCCGAATCCAGGGCGGCGATTGCTGATTGGGTCTCGTCCCCGCGGTTCATGACTTCAAACCCGACTCGGCGGCTTCGGTTGTCTGCAGTCGTGCAACTGTGACGGACATACCATCGCTCCGGCGAAGCTCATCGACTCCTGTCGTTTGTTGAGAGCGGGCCCTTTCTTCGGTGATGAGTCCCTAGCCGAGCTCGCAGCAGCGCTCGATTTCGCGCCAAAAATGATCCGGGGCGTCGGCAATGATCTGCGGGTCGGTGATGTCAAAATCAAAGGTGGTCGCGCCAACCTTTTCGTTGGTAACCAATTTGCATCCGCACAGCGCTGCCTCGACCACGCATCGGCCCTGCGGTTCAGGCCACTCCGGCAGGTGGACAAAGTGTTTTGCCCGGCTGTAGTAGAGCGGCAACTGCTCGTGCGGGACGTGCGGAATGTGCCGGCCGATGAGCTTCTCCCCGGTTGCGTTCTTGCCAATCAGAACGATGTTCTCGTTCGCAAACCTCCGTTTCAGGTTTTCGTAGCCCTTGTACTTGGCGATCACGCCGACGTACAGATAGTCGATGTCGCGCGGCTGTCGCCGATCATAGAAGAGAGTTGGGTCCAAGAACGGGCGCGCGATAACCGGGTTGGGGATAGCGTCGTCACCGACAAGTCCCGCGATCACACGATGGTGCAAAGGCGAAACGAAAACGTTGGCCAGGCTGCGGCGATACAGATCCCGGGCGCGATCCACCGCGCATTCGTCCTGACAGCGGGATCGGTCACCTCCGCATGGCAAGGCCGGCCGCCGGCAGACATCCACATAAGAATTGTCGAAGTGGACATATCGCTCATGGGTAATCACGCGTTCCAGGAGCGAGCGGTCGAACGCAAGGCCTTGTTCCGGACAGTTGAAGAGATCCGTCAAGAAGTAGAGATCGGCCGGGGGAGGATGCATACGGGGAGCGATCAGCCGAGATAGTTTTCCGGAACGGCGAGCGAAAATGCGAACGTCGTGACCGCGTTGGCGCGCGCGCTCGATCACGGCCCGCAGTACCATTTCCCCGCCGCCGCCGTACCGGAAAGGATGCAAAAAGGAAAGAAAGTTAATCTTCATCCGGCGCCGTCGTCCGCTCGGTATGCTCCGGCCCCTGCATCTGGTCCCGTCGCTTTTCTAGCATGCCGCCCCATTTCTCGGTGAAGATCCTGCTGTTACGGTCGTGCAACTCCTGCTTCGAGATCGTGCGATTGAAGAAGGAGATCGACCCTTCATTGTCGCTGACGCCGTAGGAAGCGTGGTGCCTGATATTCAGGCGAGGGACGACGAGGCAGCGATATCCGCGTTGACGGACGCGGAAGGACATGTCAATCTCCTCGAACAATGCCGGCGTGTAAGCGACTTCGAAGCCGCCGACCTCTTCGAAGACCTTGCGCTTGAGGACGAAGAAAAAGCCCGAGACCTCGTCCACCTCCTCGACGCGTTCCAGCCCCAACCGTTCCCCTCCCCGGTCGCCCTCCCATCTGCCGCCTCTGGGTCCGACCTCGCCTGCATCGGGGTTCTCCTTGAGAACCTGCGTGAGCGCTTCGAGCACACCCGGCCCGACTTCGACGTCGTCATTGGAGAAGCAGAGATATTCACCTTCCGCCAACATTGCGCCCATGTTCCAGGCGCGCGGAACACCCACGTTGGTGCTGTTGATACAGTACTTATTTATGTGCGGGCTCTGTCGAACGAAGTCCAGCAACTCGCGCTCATGCGGATTGTTGCACACGACGATCAGTTCATAGGGGATCGTGATGTTATCGCGCAGGTTCGCCACGAGGTCCTTAAGATCGCGTGCACGCCGAAAGAGGTGACGAGCGCGTTCGCCCAGGTTTCGTTGTAACCTGAGCACAGGGACAATGACGCTGACGAGTTCCGCGGTCACTCGGATCCTATATCTTCCTGCTGCGGCCGGCGATTACGCACGATCCACTGAACCGTCAGGATATCGACGCCCAGTTCACGGGCCTGTCCCAGGCAGCCGACGACCTTGTTCCTGTTCCCCGGCAGGTCGCCCACCGCAGCGTTCATTTGCGCCAGCGCCAATCGCAGGCTCATACAATCCTTTTTGTCAACGATTCATCCCCGACCACGGCTGGCAGCGGCGAGCGATGCGTTCGACCAGGTATCCGTCCAGCTCTACCGCAACTGACTTCTGCAGCATTTCGACCGAGAGAATAAGGCGCTCCGCGCCCTTTTTACGAACCAGGATCCCCTCGACGCCTGCCAGCGGTCCGGCCTTGACCCGGACCCAATCGCCCGCCGAAAGAAACGGATAGGGTTCCACCAGCAGCCGACTGTCAAGCGCGTGCTGAACGGCCTCAATTTCCTGCTCCGGAATGGGCGCCGGACCGGCGTTGCCTCCCACCAGAAAATGAATGCCTGGGGTCTGCAAAATCGCCAAACGAAAGCGCAAATCGGCATGCAGGAAGACGTAGCATGGGAACAGCGGCTTTTGCAGGACCTTGGTGCGGTCGGCCCACCGGCTGCGCTCCGGGTAAAGCGGCAGAAAAACCTCGATCCCTTTACGAACCAGCAAATTGGCCACGACTTTCTCATGCTGGTGTCGGGTGTAAGCCGCGTACCAAGTGAGGCTGTGCTGAGTCATAATTAAACAGCTCCGCCCTGTGGCTTACACCGCCTGATCCTGCCACACCCCTCACGAAGCTTTAGGCAAGGAACCTGGCGACACCTCAAGGGGCCGGTCGTTCTCCATCCCAAGTTCTACGGATTGCCCCCGCCGTCCCCAGCCCTCAGCCCTTCGCGCTGACAAGACGAGACACCGGGCACGTATTATAGTCGAAGGCGGGAGCGAGGAGGAAGCGGAATGGTCTGATCCTGTCAAACATGTCCCGATCCTTGCCGGATTAGAAACACGTCATCCGCGCCGGGCGAGCGGCTTTCGAACCCCGCCTCCATGCCCAGCCCGTAGCGACTTGTGGCACCGAACTCCAGCTCGTCGTACTAACCGAACCAGTGGAATTTCCGGCTGCGGGTGATGACCCACACCGGGGAAACTCCTTCTTGCCGTGCCACCGTCGCTGTGGGCGCAGTTCCCGAAAATCGCTAAGGTAACTTGTCACGGCCGCCAGGCACCCGGTGTTGATCGATCCACTGGATGACATTCGCCGTGCTGGAAAGTTCCCCGCGAAGCAAGGCAAGCACCAGGTCGCACGACACCACGGTATTGAACGGGGCATCGTAGGCGATCGCCTGTATTTGACGACGTAGCTTCATCAAGAAGGGCACGCGGCGGTAAGTTCTTCCGCGGCTACCCCAGGCCGGAGGCAGGTCATCCGCGTAGGGCCTCAACCCGTGATCGGAGGAGATCAGAACCGTGGTGTTTTCCCACGTGCCGGCGCTTTCCATCGCCTGGCGCACCTCCCCCAGAGTCCGATCGGCCAGGACCAGGTTGTCCAAATAGGTGCCGCTTCCATCCAAGGCGAAGTCGTTGCGGGAGCGGCTGTAGATGAAGGGAAAATGCGGGACCGGCCAATGGATGAAGACCAAACCAAAGGCGGGATCGGCCACCACTTTCTTCGAGTCCGTCAGGATTTCGAGATAGCCAGCACAAGCAACATTATTTTCGGGGGTCCGCTCCCAACGATGGATGCTGGCGAAAAGAGACAGACGGGTGGCGGCGGGGAAGCTGCCCGCCAGTTCGCGAAACCCATCCAGGAGCAGAAGGGGAACGCCGCTGGTAGGTTCGGTGTCGCCGACAAGCCTTTGAGAACAGAACGTCAGGCTGTTGCCGAGCACCCGGCAATACGGGTGCCACCAACCGACCAGCGCGGTGTTGAATCCCGCGTCGCGAGCACGCGAGAACACGGTGGGTTGGGTACTCCACGGTACGGGGCCGCCGGGACCGGCGTAAGTAATCATCAGTTCATTCGCACCGGCCGGTTTGGCGTACGTCACGACCCTTCCGTTAATTAACGACGGCAGCGATGATATGGTCCGATCTGTTGGCGGAAAGGCATTCGAGGCGTAGATGGCCTGACTTCGAAGGCGGTCCATCTCCGGAAGCCGCACCGATGCGGGTCGTTCGCCAAAAACCACGCGCTGATCCAATTCGTCGAATATGAGCCACAGAACCCGGGGCCGCGAGGCATCGGTGGCGGCAAGTGCATATGTGTGCCGGTTGCCGCCGTCAGGCTGGGGATGGAGCATCAGCCAGATGGCCTGTGCAAACAGCATCGGAACCAGCGGCGAAAACAGCAGCACCAGAAAGCCGGCAGCGCGACCGAAAAGCTCCAACCGCCGAACCAGGACAAGCACGAAGACCAACCCAAGCGCGATCACCGAGACCCAGAGCACCCAGGGCCCAAATCGCCGAGACAGGTGGGAGAGCGGCAGCCCGGGCGTGTGCAGGCGGAGGAAGTTCAGCGGAATGAGCAGCAGCAGGCCCAGACCGGCGCGAACGGCCTTCCAGGCGAAGGGCCGGTCCAGACGACGGACCACAGTCAAGGTGAAGAAAAACGCCGCTGCCAGCAGCAGGACATCGAGCATCACCGCCAGGTACTCGTTTGGGGTGGCAGCGCCCCGCCAATAGTTCGGCGACGGATCGAGGACGGCCCACCAGGGTTCCAAAAAACAGAGGTTGGCCAAAGACAGCGAGAAGAGGACGTCCCGGCGCAATTCAGCAACCCTTTTCTTTCCGGAGCAGGTACAGCCCGCGATTGCCACTGGCCAGGCGCCTGCTGCCAATAATACGGAAGTGCCGGCGGCACTCCGATTCGAAGGACGAGACGCTGAAATCGGCGAACAGCCGGTCCCGCCCGCGCGCGATGCGGCGAAACATCGGATCTTGCGGCCCAACAAACTCCACCACCGCGATATCGGTGGTCAGTTCCGCGGTCAAGGCCAGAATCTCCGGCAGCGGAATGCGCTCGCTCACCAGCATATGATGGATGACGGCGAGCATCAAAACCGCATCGAAGGCGCCGCGGGCCCGATCGAGGAAAGAAGGACATTCCTGATTGCGCCAGCCGATGGCAGGAGTGGGCCGGGTGAAATCGACCACCAGCGGCAGAACATCCAAGCGTTCCGCCCGCGCTCCGCGCCATAGTTCGTCAATCACCACGCAGTCAGCGTCAATAGCCACCACGCGCGCGCCGGCGCCGGCAGCCAGTCTGCTGTAATAGCCGGTGTTGCAGCCGACATCCAGTACGTTCCGGGGACGATAGTCTCTGAGCGCCTGCTCGACGAAATCGCGCTTGGCCTCGAAATCCTGGTCGGAATAGCTGCTCTGGCGCGCCATGTAATCCGACCAGCGCGAGGCCTTGCCTGCCGGCGGCCGCACGGTTTCCAGCGTGCGGCGCAAATGCCGGAACAATGAAGCGAGGATGAAACGGGCTTTTCCTGGTTCCGCCGCCGGCTTCGCTTGGTAAATCGAGAGATCATCGGGATCGTGCCTTCTGCCCAGCCAGGTCGGGATAGACGCCAGCGTGAGAAAGGGGGGCAGCAGCCTGCGGAGCGGCCCGCACATGGCGTAAAGCGCCTCGGGCTCCAAGCCATCGCGGCACGCGATCAAAATCTGATCCAGCGGCGCGTGAAGATACCTGTTGGCAAGCAGGGGCAGGACGAAAGCACGCATGAACTGAGCGTAAGGCAACCATATGGCATCGCCTGGATTGCGCCGCTCAAACGACAGGAGATCGACGAAGACCGGCTCCGGGCCACGGAACAGAACGTTGTACGGCGTCGCATCCTTCAGCCCGAATCCCTCGTCCAGCGAGCTCTCGGCGAGATCCAGCGTCAATTCCGCGGCCGCATGCAGCATGGCAGCCGGCCACTCATAGGCAAAACTAGTGAAGGGAGCCGCCTCATGCTCCACAACGGTGCAGGGGGCGAATCCTTCGCAGAGGGCCTTGAACTCGGCGGTTGAGCGGAGTTCTTCGATTGCGTCTTCGGACAGCACCTCCGTTCCAATCAGGCGGCCCGCACCCACGGAATTCCGCGCGGTGGTGGAGGCGAGAAACGCCTTCAGATCGACTGCGGCCTCTCGATTGATGACGCGAAGAAACCGTCCCCCGATGAGGAATAGTTGACCGGCGGGATCCCGGAGGGAGATTCGTCCTGTGTTACTCGCGCGCGCCGCCGTCGCCGTCACAACCACCCGCGCCCTCTCTCCCCGACCTCCTTCGCCGCAGCCAGGCTGTGATTCGACGGGCATAGAACATCAGTCCAAACAAAAAGGCGAGGAAACCTTGCCAGATTAGAACGCCCGAGCCAGGATCGGTGTACGCCCAGGCATCCTTTTCGGAGAGCATCAGAACCGCCAGACAGAGCAGGAGGACCGGCGCGGTCCGCCGGCCAGCCCGGCCGCGTGTCGTCTGCCGGGGGAAACGGCGAACGTCGTTTTTGCCGGGAACGGGACCGCCTCTTGAACGATCTATCGGGTATGAAGACCAGCGGATCTGCCGCTCGTGCCGAGATGATGACGAACCCGTTTTTCCTCCCTCCTTTCCTGAGTTTTTAGGGGGGATGGTGCAACCGCAAAGTCAGATGTTAACATACACCGCGGCAACCGGGAAAACAAGCGGGATGATTCACCGCGGATGAACACGGATACGCACCGATAAACGCGGACGCGACAGTGGAAAACAGGCGGGGAAGAATGAGTCAGCAGCGCCCGCTTACGGCAAGCCGGTGGCCGGGCACTTCTGAGTGCCGCGTTACACCGGCCGCGGTGCCCGCCACCCAGCAAAACAGCAGGGCATTGGCCGGAATCTGCAAGTTGAAGTCTGTAATGGCATGCAACAGGATCGCAAACAGGGCGCCCGCACAACCCGCGGCCAGCACACAGTCTTCGCGATGGCCGGCGACGACCGCCGTTCGACCAGCGCGCACAATCAGCACCCATAAGCCACCGAAAAGCAACAAGGCCGCCGGAACGCCTATTTCCGTGGCGAATTCCAGGTAA
>Ga0315288_10003840_pt1 | contig 19127 bp, 18 predicted proteins | sample YL17G11_20_MG_FD_203454 | JGI IMG/M metagenome (GOLD analysis project Ga0315288, IMG submission 203454) | Sediment microbial communities from Yellowstone Lake, YNP, Wyoming, USA - YL17G11_20 | ecosystem: Environmental > Aquatic > Freshwater > Lake > Sediment | place: USA: Wyoming | collected... | reverse complement strand
TTCAGCCTTCTCCGGATTCGAACCAGGTAGTGACAGAGTGCGCCCCAGATGGTGCAGCGCGCAGTGAGCGATCAGGTCTGCGGTCTGTAGCCCGCTCCAATCGTGAAATCCGTCCTGCGGAGACCCCTTATTTCATTGCGAGGGGGAAGAAGCACGCCGGGCCTGGCATAGAATAACCAAAAGGTATGATACCAAAAGGTATCATACTATTCAGTATAGCACGGGAACGCAGACTGCAGTTAGCCGATAACGTTGCGTTCCGAAATACGCTGTTCAGGGGCATGCTCGAAATGGTGAACCCGTTCAAATACGGCGGACTGGTGACCGGCAAGGATTTCGTAGACAGAGAGCGAGATGAATGAGATACTGAGGGAGATCCGCAGCGGCACCAACATCGTGCTGTTCTCTCCCAGGCGCATGGGCAAGTCCTCGCTCCTGGCAGAGCTCATGCTCAGGCACGGCGGGGAGTTCCTGTTCGTCTATGTCGATCTGTACGGCATCATGACCAAGACCCGCATGGTCGAGGCGTTCATGGAATCCGTCCTGCGGAGACCCAGCAATTCATTAGGAGGAGGGAGAAAGCAGTTCGCCCGACCCTCCGTGAAGACCTATATACTATGTGGAAAATTAATCTATTTGTGAAGAGAACCATAACCGTTAAGCTGGAACCATCCAAAGCCATTGGACAAACAGTTCGCATCTTCAACGAAGCCACGAATTTCTTCCTCAGATTGGGCTTCACCAACAGGACGCATTCCAAGAGGAAGCTCCAGGCGCTCGGATACTACGAAGCCCGCGACAAGTGGCCTGCGCTACAATCCTCGCTCGTCCAGGGAGCGCGAGACTGTGCCGCTGACATGCTAAAACGAGAGCGGGGCAGGAGATTGCCGATCAAGAAACCAGGTAGCTCTGCGAGATTCAACCAGAGGACATTCAAAGCCTTCCTCGATAGCGGATCCCTGTCTCTGACCACCGTCGAGGGGCGACTCAAGGTCCCGCTTCGCATTCCCGAGTACTTCAGAAAATATGAGTGCGGCAAGGTCAATGCGCTTAGAGTCCGAGAGGTTGACCATGATCTGTTGGCCGATCTGGTGGTCGAGTTGCCCGATGTCCCGATCAAGTATGTCATAAATCCACGGGTCGTTGGCATCGACAGGGGCATCAACAACATCGCCGTCACATCCGATGGTCGTTTCTTCAACTCCAAGCATCTTCGGAGTGTTCAAGGCCGCTACGCATATCTCAAACGCGAGTTGCAGTCTGCAGGCACCCGCTCGGCAAAGAGGCACCTCAAGCGCCTCTCGGGACGGGAGAGACGGTTTCAAGCAGACGTCAACCACAGGATCGCCAAAGAGATAGTCGGAGCGGACTTCGATGTTCTGGCCTTGGAGGACTTGAGCATCAAGAAGGACAAGAGGTTGGGGAAGGAGTTCAACCGCAAGCTCGGCAGGTGGGCCTTCGCTCAATTCGAGGCCTTTCTGCGCTACAAGTCCGAGGAATGCGGGAAGCAAGTGATCTCGGTTCCACCGGAGTACACCAGCCAGATGTGCTCTCGATGCGGGAATCTCGGGACAAGGGAGGGACATTCGTTCCGATGCCCCGTCTGCGGCAACTCGCTCAATGCCGACCTCAACGCGGCAAGGAACATCGCCAGCCTCGGCAACGCCTTGGTTGGCAGGCCCACCGTCAACGGGCCAATCGTAGCGACCAGTGACGCGGAGCATCGAGCCTCCGTCGAGGTCAGTTACAAGCCACTCATCTCAATGTGTGGTAGTTGACCAAAGGTTCCAGGCTCAGGCTGGTCATTAACGACAAGGGCGAGCCCGGCGTGGAGTTCTCGGTAGGCGAGCCGAGCGTCCCGGAGATCCAGGACATGCTCGACATCCCCGAGGAGATAGCGAGGAAGAGGGGGAAGCGCATCGTGGTCGTGTTCGACGAGTTCCAGGAGATCGCCTCTCTGGACGGGGTCTCGCTGCTCAAGGCGATGAGGTCGAGGATGCAGGCGCACAAACATGTGTCGTACATCTTCGCCGGGAGCAAGAGGCACCTCCTCATGAGCATCTTCGAGGAGCGGGAGGGGGCATTCTTCAAGTCCGCCAAACCGCTGGAGCTGGGGCCGATTTCGAGAGGTTCCTCGTGGACAGGTTCGCCGCTTCGGGCGGCCGTCTCGACCATGAGGCGGCGCGTGCGATCGTCGACGCCAGCGGAGGCAGCTCGTACTACGCCCAGCAGATCGCCCACGAGCTGTTCAACATATCGACCAGGCCTAGATGGCCCCAGGACCTCGAATCGGCTGTCGCCACCGCGCTCGCCCACCAGTCGCCGGCCTTCTACTTCCTCTGGGATTCGGTCAAGAGCGGGACCCAGAGGCGGTATCTCATGGCGGTGACCCGCGAAGGCAAGACGACATCCCGGTCGGCGTTGATCGAGAGGTACGGCCTCACATCCGCGTCCCACGTGCAGAAAGCGGTCAGGCAGCTGGACGCGCGGGGCATCACGGAAGGCGGCGCGATCGTCGACCCGATGTTCGCCCTTTGGCTGAGGGGATTGGCGGGGCGCCCGTCCCAGCGTCCCTGACGACGGCCGGCTCTGGGGCTGTGCCCGCATGAGATCGCGCAGTCCGGGTCATTGATCTAGTTCCTTGCATCGGCGGCGCTTGTCGGCACCGTCGGGGCAGTCCTCGCGAAGCGCGGCAGAAAGTATGATCATGCATCCGAGGAAGAGCTCGACACGACTGCGGAGCATGATAGCGAAGGAACCCAAGATGCTGAACTCGAATGGGCTCCTGCCGAAGGGGGAGAGGCTGGTCGTCGGTGAAAACACAACTCTCTGCCTATGATAGTATCACGCCTAAAATTCGAGGCGAAGATTGCTTAGGTAGAGTTGCGAACTCACGTTGATTCTCAAGATTGATACCGCCCAGGACTCAGCTCCGAATTCCCTATTCGGCACTGGCTCATTCCCGATGAAGATAGGGAAGGGCTTTATCTCTGACCTTCTGCGCCGTAGAATTGGGGATGGGGTTTGGAGGACGGTCTGAAGAGGACCTTGGAAGGGATGAAAGAGGGAGAGCTATTCCAGATATAGTCTTTTGACGGATTCGACCCAGGAACTAATCACGCCACCGCTCAGAGAAGAAGACGATTTTGAGGACATTGACTTATTTTCCAACCGTTGCTTCGGTGCGGTTCAGGCATACCATTATAGAATGAGAAATGATACCTTTTTCCCCGGGTGATTCAGGTGAACAAGGTCGTTGGGCATAGGGCAGCTCTGATTGTGGCACTATTGCTAGTGGGATCGTTGGTCGCGCCCCTCTCTCTTTCGAGAGTTGCGTCGGCAGATGACCTGAGCGTGACTGGGACGCCAGACTCGCCGACGACGATCGATGCGACTCAGAGTGTGGACTTCACATGCACCCCAAGCGGCGGATCAGAATCAGGATACACCTTCTTCTGGGACTTCGGAGATGGAATCGGGGCGAGTGCCGATCAGTACCCATCTTACGAATACGACTCGATCGGGACATGGACGGCAATGGTCACGGTGACCGATGATCTCGCAGCGACTGCGTACTGGTCAGTCGATATCACGGTGAATGAATTGCCAAGCGCGACTGGAACGCCAGACTCGGCAACCATCGATGCGGGTCAGAATGTGGATTTCACTTGCGCTCCGAGTGGCGGGACAGGATCTTACTACTTCTACTGGGACTTCGGCGATGGCGTCGGGACGAGCATCGAACAGACCCCGTCTTACACCTTCCCAAGCGCGGGGTTATTCTCTGTGACGGTCACGGTGACCGACGATCTTGGCGGGTCATCCGGCCCGCAGGATATCGGCACAATCACGGTGAATCCCTCGCTGAGCGTGACTGGGTCGGCTTCGGCAACGGCCATCGATGTTACTCAGACCGTGGATTTCACATGCGATCCGAGCGATGGGACGCCGCCGTACACATACTCCTGGAGCTTCGGAGATGGCGGAAGTAGCACCAATCAGTACCCATCCTACGAATACGACTCGATCGGGACATGGACGGCAGAGGTCACGGTGACCGACGACGTCGGAGAGACTGGGTACTGGTCGGTCGAGATCAAAGTCTATGATGCCCATGATACGATAGTGATATTGAGCAATGATGATTTCACATATGATAACGGAGTGGTGTCCGGAAGCGGGACGATCGACGACCCGTACATAATCGAGAATTGGGACATCGATGCCTCCGGTGCGATAGGGATCGACATAGAAGGAACCGACGCGTACTTCATAGTCAGGAACTGCAGCCTTCACGACGGATACGGGTATGGCTATGTCGGTATCTATCTGTACAACTGCGTGAACGGCGTATTGACCGACAACACCTGCTCGTATGATTCGGTCGGTATCTATCTCGAATCCTCTGGCGGTATCACCGTCAGCAACAACATCTGCTCGAACAATGGTGATGGCATATACCTCTACTATTCGGACGGCAACACCATAAGCGACAACGACTGCGACTCGAACAACCAGTGCGGCATCTATCTCGAATCGTCGAGCGGGAACACTCTCAGCAACAATGACTGCAGCTTCAACAGTCGGTACGGAATAATGCTCTACTCATCGAGCGACAACATCATCAGGAACAACATCTTGGATTCGAACAGCAATATCGGCATATTTCTCCAACAGTCGAGCGGCAGCAACACCGTCAGCAACAACACCTGCTCGAACGCTAATTATGGCATAGGTCTCTCCCAGTCAAGCGGCAACACCGTCAGCAACAACACCTGCAGTTTTAGCTATTTTGCTGGTATGCGTCTGTCCTTGTCGAGCGGCAATATTCTAAGCAATAACACCTGCTCGAATGACTGTACCGGCATAATTCTCTACCGCTCATCAAATAACAACGCTCTCAGCGACAACAACTGCAGCTCGAACGATGAGTATGGCATATACCTCTCCTCATCGAGCGGAAACACCCTGAACGATAACACCTGCTCGAACAATTACGACGGCATCTACCTCTACTATTCGGACAGCAACACTCTGATCAACAACACATGCAACTGGAATTATGGTCCGGGTGGTCCAGAATGTGGCATATATCTCGACTCATCGAGCGGCAACACCCTGAGCGACAACAATTGCTCGGACAATGACCATGGCATATACCTCTCCTCATCGAACAGCAACATCCTGAGCGACAACAACTGCAGCTCGAACGATTACGATGGCATATATCTCGCCTCATCGAGCAGCAACGAGATGACCCGCAACCAGCTGTGCGATAACGCTCTATACGGAATCTATGTAGATTACGGGTCCGACAGCAACACGATTTGGAACAACACGTTCATCGGGAACAACGGCGGAGGCGTCCAGGCATACGACGGCGGCACGGACAACCAATGGTACTCCCCGGGAGCGCCTCACGGCTACGGCAACTACTGGTCGGATTGGCAGACGCCCGACGATGTCTGGCCTGGAGGGATAGTCGACGATCCCTACGCAATCGACGGCGCGGTAGCATCGGACGAATACCCGCTCACGACATCGAAGAGCATCTCCCATGCGCCGATATTCATCAACGGCAATGATGGATTCCTGGGTTTGAATGATACTACCGGGATCTCCTGGGGAAGCGGAACTGCCGATGACCCATATATGATCGAGGGGTGGGACATCGACGCCTCTGCCATGCACGGGATCCGGATACAGAACACGAATGTGTATTTCATCGTAGAAGAATGCTACATCCATAACGGCGGATCGATCTACTACGGCATCTATCTGTACAACTGCGTAAATGGCATATTGAGTGATAACAACTGCTCGAATAATTGCTTCGGGATATTCCTCAGATCATCGACTAGCAACAAGCTCTCCAACAACACCTGCAACTCGAACTCAGAATCCGGCATTTACCTCTATTCATCATCGACAAGCAACACGCTCAGCAACAACACCTGCAACTCGAACTCCATAGCCGGCATATACCTCTACTCGAACAACAATAATTTAAGCAGAAACACCTGCTCGAATGATCGCTACGGCATAGTCGTTCTCATTTCGAGCGGCAACAGCCTAAACAACAACAATTGCAGCTCGAGCACTCAATACGGCATTTACCTCTCTTCATCGAACAGCAATGAGATGACCAATAACCATCTTTACAAGAATTCTCAATATGGAGTGTTTATCAACTCTGGGTCGGACAATAGGATCTGGAACAATACGTTCACCGGCAACAATGGTGCTGGAAGTAGCCGCAATCCCTCGCATCTCCAGGCATACGATGCCGGGACGAGCAATCATTGGAACTCATCGGGAGCGCCTCACGGCTACGGCAACTACTGGTCCGATTGGACCCTGCCAGATAACAACCACGACGGGATAGTGGATAATCCTTACGCGTTGGGCGGAGCCTCTGGGGCAAGTGACAAATATCCTCTCATGAATCCTCCGATATAGAGAGATTGAGGATTGATCTCGTGTGTGTATATGATTCGATACGAGTGACTTTCTGAAGCTATCATTGAGTTCATCGATTACGTTCATCAATTCATAGTAAGAGCAACGAAGAAGACAATGTGACACTTATCCTACCTCTACAAGAATTGGCCAATAAGATTCCAATGATCCAATCGTTCTCATAGGTGCTGATTATTGGAAAGAACGCGTATTGAGGATTCCCAGTATATACATAGCACGTTCGTCTTTACCGCTTCGAAGGGAGAGAGGCTAGTTGTCGAGATTGGGATCCTATTCTTGTGACGTAGTTCTAATCAAAACAGCTTCTAATTCGCCATATGTCGATTCGCAATTGCCTTATAACGATTCTAGAACTTGATAGTTTGTGGTATGTTATTGGACTAGAGCAATCGGCTGAGAGCATCGTTCAATTGTCTTCTTCAAAGCTGACGCCTGATCCATAGCAGTTCGTATGCTCATGAAATTCGTTTTGAGTTGAATCAATCTGGGCTGAAGCTCCTCCGCCACCGGGCACAGTCCCGGTCCGTACTTGACTCCGCTCTCCTTAAACTCCATTCCTTTCAATGCCGGCTCAAGGTAGTTCATTTTCCAGGCGGCGTAGAATGGTTCCCCTTTCTCTTCCAAGAAAGTCTTCCGGAATGTCCTCCAGCTTATCCCTTTTTTCTCGCCTGTGAGTTTCATTGCGTAGGTCCAGTATGAGTGTTCATAACCGCTTGGCACTTCCTGGGGGATCAACCAATCGCAGTCTCCTACTGATTCCTCGTAGAGTTTCGCAATAGCCACCCTCATCTTGACTAGTTCGTCCAGACGCTCGAATTGAGCCAACGCCATCGCAGCGCACAGTTCTGGCAAACGATAGTTTGGCGCAACGAACATGTGTCTGTCGAAATCTGGGTTCTGAATCACATCTTTCGACGGCTTGCTTGCGGAGGACGAAGCCCTCAGAGTGGAATAACCGATAATGCTGAATTTACGGGCAATTTCGGCTAAGCTTTCATCGCTCGTGATTATCATCCCTCCATTGCCTGAGGTTATGTGCTTCGATCTCTCAAAGCTGAAGATGGCCATATCTCCGATGGTGCCTGCCAATCGCCCTTTGTATTTCCCAAGATAGCACTGCGCACAGTCTTCAATCACCCTCAGGTTGTGTTTTTCTGCGAGTTCCATTATCGGATCCATATCGGGAGTCAATCCATAGAGTGCTACGGGAATGATGGCCTTTGTTCGATTTGTGATTTTTTTCTTGATATCGATAGGGTCAATCGTGAACGTTCGAGGGTCCACATCAGCAAAGACTGGAACGCCTCCTAGATACATCACAGAGAATGCTGTCGAAGCGAATGTGAGCGGAGGGACAATAACCTCGTCTCGCGGTCGAATTCCAGAAGCTGCCAGGCAGCAGTGAAGTGCGGAAGTCCCGGAGTTGACGCCAATGGCGTATTTAACGTCGAATTTACGAGTGAACTCAGATTCGAGCCTCTGATTCATCTTTCCGGTAAGTCCCTCGTCGAGTGCTTCTTTGATGTAATTCAGCTCTTTGGCTCCAAATCGCGCCTTTGTACCTTTCGTTTAATCACTTCCGCCTTTGACGATACAATCTTCTTTGAGCGATTTCTCATAGCCTTCTCTCCTCTCCGTCCCTCGATTAATATCACGCAGTTCGGGTTTTCTCGAGAGGAGTTCGAGAATTTCCTCCGTTGCAAAAAGACCCCCCTCTTTGTAAAGGTGTTTATAGATCTCTTTTATGAACCTTATGTCCTTCTCATTATCTACAGTCCACCTTTCCTTCGAGAGGTCCTTGTCGGTTGGCAACGAGCCTATGCGAAACAGCTTTTCGTTCTTCCAGATGTAAGGCGTCACATGCTCTCTTTCGGACTTGAGCCTTGCTTCTTTCCACGCCTTTTTAAGGATTTTAAACGGGAAGACCTCGTTATCGAGCCCGTCTGGATAGAGGTTCGGCGTCCCCATCCCCACATAGTCGAACTTGTCTCTGTTATCTTCGAAGTACTTCACAGTACGGTCAATCAGATGGGGATCTATAACTGGACAGTCGGCTGTGATTCTGACTACAACATCGGCGCCGTAGAGTTTCGCAGCTTGATAGTACCTGTCGAGAACGTCGTACTCGCTTCCGCAGTACGTCTTCACTCCGCTCTTCTCTGCAAGCTCTTTCACGACACGATCTTTTTCGTGTGTCGTTGTGGCCACTACAATCAGGTTGATATTGTTGCTTTTCTTTACACGGTCGATTACATGCCAGAGCATCGGTTTTCCTGCAAGATTCATCATGACTTTGCCCGGAAGCCTGTGTGATCCCATGCGGGCTTGGATGATGGCGACTACCTTTGTCATAGCTTGATAACCCTCCCAGTGGCGGCTGACTCTTTTGCAGCGAGGACGACCTCAAGAGATCTTTTGCCTTCGATGCAGCTCACAAAAGGTTCTTCTAAACCTTTAGTAGACGCAATGAAGTTTTTTATCTCGGCTATGTACATGTCCGTATTCTCTCCTTCCAATTTGATTGACTGCCACTCTTTAGTTTCTTGCAGGTACTTGTCAACAGCATTTGATTCATACTCCCATCTGACAACTCCTCGTTCTCCGACAATCTCTAAGTTTCTTGCATATCCTGGACGCACGTAATCCAGGTGGATTTCGCCAAGACAACCTGATTTGAATCTCAGTAGTATTTCGGCGATACCTTCAGTATCTGTCTTAAGATTAGGTGCATCCCTCGTATAACAGAAGACTTCGCGAACATTTCCGAAAAGCCACCTCAGATAGTCGATTTCATGAGATCCATCTAAGATAATCCCACCTCCGAGTTTACTTCTTGCCGTGTAGCTCTTGGTGTAATCTTGCTCCGGGCGCCAATCGGGAAGGTACTGCCCGAACTGAGCTTGGGCCGTAAGCGTATTGCCAATCTCTTTCTTAGCGATACAATCCTTGATCATTGTGAGTCCTGGATGGAACCTAAAGTTATACCCGATAGAAATCACAAGTTTCTCCTTCGAAGCTCGCTTGATAAGGTCATCGACGCCATCGAGCGTGTTTGATAGGGGTTTCTCGATGAAAACGTGGGCACCATGTTCAAGAGCTTCCCTCGCAATCGCAATATGCGTGCTAGGGGGAGTGCATACAAGCACTGCTTCGTATCCTTTGCTCAACGCGTCTCCTAGGTCTGTGAAGACTTCGCTCAGTGAATGCTGATCCCTCATTGTTGAAAGCCGACGGTCATCAGTTTCACATGCTGCAATTTCACCGACTTGCAATTCTTTCAAATTGCGGATATGCCTCGCACCGATCGAGCCACAGCCAACCACAAGTATCTTCATAGATTATCCCAAGTAAACGAATCTCCTTTCCTGTAATCAATTTTGGCAATGCACCCAAGAATCTTCGATTTGAACTCTGGCTCAAGAGCTCCGGTGACAAATGGCCTGAGAACATCTATCATATCCTCGGTTATCTCTGATCCCTTAGGGATATCTCTCGCGGCACAAAGGCATCTACGCTGAAGTATCACCGTCTCTCGCTCTTCATCATATAGGGTCTTGGTCGGCGATCCAAGAGCCTTCTCCATTATGCGTATGCTCTTCACCATCTCCTTGAAGTCTCGGCCATCCATCGCAAATTGATGGTCCGGTCCTTTTCGGGTCTTGTCATCAGTGAAATGCTTTTCTATTACGGATGCACCCAGGGCTACAGCTCCAAGAGGAACAAGATGTCCAGGGGTGTGATCAGAATAACCTACAAGCGTGTCAAAGACCTCTCCCATCGATTTCATCGCACGGATGTTGGCGGATTCAAATCTTGAAGGATAGTTGGTCACGCACTGTAGCAGAACGATTTCGTTGTTGCCCGCAGATCTGATGGTCCTTACAGCTTTATCAACGTCAGCAAGTGTGCTAGCACCCGTCGGCAAAAGCGTCGGCTTCTGTTTGCCAGCAATGTATTCCAGGAATTCAAGCCATGTGATGTCCCCTGAGCCCACTTTGAAGGCCGAAACCCCTATCTTTTCAAGAAGATCAACTGCAGCTTTGTCATAAGGTGTTGCTAAGAAAGCCATCCCCCTCTTCTGAGAATACTCAAAGAGTTCAAGGATCCAATCTCGAGGAAGTTCAGCTCGCCTATAAACGTCATAGACTGGCTCTGTCCATTTTGCCTGAAAACCCATTTTGAATCCAGCAAATCTCTCTTTTGACACAATACTGTCAGCCAGGAAGCATTGAAACTTCACCGCGTCTGCTCCGCACTCTTTTGCAAGGTCTATAAGCTTCTTTGCCCGGTCGATGTCTCCATCAAAGTTGGATCCAATTTCGGCAATGATGTAAACCGGTTCCCCGGTGCCAACCCCTCTGCCGTCAATCCTGACCGTCTTCAATGCTCGTCCTCCTCCTTCGCGTAGAAATCATTCTGTAACTATTAGTACGAGAATCCTTGCAAGAGCCTTCAGGATTCTATAGTTTGCGACTATATGTCCTCCAAATCGTGAAATATCGCCCCTTGTTTTTAAGCCTATGTCTGTCTGGACCAGTCGATATCCCTTTCTTTTCGCGGAAAAGAGCAGTTGAGTTCCTATGGACGATATGGTGTCGAAGTGTCCGATAGCTCTGTAGACTTTCACATCATATGCCTTGAACCCGCATAGGGGGTCATCGATTTCTAGGACGGCTTTGGCAATCCCCGCGAAGAGGGTTTCTGATATCCTAGCGCGTCTAGTCCTTCTTCCTACGACGATATCCGCTTCGCCTCTCTCGATTGGTTGGACGAGCCTGGGGATGTCCGAAGGAAGATGTTGCCCATCCGCATCTAGTGTTACAACAATGTCTGCTTTTGTAGTAACAGCCAATTTGAAGCCATCGCATATTGCTTTGTCATACCCTCCTCGAGTAATGTGCCTGATGAGAATGGCTCCTCTCTCTTTGGCCGTAAGCGCAGTGCTATCTGAAGAAGCGTCATCAACAACGATGACCTCATCGACATACTTCCTCGTGGCATCGACAACCGCCGCTATGGTCTTCTCCTCATTCAATGCGGGGATTACGGCAACGATTCTAGGCTTGGTCATCACTCATTCTCCTCGAGTATCCGCAGTTTCCAAGTTGTTTCATTTTCTGAATTCCATCCAAGACTGAAGGCATCTCCCGTCCCAAGAGTGCGCTTATTCGGTGGACATTAAAGGATGTATTCTTGGGTCTCCTAGCCACGAGATGCAATTCATCAACACTTATCGGTTTAATGTTTTCTAAATTGAACTTGAAAGTCTCGGCAATTGTGCGAGCAAATTGGAACTTGCTACAACTGTCACGGCTGCCGACATGAATTATTCCCTCTTGTTCTAGATGGCATAGTTCAAATAGTATCTCGGCAAGGTCGTTGGTGAGGACAGGGGAAATTATGACATCCTTGAACGCAGACAGAACCTGACCCTTTCTAAGGACTCCGATCATCCATTCAGCCATGCTCTTCTTTGCGGTCGGATTCCAGCCGAAGATATTTGTCCTCAATATGCAACTGTAATCATATGTATCCAACACTTTCCGTTCGGCCTCCAACTTCGATTTTCCGTATGTATTGATGGGATCCGGGGAATCGTTCTCAGAATAGAATCCCTTTTCTCCATTGAAAACGCCATCTGTGGAAATTTGGATCAAATACGAGCCAAGACTCCTTGCCATCTCAGCAACATTTATGCTCGCTTGAACATTTTGAGCATGCGCGTGATCAGGATGAGACTCGCAGTAGTCAACATCGGTCAATGCAGCGCAGTGAACTATGATCTCTGGTTTCGCTAGTGATAAAGTCCTTAGGTCATTCTCGTTCAGTAGATCCGCGTGAATGAACTCAGCTCCTTCCAAATAAGTCGGGTTCTTTTGATAGGTGGAAAGCACTTTGAACCTCCCGATAGCCTGTCGTACGACAGCGCTTCCGAGAAGGCCACTACCGCCTGTAACCAGCAACGATTTCATTGGTCCAATCCTCTCCACGGTAATCCGTTGCCGAAGTAAACGTCGTGAGCATTCTCTCCCCCTCCAAATTCCGTCATGACCTCCTCCTTCGGAAGAGCCTTGTACAGAATGTCAACTTTTCCCTCCATTGTGTTGACAATTCCCAATGGTCTGTACGCGTTGAAAGGTCCCATAATCGTATCGGGATGTCATGGGTATTCAAATATAAAGTTGCCAAGTCCCTATTACGGGATTCCGGCCCAGGATATTGGTATTTCGGGCTCAGAAGGAAGTCTTGACAAATGGAATTGCCTTCTTCCCGATAACCAAAATTATAAACTGCTTGATTCATGAAGGTAGGCCTTTGATTACTCCTTAGAATATGGTGAAGCAAAATGGAATGGAGCAAGAAATCTGTCTTAATCACCGGAGGAACAGGATCGTTCGGGAAGAAATTCATAGAGGTGATGCTAAAGGACTATCATCCCAAGAAGCTCATTATCTTCAGCAGAGATGAATTGAAGCAACATGAGATGCAGCAAGGGGGTTTCAATCACGAAAGTCTTCGCTATTTCATCGGAGATGTCAGGGATGTGGATCGGCTTCGCCGAGCTCTCAGGGGCGTGGATGTCGTTGTGCACGCCGCTGCTTTGAAGCAAGTACCTGCATGCGAGTACAATCCAATTGAAGCGGTTCTTACGAACGTAATGGGTGCAAGGAACGTTATTGATGCCTCTCTCGACTGCGGCGTGGAGAATATAATCGCACTCAGCACAGACAAGGCCGTCAATCCAATCAATCTGTACGGGGCGACGAAGCTCGTGATGGAGAAGCTGTTCGTTCAGGCAAATGCATATCGTGGCCTCGGAAACACGAAGTTCAGCTGCGTCAGGTATGGAAATGTAGTGGGAAGTCGAGGAAGTGTGATTCCGTTATTCGTCAACCAAGCGAAGACAGGTAGGATCACGGTCACGGATCCAGCCATGACCCGATTCTGGATAACGCTTGATCAGGGTGCCAGGTTCGTGATCTCCTGCATAGAAAAGATGCATGGCGGGGAGATATTCGTCCCAAAAATACCTAGCATGAAGATCGTGGATCTCGCGACGGCGATCGCCCCGGAATGTGAGATCGAGTATAGCGGCATCAGGCCTGGGGAGAAGATACACGAGATTCTCATCTCAGAGGACGAAGTTCGCACGACCGTCGAGACCGACAACATGTACGTTGTCGAGCCAGTTCATCCGTGGTGGCGAGACTGGAAATGGGACGGGGGCAAGCCAATGCAGGAAGGATTCAAGTATTCTAGCGACTCAAATATTATGTGGATATCTGAGGCGCAGCTGAAAGATATGCTGCGTGAGAGCAAACTTAGTTGAATCGATATTTTTTTTAATCGGCCAGATAATTTTATATGATGGGTCAGTCAGTAGGGAGCGAGGGTCAATCGTACGGAATTGAGGTTCGGCGCAATCCCCTTCTCTCCTATTGACTGTGTCAGCTAACCCTTTTTCTTATTACAGTATGCACGAGAGAAAAAATTCGGTCTAGATGCCTTTCATCTCTCCAGGTCAGGTAACATTGTTCCTATGTGAGAAAACCCTTGATATCATCGACACACTTCACCAGAATCGCCTTTCTTATCGAAGGTCTTTCGGACAATGCGGACGGTAGTGGATGAGTGCTAAGAACGTAAGTGGACTCTGCGGGATTTGAACCTAAATCATGCCAGTAAGTCCGAGAGAATCCGTCAATCAACTGGAATTGAACTCCGATCCTCAAACCCCTTTCAAGGCTTTTTCCTTCTTCACGACAGAAAGAACCACCGATCCAATAATAATGAGGATGGCACCGAGAATCATAAAGGAGGCCGCATAGTTCGCCTCAAAACTACTCACACTCGCTGTCATGAGTATTATACCTCCAAACAATGATAGAATCCCAATCATGAAGACAATTCCTCCAATTATCTGGATCTTCGTCAACTTCTCCATAGAACTGCCTCATTTTTCTCGTGCCAGCTCTAGCCAATATAGACACTCGGTCATCTCCTCGTCAGGAGATAAGGCTTTTTCGTGATTCATTTAGAAATACGATCGATTTGGTAATTCATCTAGCATTTGGTAAATACCCGTGCATAGAATTTACTTCCCAACCCTTCGATTTCGTTGCACCGCGTTTCTTCAATCTGCTTCATGCCAAGGGACTCGAAAATTCGTTTATAGTTCCGCGAAAAGTGACGTCCGCTCATCACTTTCTCTTCTTCAATAGTGACTAAATGATCCTTTGTGATTCTCACAATCTCCGAAAAAATCCATTCACTATCTGTGTGGATGTGTTCGAGGACAGCCATCGTGAAGACAATATTGAATTCATCATTAGCAAAATGACGTATAATTTCTTCGACGGGCGTGTTGTGTATTGCGATATGATCTGCCATCTCAGGGAAAGATTGCTTTAGTAGTCGCACAGCCTCCTCGTTGATTTCTATGCCACTCAAATTCGAAAAACCTGCATTGAATAAATAGTTCAGATTCCTGCCAACGTTGCACCCAATCTCTAGAACCCTCGTATTCGGCTTAGTATACCTCTTAATTAACTCCACCAGGAATTGACTCCTTGCTGCTCCTTCCAAGTAAGATTGTGGGGCATTCCCGGCGTCTGTTGGCCGGTTCCAGTATTGATGTACCTCATCGCGACTCGATACAAGGTGAGCAATTGGCATGTAGGCCCAAGAAACAATACGACTCTTCTTAAACACACGGTTAACGCGGGAGACTACTGGCCTAAACGGTTCCGGTATCAATTCCATCATAGACATTCTATTGTCCTCTCTCTTTTCAGTTCCATCAATCGCGCATAAGGGAGATAAGGCTTTTTACGACCGTGCATCAGTCCGAGAATCCCTCTCTCTAGTCTCCCCATAGAAACCCCCCTACCGACGCATAGAGGCCGTTCTATTGAGGCGGAGGTTGCGGTTGTCGGTAGTCATGCCCGCAATAGGGGCAAATGACCGCATCCCAAGGGATCGCCCGAACACAGGTAACGCAACTTCTCATGGGTGGCTGTTGAGGGTAGTTTGTTGGTTGCTGTGGGTAATAGGCTTGCTGATGGGGCATTGGTTGGAAGTACTGTGGTTGAGGGTATAGAGGCATATCTTGTTCTACCCTCGTGCTAAATGTCAGTAACCTGTCTCGCATACTCGGCGGACGGCCATCATATCCGATGCTTATCGGCTCGGTCAAACGTATAGTCATCATTTTCCCCGCGAGCATCCCTGCGAGAATCATTATAATGGAAAAGTACCCGAGATAGAAACCAATTCCGTCTGGCATCCCATAAGGGATTGGTAAAACGACATAAAGGAATATTCCTAGCCCGACAATCTGCACGAATCCCCCGGTAGGCGTAAGAAATGTAATCAATGTGCCAATTACGAAGATTATTGCCCCTATCGCCATCAAAGTGTATGTAGACGATAATCCGCCGAGATATCCCGTGTACATTCTTATAATGTCAAGGAGACCAGCACTTGAGAACAATCCGCTGTACCAAGGCAACAGAATTGCGAATAGACCAGCAAACGCACCAATCAAGCAGAGGATGTTCACTCTCAACTTCTTCATGCCAATTCCTCAATCATTAACGACGGTATCAGGGCTTAAGCCTTCTCCCATGCCCGTAGAACGTACAGAAACCCCCGTATGACGGGGTGTCGAGGCATTGAGGGATATCGGGATGCCTCCCGGAGGATTGGACGGGCTTACACCACTCTTTCTTGACTTTCCTCTCCTACCCCTTTCTTCTTCAAAACGAAATACCAGCCGCTTGCAAAAGCTTTAGGCAATAGGTCAGCTAGCTTGAAATCCATCCTACATAGAGTTTTTGATTTTCTGATTGCGAAGCTAAGAGGCATGACTCCTGATATGAAGTCGGAGGACCCCACGGAGATAATCTGAAGTCCCGACATCTCAAACAATCTACAGATCCTACACCAACTAAAGAATTGAACGTGACCCGATCCAACATCCACATTGACCGATTGCTCCTTACCCTTATTGAGGCTCAGATCAGAAGCAATCTCTTTAGCGATGCCAGTCTTCTTGACGGTTGCGGTTAAGGTGCGAAGAAATCTACCGGTGAGCTCAAAAGGACCAAAACCATTAGGGATTGTGATTATCGCAAGTCCCTCATCTCTCAGCGATTTAGAAACGTTGGATAAGATAATGTCAGGCCGGTATGAATGCTCAAGGACTTCTGAACAAATGGCGACATCATAGAGCCCAGTATGCGAGACGGGGTCCTCTGCATTTCTCAAAGAAAAAGTCACGTTGGACAACTCCAGATCTTCTTTCCGAGAATTTGCGTACTCTATGCAGGAACTGGACATTTCGATTCCCGTGACATTATGGCCGTAGCTAGCCACTACAAAAGAGACACTCCCGATTCCACTACCAATGTCGAGAACATCACACTTGGCGTGACCGAATTCCCTTTCAATTGCATTGACGATGAATCCAAGTTTCTTGTGTCCGCTAGTCTCGAATGTATATTGACTATACTTTCGGAAACGTTCGGAGTCAGACATATCCTTTGGCACAGTTCGACCAGTAGACATTTCAAGTTTCCAAAAGGTCTTTTCTCCCCTATGGTCTTTTCCTAACTAGGCGACATAAGTCCAGGATAATGCTTTCCTCCGCAAGGCGGACATTTCATCGCCATTTCCCCGTTCCCGCGTCACACGGTATGGAGCTTAAGGACTTTACCTAGTGATTGTCCAGCAGGCACCCACAAGAACTAGGGTTGAATTGGTCGGCGTCATACCGCCGGCTGATTGTCATGATTCTTCGAGCAAAAATCAACTATCTCCTGCTGTCGTTTCTCAAATTTCGCTATAAAATCAGCCATAATCCACGATGCTGCCCTTGATCATTCTTTCTTCTTGTGAGACAATTCAATTGTAATGTAGTGTTTCATCTTCTTTAGGTTCAGGGTGTCCAAGAAGAAGTGAAGATCTTGGGCCGTGAACTCTCTGAGGCAATATAATATTCCCAGGAATCCTCCAAGGCAGATTAGTAAGTAGACCGCGGCCTCGATCCAGTGAGTTACTTGGTAGAATGTGCTCGCGTAATACATGACAATACCAATAGCTGCCGCAGCGGCGATGTGTTTCAGAATATTTAGGTTCGGCTTTGCCTTTGTAAGGCTGTATGTGAACCAACGGGCAATCCCGAAGGAGACGAATGCCGATATGACGCCGGCATAAGCCGCTCCTTGATAGGATAGACCGAGGGTCTGAATGCCGAACAGGTTCGACGGGACCAGGACTAGCAGAAGGACTACGCTGAGAGTCAGGTTAAGGCATATCCATCTAACATAGAGATCGACTCTGTTCATCCCAAGCACCTGTGCTGAGACTGTCAGGTTCAAGAGCCCGATGTAGGTGGCGACCGCGAGGAACGGCATAATCTTGCCAGCACTAGTGAACGTGTCACCGAAGAAGAGCAATGCGATTTGGTTCGGGAAGACTATCATCATCGTCAGGATCGGTAGGCTGATGAGAGAAAGATACCTCTCCCCTTCTCTAGACGCACGCTTGATCGCGTCGAAGTTGCCTTCTTTCGCCAATTTGGAGAAGGTCGGGAATAAAAGTGTCATCACGGAACCTCCAAGGACGCTCAAGTAGGCAAGAAGAGCCAGGGACGAGCTGTAATACGCGACGTCGGTCTTCGGCCAGAAGAATCCAATCGTCGTTGTAGGTAATTGGTTTTGAATCGCGCCGGCGACGGATACCACTATCATCGGAATCGCCCACTTAGCGTAGGAATGCATCAGCTTGGGCTTCTGCCAGACTATGTGCATTCTCGTGATCTGGAAGACGGCGACGCTAATTGCGACCATACCCCCCGCGAGGTATGCAAAGGTGACGCTGTCGGCTCCCATGCCGTTCGTCAGCACGAAGATCAGGAACGGTAATCGTGTGAGAGGGTCGCAAATTTGAATCAGTTGGCTCTTTGCTGTCTGCACTCTCGCATCGAAGGTAGTGGTCGCTATCATAGTTAGATTGCCGAGTATCTGATAGACCAGCAATACCAGCATAATCCGAATTGAGTAGCTCGAGAGCGGATTCTCCGGGAACAATGACCATACTCCTATTACGCAGATTACGAAGGCCGCCATCGCAAGTGTCAGCAGCCCCTTCACATATGCGAAAGTGCTAACGCACAAGTTCAGATCCTGGCCCTCGGAGACTCTTTTTGTGTGGGCGGATCCGAAACCGAGGTCTGCTATCGAATTAAAGGTGGCTAGAAAAGCGATTGTCCAAGCGATCGTTCCGTATCCTTCTGTGCCCAGGTATCGGGTCATCAGCATCAATCCGGCGATTGCCAGGATTGCTGAGACTCCCTGAGAAATCATTATTAGAAACGATTTGCGCGCTATCAATCAATCAGGGATTCGATTATCTGACCCCTATTTAATGCTGATTAGTTATATATTGGAATGCTGGATTGTTTGAATCAGCCTCCTTGTTAATCCGGTTAGCAGAGGCAATGATTTAAGAGTTCTAATCGATATTCGGCCGAATGAGATATCTCTTCTTGATGGATGAGGCCGAATGTCAAAATGAGCACGCTCTCGAGAGTCTAAAGACCTTCAGGCAGAACAACGAGGTCGTTGTCCTCAGTCTGAGCACTC
>Ga0315288_10003839_pt1 | contig 19129 bp, 11 predicted proteins | sample YL17G11_20_MG_FD_203454 | JGI IMG/M metagenome (GOLD analysis project Ga0315288, IMG submission 203454) | Sediment microbial communities from Yellowstone Lake, YNP, Wyoming, USA - YL17G11_20 | ecosystem: Environmental > Aquatic > Freshwater > Lake > Sediment | place: USA: Wyoming | collected... | reverse complement strand
TCGCCAACGCCCAGCGAGTGACCTTTGACCCGGCCGACGAGAGCGTAATCTACGTTACGACCTTCGGCGGGAGCGTCTGGCGCGGACCCGCATCAGAGTAGAACTGGTTTCATAACTAAAGGGTGGCGGGTCTCCCGACCCGCCACCCTCCCAATCCCGGCGCGCCGGGATGAAATCGCGGCGGTTCAGGAGAACCGCCGCGCAGAGATAGGCTAGAATGGTTCGAACGGTGGAAGGCCTGGTTTTTTTTCCAAAGGCGCCGGCGAAAGACGGACAGCGCCGAGACGTTCTTCGTCCTGCGAGCGGCGGGCGTGCCGGGGCGTCGGGGTGAACCGTTCGACGGTGCGGTATGCGGCGCGGCTGTAGCGGGGAGGCATGGCCAGGTTCTCCATGGCCAGGGCGGCGCGGTTGGCCAGGAGTGCCCGAAACAGAATGCCGATCAACTTTATCACGCCCACAGTGAGGCCGTCCTTTCTGGCTGGAAGGGCTCAATCGTAGCCGCGAAGAACATTGCAGACAAGAGGCGTAAGTGCTTGTAGAATAAGGCGGATGGAGCATTCGATAAGGACAGGTCACCAGCGAGAGTTCATTGGGGGAGTTCCGGGGGGAAGTCTGTCCAGTGATAGATGGAGGCATAGGGATGGCGAGGATCGAGGGGTTGGGTGCGTGCCGGACGGTAGTGCTCTTGGGCTTGGCAATTGCGCTTGCCGCAGGGTCGGCACCGGCGCAGGGGACGAAGGCGGATTACGAGCGCGCGGGTAACCTGCGACAACTCACGGCGGACAAGGTTTTCCGCGACAGAGTGCGGCCGCAGTGGCTGCCGGGCAACACGCTGTTCTGGTACCGCATCCGGACCGGCACCGATACTTACGAGTTCGTCCTGGTGGATGCCGAGAAGGGGACCCGGCGACCGGCCTTCGACCACAAGCGCCTGACGGACGCCCTGGCCAAGGTGGGCATCAAGGATATCCGGGCCGATCGACTGTCGCTGGAGGACCTGACGCTTGCGCCAGCCGAGAAGAGCATGGATTTCCAGTCTGGTGGCAAGCGGTGGCGGTGTAGCCTCGAGACCTACGACCTCCGCGAACTTCCGCAGCAGGAGAAGAAGCCGGAGGCCAAGCCGCCCGCCGAAACGCCCCGGAGGAGCACGCGGACGGGGGCGGAGACCGAGATCACGTTCGTCAACCGCACGGACGGCGCGGCCGAACTGTTCTGGCTCGACCTTGAAGGCGAGCGGCAGAGTTACGGCAAGATTCCGCCGCGCGGCGAGTGTGCGCAGCACACGTATGAAGGCCACGTGTGGCTGGTCACCGGCCCGAAGGGCGAGACGCTGGGGGTGTTCGAGGCCAAGGCGGAACCGACCATGGTCGAAATCGGCGTCAAACTCCCTGCGCCGCCGCCCGACAATCGCTGGCAGGCCTTCATCAAGGACAACAACGTCTGGCTGAGGAGCGCCGCCGGCGAGGAGTTCGCCCTCACGAGCGACGGCACGGCCGACGACGCCTACGGCGGCGAGTTCCGCTGGTCGCCAGACTCGACCAGACTCGTCGCCATCCGCACGGCCAAGGGTGACGACCGGAAGGTCTACTACGTCGAGTCGTCGCCGAAAGGCCAGTTGCAGCCGAAGTTGCACTCCTACTCCTACCTCAAGCCGGGGGACCGCATCCCGGTCGACAAGCCCCACCTTTTCGACGTGGCCGCGCGGAAACCGATTCCGGTGAGCGACGAGTTGTTTCCGAACCCGTGGAGCATCACGGACGTGCGGTGGGAGAGCGACTCGAGCCGGTTCACGTTCCTCTACAACCAGCGGGGGCACCAGGTGCTGCGCATCGTGGCGGTCGACGCGAAGACCGGCGCGGCCCGCGCCATCGTGGACGAGCAGGCGAAGACGTTCATCGACTACTCCGACAAACTGTTCCAGTACTACCTTCCGAAGACGAATGAGATTATCTGGATGTCGGAGCGCGACGGCCGGAACCACCTCTACCTGTACGACGCCAAGGCGGGACGCGTGAGGAACCAGGTCACCACGGGCGAATGGGTGGTGCGCGGCGTGGACCGCGTGGACGACGAGGCGAGGCAGATCTGGTTTCGCGCGGGCGGCATCCGGCCGGGCCAGGACCCGTATTACGTCCACTACTGCCGCGTAAACTTCGACGGGACGGGCCTCGTGATCCTCACGGAGGGCGATGGAACGCACGCAGTCGAGTGGTCGCCCGACCGGCGGTTCCTCATCGACGCCTGGTCGCGTGTGGATCTGCCGCCCGTCACGGAACTCAGGCGGGCCGAGGACGGGAAACTCGTCTCGGAATTGGAGCGGGCCGACTGGGGCGAACTCCTCAAAACGGGGTGGAGGGCGCCGGAGCGTTTCGTCGCCAAAGGGCGCGACGGCGCGACCGACATCTACGGCGTCATCTTCCGGCCCACGAACCTCGACCCGAAGAGGAAGTACCCGATCATCGAGGAGATCTACGCAGGGCCGCAGGGCTCCTCCGTGCCCAAGAGTTTCCGCCGGTACCACCGGTGCCAGTCGCTGGCTGAGTTGGGCTTCGTCGTGGTGAAGATCGACGGCATGGGCACGTCGAAACGCTCGAAGAAGTTCCACGACGCCTGCTGGAAGAACCTGGGTGACGCAGGTTTCCCCGACCGGATTCCCTGGATTAAGGCGGCCGCCGGGCGGTACCCGTACATGGATCTCGCGCGGGTGGGCATCTACGGCGGGTCGGCGGGCGGCCAGAACGCGGCCGGGGCGGTGCTCCTGCACGGCGACTTCTACAAGGTGGCGGTGGCCGACTGCGGCTGCCACGACAATCGCATGGACAAGATCTGGTGGAACGAGTTGTGGATGGGCTGGCCGGTCGGGCCGCACTACGAGGAGCAGTCCAACGCGACCCTGGCACCCAAACTCCAGGGGAAGCTAATGCTGATCGTGGGCGAGATGGACCAGAACGTCGACCCGGCCTCGACCATGCAGGTGGTCGGCGCGCTCGTGAAGGCCAACAAGGATTTCGACCTGCTCGTTATCCCCGGCAAGGGCCACGGCGCCGCCGAGACGCCGTACGGCAACCGGCGCCGGCAGGACTTCTTCGTGCGTCACCTCTTGGGCGTGGAACCGCGCGGCCCGGGGAAGTGATGTCAACGGCTGTCCCTACTAAGGGCGCGCTCGGAAACGTTCGTGCGAATCGCTCTCGTATTACTTATCGGACCGATGGCAGGCGCAGATGCAGTTGGGTTTGTTTCTTGTCTTGCATTTTGCGGGGGGGGGTATACTCTACTGGTTATCCGGCTCATCGGGAGCCTGAACGGCCGTAAAACCGTGAATGGTTACCACAACAATATGCTCCGGATGCCCGGACTGGAACGCTACGTCGGCTTCATGCGGCTAAGGGATAAGAACAACGCGCGGACCGTGGGCCGCACTGAGAGCGCCGACCTCAAGCAGTGGACCAAGGCGATCGAGGTGCTGCGCGGCGACGCGCAGCACCAGGCCTACTCCATGGCGGTCTTCCGTTACGCGGACATCTACCTCGGTCTGGTGGCGATTTTTCGCATCCGGGAAGATCGCGTCCACACCGAGCTGGCTTGGAGTCCGGATACCGTGACGTGGCATCGCATCCAACCGGGAACGCCCATCATCGGGAACTCGCCTAACGAGGGCGATTACGACTGGGGCTGCGTCTATCCCGCCGCGACGCCCGTCGTGCGATAATCCCAACCCGTCACCCTTACAGGAAGGACACGAGTCATGCAATATCGGTTCACGGTGGCCATTGCGGCTGTATCCATTGCGGTGTTCGCGGCGGTGGCGCCAGCCCAGACGGCGTTGTTGGACAACGGGGTCCTGTCGGCCCGGTTCGAGGACGGTGCCTTGGTACGCCTGACCTTGACCGGCGGCGGCCAGATCGACTTGGCCGGCGAGAGCGGCTCGATCACGATCGATGGGCAGGCGCTGGCCGTGCCGGGCCTTAAGCGGCTGGATCTTCAGGCGACGCCCGAGAGCGTGGTCTTCATCTACGACGCGGGCGGGGGCAGAAAGCTGCAGGTCGTGTACGAGCTCAAGCCGGCCTGGCACTTCATTGCCAAGCGGTTCGTGTTGACCCTGCCGGCCGGGCAGGAGGTGAAGGTGGACGCGGTGGAGGCGATGCGGGCCCAACTGACCCCAGGCGTGGCCGGCGAACACAAGATTGCCGATGCCAGCCGCGGCGTCTTCCTGCGGGTTGCGGATGGCGATGCCGATAAGCCGCCACGATTCGGCGCGTTCCTGGTTCTGCAGAACCCGTTCATGAAGTGGGAGCGGAAGGACAAGCAGATCTCCATGGCCTACCTGCCCGAGATGGCGTGGCGGGCGGAGTACGGGCCCTTCGAATCCGACCGCGCGTGCATCGGCCTGCACGCCCTGAGTCCCGGCGCGCCGGGACCCTTGCCCCTGCGTGGCCCGGCCGAGTGGAAGTACGTCCCCGACCCGGCCAAGGCCTTCGAAGGCAAGCCCAAGATCGACTGGGCGGAGACCGACTCGCTCACGCGGTGCGTCCAAGCGTTCGTGATGCGTCCGCCGACCAGGAGCGTCAAGGTCCACATCCCCTGGTGCGAGAACGACTACCAGATCGACGTGGCCAAACCCGAGGGACGGGCCGAGTACAAGCGGATCATCGACCAGGCGGCGGCCGTCGGGTGCGAGCACGTGCTCTTCACCCCCGAAAACAGCGCCGTCGCCCTGCGGAAGGACAATGCCGACGCCTGGTCGTGGGAGAACGTCCTGTGGCTGGGGCTGGGCCAGAAGATCCGCCGCGGCGAGTGGGACCCCGCCAAGGACTCCGTCCCCCCCACCGTCCAGGAGATGCTCGACTACGCCAAGTCCAAGAACGTCAAGCTCATGGCCTACGCCTATCCAACGCTGGGCTTCAAGCAGAACCCGGAATGGACGCAGTGGTGCCAGGGCAAGACGGGCGGCTATGTCGGGGCCGACACAGGCGTGCGGAGCTTCCAGGACTGGTTCGTGGACAAGTTGGTGGCCTTCCAGAAGCGTACGGGCATCAGCGGGTACTCGTTCGACCACTGGTGGATCGCCTACGACAAGGCCTCCAGCAAGTACGCCCAGTGGTACGGCTGCCGCCGCATCCTGGAAGAGCTTCGCCGCCGTATCCCGGAGGTCGTGATTGACGGCCGGCAGCAGTACCAGTGGTTCGGCCCGTGGACCTGGCTGGGCGGCACGTACCCTCACCCGACCACCAACGATGAGCAGCCGGGCAGCTTCGAGAACTTCCCCGACCTGCACTTCGATCGCTGCTCGGGCGACCGCCAGCGCTGGGCCACCTGGTACTATCGCATGGAGCAGTTCACGCCGCTGGACCTCGTCCCTGGCTATATGACCCACCAGACGCCCCGCAACGACGACAAGGAGGGGTGCATCCGCGACCGGGCCTTCCGCACCCGCGACTGGGACCTGCTGGGCTGGCGGTACTCGGTGCTCTCATCGATCGGCACGGCCCCGCTCAACCACGTGGTGGACATGCTGCCCGCGCGGGACGAGGCGGAGTTCAAGAGCTTCCGCCCGGAAGACCAGCAGTGGCTGCGAGGCTGGATGGAGTGGACCGACCGCAACGTTCAGGTGCTGCGCCGCCTGCGTCCGATCATCGGCCCGCCCATGCTGGGCCGGGTGGACGGCACAGCCGCGGTGCTGGGCGACCGCGGGTTCGTGTTCCTCTTCAATCCCAACTACCGCGAGCTCGGCGCGTCGTTCGCGTTGGACGCCACGATCGGCCTGACCGAGGGCGGCCCGTTCGTGCTGCGCGAGATCTACCCGCGCGAGGGCCGGCTGCTGGGCAAACCCAAGACCGGCGTGTGGAACCGGGGCGACCGCGTCGACCTGCCCATCAAGGGCCCGCAGGCGATGGTGTTGGAGATCGTGCCCGCCGCCCAGGTCCAGCGGCCAGCCCTGCTCAACGCGACCGGCCAGGCCAAGCGGGACGGAGATCGCCTGGTCCTGACCGACGTAGCCGGCGAGGTCGGCACGAAGGCGGAGTTGGCCGTCCTGCTGCCCAAGGATTCGGCGGTGAAATCCCTCCGCGTCAACGGGGCCGATCGGCGCGACTTCAGCCGGCAGGAGGACGTGGTCTGCCTGGGCGTCTCGTTCGCCGGCGTCCCCTTCGCCCATTGCCACCAGGTCGGGACGTACGACCCCGCCTTCGCTGGCAAGACGTTCTCGGCGGAATTCACGATTCCCCAGCGGCTCCTGGCCCAGTTGGCTCAGCGCCGCAAGGCCTGGCCCGTTCCCTACACGCCGGACGACCTGCTCTGCACCTGGCTGGGGTCCGACCGCCTCCTGCTCTACGCGCACATTGCCGACCCGGACGACGAGATGGCGGTCGGCATGACCATCGACGGCAAGCCGGTGGAGGTGAAGAAGGCCTACAGCGCCATCTACCCCGTCGCCCGCAAGCGCACCTTCGTCGGCTTCTACGCCGACGTCTCCGCCCTCGAGCCCGACGCGAAGCACACGGTCGAGGTCACGCTGGGCGAACTTCAGCCCGGCCAGTTCCAGGGCTTGTTCTTTGAGAACGTCGAGGCAGAGTTCACCATGGAGATCGCGCCGTAAGCATCCGACAGACGCCCGGCCGCCCCGCACGATCACGTCGGCCTTCACGGGAATGGGCAGGACGAACTGGAGACGTCTTGCTGTACCGCGGACCGGATCATCCCGATGTGGCCAAGTGTCCTTACTAAAAACTCCATCGGCGTCGAAACGACCTCGCCTTTCTCGGGCGGCTCCAGCGGGTGTTATCTGCGACAACCAGATGACGGATTCTGGCGCGAAGGCCGTCCTTTCCGGCTGGAAGGCCCCAATCGTAGCGGCGAAGAGCATTGCAGATAAGAGACGTAAGTGCTTGTAGAATAAGGCGGACGGAGTATTCGGGAGGGACAACGTACGGGGAGGCAACCGGCGTCCCTACCGCGACAATCCCGGACAAGATCAACGCGGATGGGATTTTCAGGAGGCACAGGTCTGCCCTGTCTGCGGGAAATAGCACTTGCGGCGCTGCCGGGAGACGTGTTGAATGTGGGCCACGCGCCGAGAGGCAACGGCCCGCGGCGCACCGGCGATTGGCCCCGGCAGGACAAGGAGACCGGGATGCGCAAGATCATGACGGCTCTGGTGTGTGTTCTTCTGGCTGCAGCGCTGGCTGGGTGCAGCAAGTCGGATGCACCTGCCAAGGAGGAGGGATCGAAAGGGCGCCTGTTCGGGGTCACGTTCCAGACCATGAACAACCCCTTCTTCGTGGAACTCAACGAGGGCATCAAGGAGGTCGTTGAGGCGCACGGCGACCGGTTGATCACCCTGGACGCCCAGTGGAACAGCCTGAAGCAGAAGAACGACATCTCCGACCTCCTGCTCAAAGGCGCTTCGGGCGTCTTCATCAACCCGGTCAACTGGGAAGGGATCAAGGGCAGCCTGCTCCAGGCGAAGGAGAAGAGCATTCCCTGTGTGGTGGTGGACGCCCCGGTGAAGGACGAGGGCCTCGTGCTCTGCCAGGTGGCCTCGGACAACGTCGAGGCCGGCCGCCTTGCGGCCCGGGCGCTGGCGAAGGTCAAGCCCGACGCGAAGGTCGTCATCCTCCATCTGTCGGTCAACAAGGCCTGCATCGACCGCGTGGCCGGTTTCAAGGAGGAGGCCGCGAAGCACCCCCAGATGAAGATCCTGGACGTCGTCGAAGGCAAGGGCACCACGGAAGCGGCGCGGCCGGTGATGCGCGACCTCGTCGGCCGGTTCCCCGACCTCACGGCCGCCTTCCCCATCAACGACCCGAGTGCCCTGGGCGTGATCTCGGCCCTGGAATCGGCCGGCCGGCTCAAGGACGTCACCGTGGTGACGGTGGATGGATCGGCCGAGGGCGTGGCGGCGATCAAGGCAGGCAAACTTCACTCCACCTCGGCCCAGTTCCCCCGCGAGATGGGCCGCGTGGCCGCCCAGAAGGTCTACGAGCACCTCGATGGCAAGCCGGTCGACAAGAACATCAAGGTGAAAGTGGAACTCATCACGGCCGAAAACGCGGACGCGTTCCTGAAGGGCAGATAGCCCGTGGCCGAGCCCGTCGTCCCAGTCGAGACGCCGATGCTGGGCCTGAGCGGCGTCACGAAGCGCTTTGGCGGCATTACGGCGCTGGACAATGTGGATTTCGATCTCCGGCAGGGCGAGATCCACGCCTTGCTGGGCGAGAACGGGGCCGGCAAGTCCACCCTCATCAAGGTGCTGGGGGGAATCCACGTTCCCGACGCGGGCTCCATCCATATCGACGGGCGTCCGGCCGCCATTCGCTGCGTGGCCGATGCCAACCGCCACGGCATCCGCATCATCCACCAGGAGTTGTCGCTGGCGCCGAACCTGACCATCGCCCAGAACATCTATCTCGGACGGGAGCCCCTGCGGCTGGGCCTTCTCGATCGCCGCCGGATGGAGCGAGACGCCGAGGCGCTCGTGCGGGAACTGGGCCTGCATGAGATTCGCGACGTGCGCACCGTTGTGTCCGAACTGACCGTGGCTCACCGGCAACTGGTGGAGATCGCCCGGGCGCTCTCCTGCCGGGTGCGGGTCCTCGTGCTGGACGAACCCACGAGTTCGCTGTCGGAGGCCGAGACCGAAGCGCTCTTCGCCACGCTGCGCCGACTGCGGGATCAGGGCGTTGGGATCATCTACATCTCGCACCGCCTCGCCGAGATCCTGCGGCTGGCCGATCGCATCACCGTCCTGCGCGACGGCCATTCCATCGGCACCCAGCCTGCCGCGGCGGTCAACCAGCGGGAACTCGTCCGCTGGATGGTCGGGCGCGACGTGGCGACCCAGGCCCCGCCGGGGTCCCTCAGCCCCGGCGACGTGGCGCTGGAGGTCCGCCGGCTCTCGAGCGCGCGGGTGAATGGCGTGAGTTTTGAACTGCGGTACGGCGAGATTCTCGGCCTGGCCGGCCTGGTGGGGGCCGGCCGCACGGAACTGGCTCGGGCGCTCTTCGGGATCGATCCCATCGAGAGCGGCGAGATCCGGGTCGATGGCCGGCCGGTTGTTCTTCGCAGTCCTCGCGACGCCCTCGCGGCGGGAATCGTGCTGGTGCCCGAGGAACGCAAGCGCGAGGGGCTCGTCATGCTCCAGACGGTGACCTTCAATCTGGCGCTGCCGTGGACGAGGCAGTGGATCACGGGGCCTGTCTTTCACGTCGAGAAGCGTCGGGCGATCGTGGACCGCGCCATCCGCGGTTTTCACATCCGGACGGCCGGCGAGCATGAGTGCGTTCTGAACCTCTCGGGGGGCAACCAGCAGAAACTCGTCGTGGGCAAGTGGATGGAGTGTCCTCCGAAGGTCCTGATCCTCGATGAGCCGACGCGCGGCGTGGACGTCGGGGCCCGCGAGGAGATGTTCGAGATCATCCACCGCCTCGTCGAATCCGGAATGGCCGTGTTGCTCATCTCCTCCGACCTCCTGGAAGTGCTGAATCTCTCGCACCGCGTGGCCGTGTACAGGGACGGCCGGATTCTCTTCACGGCCCCCGCGCGGGAACTGACTTCCGAACGCGTGATGGAACACCTGACGGGAGCCAAGACGGATGAGAACGCTTAGGCGGATGCTGCCGCTCCTGGCGGCGGTGGCGGGACTGCTGGTCCTGTTCCGCGTGTGGGTTCCGGGCTTCCTGGCCCTGGACAACATGCTCGACTTGGCCCAGCAGATCTCTGTGAACGCCATCATCGCCTTCGGGATGACCCTGGTGATCCTGACCGGCGGGATCGACCTGTCGGTCGGCGCGCTGGTGGCGCTCGTCGGCACGACCACCGTCTACGGGCTGATCGCCCTGGGGGGAACGGACACGCAGAGCGTTTCGGGCGTCGCGGCGGCGATGCTGCTCGGCCTGGGTGCGGCCGCGGCGGTGGGCCTCGCCAACGGCCTGTGTGCCGCCAAGACGCGCATGCCGCCGTTCATCATCACCCTCGCGACGATGCTGATCGCCCGCGGGGCGGCGCTGCGGTTCAACGAAGGGCGGCCCATGCACATCCCGGAAGTCCACACGCTCTTTCTGTCGCTGGGGAACGGACGCGTGGGCGGCGTGGTGCCGGTGCCCGTCCTCGTGATGCTCGTGCTCTTCGTCGTGACGGCGGTGCTGCTCCACCGGACCCGGTTCGGCCAGCATCTCTACGCCATGGGCGGCAACCGCGAGGCGGCGCTCTTTACGGGCGTTCCGGTGGCGCGGATCGAAGTCGCGGTGTATGCCATCGGCTCGCTGCTGGCCGCCGTGGCCGGCATGATTAACGCGTCCCAACTTTACTCCGCGGAGCCGGCGTCGGGCAGCGGGTTCGAACTCAGTGCCATTGCCGCGGCCGTCGTCGGCGGCACCAGTTTCACGGGTGGCCGGGGAACCATGGTCGGCACGCTGATCGGCGCCGTTATCATCGGCATCCTGGACAAGGGCCTCAATCAGGCCGGCGTCCATTTCTCGCTCCAGTACATTGTCAAAGGCCTTGTGATTCTGGCCGCGGTGTATGTCGACGTTCGCCGCGCCAAGTAACGGCCCGGGGGGTAGGCGCAGGCGGGGAGGGGTAGTATCCTGTAGGCTGAACGGCCCGGCGGCGGAGCCGGGCAGCGCTATCTGGGGAATCCCGGATAACAGGGCATGGCGGGCGCCGAGCGCCTGCCCCACACGGATGACAAGCCGAGGAGACCTGCCATGACACGTGCGCACTGGATCGTCGTTGCCGTGCTGCTTACGGGCCTTCCCCTGTCGGCTGCCGAGGAGAGGGTCGTGTTCGAAGACCGTTTTGACGGGAAACTTGGCGAGGGATGGAGTTGGCTGCGCGAGAACCCGCCGGCGTGGAAAATCGCCGATGGGGCCCTCGAGATCCGCGTCGAGCCGGGCGTCGCCGGCACCGTCAAGAACGCGCTCGTGCGCAAGGCCCCGGACCGCACGAAGGGGAAGGTGGCCATCGACGTGACCGTGACGTTCACCGCGCCTCCGACGAACCAGTTCGAGCAGGCCGGCCTGACGTGGTACAACGACGGGAAGCCGGTGTTCAAGTTCGTCCACGAACAGATCGACGGGAAGACCTATATCATCCCCGGCAAGATTGCGGCCCCGGAGAAGACGGTCCAGTTGAGGCTGATCGTGACGGCCGACAAATACACCGCCCAGTTCCGCCCCGACGCCAAGGGCGAATTCAAGACGGTCGCCGAGGGCAACCTCCCGACTGGCGCGGACGAGAAGGTCAGCCTCCAATGCTACCAGGGCCCGCCGGACGCCGAGCACTGGGTCCGCTTCGACGATTTCCGGGTCGTGCAGCTCGCGGAGGGAGCGACGGAGGCGGGCCTCTGGCTGAGCAAGGACAACGGCGCGACGTGGTCGGCCCAGGCCGGCCTGCCCTTCGCCAACGCCCAGCGAGTGACCTTTGACCCGGCCGACGAGAGCGTAATCTACGTTACGACCTTCGGCGGGAGCGTCTGGCGCGGACCCGCATCAGAGTAGAATGGTTCGAACGGCGGAAGGCCTGGTTTTTTTCTCCAAAGGCGCCGGCGAAAGACGGACAGCGCCGAGACGTTCTTCGTCCTGCGAGCGCCGGGCGTGCCGGGTTGGCAACTTTATCGGCCCGCTTCACGGGCTTTGGCAAAGCGGGCAAGGTGCTGGGGCGTACTGCTCAACCCGCCCCAACCCGCCGGGGCATGGTTAGCCTCGAAGACCTTCCGTAACGTTGGATCATACGGCGTCAGGGCCGTCCAGAGCACGCCGGGGGTCTTTGCCCAGCGATTGTCCGGTTCGCCCCCGTCGATCCGTTGGAACTTGGCGCCCGGGACCTGCTTGTTCCACATGAAGTCACGATTGGTGGCGATCAGCCGGTCGATGTCTTCCTTCGTGAACGCCAGGCCGTGCTCATACGCCGTCACGATGCCTTCGACGTCAATGGCGTAGTACCCGCCGTTGGGATGCACACCCACCCAGTGCTTGAGCGACCCGTCGGGCTTCGAGTCCCACGGCCCGGCGGGGTCCCAGTAGTTCCAGACGAAGTACTTGCCGTCCTTGCTGGGCCTCATGCGAGACTTCATCACCCGCCACCACTTCTCGGCCCGCTCGCGGTAGACGGGTTTCCTGGTCACGTCGTACATCGCAATGAGCCAGGAGGCGACCAGATTCTGCTTGTTGGCCGGCAAAGTGAAGCCATCGGTGTTTCTACGATCATAGCCTTCGGTCCACTTGCCCGTCTTTTGGTCGAGGCCGAAAGGCGGCACCACCCATACCCCGCCTTCCTTGACCTCGCGCCAAGCGCCGCGCTTGTCCCATTTTTCGAAGATCTGCTCGGAAAGTTGGATGTACTCCTCCGCCTTGCGGCCGTATTGGTCCTTCAGAGCCGGTGTCTTCCGGATTTCGCCTGCTATCAACACCATCGGGCGGAGCATCATCGCCTCGCCCAGTTCGTTGTCCGTGTCGAAGTCCTTCACGGCACTGGTGCTGGCGCCGGCCGCCTTGGGCCAGCCTATGTACCCATCAGGCTCTTTCACCCCGCGTTTGACCACGGCGTCGGACCAATCGATCAGCAGGTCGATCCACTTGTGGTCGCCGGTGGCCAGGTAGCCATAGGTGAACCCGTTCAGGAACGGGCTGACCAGCCAACCGATCTCCTCGCCCATTTCCTTGTCGCAGTAGCGGTTGCGGGCGTCGTCGGTGATATTCTTCTCCCAGCGGGCCAGCCAGTCCTTGGCCAAGGCCTCATCCATCTTTGCCGGCGCCGAACCGGCCTCGTGTGTCGTCGGTTCTTCCACCACGCCTTGGGCGCCGGCCGGGACCGCCGGGAACAACCAGAAGCACGCCAGCGCTGTCAATACTGCCCTGGCGAATTCGGAGGTATTGAAACAATTCTCTTCCCGTGTCACGTTCGGCCGCTCCTTCCTGGCGTCGCCTACGGCAAGACCACTATACATCGCATTTTCCGAAAAGACCAACTGAGCCTGCCGACCTGTCCCCAACCCTTGTACCACCCCCAAAGGTAGAGTTCAACGCTCTTGAACTTGCCCCTTTTCTGGCCCACCTGGAGTGTGATTTTTTCAAGGCTTCGCCTCCTGGGCCACTGTGTGAACCGCAGGCCGCGACGGAGCTGACGCCGCAGGGTCAGGCCGCGCAGCAGACTCCGCCAACAAGGGCTAAGCGGGGCAGTTGTCGCGACAACCGGAGCAGCGGTTTGTGCGCCTTCCTGCGGTTCCAGCGGCATTCGGGTTTCAACTGCAAGGGATGGCAGCAACTGTAATTAGCGTATTCACAAGGACTTGCGCCGAGATGGGAAGAAGAATTAGGAAACCGCCGCTCTATCCTCCTGAACTACGGGCGCAAGTGCCGTCCGTTTCGCGGCTCGAAGCCCCGGTTCACCCATCACGCCCGCCTTGGCCGTAATAGCGGTTACTCCCGTGTTTCCGCAGGAAATGCTTGTCCAGCAGTGCCTGCCCAATGGATGCCACAGCCTTATTAAGGCGGAGGGTCTCGCTCGCCATGCGCGCCACCTGTTCGAGCGTCGCGGCATTGGCCACGACGTCCTGAACCGAGCGGCCCCAGACAAACGGCCCATGCTGTGCAACCAGAACGGCCGGCATTTTGGCCGGGTCGAGGTTCTTGAATCTCTCCACGATGACTTTGCCCGTATTGACCTCGTAGTCGGCCTTGATCTCCCCGACTCTCAGAGGCCTCGTGCACGGGATCGGACCGTAGAAGCAGTCGGCATGGGTGGTGCCCAGAACGGGAATCTCTTTCCGAGCCTGTGCCCAGGCCGTGGCGTAAAGGCTGTGGGTATGGGCCACGGCGCCAATGCCCTCAAATGCCCGATAGAGTTCCAGATGCGTGGGGGTGTCGCTGCTGGGCCTCAGATCCCCCTCCACCCGATGGCCATCCTCCAGAGAGACCACGACCATGTGCTGGGGCTTCATCTGAGCGTAGGATACGCCGGATGGCTTGATGACGACACATCGGCTCTCCCGGTCGATGCCGCTGATATTGCCCCACGTCTCGATGGCCAACCCCCCGCGCACGATCTCCCGATTGGCCTGGCAGACGCTCTTTTTCAGGTCATCGAGCACGGCGTCTCCTCCCGCAGGCCCTTGCCCCGGCCCGGATGGCCAGCAAGGATTTCATCAGGCCGTATAGTCTGCCATTGCCCTCCCTCGTTCCAAAGGCATCGTGCAGTTGCCTGTAGAGAACGTACAGTTCCTTGTACACGGCGTGGTCCCCGGGGTCAGGAGCGTAGAACTCGGGCTTCAGGCCGCACATGGCCTTCTGGGCGGCGGCGAAACTATCGTGGCCGCCGCGTTTCTTTCCGGCCACGACCGCGCCGGCAATGGCTGCGCCCAGAGCGCAAGTCTGGGCCGACCGCGAGATTCTCATCGGCCGGCCGGTCACATCGGCGTAGATTTGCATCACCAGCGGATTCCTTTCGGCAATCCCGCCGCAGTTGACTACCCGGCGCACCTTCACGCCGTATTCCTCGAAGCGGTTGATGATCGTCAGGGCGCCGAACGCCGTCGCTTCAATCAAGGCGCGGTAAATCTCTGCCGGGGTCGTGTAAAGGGTCTGGCCCAGGAGCAGCCCCGTCAGCCTCTGGTCAACCAGGATCGTTCGATTTCCGTTGTTCCAGTCCAAGGCCAGCAGGCCGGACTCTCCCGGCTTGAGTCCGGCGGCCTGTCGGCTAAGCGTCTCGTGCGTGCCTCGCCCGCCCAACGGCTGGATGGTGTTCACGAACCAGTTGAAGATGTCCCCCACGGCCGACTGGCCCGCCTCCAGGCCTAGATATCCCGGCAGAACGCTGCCCGGAACGATGCCGCACAGTCCGGGAATGTCCGCCAACGGCTTGCGGGTAGGATGAATCATGATGTCGCACGTGCTGGTTCCGATGATCTTGACCAGCGTTCCTGCCGAGATGCCTGCCCCGACCGCACCAAGGTGTGCATCGAAGGCCCCGACGGCCACGGGAATCCCCGCCGGCAGGGCGGTCTTTTCAGCCCACGCCTGCGTCAAGCCGCCCACCGCATGGGAGACATCCCTGGCTTTATCCTTGAGGCGGTCGCGAAGACCGGCAAGTTTGGGATGCAACCCGGAGAGGAACTTTTTGTCGGGATATCCGCCCCACTGTTCACCGTACATCGCCTTGTGCCCCGCTGCGCACACGCCGACGGTCAGTTTTTCCGGCGACTCGGTCCCGGTAAGCATGGCCGGAATCCAGTCGGCAACCTCGACCCAACTGTAGGCGGCGTCGAAAACCCTCGGGGCCGTCCGGAGGCAGTGCAGTATCTTGCTGAAGAACCATTCGCTGCTGTAGGTCCCGCCGCACTTGGCCAGGTAATGGGGGCGGGTCTTTCCGGCCAGGGCGGTGATCTCGGCCGCCTCCGACACCGACGTGTGATCTTTCCATAGCCAAGCCATCGCCGCCGAATCCCCGGCGAATCGCTTGTCGAAGGCCAGAGGCTTGCCGTTGACGTCCACAGGAAGCGGCGTGCTCCCGGTGGTGTCCACGCCGATTCCGATCACCTGGCCGGGCTTGAAACCCTTGATGGTTCTCCTGGCCGCTGCCAACGCCCGCCGGAGGGCGGCCTCCGTGCCCCGGACGTAATCGGCCGGATGCTGCCGGGCCAGGTTGGGGTCGCCAGACAGGATGACCCCGCAGGCGCCGTGCGTGTAATTCCAGACGGCCGTGCCGACTTCCCGCCCGCCGGCCACATCGACGACAACCGCCCGAACAGAATTCGTACCGTAATCCAGGCCGATCGCGTATCTCGTCATGGCGGAAGCCCTCTTCAGAATCACGCCCGTTCGAAAGGATTCTCGCCGGGGTACAGCATGGCCTTCGGAAGCGGCGTGTTGACGTCGGTCAGACCGAGCATCTTCACCGCGTCAAAAAGGACCTTTCCGCACCGCCTGAAGGCCACCGCTCCGTGATGCGGGAAGTTCTTGCCGATGAGCACGTGGCGGTAGAAACGAGCAAAATCAGGTATGGCAAAGACCCCGATCCCGCCGAAACTGCGCGGATCGATCTCGAGAATGTGACCGTCGGCGACGTAGGAGACCAACCGTCCGTCGCCGGTGCCCTGGACGCGGAAGAAGCAGGCCGGGCCGGGCTTGAGCGGCCCTTCCAACGTCCCGCGGGTGATATCGGGCTCTTGGCCCGGCTCCTCCATCAGGCGGTTCATGATCCGCTGGAACTTCATCGAGCAAGTCTTCATGCAGCCACTGGGCGTGTTTCCGCAATGGAAGCCCATGAACAGGTCCTCGATGCTTGCCCCTTGGAGGTCCTCCTTCTTGCCGATCATGTCCGCAGGCACTGTGTTATTGATGTCCAGGAGCGTAGCGGGCGTTTCGCTGGCCAGGTAACAGAGGTATTCGCTGAACGCTCCGTAGATATCCACCTCGCAGGCCACCGGCCTGCCGCACGTGCTCAGCCGGCTGTTGACGTAGCACGGCACAAAGCCGAAAGCCCTCTCGAACGCCGGCCAGCACTTGTTGGCAAACACCGCGTACTGCCTTGAACCGAGGTTCTCTTCCGCAAAGCGATTGAGGGCGACTTCAAACCGCGCCAGCCTGGGCAGCAGATCGGGATAGCGGTTGCCCTCGCCCAGTTCCAGGGTCATCTCGCGAATCGTCTTCTTTACCGCGGGGTCCTTTTCATCGACCGCCCGGAACAGGTGCAGCAGGTCCAGTTCCGAATTCTCCATGACCTCCACGCCCAAGTCATAGAGCGGTGAGATCGGGGCATTGCATGCATAGAAGTCCTGCGGCCGCGGACCGAAAGTGATGATCTTCAAGCCTGCCACGCCCAGAACCACTCCGGCAACGACCCGGAAGTGCGCGATCATCCGGGCCAACGGCTCGGGCAGGCCCACGGGCATTGGTGGGATGTAAACCCTCGTACGGCGCAGGGCCAAGTTGATGCCCGCGTTGAGCATCCCGCAATAGGCATCGCCCCTGCCGGCGACCAGCGAGTCGCCGGATTCCTCCGCCGCGGCGCAGATCATCACCGGCCCCGGGAACCGCTGGGCAAAGATCGACAGCGGCCCTTCCGGCCCGAAATTGCCCAGGTAGACCACCGCGGCGTTGCACTCCCGGTCGGCCGCCTCCCGGAGAGCCGTCATCGCGCCGGCTTCATTCTCTATGATGGTCTTGCAGAACCATATCTTCTGATTCATCCGGCGGCAAGCCCGAGCCAGCGCCCCTAGACGCCTCCTGGTCAATTCGACGGGAAAACAATCGCGGCTTACTCCGACAACCGCCAGCCTGACCTGCGGAGAATTGGGCATCTTTTTCATACGAGGACCTCCCAGCGCGGATCTCGTCGGCGAACACCAGAACCGTGACTCTCGACACGTCGGACAGACCACCGGGGGACCCGTTGAAACCGAGATTCCCCATTGGACCTTCGCCCACGACCGCCGTGGACCCTCTCTCGGGTATTCTAACCCGACGGCGCGCCCACGCAAGTGGAATTCACATCCCAAGGTAATCCCGGGTGCGGCCGCGGATCCTGGCACTGGCCGTTAGGCCCATGAATGGGCCTTTGCCCCGCGTTAGTCGCCGCGGCCGGCGTGCCGGGCGCATAGCGCCCGCCGCACGCGAGGATAAGCATGCACGGCCTGCCGCGCATGAGGCCCTCGACCTTTCCCTGCGGCGTATGGCGGAACGTTTCGCCCGGCTGGACGACGACGTCGATGTAATGTTTCAGGTGGTAGGGAAGGGCGAAGGTTCTCCGATACAGACTCCATCAAAGCATGCGTTCTGGCCATAGCGCATCTCCCTGTGCGGTAACGAGTTAGGGCATACTGGACCTATTCCCTTCATCGTCACGCACCTCGTGCTTCGTAGCGAAGAAGCGCTTCGCTACTTCGCAGAGTAGCAAGGGTCTGCGCGCCCGTGTTCTCACTCCAGACGAAACCCTATCAAAAAAAATCCCTCCGTTTGAGGCCAATTTCGCTTGCCCCACCCGTGCCGCGCGTTAGCATCACCGCAAATGCCCGGCGACAGACCCGGGCGACCAGACATCCGCGCGAAAGGAGTCCGAATGACATTCCGGGCATTCCCGTTCCGAACCGCAAGCATTCTGACCGTGGCATTGACCTTCGTTGCGGCATTGGCGTTCCCTGCCGCCGCAGTCTTCGCCGCCGCCAAGAACCCGGCTGACAAGGCCGACCCCGTGCCGGCGGGGACCGTTGCCCCGGGCCCCTTCAAGCCGGACTGGGAATCGCTCAAGGCCTACGAGGTGCCCGAGTGGTTCCGCGACGCCAAGTTCGGCATCTGGGCCCACTGGAGCGCCCAGTGCGTGCCCGAGCAGGGCGACTGGTACGCCCGCGGCATGTATGAAGAGGGCAGCAACGACTACAAGTTCCACGTCGCGCACTACGGCCATCCCTCGAAGGTCGGCTTCAAGGACATCTGCAATATGTGGAAGGCCGAAAAGTGGGAGCCGGAGAAACTCATCAACCTCTACAAGAAGGCCGGGGCGAAGTACTTCGTGGCCCTCGCCAACCATCACTGCAACTTCGATTGCTGGGACTCGAAGTACCAGCCCTGGAACTCCGTCAACATCGGACCCAAGAAAGACATCGTCGGCCTCTGGGCCAAGGCCGCACGCAAGGAGGGGCTGCGGTTCGGCGTCACCGTCCACTGTGCCCGCGCGTGGGACTGGTACGACGTGGCCCACGGCGCCGACAAGAACGGACCCCTGGCCGGCGTCCCGTACGACGGCAAACTCACCAAGGCCGACGGCAAGGGCACCTGGTGGGAGGGTTACGACCCGGCCGACCTCTATGCCCCCCACAGCCAGGCCCGGACCCCCGAGGCCCGAAAGGCCTACAACGAGAAGTTCTACAACCGCGTCATCGACCTCATCGACTCGTGCCGGCCCGACCTGCTGTACTTCGACGACAGCGTCCTGCCGCTGCACAACCAGACCGATGCCGGCCTCCGCATTGCCGCGCACCTGTACAACTCCAGCATCCAGTGGCACGGCAAGAACGAGGCCGTCATGAACACCAAGGCCGTGCCGGCCGAGTTGCGCAAGGCCCTCGTGTGGGACATCGAGCGCGGCCGCAGCGACCGCCTGGAACCGTTCCCCTGGCAGACCGACACCTGCATCGGCA
>Ga0315288_10003837_pt1 | contig 19138 bp, 26 predicted proteins | sample YL17G11_20_MG_FD_203454 | JGI IMG/M metagenome (GOLD analysis project Ga0315288, IMG submission 203454) | Sediment microbial communities from Yellowstone Lake, YNP, Wyoming, USA - YL17G11_20 | ecosystem: Environmental > Aquatic > Freshwater > Lake > Sediment | place: USA: Wyoming | collected... | reverse complement strand
CGGAGGCGTCGCCTCGTTCTTCGGAGGCGTCGGAGCTGCAATTAGCGGAGCTGTCAGCGGAGCGGTCGGAGGAGGAGCAGCCGGAGCTAAAATGACGTCTGGAGGACATGCAAAGGGAGGGATCGTGACAAAACCTGAGATCGCCTTAATCGGAGAGGCAGGTCCCGAGGCAATAATCCCGTTAAGCGGTCCCTATATGCCTCGAGGGCAGGGAACAACAGTCAACATCAATTCGCCGCTCGTTTACATTGAAGGATCCGCTGACGAACGCACAGTGGACCTTGCTGTGAAGAAAGTCGAGAGGATCTTGAACAACGTGATTCTTGAAGCTTCATCATCGGGCGGTTCTTCAACGCATAAGCGGGTCAGAATTGGAACTGGGAGTTTCTAGGAATGGGGTTGCTGGTCGAACAGGTCAGGGATATCGAGTCTGAGGGGACACTCATCAATAATTCCACTCATTATTCTGCACCAAGTACTAGTTGGGATACACTTCACGATTATGGGAACGTGACGACGCCTAAAGCAGGGCTCTTAAGCTTCAGCATAGACGCTCACAGGGGGACGACTGGCTATGACGGATATCTCCGGTTGAAAGTTGGTGCGAACTATGTGTGGGCACACAAAGAAACGTCGGGCGGCGTGAGCGGTCATCATGAATGCTTCTGCTATGTGGACGCTGGAACCTACGACATTCTAGTTGAGGGAAGACAGGGCGGAGCAAGTTCAGAAACATCTGTCGACAAATTTGTCTGCGGCTTTGTCGCGTTCTCGGACATGAATGGCTCCTTTCTCGCTTCATATTCTTCGCAAATCAGCATAACATCGGCGAATCGTGAAACATGTATAGGGGCTCTCAGGCAAGGTGTCTTCAGAGTTCAAGTTTACGGGGTCACAGCTGCAGGTCAAACGAACTTTGAAAACGTCGGAGACTCTTTCACAAACGGTGTAAGCCTCGCTGTCGACGGTTCGCAAATCAGCTTTGACGTTAGAAACCAGGATGCTGGAAGTGGAAACGGAGCGCATGCAGAATACTATACTGCATTATCAGTCGGATCTGCTCACACGTTCGCAGTCACCAAAGACAATGCGAACACGACGGTTTACATCAGTATCGTCGCTTGTCCTTGGCTCATGTACGATGACCTTCATCAACCAGTGACTTTGGATATTCCTCAGGGAAGCACTCTCTATTTGATGCTTGAGCCCCTTGACGGTTTAGTAGACCCCACAAGATACGCGTACATCGGCAAAGTCAGGGCCTTCAGTCATGGAGATGTAACAGATTACTATTATTCTCTTTCAGGCACTGGCATTCAGACTCCAACGTATACTTTTGAGATCGTTGATGGGCAGACTTCGCTTCTCTATGTCAAAGGCACATTGAATATTGGGTCCTGCATCAGCCACATCGCTGTAGATTTAAGGTGATTTGACATGATCAAAATAACTCAAGTAACCGTTGAAAACGGAGAAATCAACCTCACAATCAGTTACGATCTTCCCGATGGAACAACAAAAACGTTCAAACTAAACTATCTCGATTTTACGGACCGACTTAAGGCTGTTCGCCAGCTTCTGGGCAGGCCTTTGATGTTGAAGGATGCGCAAGAAGCCCTGATCGCAATAGTCAATGAGGTTCGTGCCGGAAAGAAGTTGCTGCCGGAATCTTTTCTTGCGAGCCTTCAGGCTGCTGTGGGAGTTGATTTGGAAACATGACCGTAACGTTAGACGGAAAAACTCTCGATGCTTTGTCTCTTGCAGAAAGCTTTGAAGTGATTAACACTCAGTGGGATCGTTGGGAGGGTGGGGAGGCAAAACGCAAGGTTAAGGCTCGTGGTGTTGTCCGGGTCTGGACGTTGCGGGTTGTTGAAAACGGCACGGCTTGGGCGAGTAGTCAGGCTAAGAGTTTTGAGGATTCAGGCAGGGCTGGAACAGAATTGGCGTTTGCTGTGACTGATGAGGTTCGAGTCATCAGCACGAACGTGTATGTTCTGGCTGTAAATATCGATGCAATGAACCTTGCAGGGAAGAACGTCAGGTATTTCACGTTGACTTTGCAGGAGGCATGACATTTGGTGGAAGTTGACGTTCTAGAGAATTGGGGTCGCGAAACAGAGTTGCGCAAGAAATGGATGAAAAAATGGGAACGTCTTGGAGCGCGTATTTTGAAATTTCCAAAGTGGATGCAGGCGATTGTCCTCGAAGACGTTAACTGTGCCATTCAGAATCGCATTGCAACCATGGAAATGATTCTGATCTCCATGAAAAAACGCGGCGCAGATAATCCTGGTAAGAAGGTGAGAAAGTGAAGAAAATACCGGAAGAAATGAAAAGGCTCAGTATTGGCGATCTGGTTCAGGTTCAATGGACTGACGCGAGTATCGGAAAAAGCTTGAGTGCTGGCATGAATGTTGATGTTCCCGTTGTGAGTTGGGGCTTGTACCTCGGGTTGCTCGGTCAGAAAAGCAAACATATCATACTGGTACAGAACAATTTCCGTTACTGCGACGGCCTGTGCGATCTGGATTACACGGCTATTCCGCTTACCTGGAGCACGAAGGTCGATGTGATCGTTAAAAATCATATTAACCCTGGTGAAGCGCAGACTTTGCTCAACAGTTTTCTGATGGGTGGAAGAAGGTCCCTACAGAACAGGACTAAGCAGGAGCATGTGAGTAATCATCATGACCGACTGGGTTAAGAAAGCATTGACGCGGACTCTGACGCCGAAAGGTCTCAGACGGGGAACTCCGGTTATTGTTGAGCCCAACCCGAAGCTTGTCTTGCTCGTCAAATTCTCTTTTGTTGTGATAGGCTGCCTCGTAGCGCTTGAGACTGCGAATCTTGCTTTTCTACACTCGTGGAATAGTGAGGTTTTCGCTGGTATATCTGGCTTGATCGGAACCGTGACTGGCGTTTTGATCGGACATCATTCCTGATTTTGTTTTTTCACGGTCATAAGGAGGTGATTGCTATGGATTTGAAGAATTGGAAGACAGCTTTTCCAGTGATAACAGTAGTCCTTGCCATAGTCGGTGGGGCTCTCCTTGCTGTGCAAACAGCAATATTGGGAATAGGCGTCGATACTGTGCCAGGGGTTCTTCAGGGAGTCTTTGTTTTCCTGCGTAACGTGTTCGGAGGCGGGCTATTCGCGGTGGGTCTCGTTTGGCTGCGGAACTGTTGGGGCTACGTTGAAGCTTACGCTCATGCCAAGGCGACTGGTAACCCGCAAATCGAGTATGATGTGAACAAATTCTACAAGACTGCAGCGTATTACACGGGCAACTTGGCCATAATCTTCAACGTTGCACCGACCCTTGAGCTCCGCGCTATTGGAACCGCCATCGTGTTCTTCATCGACATTCTGGGAAGCGTCTTGGGAAAAATAGTGAGCCCTCCTAAAGGATAGCGGCTCAGTCAGATTCTCTTTTTCTTTGTTCCTCTTTTTTGAGTTGACAGTCTTGAGTGCTGGAAAAAATAGGTTGAAAAAGATTCGGCAGAAGTTGGCCCGTAAGAAGTGCATTCGATGAGAAGCAGACAGGATTCTTTCAGGATCCATAAGGTCCGAAGGGTCTACGACAGAGAGCAGGGCAAGTTTTCTTTTAACATTTCATACAGCACAGCGGTAGCTTTGACTCCTAGAACTATTGCTGTAGCTGAGGCTTTCGGGCTTGGTGTTGACGAGGAACTCACGTTCCCTGTTCTTGATGTTGAATTGAAGATAGGGTCCTCAGATATCGTGTACGTTACTGGTGATTCTGGGAGCGGCAAATCTGTTCTTTTGAGGGCTATCAAGAAGGATTTGGCTGACGATGCTATCGATGTTGCCGATATTCAAGTGGAACGGGAGAAACCACTTATCGAGACAGTAGGCAGCACGGTTGAAGAGGGTTTAGAGCTTCTGAGTAGAGTGGGCTTGAATGATGCCTTTCTTTTTCTTCGCAGTTTTGATCAGCTCAGCGATGGCCAGAAGTATAGGTACAGGATTGCGAAGCTGCTGGAATGTGGGGCTTGTTTTTGGATTTTGGACGAGTTTGCTGCAACGCTTGACCGTGACACTGCGAAGATTGTGGCTTTCAACTTGCAGAAGTGTGCCAGGCAGCAGGACAAAGCAGTGTTGGCAGCGACAACTCACACGGATCTGTTTCAGGATTTGAGCCCCAGCGTGCACGTTCATAAGCGGTTTGGAAAGGAAATCACCGTCAATTATCACCCGAACATTGCTCCTGTTGAATGCAGTCTTGTCAAGGAAATGCGTGTTGAAGAGGGTTCGATGGCTGATTGGCGAGCCCTAGCAGGTTTTCATTATCGCAGTCACAGGGTGCCTGCGCCACGCAAGATCTTCGTTCTTAAGAGAGGACCAGAGCTGTGCGGGGTAATCGTGTATAGTTATCCTGCGGTGACGTGTTTTGGGCGAAGGTTGATGCTGCCGAAAATGGGGATGAAAGAGTTGAATGGCAAGGTGAGTAACATTAGCAGGGTAGTTGTTCATCCAAAATACCGGACGATAGGGCTCGGCTCAAGACTCATTAAGGACACGCTGGGGCTTGCTGGCACGGAGTATGTTGAAATGAGTGCGGTGATGGCAAAATATAATCCGTTTGCTGAGAAAGCGGGCATGGTCAAAGTTGCTATTCAGGAGCCGCCGAAAGAAGCCTTGAAAGTGCTCCAAGTACTGGAAAAACTAGGGTTCAATCGGGAACTACTTGGCAGCTCAAGGCACGTTTCTGAAACCTTAGAAGGCCTGTCTCAGATCCAAGTTGCCGAATTGAAAAGCACTTTTGCCAGATTTCGACACACCAGGTTTAGCAAATCCTTCAGCTATCATCTGCCGTACGGCACGGTGGAGATGTATAGGAGACAAATTCAGGAGGCAAGTTTGGAGAAGCTTACGGTATTGATCAAGATTTGCGGTTTCCTATTGCAATCAAAGGTCTACTTATTTTGGAGCGGAGAAGCGCGCGCTATGTGCCCTTTTTGAGATTTGGGCCTGTTGATTTGCTTGAACTGCGCGCGCCAGCTTGTTGCTAAATTCAGACTTTAATAGATTTTATTCGACAACTATCCTTCCGTCAAAACATCGAGACACATGACAAGAAAAAATCCAGACCCATTAAAATCCATTTTTGTCCGAATTTAGCAACGGCCTAGCGCGCCAGCTATCTGAGAAATGGAAAACCTAACTGGATTCCTAGGCTTCCAAGCTAATGCGTGTTTCCTTGACTGAACCAGTAGGTCTTTGGGGTTTTTGCCTTCTTTTTTCAAATCTACCGTATCGCGCGTATTAATGGTTCTCGATACAAAACTCTAAAGCGTTGGGATGTGTCCTGTGCTTCATGTCGGCGAGTCCCATGAACGTGTGGTTATGTCCTGTAAAACCTAGAAGCTGGCGAATCATTAGGAAATTCAAAACATTCGGAGCGCCAATTTTCGCATCCGAAGTCATGAAACAAGTACGACCGGATGACCTGCTGGTCATCCACTTATTGGGAGGACATATCAAAGGCATAGTGGCGGTTTGCAGAGTAATCTCACAAGTCTACGAAGACCATGAAGACTTCTGGGGAAAGAACCGCTATCCACTCCGTGTCCGAATTGAAATAATTCCTGAATTACAGAGAAGAGCTGACAATCTCATCCCCCTTGGTTCCTTGCTCGGGGCATATCTAAGTAGTGGATTGTCAGTTGAACCTTTCCTGCAGAACATCAATATAAGCCATGTTTCTGCGAAGCAATACGAGAGTCTGAAGAAGGTCTTCGCGGAGAACTAGATATTAGGGACAAGCACGAAATAACAAGTTTTATTTCGTAAGCATTGTGAAGGTCATTGTGTTCGAGGAAGAGAGCTCCAATGAAGGTCATTCTAATAACAGACGACCCAGACTTGAAGTCTTTCGAAGGAATTGTGGGCCTTATTAGGCAAATTGAAAGCCTTGGTGTGAAAACGATAGACTTAGTGTGCTACTCACAACAAAACGTGTTCTTTAACTGTCGAGGACAAGCATCATCACAGAGAACCTCTATCTCCCTCGAGAACATTCTGAAGCGGAAAAAATACGAATTGATTATTGTGTCACTCAAACTTGAAAATCTGAGGAAACTGGCATTATGTAAAAAGAGCATATTTGTACTATTCAAGAAGATATGTCCTAATTCAGCAGTCTTCGTTTTTGGCGCAAAAACAGCAGTTGTGAGGTTGAAACAGTTCGTTGAATCTGGCACAATTCGAATCGTCTACCGACATGGTGTGACAAAAGTTACACGAGAATTTAACCAAGCTGTAATTGACTATATAAAGTCAACAAATACACATAGCCCACGTTAAAACAACTGTCAAGCGCTGTTTGCTAGGCCTTCTTTGAAGGCGGGCCCGAGGGGATTTGAACCCCCGTTATCCGGCTCCGAAGGCCGGCGCCTTGATCCAGACTGGGCTACGGGCTCAACTCGCGCGCGCTAAACATTAATGCTTATGCATCACGCTTGATTGCGTACCTTTTCAGAAGACCATATGAAATATCGCTTCAGAATAAGGTTGTTTGTCTCTCTCCGTCCTGTTCAGCACCGGTCTCTTAAATACATCAGCGATGTCTAGACCACTTCTCTTAGCTATTTCTGGATAAAGATTTTTGTTGTCATTTGCGACGATGAATACGTGCGCATCCTTCTTCAAGTACTTCTTAACATTCCGCAGGACGGCCGATATACCTGCGATATAGACATCTTGAGCTTTTCTACTTGTTCCGTCTGATTGTTTCCCTATTTCAGACTCGTCTTTTCTGCCGATGTTGAAGAGTTCGTAAGCGTAAGCGTGTTGTTCATGATAGTCGATTTGTCCTACGTAAGGTGGAGAAGTGAAAATACCATCTATCCCCTTTCTTTCAAGGATTCGACAGAACTCTGCGTTTTTCTCTGCCATAGAATCAAGGATGTTCAATGTTCTGGAATCGTCGTTTAGTACTTCACTGAACACGTCCTTTCGTAGATTGCCAAATTCTTCAATACGACTGAGAGTGTCTTCAGTATATCTCTTGAGATGGCGGACTATTGTGTTTACCGGTCTGCATATCTTGAAATGTTTCCCACAATAGTATGGCTGAGATTGAGGCCTGATTAGTGTGGCCAGATCAATGTGAGTGGTGGCTCGACAGGATCTCCCCGTTCTTGATAGGACAATTCTCATCACATCCTGTATATCAGGATCAGGCTCTTTCTCGATTTGCTCGAGATAGTAATGCATCTCTCCTCTCTGTCGTTCGGTAAACCACTTTGAAAGAAAAGCAGCTTTCGGAAAAGGGTTGAAACTGGTAATATCCAGTTTCGATTGTTTGTGACGAGGCATCTTCTTACTAATCTCTTTCAGAACTATGTTGGAATAGACTTTTTCAAAATCATTCACAAGGTTATCCATGTTGTCAGCAGTTAATCTGAAGTGCAAATGATCAGCATCTTGATCGGAACTCTCAGAGACAAAAGTCTCTATTTGCTTTTCTAGCATCGCTATCTCATCTTTGTGCCTGATCATCGTTTCCTCAATTATTCCATGCCGTTCGTCAGGATCATGGGGTATTTCGTTTATCTCTTCGGCAATTCTGTCTTCAAATTCTCGCATTGCATGAATCAAGAACTTGTATTGAGGGTTGGGATAGTATCTTTCGTTGGGAGAACTGAGGAGTTCGTCGATGTGGTTCTCAGACTCGTGCCAGAATCGATCTTGGCTGAACTTCTCTGTCGCTCGTGCCGCCTTACATAACGTCTCAGTTAACTTCTTCAAGTCGTATTTTCTGATTTTCACTTCCGTTATCATGCAATTGAATTTTGATATATCCACTCCGATTGAGTGTAACCCAGTTTCCAGGCACTGAACTAGAGTCGTACCTGAACCAACAAAAGGGTCCAAAATTACGTCTCCTTCATGGAAGAAGACCGTTTTCTTGAAGTCATTGACGTGTTTATCTAAGAAGTATTCTACTAGCTGAGGAATGAATTTTCCTTTGTAGGGGTGAAGACGGTGGACATGTTTCGTTCTCTCTGATTCCCGCAAATTGTCAAAGCTCAGATTCCAATTAATGTCCTTGCCAAGGATTTTCTTCCACTTCTCCTCCTTCCAACTTCTGTCGTAGTACTGTCGCAATTCTTGGAGAGAAATCATTGCGTCACGATGACCGCCTATTTTCAGGTTGCCATCTTGGTCAAACGTATGGATTTTGGCATATTGTATCAAGTAGGAGATGTTTTCGGGAGTGACAATTCGGCCTAGATAGTGACTTGCCCACTCACTGGCTTCTCGTGGCGTGACGTACTGCGCAATCGACCTTTCTCCCAAGAGATATACCTCGTAACTTTGTTACTTAGTTTACTACTAACAAATCTCACATATTTAACTTTGTCCAGTGTTCTTTTCATGTTCATCAATCAGCAGAGACAACGCGTCATCAAAACTGGCCCTTTCATTATTGGCACTTTCTATTTCATGAATTATGACCAGTAAGCGCTTGTAGTTTGTGTCCCCGACTTTTATTACTTTTGTCATGTTCTCTGGTTACCTAGTCTACCCGAGCCAAACTAATTAAATTTGCGTGGCAGGGGGTCGGAATATGATATCCTTCGTAGCAGCAAAAGCATAAATGCTGAGAAATTAGTAAGTCGGATGGGGTAACCGAAGGTTGACGAATGTGCTATTGTTCGATCAGTAAGGAATGGGAGAAGGGTGGAGATAAATAGAAATGGACATTTTGCTTGAGTCATTGATGAAATCAGTGAAACATCTTCAGGTTATTGAAGCTGCGTTTTCCGAAGATGACTACCCTGACAAGGAGCTTTACCTACAAATAAAGAAGAACATTGAATCATTGAACAAGAAAACTGAGTTTCTTTTCTCCGACGAGCTTTATGTTGGTGGAAAGAAAGGCGGGAAAAAAGAGACTGGCTACGGCAGACAAATGATCCTTTCCGACATCATGACTTACATCATGGCTGGGAGAGGATATTTCTATGCTGTTAGAAGTAAGAAAGCGATGCAGAATTTCATCGAAATCACTCTGAATGTGATTAACCAACTTATGATTTTTGATAGTCTAACGACAAACGTGGAGCTTAGGAACAAAGTATTGGAAAGATTGGAAAAAGCAATAGGCAAAGAATTCTTCAAGGAGAAGGCCAGATTTGAAGAGAATCAAGCGCTTAAGATTTATGATGGACCTATAGGGTTGCCATTGGAAAAATTCGAGCCTGACCCCAAAGTCCTAAGCATATTATCAAGTGACAAGGAAGAAAGTCAAAAAAGGTTGGAAACATGGTTTGATTCACTCTTGCCGAAAGAGGTTGGCTTGTGGGGTGAATTGATTGTCTACATTTATCTGCTACGGCAAAAATTGGGGTATGTCCTGCCTTTGCTTCTGACGCAATATCTGATTTCGGGGTACCATGATAATATTCTGAAGGTTCCCGACTTTCTGATCATACCCTTTGACATAAAAGAGAAAACGGTTGGTATTGAAGTGGGTGGTGGCAAAGAAACTCAATCGACTAGATTCTCAAATCTGACTGGAATTACCATTGCCACCAAAGCGAATGCAGACAACCCCAAGAGATGCCCCATCTGTGGAAAATGGATTTTGTTTTGCCCCATGGTTATCAGGAGATTCTGTGACCAGGATTTTGAGATCCTGCAGATGTCAGATCCCATAAAGTGTTTGGCGGAATGTGACGTCTATTCCAATAAGCCCGATATAACAAAAGGTGCTTGTCCTTTTTCATCCGTGAAAGGAGTCAATCCGAAAACACATGTCATGAAGTTCGAGTATTCTCCAACGACATATCATTTCCATGTACGATGTGCGCTAATAGATGTAGACGCTCGTGAGGACATCAGAGAGAATAACATAGTGACATACTATCCCTACGCTAAAGGACTAGAGGATCTCGAGGGAATGCTGCAGGAGGACAAAGAATACGTAATTGACAAGTTGAGGAAAAGAATCGATGACTTGGAGCGACAGGTCGAGAAGGGGCAGAAGAAACTGGCCGATTACAAGTAAACAGATCTTAGGAGAGAAAAACAGAATGAAGTCTGGGGTGAGAGCTGAGCTCAAAAATATACTGGTCTCAAGTATTCAAGAAAAGGTCAGAAAGTACAATCCTGAAACTGAATCAAAACCGTTTTTCGAGGCGATTTTCTCTAAACGCTCTGTTAATCTTGCTTCACTTATTCAATCATTCTACACGAGTTTCGGTATGTCCATCTACGAACAGGTGGCTATTCTTCTTGCAACGAAAAACGCAGGTTATTGGGCAGAGAGGCAATATGTGCTTTTGGGTGAAATCGACGGAAAAACGGAATCCATGATAAATAACATTCATCTTGAGATTCTCAGAACACAGACACCTGGCGACAAGAAGAAGCAGATTGAGCTAATAAGGGATAGCATCGTTCAGGGATCCCTTTGTAGTGACCCGGAAAGCATAGTCGATGTCTTTGTCAGAGTACCCACTGGCGAGGAATTTTACTTTGATGTGACTAGTGTCAAACCGAATATCAAGGAATTTCGAACCCTGAAGAAGAAGTTGTTGCGTTGGGTCGCTCTCCGATTGAGTACAGATAAATCAGCGAAGGTGAACACTGCCCTAGCGATTCCTTATAATCCGTATTATCCTCAATCCTACACTAGATGGACTGCGACTAATTTGTTTGATACTGGAGAACTACTGGTAGGAAGGGATTTCTGGAATTTTGTCGCAGCTGAAGATATCTATGAAGAACTCTTGGAGACCTTCATTGAAGCAGGAAGAGAATTGCGACCACTAATAGACGGTGCTGTAGGCGGCGATGTTCGCTAGAAATGCGATATTTGACTTAGTGCATACGTCATCATTCAATCAAGGTGCGACAAACAGGCTTTCCAAACCCGAGTAGTATGGATAGTGAGTTTTCAGGGCGGTAGTATCTTTAGCCTTTATCAGAAGCTTTCGCTTTGTTGGTGAAAGCGCACTCAACACGCAACGATAGTGATAATGCAAACCGTTAGCATACTCAATGTGCGTGTATTTCAGACTCTTGGCTTCTAATCTCGCATATTTGGTGTAAGGGCATTTTCCTTTGCTTATATTTTCCTTGCTGTGGATTTTGCATTCCTCCAGGCAGTTTACTTTGGGAGAAAGAGGAATTTTCTTGTCTAAATCGGAGAATTCGTTGATGACTTTGTCGCAAAAAGGTATCCACCTCTTGCATATTGGACATCTGTCGGATGATCTTGAATTTTCTGTATCGATTGTCGCTGTAGGGATATTTGTGCTGAGCGAGAAAGAGCCAGATTGTATTTCCTTCTTGGTGCCAACCTCAATTCCGTAAATGTGTTTATCCTTTGCGATAATGAGGAAATCTGGAGGGACCAGAGTCCCTGTTCCGCTCAACAGTCTTTGGTTCAGTACCAACGGGACTATGAAGCCCAGATTGTGCCGAATCAGAAAAACAAAGACTAAGAGCTCATGCCATAACCCGCCAGCAGTCTTGGGCAACATCTTGTCGAAATATTTGTTCAACTCCTTGACCTCTTCTTGCGCTGACTCTCCCAACGGCAAACCTACTGTACCCTTGAGAGCTGCTAGAGTGTCGAACAATTCTTCTTTTTTCACAACCGGGACATTTCCCTTAAGCTTTTTCAAGAAAGCCTTCCTGAGTTTTTCGTCGACGGTCATGGCCTCGTAACTCATAAGAATATTTACGAAGTGAAGTATCATTCTGATAAGCTGCTGCTTCTTTTGCTTCCTAGCCTCAGAGCCTCCGGAAGTAATCGCATAGTACCCCCTCGCGAAAAAAACGTACTCTATAATATCCGCCAATATCATTTGCCGGTCGTCAGCGCTGTACAATTGGTTGAATAACTCAATGTTAGGTGATGAGATTATCTCACTCAATTTTCTATAGTTATCATTGTGTATCTGCCAATCAATTCTCTCGCTGAAGTTAGAGCTATCTAGAAATATCTGATTCAAAGTTTTCAAGTGTTTCACTGAGAGAATCAGATTGTCATAATTCCTCCGCATCTCCATCAATCGCCTTCCCGATCTAGATATTTCGGCCTTCAGTGCGTATAAAAGGGTAGCGCATGGGAGCGCAGAAGCATAACTGGGATTAGGTAAAAGCCGAGATACTTCGTGGTGAAGCACCATTATCGCCTTAGTTGAAACCGTCGATCTGAAGATCTATCTGGAAGAGCTGAGAAGAATAGCAGGTAGTCTCGAAGGTCTAGGCCTTGTTCTTAACCGTGACAGCTTCGTGATTTCCGCACTTCGGCGCGCTCATGCTCCGTCATCAGGCTTGCCTATACGCTCTTTCTCATAGAAGCCATTTCGCAGGAGATCTCTAATCTCCTCAAGGATTCGTTCATTTCTTTCTGCCCAATCAGGATCGTTCGCACACCATCTGAGATGGGGCAAAGATCATTACTTGAATGAAATCCTGCCTTTTTCATCTACTCTTGCAAGCTGGAACTCATAGCTTCTCTTTGACACCGCATTCTTCACCTGTTCTCTCGTCAAATTGAGAGAAGGGCAATTATACTCTCTAGAGAGCAGGATTATGTCGCTGACCGATTGAGTTCTGTTCATACCCTTGAAAACCACGAAATCAACTGGGTTCAGAATCGGTTTGACATCGAAAGGATCCAACTTCAAAGCTTTCAAAGCCGGGCATATCGCCTTACTGAAAACCCTTGTTGCCTCCCTGCGCCCCTTTTCATGAGCGGCTTCGCGGAGTACGCCCTCTTTTTCGTCAAGGCGCTGCTCCTCAGCAGACAATTTCTGCTCTTCTTTCTCATATTCATCTAACCACGTTCCTGCCACGTGACCCTTAACTATCAGTCGCATGTCAGATACGCGATGTACTTTACCGCAGCAAGGACAGAGGCATAGAATCTTTCTGAATTCTTGGAATTCGGGGAAAAGCCCAGCCATTCAAACCACCTTGTAGGACACTTTTTTATCCTCTATCGCATCCCTTATGGACTTTTGATTATTCTTCAGGGTCGCGCTGCCGCTCTTGACTTCAACGAAACTTATCGAATTGACATTGTTGACTGACAAACCGTTGAAAATTATCAGGTCAATAGGATCTCCGAGAAATTTGCAGTCCGGCACTGTCCACTTGAAATCCTTCATAGTCGGCAAGATCTTTTCAAGAATCTTGCCTACGTTAACTGCTCTCGTTGTTATTTGTGCTTTCGTGGTCATCAATTTCTCCTTTTTCCTCAGCTGCGCTTCACGGTCTGCAAGCTCTTGCTGAAGTGCTTGCTGAACTCCCAAGGCTTCTTTTGGAAAAGGTTTTGTCCCATCAAATAAGAGCGCTTTGGACAATCTGAAATCTTCCTGAAGATCAGGGCATACCGCGTAGAATTTGGACTCTTTCAACTTCTTGATCAGATACTCAGTCTTCAAACAGAATTCCCTTCCTAAGTTTCCTCGTGACCATGTAAACGGGGAGTTGGCTTAGCGTGAACGTGCGTGCCGATCTACATCACGTCTCCAAACATGTCCTCTGATTCTTCTGTCAGCTGGTCGTCCCAGCATTCCCAACACATACCGTCGTAGCTCTCGTAGTCCTCCTCGCTGATCTCTTGGCCACAGACAGAGCAGTAGTATTCTCTCTGCTTCCCCTCGCTTTCATCCCCGTTTTCCAAGAGAATTCACTAGAAAATAGTTTCAGCGCTTGCATCTGACTTAATCCTTGTTAATCCTCAATCCGTAGTTGAACTATCGATTGCTCTAAGACCATGCGAGAGCTTCACTTTAACCCTGCTCTCCATTTGCTGAGGGTGTTGTTCCAAGCTTGGGTTTATTATTCCCGTGAAATTCGTGATTATGCGGGGTTGACAGGCTGTGGTGTGTCCTAAGTGTGGTTCTCAAATGCAGGAAGACAGACATTTTCAAGCCTTAGGATCCGAAGTCGAGCTGGTTTCAAAAGACGCCTTCCTAGGCGACAAGCTCAAGATCTGCTGCTGTGAGAAATGCGGTTACATAGAGTTGTACAGGGGCAAGAAAAGAGGATTCTGACCATATGACGGCACACTAGGTGGCCTGAGGAGTCATTGTGACTGATTTGGTTAGGATCCAGCGTCGAGTCTCAAAGAAACACTATCTGAAGACGAAACGCACCTACGAGTACGAACGCCTATCCCTAGACATACCCAAAAAGTATCACAAAACCATGGCGCCGTTACTCAAACAAGACTTCGACATCGAGGTAAAACTGGAAAATGACTCTGTCATCCTCACTTTGACACCCGAGAAAACGTTTCGGCATGCCGAAAACACCCCCGACAAAACACGATCCAAAACCACCAAGGTCATGGTCTAAGAACGTTAAACCGCAAATTCTGTTTAAATACTAACCGAAAACACATTTTACGCTAGGGCATTTCTGCCTGCAGAAACGTTTTCCCCCAGACCCGTAGACACAAAAAAGTGTAAATCAACGTGAAAAGGCACTTCCGCACATAGTTCAGATCTTACCGACAGTGCCGGTAAGCGAATGAAGTGCCCAAACCCAAAAACACAAAGCTCTCCGTCTTCAAAGGACGAGAAGCCCAACTCAACCACACCATATTCCAAACCCTGACCCAAAATGGCCCTCTTACAATCTATGAAATCCACAAGCAAATCAAAACCCAAAGAGGCCTACGACACACAAAATACACCAACGTCAGCCGCCGAGTAAAAGCCCTCGAAGATTCAGACTACATAGACAAAGCAGGGATCAGGGATACCCAGGCAGGCGGTCAAGCAACACTCTATCAGCTCACAACAAGAACCCAAGTTGCTCTCTTCCTCAACCAAATCAGTCCTGACACATTCATAAAAGAAGCCAATGAAGAAACATTGATTGCTGAGTTGGCTACCCTAACACTGTTCTTTGAAAAGACCACACAAAAAGATAAAACCAAAGACTGACAAGTTGACAGACTGCGATTCTTTGATGAAGAATATGTCCGTTTTCAGATAGATGACTTAGCAACGCGCGCTATTACTTTTCTTCGGCGGACTCGATACACGCTTCGTTCAAAATGTCAAGATGAGCTTTGATTTGCTTCCAAGCATAACGATCCCATTTAAGATCATAGACCATGACATTCGGGAGTGTAATGTCTTGTCTTACAAGCCATGCAAGGAATTGAAAAGTCTCATCAGGAATCTTGATAATCTTCATTTTCTCAGCGCTCTTGATAGCGGTTCGCTCCTTGGTTGCCTCTTCCATGTAGTTCGCGCGTTATAACTCATATTTCGCCAAGTAGAACAATTGCGACAACGGTACATAATTCAGAGTCAGACACCGAGTCTGTAAAGCGCTTCTGAAAGCGTGCGCTTTGAAGTGATCGGACAATTTCATCCGACATAAACAAATCGCCAAGACAAGCGACCGATTCGATCGATCACGGATATGTCCGTTTTCAGATAGATGACTTTGCAGGTACCCGCAAAGTCTACTATACTTTGCTGAGCCCTCCAAAGTCTACTATACTTTGGCGGTACCAGAATTCCCTTAAACTCCAGAAGCAACATAGTTTAAGGTGAAACCAGTTTGGTAAACGTCATTGACGAATGGGAAGTCTTCGCAAGATACGCACATGACAAGATAGGTTTCTACCAGATACTTGGTGCCGACAAAAACATTGAAGTCAGAGTGTCAGCTGGAAAGGCAGGCTTCATCAAAGAGTTCAAAGACGCCAGAGACCCGCTGCTTACAATAATCTTGGAATTCTGCGAAAAAGAAAGGAGCTTCCTGAGAGTAGGCGAAACCGTCAGAGACGAAGTCTTCTTCAAATAACACGAGGAAGCTGCTGCGAATGGACTGTAAGGTTTGCGTCGTGTGCGGTGCAGCTGCTGCCGGCATAACCGGCTACATCTATTTTGCGAACGGTCTCACAAAGGTGGGGGCTCCATTCTGCAAGCAGCATCTCGACAACAACATCGAGTATTCAAATCCCGTGTTTGAGAACAAAGCAGCTCTAGTGCTCTTCCAACAGAAGCATCCGAGGCTCTACTTTCAACGAGTCAAAAGCAAGAAGATCCTGTTTCTGCACGAGCCAGAATCAGTAAAGAACGCTACTTAGGGATATGGTGGCGAGGGAATGGCTGGACTTACACAACAGACCTCAGCGGCTAATCGCATATTTGGCACAAAAGCCGGTCCAAAAAGCGGTAAGTCGGAGAGAATAGGGTCCTCCGCCGGCTCCAGCCCTCTATGTCCACAGTGCGGGTCCGAGAAGGTTTGGCGTGATGCCCTGCGGTATTCTATGTTCGGGGACAGGATCCAGCGGTGGCTTTGTCGTGACTGTGGGCGGCGATTTTCAGATCCTGCCGATGTTCAGAAGGCTTGGAGCACGTTTGAACGTCTTCAGAGAGTTGATACCAAACCGAAAAAAGCCACAGACGACACAGTATCTACTCGCCAAATATGCGTCACGGAGACGAAAAACTTGGCAGCAGAACAACAGACAACTGAAGTTCTGCGGAGAAACGAAACAAACGATTTCAAACAAAAAATCCTTGAATACGCACTCTGGCTCAAGAGCAACGGAAGAAGCGAATCCACCATCTGCGGCAGAGTCAAACTGCTACGCATACTCGCAAAGCGGGGAGCAAACCTCTACGATCCACAATCGATGAAGGCAGTGATATCCGAACAGAAATGGTGCAACGGAAGAAAAAGCAACGCGGTCGACGCCTACTCAGCCTTCCTTAAGATGACAGGGGGAACTTGGGAGGTACCGACCTACGAAAAAATCCGCAAACTGCCCTTTATTCCCAAAGAGACAGAAATCGATCAGCTCATCTCAGGTTGCAGCCAACGCATGGCCACATATCTACAAGCACTGAAGGAAACGGGCGCGAGATGCGGCGAAATCTGGCAGCTAGAATGGGACGACGTAGACTTCGAGTCCAAAGTTATTAACATAACGCCAGAAAAAGGCAGCAACCCGCGAGTCCTGCCACTGAGCAACAAACTGAGCAGCATGCTCCAAGCCCTCGCCAGAAACCACGGAGACCGAGTCTTTTCATACCCAACGATGCCCGTCGACCATCACGCAGGTCACTTCTGTCAGCAAAGAAAACGAATCGCACAGAAAGTTCAGAACCCAAGAATACTCAAGATCCACTTCCACACTTTCCGCTACTGGAGAGGAACGATGCTCTACCACCTATACCGCTCAGAATATTACGTCATGCAGCAGCTAGGACATCGGAAAATCGAGAACACGCTCCTATACATTCAACTCGAGGAAGCCTTGTTCCAGGGCATCGTCGACTACATCTCAAAGGTAGCCAAGACAGAAAACGAAGTCTGCAAACTGATCGAGGACGGATTCGAGTTCGTCTGCGACTTCCAAGGCCACAAAGTATTCAGGAAGAGAAAGTGACTTGACACACCAAAAACGTCGCCATTTACCACCCTTCGGCATTTTACTTATAAAGGTGCGGGGGGTGGGATTTGAACCCACGAAGGCCTTCGCCAGAGGATCTTAAGTCCTCCCCCTTGTCTTAGGTTTCTGACCGCCTATTTAGACCTGGCTCGGGTACCCCCGCTGCAACCAGTAGAGTTGACACTGTTTCGTAGTTTAAGTTTTCTACAGATTCTCGTCTAGGCTAGTGCCAGTAGAGTCGCAGAAAGGTTGTCTGCTTGTCGCTACTCTTTTGTCTTATATGGGCTGAGTGCGATGAGTATCGACATGAGTTCGACTCTTCCGATTGTCATTGCTGCTATTAGGAGCCACTTGTAAGCCACAGGCATGGCGAGAGTTGTGGCTCCCATGGATATTCCGCTAGTTGTAAGTGCGGAACCTACTTCGATGAGTGCGTCTGTGAATGATATACCGATTGTTGAGAACAGGATAGAGAAGATGACTAGCGTGAAAAGAAAGAGCAGAATTGAAACCACGGCTGACAAATATTCAATGTCGATGTTGCCATTCCGTCGCGTCGGTTCTGCGACTACTTTCTCCTTGATCAACACCTCTCTAATGCTTTGTTTGACTGATTTTGCGAATGAAATAAGTCTGGCTACGCGGATTCCTCCTGCCATTGAAAACGTGCAGCCGCCTACAAGCATCAGCACTATGAAGATTGATCTTATGGTGTCGTTGAACAGCCAGATGTTGACGTAATCGTATCCAGTTGAAGATGACATGCTCACAACGTGAAACAACGAGTCCAGAGTCTCCATTTTCGTCAGCCAAATCACCAGTCCCGTTCCAACTGCAATTATCAGCAAGAACATACCGACCTCCAGACTGAGAGCTTTCCTGAGTTTGCCAGTGAGTACGTGATAGTTGAAGCCAAAATTGAGTGAACCAAAAAGCATCAAGAAGATCATACATATTTTCGGCAGAAAAGTCAAATACTGTTGGAACTGCTGAACCGAAGGCTGGAAGCCGCCTGTGATTGTGTCTATGATGAAAGAGCCGGTCTTGACTAGGTCTTGAAAACCTAGAACGTAGAAGATTGCGGTGAAGACAATTATGATGAGGCCGTAGATGGCGAATATTGAGAAGAACATTCTCTTTAGGTTGCTTCCGACCTCCTCTAATCCCAGTGCGTTGCCCAGGTTGTTGAGTGATTTTCGTGAGTGAAAAAACGCTAGAAGTAAAAATACGATGCCTACACCGCCCATCAACTCTGTGAGGCTGCGGTAGACTAGAAGAGACCTGGGCAGAGCATCAGCGTTTTGTATGAAACTGAAGCCTGTGGTTGTGAATCCCGATATGCTTTCAAAGTAGCCGTTGGTAAACCTGTCTGCTAGGTTTGGGCTGTTGAATGGATCACTGTAGAAGTAGGGTATGGCTCCTATGAGCGGCAATGCAACAAAGGAGAGAACAATGAGAACGCTGGCAGATTTGAAGTCTAAATCCTTTCTCTCGCACAAAGCATTCATGAGAAACCCGCATGCCAGAAACCCCACACATGCAAGAAAAAGTGAAATCACATGCTGCGTTTCATCAAAGTACAATCCTATAACAATCGGGAAAACTGTCAAAACACCAGCAATCTGGAGCAAAAAGCCAAGATTCGCGAAAATTCGACTTCGCATGTATTATTCCATTTCCTCTACCTTTGAAACCAGCTAAAAAGCTTATGCAACTACTGT
>Ga0315288_10003836_pt1 | contig 19141 bp, 17 predicted proteins | sample YL17G11_20_MG_FD_203454 | JGI IMG/M metagenome (GOLD analysis project Ga0315288, IMG submission 203454) | Sediment microbial communities from Yellowstone Lake, YNP, Wyoming, USA - YL17G11_20 | ecosystem: Environmental > Aquatic > Freshwater > Lake > Sediment | place: USA: Wyoming | collected... | reverse complement strand
TCACGATGCAGGTCCAACTCGGCAAGGAAAGCGACCCCCTACACAAAGAGCAATCCATCCTCGAAGCCGTCGCTTATCGCGATACCTGGGGAAAAGGGACGGACTCCTATTTGCACATGATGTATGAGCGGCTGACGCTGATGCGAGATTTACTGAGCGAGAAGGTGAGCGTTTATATTCATTGTGATTGGAGGCTTAATAGTCTTTAAGACTCTATCCTCTTCTTTCTCAAGATCCTGCCCAAGTTCGCGGGGGTGTGCTTCTTGGCCAAGAAGCACATTCCCGGCGGCACGGTCTACACGACATTGCTCATGAGCACGGGGCTGACCTTCGGGACGATCGCCAGCCTCTTCGGCGTGACTTCGGGATATATCGACCAGACTCAGTACTCCGTATTGGTCGGCGTCGTCATCGCCAGCGCCGTGGTGCCGACGTTCATCGCCCAGAAATGGTTCCGCCCCGTTCATGCCGAGGACATTATCGAGGGCAACGGCGACACGGGCTCCCGGCCATGATGCTTCTAGTCGGTCTCGTAGGCTTTCTCTTTTCCACGTTGGCCGGCCTCATGGCTTACTTGATCTTCATTCAGGCCTACGGAAAGCATTTCACCGACAAAGCCAGAGCCCGAAAACAAGCCCTCCGCGGGGCTTTGACCGCCTTTCTATTTCTCTTCGGCTTGACCCTGCTCATGGCCTTTGTCGTCAACCGCTTTTTTTAGCAGGCGGCCGGCCGGCGGCAGGTCGGCCACCGCGCCACCACGCGAATTGACAAACCCCTTTTTTTTCATTATGTTTACTAGGCCATGCCCCTGACCCTCAACCAGTTCCTCTTTCTCGTCCTCACCTTCGCCGTCGTCATCCTCGTCATCTATCTCGTCCGGCTCCTGGCCCAGATCCGCCGGACGGCGGCCGAAGGGGAAAAGACTCTCGCCGAGTTCGGCATCCTGGCCAAGCATCTGACCGAGCTCGACCTCGTCGTCAAAGAGAAAGTGGAGGACCTGGGCAAGACCCTGGAGGCCTCGAAACGGGCCGCCGTCAACATTTCCGAAGCCTCGTCCCTGATCACGTCCAAGTTCATCCGGCCCTCGTCCAAATTCCTCCCCATCGCCCTTCCGATCGCCCGTTTCGTCTGGCGGCAATGGAAAAAACGAAAGGAGAAATCACATGAGTAACGACAAAAGCTCCGCCCTCGAGGTCGCGGTCTCGTTCTTGATCGGAGCGGCCACGGGATTCGTCCTCGGCGTCCTCCTCGCCCCGGCCAGCGGGAAGGAAACCCGCAAGAAGATCGGGGAAGAGGTCGGCAAGACCGGCGAAAAAGCCAAGGAAGGCTTTGAAAAAATCGCCAAGGAGGCCGAGAAGGGCATCCGCGTCGTCAAGGAAAAGACGCAGGAAGGCATCGACGCCATCAAGGATTTCATCGACAAGAAAAAGGAAGAATTCATCAAGCGGGCGCCGGAAAGCTTCCCGGAAGAGGAACACAAAGGCTGATCCGCGGTTCCCGACGATCCCGACTTTTCGAAGTCCAAATAAAGGGTTGAGTTCCATGAATGCGAACGCCATTCTCCAGATCAAGGCCCGGGAGATCCTCGATTCCCGCGGCAATCCGACCGTCGCGGCCAAGGTCGTCCTTGAAGGCGGCACGGTGGGCAAATCCTCCGTTCCCTCGGGCGCCTCGACGGGAACGCATGAGGCCCTCGAGCTTCGCGACGACGATCCCGCCCGCTATCTGGGCAAGGGCGTCTTGAAGGCCGTCGCCCACGTCAACGATCTGATCGCCCCGAAGCTCAAAGGCCTGGACGTCCGCTCCCAGAAAGACATCGACGGCCTTATGCTGCGGCTCGACGGCACTCCGGCCAAGAAGAATCTCGGGGCCAACGCGATCCTGGCCGTGTCCATGGCCGTCGCCGATGCCGCCGCCAAGGCGGCCGGAATTCCGCTCTACGCTTCTCTCAGGAAAAAAGACCTCTATACGCTCCCCGTTCCGCTCGTCAACATCCTCAACGGCGGCTCGCACGCCGACAACAACGTGGATCTTCAGGAATTCATGATCGCCCCGTTCGGCCGTCCGACGTTCGGCGAGGCCATCCGGGCCGCGGCCGAGGTTTTTCACAACCTGAAAAAGATCCTGAAGAAGCGCGGCTACGGCACATCCGTCGGCGACGAGGGCGGGTTCGCCCCGAACCTCCGCTCCAACGAAGAAGCCCTGGACTGCATCGTCGAAAGCATTCAAAAGGCGGGATACGCGCCGGGCCGGGATATCTACCTCGCCCTCGATTCAGCCGCTTCGGAATTTTACGAGAAGGGCGCGTATGTCTTCAAGAAATCGAGCGGGGCGACGAGAACGTCCGAAGAGATGGTCGATTTCTACGCGGATCTCATTGGAAAATATCCCATCATCTCCATCGAGGACGGCCTGGCCGAAGACGACTGGAGAGGCTGGAAGAAGATGACCGACGCTCTCGGAAAAAGGATCCAGATCGTCGGCGACGACCTGTTCGTCACGAATATGGAGCGGTTCAAGCGGGGCGTCGACGAGAAGATCACGAACTCGATCCTCATCAAGCTGAACCAGATCGGCAGCTTGACCGAGACCGTCGACGTCGTCGACTACGCCCACGCCCATGGCTTCTCAGCCGTCATCTCCCACCGCTCCGGGGAGACCGAGGACGCGTTCATCGCCGACCTGTGCGTCGCCCTGGGCACGGGCCAGATCAAGACCGGGTCCGTCTGCCGGAGCGAGCGGATCGCCAAATACAATCGGATCCTGGAGATCGAGGATGAGCTCGGGCCGAAGGCCGTCTACGCCGGCCCGAAAGCGTTCGCGAAATATCTCTGATCCGTCCGCGGCGCGGAAGAGCGCGGCGGGCCATTTTTCTCGACGGGGGCTGTCGTGACTAACGCGAAAACAAGTCCTGAACCGAAGACCAAGACTGTTTATTCCGAAGAGGACCTCAAGGATTTCGACGTCGCCGGAAAGCTGGGCCGGCCGGGCGAATTTCCCTTCACGCGCGGCATCCATCCGACGATGTACCGCGGCCGGTTGTGGACCATGCGCCAGTACGCCGGCTTCGGGACCGCCCGAGAATCCAACGAACGCTATCGTTATCTTCTCGCTCAGGGACAGACCGGGCTGAGCATCGCCTTCGATCTGCCCACCCAGATCGGGTTCGACTCCGACGATCCCCTGGCCGCCGGCGAAGTCGGGAAGGTCGGCGTCGCCATCGATTCCCTCGAGGACATGGCCGTCCTCTTCGACGGCATTCCGCTCGAGAAGGTCAGCGTCTCCATGACCATCAACGCCACCGCCGGCATCCTCCTGGCCATGGTCCTCGCCCTGGCCGAGGAACGGGGCGTTCCGTGGAGCGCCCTGTCCGGGACGATTCAGAACGACATTCTGAAGGAATACGTCGCCCGGGGAACCTATATCTTCCCGCCGCAACCGTCCCTGCGGATCATCGCCGACATCGTCGCCTTCTGCCAGACGAGCGTTCCCAAGTGGAACACGATGAGCATCAGCGGTTACCATATCCGGGAAGCCGGCGCGACCGCCATCCAGGAACTCGCCTTCACCTTCGCCAACGCCCTCGCCTACCTCGAGACGCTGACCGCCTCCGGGCTCGACGTGGACGCCTTCGCCCCCCGTTTGTCCTTTTTCTTCGCCTCGCATAACGACCTCTTCGAGGAAGTGGCCAAGTTCCGGGCCGCGCGCCGGATCTGGGCCCGTCTGGTGCGGGACCGCTTCAAAGCCAAGGACCCGGCCTCGTGGATGCTCCGCTTCCACACCCAGACGAGCGGTTCGACGCTCCTGGCCCAGCAGCCGGAAAACAATGTCACCCGGGTCGCGCTCCAGGCGCTGGCCGCCGTGCTGGGCGGGACCCAGTCGCTGCACACGAATTCAAGGGACGAGGCCCTGGCCCTCCCGAGCGAGGAGTCCGCCCGCATCGCCCTCCGCACTCAGCAGATCATCGCCCACGAGAGCGGCGTCACGGAGACCGCCGATCCGCTCGGCGGTTCCTACTTCGTTGAGACGCGGACCGACGAGATCGAAGCGGGTGTCCTCGGATATCTGAAGGAGATCGAGGACATGGGCGGGACACTCAAGGCCATCGAGTCCGGCTATATCCAGCGCGAGATCCAAGAGAGCGCCTATGCCTATCAGAAGCAGATCGAGACCAAAAAACGGATCCTCGTCGGGCTGAACGAATATGCCCACGCCGACGAGCGGCCGGACTTCAAGATCCAGCTGCCGCCGAAGACGCTGGAACGGAAACAGATCGCCCGGCTGCGGCAGGCGAAAAAGAGAAGGGACGCCGCCAAGGTCGAAGCGCGCTTGGCGGATCTAAGAACGGCTTTGACGACGGGACAGAACCTCATGCCGCCGCTCGTGGGGGCCGTCAAAAGCCTGGCCACTCTGGGTGAGATCACCAATGTCCTTAAGGACTCGTTCGGAGAGTATCAGGAACACATCTCGATCTGAAAAATCGCGAGACGAGATTAAATCTTCGAAATGGATTCATGTCTCGCGATTTTTCATCCTGAGCGGAGCGAAGGCGACTCCTTGAGTCGTCCCGAGTCTTTCGAGGGAACTCATTCGGCCCACCCGAGGTTGGATGAGATCCTTCGCTTCGCTCAGGCGATTCCTTGAGTCGTCCCGAGTCTTTCGAGGGAACTCATTCGGCCCACCCGAGGTTGAATGAGATCCTTCGCTGCGCTCAGGACGGCAAGCGCCGTCTATTTCTTCTTCAGATGTTTCCGTTCGTGCTCGAGCAGCCATTCCTTCCGCCACAAGCCGCCCCCATATCCGGTCAGATCGCCGGAGCTGCCGATGACGCGGTGGCAGGGCACGATGATCCCGATCGGATTGAGCCGGTTCGAGTTGCCCACGGCTCTCGCCGCCTTCGGCCTCCCGATGGCCTTAGCGATGTTCCCGTACGAGGCCGTCTCTCCGTAGCCGACGACTAACAGGGACAGCCAGACCGCTTTTTGAAAGTCCGTCCCGCCCATCCTCAATATGAGCTCGAAGATCCTCCGTTTGCCCTTGAAATATTCGTCGAGCTGTTTGACGCATTCCTTGAGCGCGGCAGAATGGGACGAAGCGCTTTCCCGCTTCTTTCCCTTGACGAAATTGACCGAGCAGATCTCTTTGTCCGTCCCCTTGATCTCGATCTCGCCGATCGGCGATTTATAGAAGGTCCGATGCCATTGATCCATGGGATTCGCTCCTTGCGACTAAGCTATCATGAAAGACCAAGGGATGCAATCTTCCTTGGGGTCGCGTCTACACTTTCCACTAAAAAGTGGAAAGTGTAGACGCGACCCCGCCCGTTCCGAACGTTTAGTCCTTTAAATCATTGACTTTAGCTCTCGCTCATTCTAAGATAGGGTGTGGCTTCAAAAAGCTTTGTCGGATTCTCGGCGATATTTCTTTCCGCCTTTTTCGGCCTCACCGCGGAGTCCGCCGTCGATAAAAAAACGGCCGCGGACATCGACCGCGAGATCGCCAAGATCGGCCCGGAAATGGTCAAGGTCCGCCGGCGCATCCACATGGACCCCCAGCTCGCCAACCGGGAACAGGAGACGGCGAACATCATCAGCGGGCGCCTCATCACCCTGGGCCTCGACGTCAAAACGGGCATCGCGAAGTCGGGCGTGGTCGCCCTGCTCCGCGGCGGCCAGACGGGAGCCACGATCGCCCTGCGGGTCGACATGGACGCCGTTCCCATCCAGGAGATGGCCGACGTCCCCTTCAAATCCTTGAACCCGGGCGTCATGCACGCCAAGGGCAACGACATCCATGCCGCCATCGTCCTCGGCACGGCCTACGTCCTGAACGAGTTGAAAGATCGGATCAAGGGCAACATCAAATTCATCTTTCAGCCCGCCGGCGAGGGCCCCCCGTCCGGTGAAGAGGGCGGCGCCGCCCTCATGATCAAGGAAGGGGTCCTCGACAATCCCCCCGTGGGCGCCATCTTCGGCTTTCACGTCTGGCCGGAGAACGTCGGCCAGGCCTTCATCTCCTCCGGCCCGCTGCTGGCCAATTCGGACTCGTTCCAGATCACGATCAAGGGGAAAAGCTCCGAGGGCTCCCAGCCGCAGGACGGGGTGGACGCGATCGTCCTCGCCGCCCAGGTCGTGGCCGCCCTCCAGACGCTCGTCAGCCGCAACGTCGATCCGACCGATCCGGCCATTCTGACCATCGGGAGGATCGAGGGCGGGACGAAATCCGACCTCATCGCCGATCGCGTCCGGCTCGAAGGGATCGTCCGGACGCTGAGCGACGCGAACCGGAAAAAGATCTCCCGCCTCATGGAAAACGCGGTCAAAGGCATCGTCCATTCGTTCGGCGGAGATTACGCCTTCGCCTTCGAGGAAGAGACGCCGTCGGTCGCCAATCATCCCGAGCTGTTGAACCTCATGATGCCGTCGCTCTCCGAGGCGATCGGCGCGGGCAACGTCAATCCGATCAAGCCCCAGATGATGGCCGACGATTTCGCCCTTTACAGCCAGAGGATCCCCGGCCTCTATTTCCTGCTCGGCGTGAAAAATCCCCGTCTGCCGAATCCGGCTCCGCTCTACAGCCCGTATTTCAATCCCGATGAACGGAGCATCGCCGTCGGCATCAAGATCCTCTGCCACCTCCTCCTGGACTGTCTGGAGCAGCAGAGCCGCCTTGAAAAGGGCGTTTGATCATCATATCATAAGAGCCCCATGGCCTTTCCTTTCCTCTATCTTGCCCTGTCCTTCGCCTTGGGCATCTGGTTGTCCGAAGCGGCCTCGGTCCCGCTCACGCCGGCCGTCGTCGGGCTCATCGCCTCGGTCGCCCTCTCCTGGATCTTCCACGCCCTGAAAAAGAGCGGGGCCTGTTTCGCCCTTCTGCTCCTCGCCACGGTCTTCCTGGGGTCGTCCGTTTTCGCCTCCTTCAATGGCCGCTACGAAGGGAACGCCCTTCATCGCTTGAAGGAAACGAGCTACGCGGATTTCACCGGCGTCCTTTTCCGGTCACCGTCTCCCGGGCTCGATCGGGATTATCTCTATCTGCGCGTCGAAAAAATAGCCATCGGGAACCACGAGGAGCGCATGGCGGGCAACCTCCGTGTGTCCGTTCCCCATTCGACCGAATTCCCGGGGCGGCTGGACCTCACCACGGGGGACCGATTGACCGTCTCCGCCCTGATCGTGCCCCCGCTCGAATTCAACAATTTCGAGGAGCCGTTCTCCCGCATGTATCTCAAGGCCCAGATGCTCCATAGCCTGGCCGTCACCAAGAGCCCTCTTCTCGTCCAGAAGATCGGCGCCGGACATCCCCTCTCGATCCTCCGCTTGATGTCCAACCTGCGGCGGGATTGCCTGCGCCGGATCGAGGAGAATTTCGCCTCGACCCAGGATCCCCGGACACTGACCGCAGAAGGGGCGGTCCTTGAAACGCTCCTCCTCGGCGGGCGGGGACGGCTGTCGCCGGAGACGACCCAGTCTCTCCAGAAGACCGGGCTGTTCCACCTGTTCGCCATCTCCGGCGCGCATATCGGGATGATCTCCTTCATGATCTTCGGCCTGATGAAGGCCCTCCGCCTGCCGGTCCGTTTTTCTTATGGATTCCTGATCGTCCTGCTCGTGCTTTACGCCCTCCTCGTCGAAGGCCGGGCCTCAGTCGTCCGGGCGGTCATCATGAGCATCGCCTTTCTCCTCGGCAAGCTCTTCTGGAAAGACACCCACCTGCTCAACACCATCGGTCTGGGCGCGTTCGTGATCCTCCTCTTCAATCCTTTCCAGCTGTTCGATCCCGGCTTCCAGCTGACCTTCGCCGCCACGCTGTCCATCATTCTGTTCTATCCGAAGATCATGCCCTTCCTTCCCGGCCTGCCCTTGAAGATCGGGGAGATGTTCGCCATGTCGCTCACGGCCCAGGTCGGCGTTTTCCCGCTCATCGCCGCGATGTTCAACAGGATCATCTTTTCCGGTCTCCTTTTGAACCTGCTCGGCATCCCTCTCGTGGCGGTCATCATGGCCGCGGGATACCTCTTTCTGCCCCTGGCCTTCCTCGGGCCGGTGATCGCCCGGCCGGCGGCCGCCGGAATCGCTTTTCTGATCAGGGCCTTCATGGGATCGACCCATCTCCTCGACCGCTTCGCTTTCCTTTCGTACCGGATCCCGACGCCGCCCGCCCTCGTCGTCGCCGGCTACTTTCTTTTTCTTCTCCTCCTTCTCCTGCCGCCGCGGCTGTTCAAGATTCGCCGGGCGGCCCTGGCCGGTTTTCCCCTCTTTTTCCTCCTGCTCATCCTCTATCCCTTCCCGTCCGCGTCCAGGAACCTCAAGCTCACCTTCATCGATGTCGGTCAGGGCGATTCCGTCCTCGTCGAATTCCCGGGCCGCAAGAAAATGTTGATCGACGGCGGGGGATTTCCGACCGGGACTTTTGATGTCGGCGAAAGCGTGGTCTCGCCGTTCCTGTGGAACAAGGGGATTAAAAAGCTCGATTATCTGGTCCTGACCCACCCCCACCCCGACCACGCCAACGGCCTGTCGGCCATCGCCCGGAATTTTCGCGTGGGCGAATTTTGGGAGGCCTTCAGCCCCCCGGACGACGCGAAATACGCGGAGCTCAAAACAGCCCTCGGCTCCGTTCCCCAAAAGCGGACGTTCCGCGGTTTCTCCCGGCAGGAAGAGGGTGTCCAGGTCCGTGTGCTTTTTCCATCCGAAGCCTCGTCCCCTGTCGCGCCCGCGGATAACGACCGTTCGCTCGTCATGAAAATCTCGTTCGGCGCCACGGCCGTCCTCCTCCCTGCCGACATCGGGGCGAACGCCGAGGCGGAGATCCTGTCCTTCGGCGCCGAGATTAAAAGCGATGTCCTCAAGTCCCCGCACCACGGCAGCGCGACGTCGAGCTCGGAGGCCTTTATCCGCGCCGTCGCTCCGGAGGTGATCGTCATCACGGTCGGACGCGGCAACCGGTTCGGATTCCCTCAGCCGGAGATCCTGGGCCGCTACCTAGAGGCCGGCGCCCGCGTCACCAGGACCGACCTCCACGGCGCCGTCGAGATCTCCTCCGATGGGAAACGGATGTCCGTCCGGACGTCCATTAAAGCCGGGACGGATTGACAGCCGGAGACGGCCGGGCTAAGATGAATCCAGGGAAATGAGCGCGCTCAAGATCCTCACCGCCGCGGTTCTGGCCCTTGTCCTCGCCCAGTTCGCGCCGGGCCAAAGCCTGACCGAGGCGGCGAAGAAAGAGAAGGAACGGAGAGAGAGCCTCAAGGGCAAGGCGGGTGTCGTCGTGACGAACGCGGATCTCGCCGGGATCAAGAAAAAGCCGGCCGTCACGCCCCAAGCTCCGGCCGAAGGCGAGAAGCCGGCCGCGGCCGCGAAACCTGGAGAGCCCTCCGCCGGCGAGGCCACCCCACCCGCCGACCTGCAGACCGAGGCTAGAAATAAATTCGAAGAGAAAAAGTCCGAGCTCGAAGGCCGCCTCAGCAAGGCCAAAGAGCTGGTGGAATTATTGAATCTTAAGATGAGCGCTCTGCAGCAGCAGTTTTACAGCTTCAACAGCATGACAGCCAAAGATCAAGTGCAGAAACAGCTCAGCGCGACGCACCTGCGGCTGCAGGCGGCCCAGGCCGAGGAAGCGAAGGCTAAAGGCGAACTCGATCAGGTCCTGGCCCAGGGGGTGAAGGACAAGTTCTCCCCGGCCGCGATCAAATAAGGCCGCGGCTTACCGGAAATAGATGAGGGAAATCTGGCAGCCGAGCTCCCGGTCGTCCTTGGAGTTGGGGATCACCTTGGCCGGCACCCAAGGTTTTTCGACGCCGATGGTCAAGGTGAACTCGTTCTTGTCGCCCAACTGCTCCTTTTTGACGTCGTAAGACTTCTCGAAGAGCTCCTGCCCGACCACGAACTCATCCAAGGTCAGGTCGTTGATCTTGAAGGTCACTTTTTGGTCCTTGACGGCCTGGAAGTTCACCCCGCCCTTGATCACGAGGAGGGCGTCCTTCTTGGGGTTGTCGATGACACACTTGGCCTCTTTCGCCGTCCAGCGCCATTGCTTCAGCAGGGACTTCGGGTCTTTCTCAAGATCGTACCAGCCGTTTTCGTAGATCACTTCAGGCGTTCCGAGCGGCGGAGGCAGGACCTTCAGCTTTTTCGACATCACTTCCTTCTCGGACTGGCCGCTGCGGTCATAGGGATTGAAAAAGCCGACGGAAAGCCGGAGGGTTTCCTCCCCTTTGAAATAAGGGTCGAACTCGTCGATGAAGGGAGGGATGTAGATCCGGCGCTTAGCCGTGTATTCCTTCCCCTTTTCCCACTTGGTGGTCGGGACCTCGGGGACATAATCGTCGGTGATCAGGTTGTTGGTGTTGTGCCAGAAATGGACGAAGATGCTGAAGTCCTTGTCGAGCTTCACGAAATCGTCGCTCGTCTTCCACTTGTATTCGACATCCGTGATCAGGTTGTCGGAAAGCGCAGGATCGGAGAACGTCACGGTCAGTTCCACGCCCTTGACCGGAGCCGTCTTCTTGCAGGCGGAAAGAGTCAGCCCGACGGCGATTATCAAGATCCAGACATACATCTTACGCTTCATTTTTTATCCTCCACTCATCCTTGAAAACAAGGGGTATTATAAGGAATTCAAGGAGATAAGTAAAGAGTGCGGCTCGGGGTGGGGGATTCGCTCCCTCGGAGGTTTTTCACGCTGTCAGACTCTCCATTTTCTCAGCGTCGATGAACTCGCACACCAGATTTCAGCGATCATGATTTCCCTTGTCATCTATCTCGTTATTCTTCGCTCTGATATAGCTCAAACATCATCGCCGCCCGCAAGGCCGGGTCCCTTCAAAAACGGAGCCGCTGACGTGATAATTGGCAGGAAGAAACACTTCTATGTATTTTATTAAACCCCCTACCCCCTGACACAATTCAGGGGGACCAAAAAGGTCGGTCCGCTCACCCCCCATCCCCTCGCCTCGGCTAACCTTAAGAAATAATAAATTTGTTTGCGCTCTTGTCGGCGAGATCTCCTTATGATCGCTGCGCCTTCTTCCCCCTCGCCCTTGCAGCGATTACGAAACGGCGTGAAAAACCCGAGTCGGGAGCGAAGCCGTGTCCCGATCTTGTCAACAGAACCCGCGACGAATAGAATCTTCGCTCGCTTCTTCGCTCCCGAATTGACAAATAAACGCAGCTCCCCAAGGACAAAAGCCGCGGGACGGAGGCCAAGAACTTGCTCCCCAGAGAGCGGATATAGTATATTTCGCTGAAGATGGCTATCCTTCTCGGCCTTTACTCCCTCGTTTCCCGTTTCGCCTGCCGCGTCAAAACGGGGGCTGTAAGGGCCGGAGTCATCCGGCAGCGCGAGGCCCCCCTCCCCGTCATCAGCGTCGGGAATCTGACCCTGGGAGGCTCGGAGAAAACTCCCCTGGCCATGGAGCTTCTAATCCATTTCCTGGGTCTCGGCCGCCGGCCGGCCCTGGTGACCCGCGGGTATATGGGGCGCTGGGAGGAAGGGGGCGGTGTTTTGTCGGACGGCCGAGCGCTGCTCGGAGGTTGGGAGGAGGCCGGCGACGAGCCCTATATGATCGCCCGGCATGTCCCCCGGGCGGGCGTTTTCGTCGGGAAGAACCGCTATCGGTCCTGTCTCAAGGCCAAGGAGATGGGCTTCGACCTCGCCGTCCTCGACGACGGTTTCCAACACCTCAAGCTCGCGCGCGATGTGGACATCGTCCTCTTCGACCCGACGGCCGGGGGCGGGCGCCGTGAAGGCCCCTCGGCCCTGGGCCGGGCCGATATCATCCTGGTCAAGAAGGGCGGCGAAGCGGCGCTTCGGCGGATCCGTCAACGGTTTTCCGCCGCCGCCTTTGAATACGCCGTGGTTCCCCGAGGGCTTCGTCTCCTCGAGACGGGCGAACCGATCGCGGCCGGCGTTCTCCAGGGCAAGAGAATCCTGGCTTTCTGCGGGATCGCCCGGCCGGAGAGGTTCTTTTCGCTCCTTATAGAAAGCGGTCTCCCGCCGCGGACGAAAATGCCCTTTCCCGACCATTTTCCTTATCCTCCGCCGGGCTTGGACCGGATCGCCGCGGCCTGCGAGAGAGACCGGATCGAGGCTCTCCTGACGACGGAAAAGGATGCGGTCAAGCTCCTCGGCCGGACCTGGGCCTTCGCCTCCACCCCCCTTTACGTTCTCGATGTCGGGCTCGATCTGCCGCCCGCGTTCTTCGAAAAGATCGGCGCTTCTCTTGGGTCGGCCGGCCGCGTTCCTGATATGAACCGTTCCCAGGCGGTCCGCCCGTCATGAGCAAGGCCGGACATATCGCCGGGACCGTGGCTTACAAGGGATTGACCCTGATCTTCTCCGTGCTGCCCCGCCCGCTCTGCCTGGCCGCCGGCCGCTCTCTCGGCCTCCTCGCCTTCCATGCCGACCGCCGGCACCGCCGGATCGCCCTGGCGAACCTCGCCATCGCCTTCGGCCGGGAGCGCTCGGAGGCCGAGCTCACCGCGATCGCCCGGGCGTCCTTTAAAAATCTCGGCGGCGTTCTCGCCGACACCCTCAAGATCGCCCGCTATTCCCGGGAGCGGGCCCTGCGGCTCATCGCCACCGAAGGCCGGGCCCACATGGAGGCCGCCCTGGCCCAGGGCAAAGGGGTTCTCCTGTTCACCGGCCACTTCGGAAACTGGGAGCTCGCCGCGGCTCCGCTGACGGAGATCGGGACGCTCCGGGTCGTCGCCCGCGCCTTGGACAACCCGCGCCTCGACAAAGAACTATCCGGGCTGCGGACGAAGCTCGGCGCCGGGGTCATCGACAAGTTCGGCGCGGCCCGCCTCATCCTGAAGGCGCTCGGGCGCAACGAGATCGTGGCCATCCTCATCGATCAGAACGTCCTGCGGAGCCAGGCCGTCTTCGTCGATTTCTTCGGCAAAACGGCGGGCACGACGCCCGGCCTGGCGGCTTTTCATCTCAAGACGGGGGCTCCCCTGGTCCCGATCTTCGTCCATCCCGCCCCCCACGGACGGTACGTCCTGAAGATCCACGAACCCTTCGCCGTCCCTCCCGCGGGCCGCATGGAGGAGGACGTGTTGAAAATCACCCAGTTATGCACTAAGATAATCGAGCGGGAGATCCGCCAGCGCCCGGAGTTCTGGTTCTGGGTCCACAAGCGCTGGCAGACGAGACCTGCCGACGAGGTGACGTCCCCATGAGAGCCCACAATCGCAAATACGACGAATTGAGGCCGATCAAGATTTTTCCGGACTACCTTGACTTCGCCGACGGGTCGGCCCTTATCGAATGCGGGAAGACGCGCGTCGTGGCCGCCGCGACCATCGAAGAAAAGGTGCCGCCCTTCCTCAAGAATACGGGCTCCGGCTGGGTCACGGCCGAATATTCCATGCTCCCGCGGGCCACGGAGAAGAGGACGAACCGCGAGCGGAACCAGGGCTATCCCTCGGGCCGCAGCCAGGAGATCCAGCGCCTGATCGGGCGGACGCTCCGGGCGGTCACGGACCTCCGGACGATCGGCGAGCGGCAGATCATCATCGACTGCGACGTCATCCAAGCCGACGGCGGGACGCGGGTCGCCTCGATCAACGCCGCCTGCGTCGCCCTCGCCCTGGCCCTCAAGAAAATGCTCGATCTGAGGATCATCGACGCCATGCCTCTCCGCCATCTTGTCGCCGGAGTGAGCGTGGGCATCATCAACGGCGAACCGCTCCTCGACCTGGACTACGCCGAGGATTCCTCCGCCGAGACCGACATGAACGTCGTCCAGACCGACCGGGGGCAGCTCTTGGAGGTCCAGGCGACGGCCGAAAAGGAACCCTTTTCGAGAAGCCTTCTCGAAAGGCTTCTCCGGCTGGCCGACCAGGGCATCGAGGAGATCGTTCTGGCCCAGAAGGATGTCCTGAAAAAGAAGAGCCTGCTGTTCATGGCCTACGGATATAAGTAGAGCGGGAGACTCGAGTGAAGGAGGAGCGGCGATGAACCGGGTTCTGGTCACGGGCGGCGCGGGCTTTTTGGGCAGCCATCTCTGCGAGCGGCTCCTCGGCGAGGGATCGGACGTCGTCTGCATCGACAATTTTTTCTCCGGCCACAAGGACAATATCCGCCCCTTCGTCGCCCATCCCTATTTCGAGCTCGTCCGCCACGACGTCATCCACCCTCTCTTCGTCGAGGTCGACCGGATCTATCACCTGGCCTGTCCGGCCTCCCCCATCCACTACCAGATGAACCCGATCAAGACCGTCAAGACCAACGTCATGGGCACCATCAACATGCTCGGCCTGGCCAAGCGGATCAGGAGCCGGATCCTTCTCACCTCCACGTCGGAGATCTACGGCGACGCGCAGGTCCACCCTCAACCCGAAAGCTATTGGGGGAACGTGAACTCGATCGGCGTGCGGAGCTGTTACGACGAGGGCAAGCGGGTGGCCGAGACGCTGATGATGGACTATCACCGCCAGAACAAGGTCGACATCCGCATCGTCCGCGTCTTCAACACCTATGGCCCGCGCATGGCCGTCGACGACGGCCGCGTCGTCAGCAATTTCATCGTCCAGGCGCTCCGCGGCGACCCGATCACCATTTACGGCGACGGCGGCCAGACACGGTCGTTCTGCTACGTCTCCGACCTGATCGAGGGGATCCGCCGGATGATGGACCAGGAGACGACCATCGGGCCGGTCAATCTGGGGAACCCCGGCGAATTCACGATCATCGAACTGGCCGAAAAAATCATCAAGATGACCGGGAGCCGCTCGAAATTCGTCCATAAGCCGCTGCCCTCCGACGACCCGGTCCGGCGCCGGCCGGACATCTCGATGGCCAAGGCCAAGCTCGGCTGGGAGCCCACGGTGTCCCTGGACGAGGGTTTGGCCCGGACCATCGAATATTTTAAGGAAACGCTCGGCGCGCGCGATCGAACATGAAAGACGTTCCCCTGAAACTTTCCATCGTCATGCCGGTCTATAACGAAAAGGACACCATCCGCGAGATCGTCGACCGCGTCCTCAAGGTCGAGACGGGACTGGAGAAAGAATTGGTCATCGTGGACGACTTTTCCGAGGACGGGACCCGCGAGATCCTGGACAAGCTCGACGACCCGAGGATACGGGTCATTCTCCATCCGAAGAACATGGGCAAGGGCGCCGCTCTTCGGGCCGGATTCGCCCAGGCCCAGGGGGACATCGTTCTCGTCCAGGACGCCGACCTCGAGTATGATCCCCGGGAATATCCCGTTCTTCTGGCCCCGATCCTGGACGGCCGGGCCGACGTGGTCTACGGTTCCCGCTTCCTCAGCGGACCCCATCGGGTGCTCTTCTTTTGGCATTACGTCGCGAACCGGATGCTGACCACGTTCTGCAATGTCCTGGCCAACTTGAACCTGACCGACATGGAAACCTGCTATAAAGTGTTCAAAAAGGATGTATTGTCGCGGATCCAACTGAAGTCCGACCGCTTCGGATTCGAACCCGAAGTGACCCTCAAAGTGGCCGAACTCAGGTGCCGGATCTACGAAGTCCCGATCTCGTACTCGGGACGCGACTACGCCGAGGGCAAGAAGATCGGCTGGAAGGACGGCGTGGCGGCCATCTTTCATATGTTCCGTTACAAATTTTTTAAATAGGAGCGGCTTGACTTTTTTCGATCCTATTCAGTAATATATTTCTTTTTAACAAGTTATGCTATTCCGAGCCCTAACGTCGAGCCATCATCCAAGGAGGTCTTCATGAGTCTGGTTTCCTGGCTTATCCTGGCCGGCGCCGTCATCCTGTTTCTGGTCCTGGTGTCCCTTGTCATCGCTAAGCAGTATAAAAAAGTCGGACCCAACGAAGCCCTCATCATTTCCGGGCGCAAGCGGACGGTCACCGGACCGGACGGGATGAAGAAAAAAGCCGGCTACCGTTATCGCCTCGGCGGCGGGACGTTCGTCATGCCCTTCATAGAGACCGTGGACATCCTGCCCATGGACGTCATTCCGATCATGATCCGGACGCCGGAGGTCTTGACCCACGGCGGCATCCCCATTCTGGCCGATGCGGCCGCCCAGATCAAGGTCGACTCCTCGGACGCCGCCATCCACATCGCCGCCGAGCAGTTTCTCGGCAGCGGCAAGGACGGCATCCGCGACGTGGCGACGAACGTCCTCGAAGGCAAGATGCGCGAGGTCATCGGGACCATGACGGTCGAAGAGATTTACCGGGGCCGCCACGAGTTCAACCACAAGGTTGTGGATTCCGCCCATGAAGCTTTCTCCAGAATGGGATTGCTCCTCCTCTCGTTCTCGCTGAAAGAATTCAGCGATTCCCAAGGCTACATCGACGCCCTGAGCAAGCCCCTGATCTCGGCGGCCAAGCGGGAAGCCGCCATCGCCGAAGCCGAAAGCCAGAAGGACGCGATCATCAAATCGTCCCAGGCGCGAAAGGAAGGAGAGGTCGCCCGCCTCCAGGCCGAGGCCCTGATCGCCAAAGCCCAGTGGGAGAATGAGGCCAAGAAGGCCGAATCCCAGGTCTTCGTCAACACCAAGAAGGCCCAAGCCGACTTTTCCTACGAGCTCGAGCGCCACAAGCTCGGCCAGGAGCTGAAGAAGGAAGAGGCCAAGGTCCGGATCGTCGAGAAGGAACAGGCCATCAAGATCGAGGATCTCGAGATCCAGCGCCGCGAGAAGGAGCTCGAGGCCAACGTCCTGAAGCCGTCGGACGCGCGCAAATATCAGATCCGGGCCGAGGCCGAGGCCGAAGAGTTCCGCATCCTGGCCGAAGCCCGCGGAAAGGCCGAAGCCCTCAAGCTCGAGGGTCAGGCCGAAGCCGACAAGATCCGGGGGAAAGGCCTGGCCGAGGCCGAAGCCTTGCTCAAGAAATCTCAAGCCTGGGAGAAATTCAACGACGCGGCCATCCTGGAGATGTACTTGAAGGTCCTCCCGGACGTGGCCAAGGCCATCTCCGAGCCCCTCTCCAAGGTCGACAAGATCGTGGTCGTCGGCGGAGACAAGAGCCTGGGCACGACCCGGATCACGGCCCAGGTGGCCGAGGTGCTGGCCCAGCTGCCCGACGTGGTGAAGGCGCTCACCGGAGCGGACCTCAAGAAGTTCTTGAAGGACAAGCTCTCCCCCGAGGAAAAAGCCGGAAAATAGCGCGCCCGGACACTTGGAAAAGGGATTCCCATGATCTCAGATAAAGCCAACCAGATCGGCGAATCGCCCACGTTCAAGGTCGCGGCCAAGGCCAAGGCTATGAAGGCCGAGGGCATCGACGTCGTCGACCTCAGCCTCGGCGAGCCGGACTTCCCCACTCCCGAGAACATCAAGGCCGCCGGCATCAAGGCCATCCAGGACAACTTCACGAAATACACCGAGAGCGGCGGCATGCCGGCCCTCAAAAAGGCCATCATCGCCCGGCTCCAGGAAGATTACGGTCTGACATACGCGCCCAGGGAGATCATCGTCTCGACGGGCGCCAAGAGCTCCCTGTTCCATCTCGTCCAGGCCCTGGTCAACGACGGCGAGGAGGTCATCATCCCCGCCCCGTTCTGGGTGACCTATCCTCATCTCGTGACCCTGGCCAAGGGTAAATCCGTCATCGTCCCGACCAAGGAGGAGAACGGGTTCGTCCTGACCGCCGACGAGCTCAAAGCCCATATCACTCCGGCGACCAAAGCGCTCATCCTGAACTCGCCCTCGAACCCGACCGGGGCCACGTATTCGAAGGCCCAGATCGAGGCCCTCGCCGACGTCGTCCGGAAAGAGGACATCTATGTCATCGCCGACGACATTTACAACAAGCTCATCTTCGACGGCTTCCCCTACGCCAGCTTCGTCTCCCTCGGCGAGGACGTCCGGAAAAAGACGATCATCATCAACGGCGTGTCGAAATCCCACTCTATGACCGGCTGGCGCATCGGCTACGCCGCCGGGCCGGCCGACGTCATCAACGGCATGGACAAGATCCAGAGCCACACGACCTCCAATCCGAGCTCGATCTCGCAGAAAGCGGCCCTTGAAGCTCTCAGCGGCCCCCAGTTCGAGCTGGCCAAGATGGTCGCCGAATTCCAGCGGCGCCGGAATTACTGTCTGATGAAGCTCCAGGCCATCCCCCGCCTGTCCTGTTTCAAATCCCAAGGCGCCTTTTACCTGTTTCCCAACGTCCGCTCCTACTACGAGATGGAATTCAACGGGACCCCCATCCGCAATTCCTACGGCATGGCCTCTTACCTGCTCAAGGAAGCGCGGGTGGCCATCGTTCCCGGCGACGCCTTCGGGGCCGATGACTACATCCGCCTCTCCTACGCGACGTCCATGGCCAACCTGGAAAAAGGCATGGAGAGAATCGGCCGGGCTCTCGGACAGCTCCAGCCGGCCCGGAAGGCCAAGCGCGTCGCCCTGGCCAATTACATCCCCCACGTCCATAAATCCGTCCCCGTGGACGCGGCCGTCCCGGACAAGGTCCGCGACGGGCTCGTGGCCGAGGTTCAAGGCCATCTCTCCGCCGAGAATTATTTCGAGTGGAACGCCAACATCAACGGCGTGATCGTCCAACTCCGGACGAACGTTTCCCACCTCAACGATTTCTGGGTCGAGAACTGGTATCCCGCCCAGCTCGAGTCCGACCTCGAGCCGCACGGCATCATCTACGCGGTCGACGGGATCCCGGGCCGCGAACCCCGGGCGTTCTACAACACGGACACGAAGACCGGGGTCATCGTCAATGTCGACGCCTACGGTCCGCTGCGGAGCCTGGCCCTCGGCCTCGTGGCCGACGTCTCCGAAAGGCTGTTCGGCATCCATTCCCTGCGCGGGATGTCCCTGGACGCGGGCGGCCGCGGGCTCGCTCTCATCGGACCGCCCGGGACGAAAAAAACCGAGCTTTTCTTCGACCTCCTCCGCGATCCAAAGTTCCGGTTCCACGCCAGCGAGGTCTCCTTCGTCCGCTATTCGGGCAAGGCGGCCCTCGCCGACAACGTCGAGCGCAAGGTCTATCTTCCGACCAACACCGCGGAGCTGTACTCCCGGCTCGCCCCGCTCTTCGATCACAGCAAATGCGAGAACGTCGTCGTCCACAAGGACGACTGCAAGAACACCGAGTGCCTCCGCCTGGACGACTGCCGGCTCGACCGCGGTTCGCCGTTCTGCTACAAAGCCTCCAAGGACGCCCATGCCCTGCTC
>Ga0315288_10003833_pt1 | contig 19158 bp, 15 predicted proteins | sample YL17G11_20_MG_FD_203454 | JGI IMG/M metagenome (GOLD analysis project Ga0315288, IMG submission 203454) | Sediment microbial communities from Yellowstone Lake, YNP, Wyoming, USA - YL17G11_20 | ecosystem: Environmental > Aquatic > Freshwater > Lake > Sediment | place: USA: Wyoming | collected... | reverse complement strand
TGGCGCCGGTCGCCATCGCAGCCAGAGCTACTCGGCCCGGAGCCCTTCTATCCTCTCTGCACAGCGTCGCCAGCCGCTCGCCGCTTCCCCTCTAGCTCCAAGAACCCTTTCGGCAACAATCCCTTCCGATGGTGGGCGACCTTGTTAGCGCTTCGGGCGCTCTTGACGCCTTGGGGACTTCCTGCCATGATGCGGGCGCTGGCCTGAGGAAAGGAATGGGGCGGCGCCGGCGTTCTTCAGCAGCATAGGGGCCGGCTCCGGCTCGTGTTACAATCCTGACGAAAGCTGAAGGAGGGACACAATGGGACGCAAGGAAAAGGGCGGCAAGAATGTCAAGAAGCCTAAGCAGGACAAGGTCAAGAAAGGGCCGAGCGGGACGCCTGCTCCTCGAGAGCCTGTAGGCGGCGCTGGAGGCGCTGGACCTCGTAGGCCGCAGTAGACCCGGGGCCGGCCCGTCGCCGGCTGGTCCAGCGGCGCCCCACACTTGACGCAAGTCCTTAATTTCTCTGGCATGGTCCCCTACCTCAATTCGCGGCCACACGCGTAAGCCTGCTGGCGTAACCGCTCTCACAATATCGATAGAAGGCGCTCGAAGACGTTACGAGTTCTGAGGCTCGAGGTGATGCTCACCTCGCAGGGAAGTGAATTGTATTGAGGATATTGCAGCTCGCCCCTCTTTGGGAGACGGTGCCACCGCCTCGGTACGGCGGCACGGAGGCCGTTGTCAGCGTCCTCTGCGAGGAACTGGTGCGGCAGGGACACGAGGTGACTCTCTGCGCCTCCGGCGACTCCGTCACCTCCGCTGAGCTCTCCTCTGTTTATCCTCGAAGCCTGCGCACCGCCGACGACCTCCAGGACCGGCAACCCTACGACTGGACGCATGTCGCCCTCTCCCTCAGGGCCGCGGACGGCTTCGACATCGTTCACAACCACGCCGGCGAGCTGGCCATGGCCATGAGTCATCTTGTGGACGTGCCGATGCTATCCACCATGCATTGCCCCATCACGCCGGACACCCAGTTCATCTGGGACCGCTATAGCGGCTGGTACAACACCATCAGCCACGCCGAACGGCGCACAATGCCGCCGGTGCGAGGAGGCACCTACTGCGGAGTCGTCCACAACGGCATCGACGTGGAGAGCTTCCCCTACGAAGAGCAAAAGGAGGACTACCTCCTCTTCCTCGCCTGCATGGCACCGGTGAAGGGCACGCACCTGGCCATAGAGGTGGCACGGCGACTGGGGAAGCGCCTCATCATCGCCGCCAAAGTCGACCGCGCCGACCGGCAGTACTTCCACAATATCGTGGAGCCCCTTATCGACGGCGACCTGATCCAATTCGTGGGGGAGGTAGACGGTACCCTGAAGCGAAAACTCTACGCTAGGGCCTACTGTCTCCTCGTCCCGATCTGCTGGGAGGAGCCTTTTGGCTTGGTGATGGCGGAGGCCATGGCCTGCGGCACGCCCGTCATTGCCTTTGCACGCGGCGCCGCGCCCGAACTGGTGGTGGAGGAGGAGACAGGCTTCCTGGTGCACGATGTGGACGGCATGGTGAGAGCCGTCCACCGAGTAGACCGCATCGATCCCCTGCGCTGCCGGCGACATGTGGAAGAGAACTTCTCAGCTCGGCGCATGACGGAGGGCTACCTGGCCCTTTACGAGCGCATCCTGCGCCGACCACAGGCCCAGTGGGCGGCATAGCAGTACTCCCCGACATAGCCCAACGCTCCGCCAACCAGGCGGACTTGGTCGCTGATGCCTCCGACCCATCGACTCCCTCCTACATCCCCTTGGCCGGTGGGGTGGCCGCGGTCCTCGCCCTCACCGCAGGCGCCTGGTATGCCAGGAGGCGGTGGCTCGGGTAACGAGCCGGCCTGCCGCACACCATGTTCCCATCGTGAACTCCCCCCATTCCAGGGCGTCTCGATGCCTTCAGCACCTCTGGCATGAGGCTCGCGCCGACCGCCGTGTCGCCCATACAGGGCTGGTCATCATCGGCTGGTCATCATCGCAGACGCCGTGAGCGTAAGCGGTACAAGCGTTGAGGGCCGCCCAGGCTTCCAGCAGGTGATAGCCGACGCTCAGGCGGGCTCGTTCGACGCCGTGCTGGTGCTCAAGGTCGACCGGTTCGCCCGATCGATCCGAGACGCAACGCTTTACCGTGAACTGCTCAACGATCACGGGGTGCGGGCCAAATCCAGGACCGAGCCCGGCGTGGGGGAGCGAACGCCAGCTGGATTCCTGATGGGGGCATGTCCGACCTCTGGGCAGCGTTCTACTCTGTCCAACTATCGGACAATGTGGCGCGAGGGATGGCGACCCGCGCACAGAAGGGCCTCCCACTGGGCGATATTCCCTTCGGCTATCGCAGGACCATCCCCGAGGAGCCTCCGGTGGTTGTGCCTGAAGAGGCGGAGGCGGTGCGCCGAGGCTTTGAGCGATATGCAGCGGGCTACCAGTCAATGCTGGACATAGCAGATTTCTGGAACGCCCCCGGCTTCCGCCCCCGCTCAAAAAGGGGGCGGCTGGTCTTCTCGAAGGCGACAGTACGTGGAATGCTCGACAATCCCTTCTACGTCGGAGACATCACGCATCACGGCGAGGTGATAGGTCGGGGCCGACACGAGCCCATCGTCAGTCGAGCACTGTGGGAGAAGGTCCAACAAGTCCGCAACGAACGAGCCCGAAGGCCCCAAGTGTACGGGGCACGCCCAAAGCGCCCTTACCTGCTTTCGGGTGTGGCCGTCTGCTCCGCCTGCGGGTCACCTCTTTGGGCGAATACTACCACTGGCGGGCGTCATAACTACTACCGTTGCTCGTCTCGTAGTCGAGGGGAGGATTGTTCAGACGGCACCTGCAGTTGCCGCGCGGAACATCCCGAAAGCGAACTGAGCAGCCTGTTCATACGCCTGGAATTCCCACCGGCGCGGCGCGAGCGAGTCGAGGAACTCGTCAGCACGGGTGGCGCCGGCCCTAACGTGGAGCGGGAGCGTCAGCGCTGGGAGGAGAGGATTGTCAGAGTCCGGCGTGGGCTGATTGACGGCATCCTCGACAATGAGATGGCGAAGGCGGCAATTCGGGAGGCGGAGACTGCCCTGCGCGCCCTGCCAAGGCTGGATGGGACTTGTGTTCAGGCAGGGGAGAGCCTAACCGGCATCCCGGAGCTCTGGCCGCACATGACGGGGGAAGAAAGACGCGATCTGGTGCGGCTGGTATTGGTGAAAGTTGAAGTCGACCTGCGGACAGGGTCGGTAGGCGGACTAATACCAAAGCCCGCCTTCGCTCCCCTGTTTCGGGTCTTAGCAGCAGAGGAAGACGGGCTGATCAGTGTTTGCGGCTGGCGACCCCGAGGGGATTCGAACCCCCGATCTCCACCGTGACAGGGTGGCATGTTAGGCCGCTACACCACGGGGCCGCCGTAGACGCCCTTTCTGTCGGGCTCCGCTTATTCTAGACGCAGCCGGGCCAACCTGTCAATTTTCTCCCCGCGTCCATGATGGCCGCCCCGGGCGGAAGCCATCGTCAGCGACGACAGGGCGGCACGCCTACCCGTACACCTTCTCCTCGGCCAGTTCGGCATCGAGAGCATCGGCTTCCACGTCCCGCGCGCATCGGTCCGCGCGGAGTTCGCGATAGTACTCGTGCTGGACGATCAGGTTCATGATCTCGCTAGTGCCCGTCCAAATCAGCGCCAGCCGTGCGTCGCGCAACAGTCGCTCGATCGGGTAGACGTTCGTGTACCCGATGCCGCCCATGATCTGCATGGCGTTGTTCACGATCTTCCAGGCGGCCTCGGTGCCGAACTTCTTGGCCTCCGACACCAACCGGCGACAGCGGTTCGGCTCGTCGCCGTGGTCCACGGCGTGCGCGGCGGCGTAGACCAGGGCCCATGCGGCATCCAGCATCGTGATACTATCGGCCACCATGAAGCTGACCCCCTGAAAGGCCCGAATCTTCTTGCCGAAAGCCCGACGCCGGTCGCTGTAGCGCGCGGCAATTTCCAGCGCCACCCGAGCCGCTCCCACGGAGCCGGCGGCGCTCGTCATCCTCTCGGGGACCATCGACTGGTAGAACACGAAGGCCCCACCCTTCTCGCGACCGATGACGTCTTCGGCCGGAACACGAACGTCACGGAAGTAGACGCGGCCCGTGCCCCCGCCACGGGCGCCCATCAGCCCATAGATATGCTGCACGTCTACCTCCGGACACCGGTCAACGATGAAGGCGGTGATCCCTTCGTGAGGAGCAATATCCGGGTGAGTACGAGCATACACCAGGAAGAAATCGGCTCCCTCCGCGCCCATAATGAATCGCTTCTCGCCCCTCAGCACGTAGTGCTCGCCATCCCACCTGGCCGTGGTCGTCGCCCCAAAGACATCCGAGCCCCCGCGCGGCTCCGTGAGCGCCACGGCCACCATCAGCTTTCCCTCAAGGGCCGGCCGCAGCCATTTCTCCTTCTGGGCCGGCGTGCCGAAGACGTGCAGCGCCTCGCCGACGATGGTCGGCAAGCAGAAGAGAGCTCCCAGCGTGCCGCCCAGCGCTCCCACCTCGGCCACGGCCACGATCTCGTCCAGCCAACCCAATCCGCGTCCGCCGTACTGCTCCGCAAAACGGAGGCCTAGCAACCGCCGCTTGGCAGCCGCCTCCAGAAACTCTCGCGGATAGCGCACCTTTTCGGCATCCATGTCGAGGATGAGCTGACGCGGCACGTCGTCGCGCACGAACGCCCGCGCCTCATCCCGCAGCTTCCTCTGATCTTCGGTCAGCAGGCTCTCAAACATGTTCGCCTCCCGCGTCAACAGCGGCCCAGATCTGCGGCAGATCCTCCCCCAACTTATCCAACCAGCGTATCTTCTCGCGATGCTGGGCTATGCCCAGGTCCAGGATCGCCACGCGGTACGGGTCGACACCGCGCTCCACCATCCCCTCGCGAATCCGGTGGAAGGTCTCCAGCTTGGCCCGTGCGCTCTCGCCCTGAGCCACCAGCTTAATCCGGACCTGCTCTCGCGTCAGACGCTTGAAGAACAAGCACTTGACCAGAAAGGGATGGCCAAGGAAGAAATCATAAGCGACCTCATCCTCTTCGAAAATACAGCCCCGCAGCCATTGGAGGAATACTCTCCGGCCGGCGGCGGTAGGACGGAACACCCGCCGCTCGGGCCTCTTCTCCCCACTCTCCACCTTGCCGCGGATCAGACCCTCCTTCTCCATCTTGGCAAGCAGAGGGTAGAGCACACCGTCGTTCATCAGCCGATCGCGCGGCAGAGCCGGCGATAGTGCGCGCTTCAGGCCATAGCCGTGCGACGGATTTTCCAGAAGGAACCCTAGGATGGCGTACTTTAGAGACAACAACAGGCACCCCTGGTATATTACCTACATTATAGGTAGCAAAGCCCGAGCGTCAAGATCCGAGGAAGATAGAGCGGAATGACCTGGCTGGGTCTATCGCCTAGCGCGACCGCGGGTCGAGGGCGTCGCGCAGGCCGTCGCCGACGAAGGTGAAGCAGAGCATGAGTATAGCGACGGCCGCCGCCGGAAACACCACTACCCAGTAGTTCACCTGGACGTAGGCGTAGCCGTCGGAGACCAGCCTGCCCAGGCTGGCCGTGGGCGGCGGCAGGCCGAAGCCGATGAACCCCAGAGCAGCCTCGGCGAAGATGGCGATGGGGATACCGAACGTCACCGCCACAATCACCGGCCCCAGGCTGTTGGGCAGCATGTGCTGGATCACCACCCGCCAGGGCGAGGCGCCCAGCGCCCTAGCGGCCAGCACAAAGTCCCGCTCTGCCAGGGAGAGCATCTGCCCCCGCACCAACCTGGCGATGATCGTCCAGTTGACGCAGGCGATGGCCAGGATTATCTGCAACTTTGGGTTACTGATCACCGGCCAGTCCCGCCCGGCGAGTACCGAGCGCATCAAGATGATGAACAGCAGGTCAGGGAAGGCATAGGTGACATCCGTCAGACGCATCATCACGTTGTCGGTGAACCGGCCACCCAAAGCGGCCGTCGCCCCCACCGTCAGGCCGATGATCAGAACAACGATCTGGGTGCCGATCCCGATCTGGAGGGAGATGCTTACGCCGGCCCACACCCGGGCCCAGTTGTCTCGCCCGAGGTTATCCGTGCCGAAGAAGTGGCCCCAGCTGGGCGCCTCCTGAAGGGCCGTGTAGATCTGGTCCGAGTAGGGATCGTACCGCTGGACGGTGTCGATATAGGCGGCGGCCGCTGCGATCCCAGCGACTACGAACAGCAAGACCAGTCCGGCCATGGCCAGCCGGTTGCGGCTGAGACGATAGAAAGCATCGCCCCACAACCCCCGCTCCCGACCGACGAAGGCCCCCTCCAGTTCCGCCCGTTCGATCAGTTCGGCTTCTTGCATGGCGTTGGCCTAGCCGTAACGTACGCGTGGGTCGACCACCGCGTACAACAAGTCGACCACCAGGTTGGCCACGGCGACTATGGCCGCGTAGAACAGGGTGGTTCCCATGATCATGGCGTAGTCACGCCTTTGCACCGCCTCCACGAACTGTCGCCCCACGCCGGGGATGGAGTAGATGTTCTCGACGATGAAGGAGCCGGTCACCAGGACGGCGGCGATGGGCCCCATCAGGGTGAGCACCGGGATCATGGCGTTCTTGACGGCGTGGCGCATGATGACCACCTGCTCGGCCAGCCCCTTGGCTTGGGCGGTGCGGATGTAGTCCTGTCGCAGCACCTCCAGCATGCTGGCCCGCGTGACGCGGGCAATATACGCCATGGGAAGGAACGATAACGACACCACTGGTAAGACCAGCTTCTTCACATTCCAGGCCGAAACATTCCAGAGGTCACCAACGTGTTCCGGCCCACCCCAGCCCAGGATCTGAAACCAGCCCAGGTTGATTGCGAAGATGACGATGAGGAACGTAGCCAGGATGAAGTTGGGCAGAGCGGCCCCGACGGTCGCCACGAACACGCCCACGTAGTCCAGCGGGCCATTCTGGTTGAGGGCGGAAAGGACGCCCAGCGCCAACCCGAAGAAGGACGCCACGAGAAAGGCGAGGATGCCAAGCTGGGCCGTGACGAAAAAACCATCCCGAATAAGCACCGAAACGTCGCGGTCACCGCGAAAGGAGAGACCGAGGTCGCCGTGGAGAATGTTCCACAGGTAGTGCAGGTACTGCTTCCAGAGGGGCTCATCCAGATTGTAGCGCCGGTTCAGAGCGGTGATGATGCTCTCCGGCAGCGACCTGTCCTGAGTGAAAGGCCCACCAGGGACGGCGTGCATCAAGAAGAACGTGATGGTGGCCACCGCCCACAGGACGGGGATCAGCCAGAGCACGCGCCGGATGGCGTAGGCCGTCATAACCTCCACCCACGTGTGGGGCCCGGCGGGGCCGGGCCCCACACCTTATCCACCACCTATTCTACGTGAACCGGCGGCCTACCGGCGATAGTCGTTACTGCGCCTTCACGTACCAGCACTCGGGGCACCAGTTGCCGGGCATCGCCGCGTCGATCTGGCCGTTCGGCTTCAGACCGGCCATCTTCGAGTTGACAAGGTACAGGAAAGCGTTCTGGTAGATCGGAATCGCACCGCACAGCTTGGTGACAATAAGAGTCTCCGCCTCCTGGAGCAGCTTGATGCGCGCTGCGTTGTCCGTCTCCTTGCCCGCGGCGGCGAGCTTGGCGTCGATGTCGGGGTCGCTGCAGTTGTAGTGGTTGTTGCCCCCGTCCGTGTCGAACAGGCCGATGAGGGAGTTCTCCGGGTCGGGGTAGTCGTTCTGCCAGCCGCCCGGGAACAGCTCGAAGTTCTCGGTGTTGAACGTGCTGGAACGGGTCTTGGCGTCCACCGTCTGGATATTGATGGTGATGCCCAGGATGTCCTTCCAGTTCTTCTGGAGGAACTCCGCCTCGGCCTTCCGGTCGGGGCGGTCCAGGGTGGTGAGCGTCAGCGTGGGGAACCCCTCGCCGTTGGGGTAGCCAGCGTCCGAAAGCGCCTTCTTGGCCGCCGTCGGGTCGTAGCCGACCGTGTCCTCAAACGCCGCGTTGCCCTGGAACCCCGGCAGTCCCTGCACCAGCCAGTAGGTGGCCGGCAGGAAGGAGTCGTTGTATACCACCTTCACCAGCGTCGCCCGGTCGATGGCCCGCGACAGCGCCAACCGCACCAAGGGCTTGGCGATCACCTCGTTCTTCATCTGCATCTCGACGGACCAGATGCGCGCGGCGCCGACCTTCAGGAACTCCTTGCTCAGCGTCGCGTCCGCCTGAATGGTCGGGATCTCCGGGGCCGGGATATTCGTGATGTCCAGCTCACCCGTCTGGAAAGCCCGGAAGGCCGCCTCTGTGTCGTCGATGAACTTGATGGTGATCTTGCGCAGGGCCGGCTTGGGCTCCAGCGCCCAGTTCGGGTTCGGCTCCAGGACAACCTGCCCACCGGCGCCGGCAGTGAGCCCCGTGAGGATGAACGGCCCGTTGGTCACGATGTTGCCCGGGTCCGTCCACTTGTCGCCGAACTGCTCGATGACGTCCTTGCGGGCCGGGAACGCCGCCCACAGGGACATGATCGTGGTGAACGTGGGCTTGGGGGCGAGCAAGGTAACCTGAAGGGTCGTGTCATCGATTGCCTTGACGCCGATGGCATCGCGCAGGGCCTGCAACTCGGCATCGGTCGGGGTCAGCGGTGCGTCGGTGGTGCCCAGGGCCGTGAAGTACTCATCGCACCCCACGATTCCCAGGATGCTGGCGCCCAGCACGTACTGGTAGGGGCTGGCCACCGCGGCGTCGCACTCCCGCTGAATGCCGTACACGAAGTCGTTCGCCGTCAGCGGCACACCGTCCGACCATTTGAGCCCCGCCTTGAGCTTCACCGTGTACACGTTGCCGTTGACCGTGGGCTCGGCCGCGGCCATAGCCGGCACCGCCACGATGCCGCCGTCCGCCGCCACCGACAACTGGTAAAGACCCCGCCAGAGCGCGCGCGCAATGGCGATGTCCTGCTCGAAGTTGGAGCGGTGGGGGTCGTAGAACTCCGGCTGGCCGCTCTGAACAATGATCTGCTGCTGAGCAGCCGGCGCCTGCGCCTCAGCGGTGGGAGAAACACCGGGCTTGGGGGTGCCGGTCGCCCCAGGTGTCGCTGTGCCCCCCTCCTCATCCCCACCACACGCCACCACCACTAAGAGAAGCGCCACTAGCGCCCCCAGCGGCAGCAACCACTTTACAGCTCTCATGTTCCCTCCTTCACTCTGCTAGAGCCTGCTTCCCGATGAAATTAAGGAAAAATTCCGGCCTACGACCGAACGCCTCGAACTGCGCCGCCAACCGAAAGCCGCATTAGCCGATCCTTTAGCCAATTCTGTAGCCCTAATAGTAGCTCTGTCAAAGAGTCCTGGCAACTACCAACGAAGGTTCTGTCAAAAACTGCCCATCCAAACGGCGATTGACGCCAACGGGTTTCCCGCTAGGCGAGGCGCTCGCCCGCCAGCGGCGGCGAAGCGCTATACACTTCCAGCACCTGGATCACGCCCAGCGGCCCGCCCAGGCTGCGCTCGGCCCCCAGAAAGCGCCCCTTCACCTGATAAGCCAGCGGCTCGGCGGTGAGCACGGCAGCCGCCACCGGCGCGCCTTGCTCCAGCCCGGCCACACTCCCCGCGAAGACCATCGCCCGCTCCCCGGCGGGCATGAGAGAAAGGACCGGCGCGATGTGGGGATAGCCGTCCGGCCCGAGGTGGGCGAGAAATTTGGCGGCCTGCAACCGGGCGAACTTTTGGCGTACCGGCGCCGGCATGACGGCGCCCTCGCCCTGCGACCGCCGCCAGCGAGCGGCCCAGCGGGCGCGGGCTGCCGCCAGCAGGACAGCGCCCCGCGACAGGGCGAACTCTCGTACCACCCGCCGAGCCCGGATCACGCCGGCGCTGCGAACGCCGGTGTAGGCGTTGTAGCGATAGAACTCGGCGCTGTTGATCAAGTCCACGTAGGAGCCGGTGCGCTGGAACTCGAGGAAATCGCCCTGGATGATCCACCCCTGGGCGGCGGGCGTCATCACCGCTACGCACACCCTGGGGTTCGTCTCCAGATTGCGGCGCGTCTTCCAGATCATCAGCTCGCCGAAGATGATGGTCGTCTCGTCGACGGCCTGGAGGGAGGTGATGGGCACGACATTGGGGACGCCTTCGGCGTCCAGCGTGGCCAGAAACTTCGGCCCCATCGGCGCCATCGCCTCAACAATTGCCGGGCTGAGGACGGCCGTCTCTACAGCCGCGTCGCGCCCGACCACCGGGCCACCTCCCCCACGGCCGCCGCCGCCAGCGCGTGCAGCCGTTCCATGTGTTCGCGGGTCATCAGCTCCGCCCCGTCCAGCGGATAGGACTGTCCGAGGCGGGCGTACTTGGGGCGGCCCAGGTTGTTGAAGGCCAGTAGGTCCCAGCGCTCCACCGTCGGCAGCTTGTCGCGGATGAACGCGGCCAGCGAAGCGATGTTCTCCTCGTCGTCGGTAAAGCCGGGAATGATCGGCGTGCGTACCCACATCGACACGCCCGCCTCAGCCAGGCGCGCGGCGTTAGTCAGAATGCGGTCGGGGTCGACGCCCGTGGCCGCGCGGTGCCGCTCGCGGTCGATGAGCTTGAGGTCGAACAGCACCAAATCGACGAAGGGCAGCACCGCCTCGAAGTGGCGCCAGTCGGCGTGACCGCAGGTGTCCAGGGCAGTCGCGATTCCCCCCTCGCGGCAAAGGGCCAGCAGATCTTCGACAAATTCCGGCTGCATCAGCGGCTCGCCACCGGAGACCGTGACGCCGCCGCGGGAGGTCTCGTAGAACGCGCGGTCCTTGGCCACCTCGGCGTACAGGGCTTCGGCCGTCCACTCCCGCCCGATGACCTCCACAGCCGCCGCGGGGCAGGCCTCCGCGCACAGTCCGCAGACCGTGCATCCCTGGCGGTCGGTAGTCATGCCCTCCGGCGTGAGCATCAGGGCTCCCTCGGGGCAAGCGGCCAGGCAGGCGCGGACGCCGATGCAGCGCACGTCGTACCAGACCAGTTCCGGCCGCGGCGACAGGCCCTCGGGGTTGTGGCACCAGCGGCAGCGGAGCGGACAGCCCTTCATGAAGACGGTGGTACGGATACCGGGGCCGTCCTCGGTAGAGAAGCGCTGCACGTTGAAAGTGACGCCGGTGGCAGCCATGGTCAACTACGTTCCTGGCCTAGCGGCACTGGTGGGCCGAGCGGGCGATGATCTCGTCCTGGATCTCCTTGCCCAGCATCACGAAGTAAGCGTTGTAGCCGGTGACCCGCACCAGCAGATTACTGTAGGCGTCCGGGTCGGACTGCGCGGCGCGCAGAGTAGCGGCATCCAAAACGTTGATCTGGAGGGCGGTGCCGCCCACCAGCCCGTAAGTGCGCAGCAGGGCGGCCAGCTTCTCGCGGTGCTCGCTGTCTCCCACCAGCGACGGGCTGAGACTTATGGTGTGGGAAGCGCCGTTGGGCGCCGTCTCCAGCCCCAAATGCCCCACCGACTTGACGACCGCCGTCGGGCCCTCGCGGTCGACGCCGTCCACCGGACAGACGCCGTTGGACAGGAACGTGCCGCGGCGGCGCCCGTCCGGCGTGGCGGCGGTGGAAGGAGCGTAGGCCACCCAGTAGTTCCAGGAGAGATAGCCTCCTCGATAGCGCCGCCCGGTAGCCGCCGAGGTGTGACGAAACGCTTCTTCTGTCCAGAACTGCGAGACCTCTCGTGCCAGTTCGTCGACCTGCGGGTCATCGTTGCCGTACTTGGGCGCCTTGTTCCGCAGCGTTTGCCGCAACGCCTCGTACCCGTCGAAGTTGCTGCGGAGCGCGGTCAGGAGCTCGTCCATGCTTACCTTTCGCTCTTCGTACACCAGTTTCTTGACCGCCGCGACCGAGTCTACCGCTGTAGCGAGCGCGATCCCCTCCACCGTGATGTAGTTATGTCGAGCGCCTCCCTGGGTAATGTCGCGGCCGCTCTCGGCGCAGCCGTCTACCAGGGCGCTGAGGAAGGGCGTCGGCTCGAAGGTCGCGCGGATGGCATCAGCCTCGCTGGCGGCGTCGATGAGGTGGCGAAGGATGGCCCTGAGCTGAGCCTTGAAAGCGGCGAAGAAGGCATCGAAGTCGCGGAAGGTGCGCGGATCGCCCGTCCGCGGGCCGATCTGCACGCCACTGGCCATGTCCTTGCCGTCGTTCAGGGCCAGTTCCACTGCCTTGGCGATGTTCAAGTTCACGTCCACCGTGCCCGAGCGGTCGCAGCCCTGGAGGGTGTTCTCCAGGCAGCCCACCGGCGCGTAGTCCCAGAGCTGCTCTTTGGGCAGGCCCTGCCACTCCAGACCGCGCATCGCCGCTTCGTCGAAGTTCAGGAGAAACGGCGATCCCTGCGCCTGGGCGACCAGTTCGGCGACCCGCTGCAGCAGGTCGTCAGGCGTGTTCTGGTGCAGGCGGACGTTGGGCTTTGGTTCCAGCAGGTTCATCTCGCCGATGACGTCCAGCATTAGGCGGGTGAGGTCGTTGCTGGCGTCCTGCCCATCGGGCCCGATGCCGCCCAGAGTTATGAGCTGCCCGAAGCTGGAATTGATCCCCTGGTTGGCGCCCACCCGGCCCTGGTAGTCGTAGGCGTAGTTGTGCTTGATCCAGTAGCACTGAAGGAGTTCCCGGGCCCGTTCTCGGGTCAAGCGGCCTTCGTCCAGGTCGCGGCGGTAGTACGAGTAAAGGTACTGGTCGATGCGCCCTGGCGACAGGCCGGGCCCGGGGTATGATTCCGCCGCCATCACCAGCATGTGCATGAACCAGAGGGCCTGAAGGGCCTCGGCGAAGGTCTGAGGGGGCTGCCATGGCACCTTGCGGCAGATGTGTGCGATCTCCTGCAGCTCGGCGCAGCGGCCCTCATCGCTTTCCGCCCCCGCCAGGCGCGCCGCCTCCGCGGCGTAGCGCCCCGCGAGCATACGTGCCGCCTCGCAGGCCGCGATCAGCGCTCGCAGCAAGTCGCGATGCCGTCGGTCGTGCACCACGCGCAGCTTCTCCTCCAGTTCGACCACGATGCCGGAGAAGCCCAAGCGCAGCGCCTTAGGGTAGTTGGGGATCAGGTGACCGGGTATCGCACCGCAGTTGCCGATGCCCAGGTCGTTGAGCCAGCGCGCCTTCTTGAGCCAGCGGGCGGTCCGCGACTTCCAGACGCGGGCCTCGCGGCGAGTATGCGTCTTGGACAGAGCGGTGTTGAAGTAGGACCCGACGATGAGCTCCCCCTCCAGGATCTGGACCGGGAGGTGCTTCTCGACGACCTCGCGGAAGAAACGAGCGCGGCGGACGACAAGTGGCTCCCGCCAGAAGCCGTCGGGCAGCGGCACAGGCCGCGCCGCAGCCAGCAGGCTATCGCGGTAGGCGTCCATGAAGATGTAGATCTCGGGCACGACACCCCAGTGGTAGGGCGACCAGACCTCGTCCCAGGGCGTGCCGCTGCCGAAGGGTCGCACCTCGTTGCGGAAGTAGTCCCGGGTGGAGAACGAGAAGTACTCGTCCCGCAGCCGGCGCACGCGGGGGGGCAGGCTAGCCGCCGCCGACCAGACGCCTGGCTGCGCTTCGGGCGGCGACGGCGTAACAGTCATGCTCAACCGGCTCTTTCAGAGAGGAGGTGGCTCTGCGGCCAACTCTGCCTGCATTATAGCGCAGTTTGACGTAAACAAAAGCACGGGGTTACTGCAGCGCGAGCTTGACTACGGCTGGAATGGCCAGGTGGCGCTGCCCGGCGTGCTCTTCAGAACGAGCAGGGCGCTGTTCTGATCGATGACTATGATCGTGCTTACGTCCGGCCGGCCGGGCGCGTATCGTTTCCACGACTGGCTGGCCCCCAGCGAGTACAGGACACTGAACTGCCCCACGATGCCGGCGGTGGCCAGCTCTACCCCCTTGGTTTGGCCAGCGTAGCAGACGCTGTTCCAGCCCTGAGTCAGGGTCACGCTGCTCGTCGGCGCATCCGGCAGCTCCTGCACCCACGTGGCGCTGGCGCCTGTCAGGATGAGGAGCGCATCGTTGGCGTTGAGACTGGTCAAGGTGGACAACTCGGGGCGTCCGGCGAACCAGCGGTCGTACCCCTGGTCGGGCCGAAGGCGATACACCGCCAGGATGTCGTCCAGCACGTCGGCCAGCGCGCTATCGACCGGCTGCTGGACGCCCACATAGCAGGCGTGAGTCCAGCCCTGGGACAGCGACATGGTGAATAGCGCGCCGGGCGGGTTGACCAGGACGTCCGGCCCGAACCCGCCGTACACGGCATCGGTATCGCCCTGGTAGGCATCGGAAAAAACACCCGCCACCACCGCGACGGGCCTATCGGAAACTATGACCGCCGCCCCTTCGAACTCAGCCGGCAGGAGAGGGTCGTCCCGCTGGTCGAAAGACTTGACTCCGGTGACGACCTCACTGAAGCTGGCCTCCCCTCCCACCAGCTTCGAGCCGTGGTAGGTCACCTTGACGCTCGCCGACCCGCCGTCGGCCACCTGGATGCGCAGCCACGAGTTCCAGCCCCGGGCTGACCCATCGGGGCCCTTGTAGCCGAAGTCGCGATACATGAGCGGTACCCAGACGCCGTTGGAGGCCTCGCCCTGGGGCACGCCGGTGTAGGCGGTAAACGTATCGATTCCGCCGAGCGTCCACTCCCGCGTGGCGACCACGCCCACCGCCTCGTCGCTGGCTATGCTCACCGCCCCATCGAAGCCGTCGGGCAGGCCGGCTTCCTGCGCCACATCTACGGCTCCCCAAATGGATACCGTCAGCTTCCGTTCCAACGATCCACCTGCCCCCGACAGACGACTGTCGCAGCAGTAGACCACTGTCAGGTTAGCTGGCTGGGCCGGGTCCACCGCAGTGACGAAGAAGCGCGTGTTCCAGCCGCCGCCCAGACCGAAGTTCTTCTGCACGAAGGGCAGGTGCACACGGGTCGACAAGTCACCTGTCCCCTCGGTGGGGCTCCATCCCAGCCCCTTGTAGGTCGCGAAGCTCGTCCGCTGGCTGTGATAGATATCCACGGCAGCGGCCAGGATCTGCGTGCTGACAAGGGATTCCTGGTTGCTGGCCACCAACTCCACCAACAGCGAGCCCCGGAAGTTGCCGGGCAGGCTTCCCGCCATCTCCGCCTGGTCGCGCTCCAGGACACTGCCCGCCGCTAGCAGCACGCCCCCTTCCGAACACTGGGGCACAAGTTGGCCACCGGCTCCCGGCTCCACCAAAGCGACCTTTCCCTCCTCGTCCCGATAGATCATCCGTACGCAGGCCGTGGAGCCGCTGCTGACGTTCTGGAGGATGAGGCGCGTATTCCAGCCGCCGTCGGGGCCGTAGTGACTGTAGATCAGCGGCAGGTAGATCTTGCTGTACCCCCGCGTGACGCCATCGTCGCCGCCCGCCGAAAGCAGGCCGTCACCCTTCTGGATCTGCTTTAGGACAACAGCCCGAACGGACTGATCAGAGGTGACCACGGCGGAGCCGGAGAAGCCGTGGGGCAGGCTTTCCTGGCTGTCCTGATGAAACGCCACCGAGGCGCCGGCAGGCACATCGGGGATGGTTTCCCGCGTGACGCGCACGCCGGCATCGTCGTAGTAGTCCACCATGAAGCGGCCGGCGTCGGCGCCAATGTTTTGCACCCAGAAGGACGTATTCTCGTCGCCCAGAGCAGCCAACTGCCCGGCGATGGCAGCGTTCGCTGACCGGCCTCCAGCCGGCGAGCCCGCTCCGGGCAAGTCGATGAACAGCGCCGGGACGGCCAGCAAGGAGGCCAGGGCAGCCAGGCCGACCACCGCCCAGTGCCACCGCTTCATGCGCTGGTTTCGTCCTCCCCCATGGTCACTACCAAGCCCCCATGGTAGGCTGCCCCGAAGCGCAAGTCAATCTACCGGGCGGGCGGCAAATGGCGGGTCCCATTCCGCGCAAAGGTGGAGGCTTCGAACTCAGCTCCCCATGCCCCAGCCCTGCCTACCGGCGGGCAGGCTTCAGGCCGAGGTCGTGCATCTGCAACGCAGAAGACCAGACAAACCCAATGTAGGCGAGGGTCTTCAGACCCTCGCGCAGAATCCCCGTCGGGGTCTGAAGACCCCGACCTACATGGCCTTGCTCCGAAAGCTGCAAGATTCATCCCGAGAGACCAGTCACGAGACCTCGACCCCGGCCAGCTTCTCCAATGCCTTGGCCAGGGCCTGGATGCCCTCGCCGCCGAGGCCCTCGGCCTCCATCACCGCGAATAGCTGGTGCGCGAGGGCCGCGCCGGGCAGGGGCAGATGCTGCTCGTCGGCCGCCTCCAGCGCCAGGCGCAGGTCCTTCTGCTGGTGGGCGATCTTGAAGCCGGGGCGAAAGTCGCGGGCCAGCACCTTGGGGGCCAGGTTCTGGATGGCCCAGGACGCGGCCGCGCCGGCGCCGACTGCCTCCACCATCTTCCGCGGATCGACGCCCATCTTGGCGGCGAAGATCAGCGCTTCGCACATCGCCAGGTTGTTCAGAGCGCCGGCGATCTGGTTGCATAGCTTTACCGTCTGCCCCGAGCCGCTGGGCCCGCAGTGGACAATTGTGCGCCCTAGCGCCTGGAAGATCGGCCGGCAGCGCTCGAACACGACCTCCGGCCCGCCCACCATGATCGACAGCGTGGCGTTGATCGCCCCCGGTTCGCCGCCGCTCACGGGCGCGTCCAGCATCTCCACACCGGCCTCCCCCAGACAAGCGGCGATACGACGGGTCACCGCCGGCGAGATTGTCGACATGTCCACGAACATCAGCCCACGCCGGCCGGCCTCGATGAGGCCGCCGGGCCCCAGGGCGATGCCCTCCACGTCCGGCGAGTCGGAGACCATGGTGATGACCACGTCCGAGCGCTCGGCGACGTCTTTCGGCCCGGCGGCCTCAGTCGCCCCCCGGCCCACCAGGTCGTCGATCCCTGCCCGGCTGCGGTTCCAGACGGCGAGGGGGTAGCCGGCCGCCAGCAGGTTGCGGGCCATGGGCCGTCCCATGATGCCCAGTCCGATGAACCCGATGCGCTCCTGCATGCTCGTCCTCCCGCCCCATCCTGCGGACCAGAGAGCCGCCTAGTGGCCGACCGTTTCCCGACGCAGCGCGTAGGCAAGCAATAACCCGAGAACGACCACGCTGACCAGTAGGACGCCTAGCCCGAGGTCCATGAGAACCTTCACAGCGAGGAACGTGGGCACGAGGATCGCAGCGGCCAGTAAGGCGGTCAGGACGCCCAGGCCCACCCCCGGCATCATCTGTCTCAAGGTTAGAACGCCTTGGCAACGAAGAAAGCGGCCCAGGCGATGGCCGCCGACGCGGGAATAGTGATGATCCAGGCCAGCACGATGTTATAGGCGACGCCCCAGCGCACTGCCGAGAAACGCTTGGTGGACCCCACGCCGACGATGCCACCGGAGATAGTGTGGGTGGTGCTAACGGGAATGCCCACCTGTGATGCGAAGAGGATGGCGGCGGCGGCCGCCGCTTCGGCGGCGAAGCCGTCCTGCGGTTCCAGCTTGGTGATGCGCATCCCCATCGTTCGCACGATGCGCCAGCCTCCAAACACCGTGCCCAGGGCAATCGCGGCGTGGGCCGACAAGATGACCCATATGGGGACGTGGAATTCGCCGCCTAGATGGCCGGTGGTGAAGAGAAGGACGGCGATCACCCCCATCGTCTTCTGTGCGTCGTTGGTGCCGTGGCCTAAGCTGTACGCGGCGGCGGAGACCAGTTGCAGGCGGCGGAACACCCCCTGGGCGGTGCTGGGCGGCACTCGCTGGTATAGATGGAGGATCGCCAGCGCCAGGAATGTCGCAGCGATGAACCCCACCACCGGCGATATGACAATGAACGCGCCCACCTTCTGCACACCGCTCCTTATGACGGTGTCCGCACCGCCGCTGGCGATCGCCGCCCCGATCAGGCCTCCGATGAGGGCGTGCGAGGAGCTTGTGGGCAGGCCCCAGCGCCAGGTGATGATGTCCCAGACAATCGCGCCGATGAGCGCTGAGAGGATGAGCTTCTCGTCGACGACGGCGGCATCGACGATGCCCTGACCGATGGTGTTGGCCACGTGGACGCCCAGACCGAAGGCTGCGACGAAGTTGAAGAAGGCGGCCCAGATTACAGCCTGGCCCGGGCTGAGAACACGCGTGGCGACGACGGTGGCCACGGAGTTCGCAGCGTCGTGGAAGCCGTTAACGAAGTCGAATAGCAGGGCCACAGCCACAATGAAGATGACGAAGATCAGTTCGCCGTCCATCGCCCGCCAGCTTACCTGCCACAAAAAGGGGAAGCCAGTGGCTTCCCTCAGACGCTCCCCAGACGGCACCCGTCAGGCATGCTTGATGACGATCCCCTCCAGCACCGTGCCCACGTCCTCAGCGCTATCGGTGGCCTGCTCCAACTGGTCATAGATCTCCCGCCACTTGATGATCTCCACCGGACTCACCTCGTCGGAGAAGAGCTCCGCCATCGCGTCCAGAAAAAGAGCGTCGGCAGCGTTCTCCAGGCGGTGGATCTCCACCGTGTGCTCCAGCATGCTCTTGAGCTGAGAGCGATTCCGCAACTTCAGCACCGCCTTCTCCAGTTGGACGGTCTGAAGACGGACGATGTCAGCCAGCCCGCGGGCGGCGGCCGTGGGACGCTGGACGCCGTAGATGCGCATGGCGGTCGACGCGCCCTCCATGAAGTCCACAACGTCGTCCATGTGTTGGGCCAGGGCAGTCATGTCTTCACGGTCGAGGGGAACAACGAACGTCTTGTGGAGCTGCCCGACGATTTCGTGGATTATGGTATCGCCTGCGCGCTCCAGTTCCTTCAGGCGGGCCGTCTTCATGTCCACGTTCTCGTAATGCTCCATGAGGTCGAGGAGTTGTTCTCCGGCCGCCACCAGATTGTGAGCGCTCTTCTCAAACAAATCGTAGAAGCGATAGTTCCGAGGGATTAGGGGCAGACGCACCATCCAACTCCAACGAAAGGCGGCGTGCCAGCGCCGCCGTTATCCACCCTGATTTCCGCCAGCAGGATAACACCGCCCCCACACCCGGTCAACCGCCTGAAGATTCTGTGTCGATGGTCCGAGACTTTGTCACCCCGTAACTGTTCTGTGATTCTGTCACCTTATGAGGGAGCAGGTCACGTTGAACAGCAAAGAGCAGAAGCGAGCGATGGTGCTCACGACAGT
>Ga0315288_10003832_pt1 | contig 19159 bp, 15 predicted proteins | sample YL17G11_20_MG_FD_203454 | JGI IMG/M metagenome (GOLD analysis project Ga0315288, IMG submission 203454) | Sediment microbial communities from Yellowstone Lake, YNP, Wyoming, USA - YL17G11_20 | ecosystem: Environmental > Aquatic > Freshwater > Lake > Sediment | place: USA: Wyoming | collected... | reverse complement strand
TATTGACTCAAGCTCCAAGTTTCTGGAACCGCACATTAAAATCGCGCGCAGCCCGCCGTTTTTTAAAATCAAAACATCGTCGCGTATCTCGGCAATCTCAACAAATTCTTGAGTAGCCGGCCCTTTTTGAATTTTATCTGTTTCTGCCATGGATATTTAGGTTTAAGGCCAATTCTTTTAGTCGCGACCGGGTAACTCTCTTGCCTTCCGGGGCTTCAGCGGAGGGAGGTTGCGGCGCTGGCGCAGTTATTTCCCCCCTGCCTTCTCTTGTAGTGGAAAAAAGGTATAATTTCGGTTTGAGATGGTAATTTATAAATGAAAGGAAAAAATAAACGAATGGCCGGTCGTTAATTTTCAAGAACGCAAAAGCCAAAGCCAAGGCGACAATTGGAATAGCAAAAATAATCCAAAGGAAAAACTTAAAAATGAACCACAAGACAAATAAAATGGCGCCGGCAAATGCTAAATATAAGAATTGTTTCAATGTCAGCGGCCCGATAATCCGGTCTTCCAACTCTATAAATTGTGGGACTTGATATTGTGTCATTAGAACTCTCCCTTGTCTTTTCTTAAGTCCAAAACATCTACTGCCTCTCTGTAAGTGTCGGAGGTTGGAGCTTTGACTTGCGGCGTCGGGGTAAGCTTTGGCATTCTGTGAGGATCTGCCTCGATAAGTTCTATTGGTTTTGTGAAGGTAAGTGGCCTAGGCGGAATTGGGGCAGCGGCAACGGGAACTTTTGTCAACGGCGGCGGAGTTTCCGCCCAAGGCGGACCAGCCCTGGGCTGGTTTCTTAAATCAATCACTTCTCCGACGTCCCGCTCAGCGGGAGTCGGAGTTCCGACCTGTGGCATTGGGACCGGAGGCGATACTTTTCTTAAATCAACAACCCTTGGGGATTCTGAAACTTCTGGTGGAACTTCTGGTGGAACTTCTGGCATGGCTGGAATAGCTGGCTTAGCAACCGGAGGTGCTGCGGGAGCAAAGATTTCATCAGTTAAATCATGGGCCAAATTAGTTGCGACTTGCGGATCAGAAATTATTTTTGCAACTATTTCCTGAACCATATTTGCTATTGGCACAATGCCTAGAATGATATTGCCGACTAATCCTGAAAGCAAGTGAACTTTTTCATCGGGAAGGTCATACTTCTGCCCCAAGTACAGCAAAACAGCCCCGGTATCTTCGGAAGTCATTAACTCCTGAAGGCGAAGGGGTAATTTTTCAAATAATTTTAATTTTTCTTCTCTTGTTAATTCTGGCATTTTACAAAATTATTAAAAAATTAAATTTCCCAAGCTGGCGAACTAGTAGTGGCCTTTGAGCGAATGAGTTTTTCGAGCCGCTGTACTTCGGACCTTGCTTGGTCTGCCGACATTCTTGCTGTTATCCGGTTATTAAGCTCGTCTCCAAGAAAGGTGCTTAATCGCAGGTTCCGCTGTTTGTTATTTGTAATTTTAAGTATTTTATTAATTTCAGCTTTAGTAGTGACGGCCAATCCTGTAAATTCATTATTAACGGTATCTTTAAGTAATTGCACTTTTACATCATCAGCTTTTTGGACGATATCTTTCAGTTGAGAAGGGTTTAGATTAAGCACTACTTCGGATTTGCCCATCGAGGTGAGCGTCATTTGGTTAGCTTTCTCAACTTTTGCCACAATGTCTTTAATCTTTTTGTTAAATTCGGTCGCCAGATAGGGTGCAACTTCTAATAATTTATCTACGTCTTTGGGGGAATATCGCGATGCTAGCGAGACCAATTCCCTGACTCGCGCCTCAGTTTTCGCTTCGTCGGGGTCAAGTTCCCCAAGCTTGCCCTTTTCTTTAAGTGCCAGCGCTGCTCCAATTTGTTGATTTTGAAGAAAACGGTTCGTAACTCGGCCGGACGGTTGCCGCAGATATACTTTAATGGCTTCAGGCGTCCAAGGTGCGAATTGTTTTTGAGCTGCTTCAATTGTTCCGGCTTCTGCGCCTGTCATCTTAAATATTTGTCCGGCTAATAACCGGCCGCCGGGCACAGCAGCAAGTTTTTGGGCGCCCCTGACAAGAAGTCCGGGCCTTGCTTCAACTCCCGGCGCCGCCTCTTTTGCTCCGACAGCAAGCGCTCCTCTTCTTAAGGTTCTTCCGGCCCAGTTTTGAGTGGCAGTGCCCCAGCCTTTGAGAACGCCTTGGGCGGCGCCGGCGATTTTTATTCCGGCATTTTGCGCGTAAATCAAGGCGTAAATCATCATCGCAATGAGCAGGATCCACTGAAAAATCGCAAGAGGCATAAACGCAGTTGTCAATCCTTTTGAAGGAGTGCTCAGCCCGCCGATGTCCGATGAAAACAATTTGCCTATATCCAATTTGCCGCCGGCGTCAAATATCGTTAAAGTGAGATAAAGAAAAAATGCATAAACCGGAGCAAAGAAAGTCCATTTTATAAAATCTCTCCACCAACTGCCGAAATAGCTGCTTGTTGCTGGCAGGATCCAAAGTAGCCATGCCAAAGGCGCAAGAATAAGAAGATACCAGATTTTGATAATTCTGACTATCAGAAAAATCGCAGTTGCCCCGAAAACGAATACCGTAACTATCAAGCCGACCAAAGTGAGGATAAGCCCTAATATGGCCATTATTGTATCCGAACCGAATTCTGTTAATCCCTTCAGCTTCCCTTCTTCGCCTACTGGATTATAAAAATTCATAACATTCATCCCATTTATCAGTTTAACGGTAACAGAAGCTACGCCTCCTCCGACCATTTGCTTGACGAAAAAGACGGTTAAAATCTGGGTAAAGTCAATTATAAAACCGGCAATTACCAAGCTGAAATTGATTAAAAGCGCCACGACAATGACTTTCCACAGGAGCTGCTGGATGGCATAAACTTTGATTTTTAAAACCGTCGCGAAAGCGATTATTAAAAGAATTAAAATAAAAAACATATTCGCCAGATCGCGCGAAATTTTCCAGCCGGTCTGGACTATCGGCGCCGTGGTAAGCGGGAAATAGTTCGGAGACAAAATATAATCAATTATTTTTGCCTCTATTGAAAGAAATATCCCGAAGAATGAAGATAATAAAGCGCTGATTACCGCCGATCCGAAAAGAAATATTTTCCCCGCTATCCAACTGATTGGATTGAAAGAAATGCCAGTCTGTTCACCAACGTCTTGCGCAGTAACTTTTTCATCCGCTTGGGAAAGCAGGGGGAGAGAAACAGAACTTAAAACAACTGCCGCGACAAGCAGATAAACGATATATTTTTTATTTTTTAGTAAAGTTTTTGTCATAAATTATCTTCCTGTTTCCATTAACTGTTGTTGCTGTTGTTGCTGTTGCTGTTGGCATGAAGTTAGTTGTTGCTGATAAGAGGCCTCATCTTGGTATTTTTGATTTGTTTCGTCTTGAGCTGAGAAAACCAAAGTTTGTGTTCTAGCGGGATTGACAGTCGCAATAACCTGCGCGTAGAAAGCCGTAACCATGGATAAATTGGTGATCGCTCTAATTTCCTGCTGTTTCATTTGGAGCGCGACGATGTCCGATTGGATGGCGGCAATTTGCTGCTCAATTTTACTTTTGTTACTTGTAGCCTGGCTTAATTGTGGCGCCGATCCTTGGCAGGCGGCCAGCTCGGTTAAGATGCTAATTGAACTGTTTAAAACAGCCAGCGTTGCCTGCTTAGCCCCCAGGAGTTGATTTTGCGCGCTGAGGTCTTCATTTATGTATGATATAAGGTAATTTTTTTGGAATTCTCTCATATCTATTCCGGACTGAACGGCGGCGACACATTCATTGTAAGCCGCGGTGCCTAAGAGCTGGGAACATTGCAATTGCGCTGCGGAAGTTACAGCGCCGCCGCTAGTGCTGCTGCTTCCGCTTGAGAAAGCCATGTTTAAAAGGCCTATGCCTTCGGCAAACATCCTGTTTAAAATGGCATTGGCAATAGCCGCGACATAAGCGCTAAAAGATTTCGCGCCGCCGGTAAGATATAATATATCCGAACTTACGGCTGTGGCTGCCAAATCGCCAACAACAGCGCCGGGAGTAACAATTTCTTCTTTAATGCAAGAAGCCTTTTTACATTCCGATTCCAATAATCCGCTTGCCACGCACATTTGATAACCCTCATTATTCCATGCAATACATCTTCTTACGCTTAAAAATCCCCTTCCGGCTTGGGCCTCGGCTTCAGCCGCTTTTTGAGCAGCTGATTTTTCAATTTCGTATTGGTCCCAAGCCATAAGATAGGCGCCGTAAATATTATTCTGCGGCCGCATCATTTCGTCCCAAGCAATCCAGCCGCCCTGCCTAAAATCCTTCAGAAAGGCCTCAAGATTGGCGCCTACCTGGCTTATAGTACAGGAAGACCTTTGGGAAAAAGTGGGAATGGGAATAAAAGCGGCGCTTAAACGGCGTCCAAATGCCGAACAAAGTTGGCCCAGCCCAAGCTGCTGAAGGAATCTTCCCCCCGCCTGATCAACCGCGTCTCTGAAAAATCCCGGCCAGTCAGTAATGAATTTCGGACTGCCACCGCCCTGAATCCAATTGACAATTTGGTCAACTAGCATATTGAGAAGCTGGTGTCTCAATGCTTCTGTTGCCATTTCAAATGCCCACTCAAGAAGCTGTTGAGCAAAACCCTCCGCCGTCGATAATGCGGTTATTGTGTTTTTCAAGGCGGAGGTAACTTCCGAGCCTACTACTTTGGGATTTGTTTCAAAAGTCGGAACTGCCGCTAAACTTGGTTTTGGCGCGAGTAAAAACAAAAAAGAAGCCAATAAAATAAAAGCAATTATTACCGATTTTTTATTTAAAAAAGTCATCTTGCCTGATTTAATTTTTTGATGAAGGAATTAAATTTTTCTTGAAGATCAATCCATCCTCTGATTACGGAATCAAATTGCCCGGTAGCCGCTATTGTCCCTAGTGGATCTGTTTCAACGTTGATTATCGCCTTCAAAACGTTGGCGGTTATCCTCAATAAACGAATTTCTTCGGTCATTAAGTTTTTTAAGCCACTCGGAACTGATATCGCTTCAATTTGGTTGGCCGCGGCCTCGTGAGCGGCTATTATCGGCAAAAGTTTTTCAACTCCTTGGCCGTTATTTTTGTTAATATCCTCCAGAAGATCTATAAGCGAATCACCGGTTTTTAGGTTGTCGTTGATGATTTTCTGAATGGCCGCTAGGTATTTTTCCGTTGCTTCTTTGCCGTTATCGGTGGAAATTCGGAGTTGAGGCAAAGCGATATCTAAAATGTTTTTGTTGGCCTGTTTTAGTCCATTATCTATAAAGTCTTCCGCCAGCTTATTAAAATCCGGAACATTAAGCCCGGGGCCGGGAAGTAAACTGCCGGCTTTTGGTTCGTCGTTCAATGAAATTATTTGTCGGGCAAGATCTGCGGCAAAATTTTCCGTTAAATTTTCCGGGACTTTAATTGAAGGAATAATTGTGTTGCTCAAATCGCCAACATCGTCGGCTATCAGCTTAAAATCGGAATCCGAATGGAGGTTAGCAAGATAGGGCGAACTGTTTTTGATATAAAAAGTTTTATTGCTATTTCCAAGCAAAAAAACTCCGAAAACAATTCCGGCCGATACTACAAATGTAATTGTTAAATATTTTTTAGTCATTCGTTATTAATCAGCTATTAAGCCAATTTTTTCTTTAATATTTTTAATCTCTTGCTCTTTCGGACTGATACCCAACCCGCAAGCGCAGATTCCCGTTACCTGATCGTAAATAGCCGCTTGTCCTTCGCAGGAGGAGAGGCATCCCAATGAACTAAGGCAGCCGCTACAGTAACAGGCAAACTTAATCACTTCGGTTCCCGCTGTTGCTGGAGTAAATGCACCCTCCTGAAAGCATTCGGCGGCAGACATGCAATGGCCGCAAACGGCGGCCCGGGCTTTATGAGCAAGCGCGTCCGTTAATTCCTCCATCAAGCCGGCTAAAAACAGTCCTTTTGGCGCCGCCTGCGGCGATTCTGTTCTTCCCAAAATAGCATTTAAAAATTCTGAAATTGGCGAAGATTCATAAAGACCATAAGAATTATATCTTTTGAGATCTATAAGTTGCAGCTGAGGCAGGGTGAAACGGATGGTCGTTATAAACCGTTCCGCTTTCTCTTTAGTTATCATATTGGCCGAGAGAAGAGTGGCTACAATTTTTTCTTCAACAAATCGAACTTGAGAATCGGTCTCTATTTTTGAAAGCGATTCATAGGCAGAGTTATACTCTTTAATGAAAGAATTTTGAGCGTCAATTAAGCTGGCAATGAAATTATCGGGATATAGAAAATGGAATTGTTCGTCCGTCAGCGAAAGAATGATTCCAGTTGAAGTTGTAATCGACGCATTTTGAGCAGGCGTATTGTCCGGCATTAATGATTTTTCCACTGTCTTGATAGCCTTATTAACATTGTCAAAAAATGGTATTGCCGCACTTGGCGATGATTTTTCTTCAAAAATAACCTCGGGATTGGGCTCAGAAAAGGATTCGGGCGCGGTTTCTTTTAATTGGCCTTGTTTTTCGGAAGATAACAGCGGCTTAGGAAATTCAACCGATGACTGCGTGGGCATAGATGTTTGCCCTGATTTTAATTGTGGCTTTTTTAAAGACATGCGAACAAACAAGCCGCCGAGCACGGATAAAATTAAAACCCCACCGATCAATATGATTTTGGTTTTGCCCAGCTTCATAATTTTACCAAAAATGTCATGCCAGACATGCTCAAATTATACCACAGTATAGGGATTATTTGTTGTTTAGTTGTGGATAAGTTGGTGGGCTAATTTTAGCCACTGATCCAAGCTTAAATTTTCGGCCCTAACAGTGCTTGAAATGTCTAAATTTCTAAATATTCTCAATATTTCCTCTTTGGAAATATTGAGTTTTTTTGATAAGTTTCCGGCAAGCTGTTTTCTCGGCTGAGAAAAACCGGCTTTTACAATATGGAAAAATGACTGTCTGTTTGCGATCGCTTGCAGGACAGTCATTTTCTTTTCCTTCTTGGGAACAATTTTAATTATTGCCGCATCGACTTTCGGTCTTGGCCAAAAGTTGCTTTTCGGCACATAACCGATAATTTTCGGCTCGGCGTAAAATTGGACGCTAATTCCCAATAAATTATTGCGCGGCGGCTTGGAACAGATTCTTTGTGCCACCTCTTTTTGAATCATTAAAACCATCAATTTTGGAGAATTTTTCATTTCCAGCCACGAACGGATTAAAAAAGTCGCGATATTATATGGCAAATTCGCCACAATTTTGTATTTATTATTTCTGTAATTTGTCCCCAGTTTATCCCCAAAACTATCGATTCTTAGAATCGATAGTAGTTGACGGGCATCATCCTGAACAACTTTAATATTTTTGTAATCGGCCAAAGTTTCTTTAAGAATTGAAATCATCAAAGGGTCTTTTTCAATGGCAATAATTTTTAGTCCCCCATCCTTTGAAAAAGGGTGGAGGATTTTTGTCAGTTCCTGTGTTAACGTGCCAAGGCCCGGCCCGATTTCAACAATCGTGTCTGTTTTTTTAATATCCGCCGCTTCAATCATTTTTTTGAGTGCTGATTTTGACAAAATAAAATGCTGGCCAAGATATCTTTCCGGCTTGGCGTTATATTTTTTTGACAATTCTTTTATACTTCTTTTATTGGTTAATTCCATAGTTATTTTTAAGCATAAAAACGGCCAATTGCGTATTTAAAATCGATCGATTCTAAATGTGTAATTGATAATTTTGTTATAAACTTTTGACAAACTTGTTTTAATTGAGAAATTGTGCTACAATAATAGCATGTCTAATTTGGAAAATGAAATAAAAAAACTGGGACTTTCCGATAAAGAGGCAAAAATTTATCTTGCGCTTTTGGAATTGGGACAGGTCTCGCCTTCGGAGGTCGCTTCCTATAGCGGGGCTAACCGGGCAACGACTTACGTTATTCTTGAAGAACTTAAAAAAAAGGGCTTGGCGACTTCGCTTGAAAAGGATAAAAAAATTCATTTTATAGCCGAACCGCCGGAGCGGCTTTCCAATCTTTTTGAAATTGAAGAAAAACGGCTTAAAGAAAATTTTGCCGGATTAAAAAAAATACTGCCCGACTTGGAAAAACTTTATGAATCCCGCGGCGAACGGCCTAAAGTGAGGTTTTTTGAAGGGAAAGAGGGTGTTGCGGCAATCCGCGAAGATATTTTAAAAACCAAAACCAATTACTTTTATGAATTTCTGCCACTCGACGAGATTCATCGTTTTTTTCCTCCAAAACCGGAAATTCGCCATGAGAAGATGATAAAAAAACTTTCAAGAATTTTAAGAAAAACCATTTATACCACCAAAAAAGGCAGAATTTTTCCGGAAAAATCTGGAAAAAAGGATTTCAACAAATTTCTTCCTAATGAAAAATTTGCCACCGAAATTGTTATTTATGACAAAAAAGCCGCACTGGTAGCATATAAAGCAAGGCCTATTGGTATTATTATTGAGGATGAGACAATCTCTAATACTATAAAGACAATTTTTGAGATTATCTGGGGATTATTAAAATAAATGGGCCCCGTCCCGCGCAGTTGCGGGATGGGGCCAAATTCAACCGCCCTTATCTCCTGAACAATGCAAAACCGCTCTTAAGAACCAACGTGGTCGCTGCCCAAGGTACACTGTCTTCCCCCTTCTTTTTAGTATAAGGAGAAATCCATTATCTTAATTATATATCGATGTGAAATTTTTGTCAACATTGCATATTAATAATCGATCGCTTACTAATATGTAATTTGGTTTTTCTGTTTTCATTATTCTGAAATAAGTCAGTAAGAAATAACAAAATATCATAACCAAACTATGGCTCATTTGAGCCATAGTTTGGTTATTAAGGCAAAAACCTGTTGACAGGGCTTGACAAGGTTTTAATTATGGTATATAATGTAGTCGTAAAGTCAGATAGCACCTTTTATCTAATATCTTGCCGGAAGTCGTGTGAATAAGGGATCCATACATTTTTATTATCATTAAAGTCCTTTGTTCGCACAATTTCCGGCAGGAAAAGGTCCGCACGCCCTGTAGGCGGTCCCTCTGGGGACCAGTCGTCTATCGCTCGCGTGCGGCGGACCCCGCGTGCGCGCCGCGGGGGGAGTGGGCGAGAGGGAGGAGATCCCCGAATATGGGGCTGCGGCCAGAAGAGGCATCCTCCTCCCTCTCCCCTCGTTTTTTAAACAATCCACCTCGGACGTCCGGCTAATGTGGCCGGAAATGAGCGGCGATACCGCCCGCGCTCGGGAAGAAAATTTTCCGAATGGAGGTGATTTCATGAAGAGAAAGAAGGAAATTCGGCCGGTCAAGCCGGTCAGTTCCACAGGGCTCGTCCTAACCCCGAAGGATCTGGCCAACGAAATCCGGCCGCCCAGGAAATAAGGGGCGACAGCAATGTCGCCTCCCCACCAAAGCCCATGTAAATATACAAAAAGCCAGCCATGGGCTTTGGTGGGGATAAAATCCCGAAATTCAAAATCATACAAAAAATTTCGGCCCCTAGAAAAACGAAAATCCCGCTTTTTAGCGGGATTTTCGTTTTTAGTCCAATTCAATTTCCGGCAAATTGTAACCATCGGCAAATGAGGTAAAATGCACCAAGTGCGGCGGAAGTTCCATTATAAACCGCGAGGGCATTGTTTCATTTCTCTCGCCCCAAAGGCCGCGGGATTTAACAAACGAAATCCATAAATGTTTTTTTGCCCGCGTCATTCCTACGTAGCAAAGCCGGCGTTCTTCTTCAAGTTCGTCTAAAGAAAATGCCGAACGGGAATGAGGCATTAATCCCTCTTCGCAGCCGGCGATAAAAACCGCGTCAAATTCCAGCCCTTTAGCGGAATGGAGCGTCATTAAGTTGAGTTTTCCTCCGGTTTCATTTTTTTTATTTTCCTGCATCAGGGCGGCTTCCGTTAACAACTCGTTTAACGCCCGATGGGGTTCTTCGGCGTCATATTTGCCCGCTAAACCAATTAGTTCCCTAACATTTCTCATTCTTGATTCCGATTCCAATTCGCCATCCGGCCCAACGCCGGGGAACTTTTCCGACAGATAATCGTAATAGCGGATTTTTTTAACAATGGCTTTGATAATTTCTGATGGCGGAATTAATTTCGCGCTTTCTTTCAATTCTGAAAAGTCATCGGAAAAATTGGTGAATCCCCTTTTCCCCAGGACTCCAAGAATTCTTTTTAAAGCCATTTCATCATCGGGATTTTGAATCAGCCGCAAAAAAGCCAGAATGTCTTTAACTTCTTTTCGTTGGTAGAATTTAATGGCGCCGATGACCCGATATGGCAAATTGTTGTAAAGGCAGGCTTCTTCCAAGACCCGCGATTGGGCGTTGGTTCGGTACATTACGACAATTTTGTTTAAATCAATATCCGAATTTTTGTTAAGTTCGATGATTTTACTGATAATAAATTCTGCTTCTTCCCTTTCGTTGCCGTTTTCAACCAGTTCTATCAGAGCGCCGGCCGGATTTTTAGTCCAGAGCTTTTTTTCTTTTCGTTCAATATTTTTAGAAATAATTTCATGGCTGGCGCCCAAAATGTTCTGGGTGGAGCGATAATTTTGTTCTAATTTGACAATTTTTACTTCCGGATAATCCTTTTCAAAATTCAAAATATTGCGGAAATCGGCAAAACGCCAGCCGTAAATCGCCTGGTCGGGATCGCCGATAGCGAACAAATTTTTATGTTTTTGAGTCAGTAAATTTATAAATTTATATTGCGCGTGGTTGGTATCCTGATATTCATCAACTAAAATATATTTATAAATTTCCTGATATTTTTTCAGCGTTTCCGGATATTTTTGGAAAATATGAACAGGCAGCATTATCAGATCGTCAAAATCAACGGCATTCGCGGCTTTAAGCCGTTTTTGATAAATTTCAAAAAAAGTTAGAACTTTATTTTGATAGTAATCGCCGGCTCCGGACAAAATTTCTCCCGGTTCCTGAAGCTCGCTTTTTATTTTTGACGCAATATTCAGGAGTGTTGCTGGTTTAAGTTTGTCTTTGGGAAAATTTAATTCTGCCGCGATGTTTTTTGCCAAACCGAAAGAATCGTCTTCGTCGTAAATAACGAAATTTTTACTATAACCCAGTTTGTCTATCTCCTCTCTTAAAATTTTTGCCCCGAAAGAATGAAACGTACCAATGAATAGCTTATGGCTTATGGCATATGGCTTATAGCGCTGTTGGTTATTGGCTATAAGCAATTGGCTGATGCGATTTTGCATTTCTTCCGCGGCTTTGTTGGTAAAAGTGACAGCCAAGATATTTTCCGGCTCAATGCCTTGCGATATTAAATAAGCGATCCGATGGGTTAAGGTTTTAGTTTTACCGCTGCCGGCGCCTGCCAAAATCAAAACCGGCCCTTCAATTACCTTCACCGCTTCAGTTTGTTTGTCGTTTAAGCCGTCAAAAATATCCATATTCAAAATATAATAACATAAAGGGCCAATTCTACGTGGGGATAACCCCCTTGACGCTTCCGGAGCGCGTTGATAACCTTAAATAAGAAGCAGCGTGATGAAGGCCTAATTTATTCTTAACTTTGGCTTATTTACGGCGTTTTTAGACAAGTCCTGCTAGCAGCTAAAAGATACCCCTTAGAGGCATCTTTGATTTTGATTTTTATTTGTGTTTTCATTGCCGATTTTACTAATTCAGCGGCTTTAATTGATAACAAAACGGCTTTTGTTGGCGATGAAAACGCTATCGGCGGCGAAATTACAGAAATTGTCTCGGCGCCGGAATCTATTAATGATAATACTTTTTTGGTGTCGGCTTTGGCATCCTCGGCTGTTGGCCCGAGCGCCGGCGCCGATCTTGATTTGGAAAGCCAGCCATATGACGATCGCGATCCTTTAATAACCGGCCAGGATTCTCTTTTGCCCAACCAAAACCCGATTACCATTCCCCTGCCCGAGCCAAAACCGGCGGCGCCAGCGACTCCTTATTACGCGATTGGCCCCTATCTTGACGGATATTTTATTTTTCCTACCTCCGGGTACAACCGGGGAAGGTTGCATGCCTATAACGCCGTTGATATTTCCAGCGGCGATAGCTGCCTTTACGAAAACATTCCGGTTTTTGCCGCCGCTTCGGGCGTAATATCGGCGACTTACCCGACAGAAAGTTCCAGCCGTTACGCCAACAGCGGCTATGGTAACAATATTGTGTTGCTTCATCCAAACGGCAAAATTACGCGCTATGCCCATCTGAAACATATATTGGTTACTGCCGGTCAATACGTGAACCAAGGCAGTATTATCGGTTTTATGGGCGGATATCCGCAAACACCGGGCGCGGGCAATTCCACCGGCTGCCATCTCCACTTTGAAGTCCGCGGCGCCCAAAATCCTTTCGTTCGTTAAGCTTCCTCTCTCGGACGGTATTGCAATGCCTCGGCTAAATGCTGGGGTTTTGTGTTTTACTTTGGTAATTTTTTACTTAATATTCAGTATTTGCTCCAATTCGTTATTACACCGATCATATTTCTTTGAAAGCTCATCACTCATCTCAGAGCCTTCGCCTCTAATCCTCGTACATTCTAAGTTTTTTTTGCAATGATTTCTTTCGGATAAGTTAGTTAATAGATCGCAAGTTCCTGCATTACTTGTCGCTCTATTTTTGTAATAATCCATTAAATCCTCTATACAAAGAACTTGGGGACTTAATTTAAATACCCAATTATCTGCTAAATATTCTTTGTCGCTCTCACTAAGCGAATTTATAAGTGGGACAGTGCTTAATTTCAAACAGCCGGAAGGATCTCCCGTTTTTTCTCCATAAATTTTGACACAATTATTTTTTTCATACTCTTTTTGCGATTTTGATGGAGGATTCACTTTTTCACAAATTGAAAAATCTTTTTCCCAAGAGGCTTTCATTCCAGCGCAATACGTATCGGTGAAATTTTCGCAATCAGAGGCCATTATATAAAATTTAAAAGGGAAAATAAGCGACATTATCAATAAAGCTACTAAAGCTATAAAAGATACATAAATTAATATTTTCTTGTCAATAATCCAAAATAGAAAAATATACAAACCAAATAAAAATACAAAAATTATTGAATAAGCTATTAATAAAAACAAGGCAAGAAATGAGAAAAGGTAGTAACCTAAAGATAAAAGTGATAATAAAGCAATGGGCCAAAATAATAGAGACAATAAAATTAGATTCTTCTTAATCATTTGATTTTTTTCTTGTCCTCTCCAGTAATTAACTATTCCCCTAATAAAGGGTATAGAAAAAATTAAAAGAAACGCTAAAGATAAATAAAGCACGGCATCAGTATCAACCTGATGGAAGCCAAGGCCAAAATTAATATACTGCAAATTATTGGATACGTTTCCAAAGGGAAAGTAATAAAAAACGGAAACCCATGTTAAGAATATATACAAAGCTAAAAATGTCATTATTAAAAAAGCAAAAAGACGTAAAATATTTTTTAAAAACATATTTTTATTAAAATTATTTGGCATTAATTTTACTTATAAATTAGTTTAACAAATTAATACAGAATTATCTAATAATTTATTAATCATTTTTAAACTTCCTCTCTCGGACGGTATTGCAAGGCCTCGGCTAAATGCTGAGGTTTTATGTTTTCGGAATTGTCCAAGTCGGCAATGGTGCGGGAGATTTTCAAGAGACGATGATAAGTGCGGGTGGAAAAACCCATGGAACTGACCGCGTTTTTCATCATTTTTTCGGCCGTTTCATCCAAAGCGCAGTATTTTTTGATGTGTTTTACCGTCATCTCCCGGTTGGTCAGGATTCCTTCGTTTTGAAATCGCAAGGCCTGAATTTTCCTGGCTTCAACCACTCTTTCCCTTACAATTCTGCTTGATTCGCCCTGGCTTTCTTTTGACATTTCGTCGTATTTCAGCCGCGGCACTTCAACGTGAAGGTCTATCCGGTCCAAAAGCGGGCCGGATAATTTTCTTTTGTATTTGATAATCTGAGCCGGCGAACAGATACACTCTTTCATTGAATCGTTGAGGTAACCGCAAGGACAGGGGTTCATCGCCGCGACCATCAAAAATTGAGCCGGAAAAGTAACACTGCCTTGAGCGCGGGAAACGGTAATTTTATTTTCTTCTAAGGGCTCTCTTAAATTTTCCAAAACGTCCCTTGTAAATTCTGGAAATTCGTCCAGGAAAAGAACGCCGCGATGGGCCAGAGAAATTTCACCGGGCCTTGGCCAAGTGCCGCCGCCAACTAAAGCAATGCCGGAAGCGGTGTGATGGGGCGAACGGAACGGCCGCTCGGTTAAAAATCGTTTTCCTTCCTTCAAAAGGCCGGCCGCGCTCCAGATTTTAGTAACTTCGATGGCTTCTTCGAGGTTTAATTCCGGTAAAATGGCGGCCAAAGCGCGGGCTAGAAGCGTTTTTCCCGAACCGGGCGGTCCCGACATTGCCAAATGATGGTTGCCGGCCGCAGCGATTTCCAAAGCCCGTTTGGCGTTTTCCTGGCCGCGGACTAAAGCAAGGTCCGAGTCCGTTGCCGGTGTTAAAATTTGTCTTTCTGTGTTTGCGGAAAAACTCGGGAAAGAAGCAATCAACTTTTTATTTTCCAGATGCTCTAGAATTTCGGTTAAGCTTTCGGCGCCGATTATTTCAACATCCGAAACCAACGCCGCTTCGGCGGCGTTGGTTTTTGGCACAAATAAAGTTTGAAATCCCCGGCTTCTGGCCTCAAGAGCGATTGATAAAACGCCCGAAATCGGCCTTAATTTTCCGTCCAAGGCCAACTCTCCGGCAAATAATTTTTTTTCTGAATTAAATCTAATTTGATCCGTTGCCAAAAGAAATCCCAAAGCGATGGGCAGATCATAGGCCGGTCCTTCTTTTTTCAAATCGGCCGGCGCCAGATTAACCGTAAGCCGCCGGTTGCGGCGCGAAGGCGCTTCAACGCCGGAATTTTTGAGCGCCGCCGAAACCCGGTCTTTTGATTCTTTTACCGCCGCGTCGGGCAGGCCGACAATGGAGAAATTAAAGAGGCCGGGCGCCAAATCGCACTCGACCTCCACAATTTTTGCGTTAATGCCGACCAACGCGGCAGAAAAAAGTTTAGATGCCATGATCTTTTGGTGAATGTTCTATATCTACTTTCGCGGCGGGATTAGCTTTTAGGCGTTCTATAGGAATTTCTTTTTGGCAAACTTCACAAATTCCGTAAGTTCTCTTTTCCATTCTTTCCAACGCGTCATTTACTTCTTTAAGTTGTAATTCCAGGTGGTCGGAAAGCGCTTTGTTTTTCATATCCTCGTCAACTTCATTGACGCTTACTCCGCTTTGGAGTTCCTCTTCGCTGGTAATTTGATCTTCTTCCCATTCTTCATGTTTAATGTCCCAATCGCCTTTCAAATTTGGATCCGGCGTGGCAATAGTTTCTAACTCTTTCGTGAGTAAATCCCGCTCTTTTTCAAGAGCAGTTTTTAATTCATCTAAAGTTTTTTGGTCTAACATTGGTTTTAGAGTATCAAAAGACAAAATAAAATGCAAGAAACAAAAATAAAACGGCAATTAGCCGTTGTTTTTTGAGGTGACATCAATATCGATTTCGGCGCTAGCGTCTATTTCCTTTTGGGTCGGAAATCCGTTTACCAACATTACCGAAATCCAGCCGTCGCAGAGTGTGCAAATACATTCTGCTTCTATTAAAGACGGACTTTGGCGGATGCGGGTTATACCAAACCCGGTTGAATGGAGGTAGACGCTGAGTTTTTTCCCGCAAGCGGGGCATAGAAAGCTTACGCCTATATTTACATCCGAGCCTTTTCCCTCGCGCCAGAGTTTCCCTTTCGTTAGAGTAGTTTTGGGCATTTTTAACCCCCATTTATTAAATAACAAAATTTCAAGCCTATGGATTATAACGTTAAAGTTATTGAAAAAGCAATAGTGCAAAGGTCGAAACCCCACGCTTATTTTACAATTAAATAGAATAGCGAGCTGCTTCGCCCAATAAGGGGTGAGCTATTCGCTCATTGACACTATTGATTCTAAGAATCGATAGTTTTGGGGATAAAGTGGGGATAATTTTGGTTAACCAAATCAGAGATTTTGACCACAAACGAAAAAGGGCGCCGTTGGAACCCGCAAAACTTTGTTGTTTAATGGGTATGGTCGCCCTTGTTTGGATTCGCGTCTACCTTCGCGATCCTTGATGCCTCGTTTCCAATCTCGGTTACGAGAACCTTATGTTGTATAAAGAGCCAAATCGGCCGGCAGATGGCCTTTTCCCCCGACGAATCGGGAGAATTTGCGTAGATCAGAAATGAGGAACTTGTCTTAAGTGTACCATGCTATGCCCATAACAGTCAATAAGGAGTTATCCCCACCCCGTAATATAACTTGCTTTCAGCTCGCTCGCAAATAGAATCTGTCAATAAATGGCTTTTCTAAGCCAATTTTCCAAAACAGTAAAAACTTTGAGAATTTATTCGCTCGCCGTAATTTGCGTAAGCAAGTTATATTACAGGGCACATGCGAAAACAACGCGGAAACGCGGCAATTGCCGCGTTTCCGCGTTGTTTCATTTCATAAATTTATTTATTGACGCCTCCAGGTTTTTCAAATATTCAAGCGAAACGTTCTGGCCTGTTAAATCCTGCAAGACCACAAACATTCCGGCGCTGGAAGTGGTAAAAATCAAATAATTATTGTAAATGGCGTAGTTTAAGGAAGCAAATGGCATATTAATGTTTAAGTAACGCACCAATTGGTTGATAAAAAGGTATGATTTAAACGCCGGCAGAATTTTAGGAAGCTTGAAATCAGTTAAAAATATCGGAAGAATATCGCTCGTAAGGGTCTTTTTCTCCCAATCGGTCATTTGGGTTTGAGCAAGGTCAAGATTCTTAATTTTTAAAATCAGCACCGGCCGCGCGCCTTCTTTTTGGATGAAAAACGCAAGAGCAAATTCGCTTTCGCAGTTGGCCAGAAAGTCCTTTGGCGAAAAAATTAATATTAAATTGAAAAATTCTTCGGTCGTTATCGGCTTGCCTTGGTAAGTGATCTTTATTTGTTTTATTGAGGCCAATGTTTCGCTTATTGCCGCTTCAGATTTTAAGGCCTTAAGAAATGCGGCGGAGGTCTTGGCCGACAAATCAATAGTTACGGCCTTGTGCGGTAATTTATTGAAGAATTTTATAGGCATAGTTGATGTTGCCGGCGCTGTAGGCAAAGTCGGAATAACTACCGGTGTCGTTACTGGAGGCGTTACTGGCTGGTTTTTGACAAAAATTTTCCAATAGCCGTAAATACCTGAAAATATCAATAAGACGATGCCGAATCCAATGGCGCCAATTTTTATCCAAACCGGCGTAGGCTTGAATAGGGGCTTAACGGAAATTTCAGGGAATTTTTTTGGTGGAATAATTTTTGGCGGAACCATCAAAATTGGCAGCGCGCTCGGTAGCGGTGCTGCCGGCATCGGCGAAGGTGTTTTTGGTGACTCGAAAACCGCCTCCTTGGAAATGGGAGAAATTGGCTTAGGAGGAATCAGCGAAACTGGTTTTTCTTCTTTTTTGACTAGGACGCCGCCAAGCTTTTCCAGGTCGCTTCTCATTGTCCTGATAATAATATCTTCTTCGGGTTTTTGTTGTAGCGGTTCTGCCATATGCTTATTTTCATTTTAACATAAAACTGCCCCGCTGTAAGCGGGGCAGTTTTATCCACTTATCCACACTACCTTTTTTCTGCGTCTTTCAGCGACAAGCTGATTTTATTGCCTTCAATTCTTTTTATTTTAACCTTTACTTCATCGCCGATATTTACAATGTCGGTTACTTTTTCCACGCGGCGTGGCGCCAGTTCGGAAATATGAATCATTCCGTCTTTTCCCTTGCCGAATTCAACTATCGCTCCAAAATCCATAATCTGGCTGACTTTGCCGGTTACGATATCGCCAACTTTATATTCTTTGATTATTTCTTCAATAATTCCTTTGGCCTCAAGGCCGCTTTTTTCGTTGTCGGCAGTAATGAAAATTAAGCCGCTATCTTCAATATCTATTTCGGCGCCGGTTTTGGCGATTATTTCGTTTATAACCTTGCCGCCCGGCCCGATTACTTCGCGGATTTTATCTATCGGAATCTGGAGGGTTATAATTCTCGGTGCTAAAGGCGATAAATCCGGCCGCGGCTTATTTATGGTCTTTTCAATATTATCCAAAATTTCAAGCCGGGCTTTTTTTGCCTGAAGCAAGACCTCTCTCAAAATTTTAGTATCAATACCGTCAATTTTTACATCCATTTGCATCGCGGTGATGCCGTCGCGCGTGCCGGCAACTTTGAAATCCATATCGCCGTGATGGTCTTCCGGCCCTTGGATGTCGGTCAGGATTTTATAATTTTGAGATTTGAGATTTGAGATTTGAGATTTTTCTATCATTAGTCCCATGGCAATGCCGGCCACAGGTTTGGTTATAGGAACGCCGGCGTCCATTAAAGCCAAGGTTGAACCGCAAACCGAGGCCATTGAAGAAGAGCCGTTTGAAGACATAACTTCGGAAACGACCCTGATAGCGTATGGAAAAACCTCTTTTTCGGGGATAACCTGAAGCAGCGCCCTTTCGGCCAAAGCGCCATGGCCGATTTCCCTTCTTCCGGGAGCGCCCATCCGGCCAATTTCACCGACCGAAAACGGCGGGAAATTGTATTGATGCACAAAATGTTTCTTTGTTGAAATGACCATGCCTTCAATAATCAATTCATCGGAAGGAGCGCCCAGGGTGAGAGCCGATAAAACCTGCGTCTCTCCCCTTTGGAACAGTCCGCTGCCATGGGTGCGCGGCAAAACCGCCACTTCTGAAGAAAGTTCTCGCAGTTCATCCAGTTTTCTTCCATCCGGCCGCTTTTCCTGCTCCAAAATATTCTCATGGACCATTTTATCAATGGCCTCTTCGTACAAAATTTCGGCGGCCCTAATTTTGGTCTCGTCAATTGACGCGGCGTATTCCCTTAATTGTTCTTTCAAAATTCCTAATTTGCTTACTCGCGACGATTTATTTTTTTCAAACAAGGCCTTTTCAAGCGTGTCGTCTTTTTTCAAAAATTTTATTACTTCTTTTTGAAGTTCCTCGTCAATTGTTCCGGTTTCAACCAGTATTTTAGGAGTTGAAAATTCTT
>Ga0315288_10003829_pt1 | contig 19177 bp, 15 predicted proteins | sample YL17G11_20_MG_FD_203454 | JGI IMG/M metagenome (GOLD analysis project Ga0315288, IMG submission 203454) | Sediment microbial communities from Yellowstone Lake, YNP, Wyoming, USA - YL17G11_20 | ecosystem: Environmental > Aquatic > Freshwater > Lake > Sediment | place: USA: Wyoming | collected... | reverse complement strand
AAGATGCAATTCGAAAAATGACATCGATGCCAGCTCAGCGTGTGGGACTGAGAAACCGGGGTATACTGAAGGAGGGTTTCTTTGCAGACGTCGTGGTGTTTGACCCCGCAACCGTCACGGACAAAGCGACATTTGAGAATCCTCACCAGTATTCAGAGGGTATCAGTCTCGTTCTCGTGAATGGACTTCCCGTGTGGGAGAATAATAAGTTTACGGGAAATCTTCCGGGTCGCGTCTTGCGCGGACCAGGCTACAATCGCCAATAAGCAAAGGCCTCTCAGAATAGACCCCAATTGCAGTTACGCCCACAACAACGAAAACCGCCTGGAACTCTCCAGGCGGCTTCTTTTGTCTACTTTCGTCTCACCTCCCAGCTCCTACCTCTTCTTCAGCATCCTCATCCAGTGAATAATCTGGCGTTTCACATCATGTGGTGAAGTGCTGCCGGCAGACTGTTTCTGCTCAACGCTCTTATGCGGCAAGAGATAATCAAACACATCTACCCCAAAGAGCTTTGAGAACGTCCGCAACGTCTCCAGGTCAAGGTTGCCAAGATACATTCTGTGATCCATGCAGTACAACACAATCTTCCCAGTCACGGTATGGGCTTCGCGGAAAGGCATTCCTTTTCGGACAAGATAGTCGGCGATCTCCGTTGCTGTCAGGAAGTCTTCCCGCAATTCCTCCTCCATCCGTTGCCGGTCAAATGTCGTATGCACCAGCATCTGAGAAGTGATGGCGAGACATTGCTGCGTCGTGCTCACCACCTCAAACATCGGCAGTTTATCTTCCTGCATATCCCTGTTGTAGGCAAGCGGGAGCGCCTTCATCACCGTCAGCAGATTCACAAGCGCACCATAGACCCGGCCTGTTTTCCCCCGCACCAATTCCGCCATATCGGGGTTCTTTTTCTGCGGCATGATGCTGCTACCGGTCGTATAGGCATCGCTGATGTGAACGAACCCGAATTCCTTGGTGCTCCAGAGAACCAGCTCTTCGGCCATACGACTCAGGTGCATCATCAGGATGCTGCACGATGAGGCCAGTTCAATGAGGTAATCCCGGTCGCTCACCGCATCGAGGCTGTTCTCGACGATACCGTCAAAGTGAAGTTTTTTGGCAACCTTTGCGCGATCAATGGGAAACGAGGTTCCCGCAAGAGCCGCTGCTCCCAGGGGAAGCTTGTTCAGCCGCTTCATGCAATCCTGCAGTCGTTCGTAGTCACGCTCGAGCATCCAGGCATAGGCAAGGATGTGATGTGATAACATCACTGGTTGTGCTCGTTGCAGGTGCGTATAACCCGGCATCAAAACCCCGAAGTACTTTTCCGCCTTGAACAGTAGGACGCGTTGAAGGTGAACAATCAGCTTGGCGAGCTCTTTGACGGCCGACCGGAGATACAGCCGTTCATCAAGCGCGATCTGATCGTTGCGGCTCCTGGCGGTATGAAGCTTTCCGCCGATTGCTCCGACTTTTTGTATCAGCCTCTCCTCAATGGCAAGGTGCACATCTTCATAATCGTCCGTCAGCTTGAACTTGCCTGTTTCAATTTCCTTCTGGATCTGCTTCAGCGCTGTTCTGATTCTACGAGCTTCTGTAGCTCCCACAATGCGCGTGGCGCTAAGCATTTCGACATGAGCAATGCTCCCTGCGATGTCCTCGCGGTAGAGTTGCTTGTCGAGATCGATCGAGGAAGAGAACTTCAGCGCGATGTCAGACAGGGGTTCCTTGAACCGGCCGCTCCAAAGTGCGTGATGAGCCATAGTGTGACCTCAGATTTTGCGTTTCATGTTCCGCTTTTCTTCCGCTTCTCAGAATGCCGCTTAGAGGCGGAATGCCGGAAAGCGGCAGAATCCTGCTCCTCGAGGAATATCGAGAAGCAGGATATCCCGCCGTTACGCGCGGGACCGATTGTCGATTGACAACTTTCGATTTGCGATTTAAGAATTCAAGTACGGTTTAAGTGGTTTAAACGGTGTTGAAGAACTGTTCGCTGAATCGAAAGTAAGAAAATGTCTGCAGCGATTCAATCCGGCAGTCCCCCCTTTTTAGTATCTCAGTGCGTTCCCCGGACTTTGCGGCGATCCCTGTTCACCTTTCGCAGCGTACAATTTCACAAATTCTTCTAATCCAGCCACGACTTTCTCCGCAATCGCCTTTCGGAAATTGTCGTCCATCAGTTTCATCTCATCGTCAGGGTTTGAGAGAAAAGCGGTCTCAACCAGAACGTTTGGGAGTTGTGTCGGCGCATTCAGTGAGAAGTTGAAGCTTCCCACCATCCCAAATTGATTCAATCCGAGCTCGAGCATTCTGGTGTACATAATGTCCGCCAGCGGTTGATAACCAAGATGACGGTAGTACGTGCTCGTGCCCTTGACAACCTCTGCGCTTGACCCAGCCCCGCCTGCGTTGCAGTGAATGCTGACAAGAATCTGGGCTCCTCCGCTGATAATCGCATCGGTCCTTTCCGGCATGCCCACATTAGTGTCGTCCGAGCGAGTCAAAACAACCTTCACCCCGCGTTCCTGAAGAAGCGAGCGAATGTGTGTTGCTATGGACAAGTTGACAATTTTTTCCTCCAGACCTGTCGGCCCCACAGCGCCGGAGGCATCACCGCCATGACCGGCGTCAACCGCAATCGTGAAACCGGAAAGAGGGGATGCCAGGTCTGCAATCTTCGGAGGCTTGCGAATCCGAATTCGCAGGTTAGATCCCTGATCGTATCCGACATCATAACCCCAATGCTGAGCATTGTTCAATGCGATCATCAAACGATAGTGATCTGCTCCTACCTGATCCCAGCTGACACTTTTGACTCCGCTTGCCGAGCGGTGATGTGTAATCCAATTGGTGTTGGATGTCGCACCAAAGATGTCGATGACAAGCGCTGGCGGGTCAACGATTTGATCTGCTAAGTACGGGAGACGCTGGCTGAGCGATACACCAACGACATCTTCGTCAGCGTTGCCGGAAGTGGAAATGGAACCTACCAGTGAACGCGGCAGCGGTGTTTCAACTGGCAGCAATTGGGCGAAATCTTCAGGTAGCCAACCGACCATACCTTCCGACAATTGCACTTTGTACTGGCGTCCAGCTTTCCCTGCAATTTGCAAACGAACGCCAGCTGGAATGTAACCCAGTTTGGCACCACCCAATCGATCCTCACCCAATCCCGCATTCAGGAAAGGCCTTCGACCCATTGTCACCGCGACTCGTGGGAGCTCCTGCGGTATGATCGATACTTTTCCGCTTGAGAATGCTTTCTCACTACTCCAAAAGCTTTTCTTCAATCGGACTCTGACAGGTGCGCTCTTCGCTTCGTCGTTCTCCCTTACCTTGTATCGACCGACATAGAGCCCAGAGCCCGCCGAGCTGTCAATCGCCGGCAGCTCAACCATTGCAATGCCCGACTCAACATCTTCAATGTCAAAATAGGCTTTATAGCCCGGGCTTCCCCGGAATTTCACTTCGAGAATGTCGTCTTTCCCGAGCCACAAATCCTGACGCGGCTCTATCGACTGCGCGTCGATGACAGCCAGCTCGTGCGTGAGCGGCCTTGGAAGTTCCGGACGCACGAAGACAAAATCTTTCACGAGCGAATCACCATTTGCCAGCCGGGCGACAACCCGCACCGGGTTGATCCCCACCGAGAGATTCGCCGAACTCACAAACGCACCGCTACCATAGACTTTAATATCTTTTCCATTGATGAAGACTTTTGCGGCCGGATTTGTGCATGCGGCAAAATTCCCGCGCGGTGAATTGCTCCGAACGGAATCACGCGATGGAGATACGAAACGGAGAAAGAGCGAGTCGGATTGGACGGGTTGTACCTGCAGCTCACGAGCCGACAGAGCGACAAGAGAAGGGGATAACGCCAACACGGAGAGCAACATACGATTCACGGAAACCTCCCTGAGCTCATGTGGATTTGACAACTGTTTAATGAACCAACAATTGGAGAAAGATTCAAGGCGGGATGCCGAGCATACGCCAGGCGAGCATTGAAAATAGAGCAAGGAGCAGGCAGTACAACCAGTGTCGTTTGAAACCGAAACTCACCGTGACCACATGGACGAGCGAATCAAGCGGACAGGCACCAACCAGGCCCGGATCCGACCGAATGAAAGGAGAATATCACCATGTTCTACTGCAGAGATCCTCGGGGACCAAATGATTAGTTGCATGAGAGAGAAAATATCGCTGAGTGGTTGGTACGGAGAGATACTTGGACCAGATCACTGCTTCTTCGTTCCCTCGCCAGTTATTTCCGCTATCGCACGCTTCCACACGCCATTTCTTGCAACTGCTGCGTAAAGCGTATCACCAGCAACGGCGAGCGCATAGACTTTCGCCTGTGGCATTCCAGTGGTGATATTGGTCCAGTACGAGCCGTTCGTTGTGGTGAGATAGACTCCGTCTCCGACTCCGGCGAAGACGCGTGCTCCACCAGGAGTTGAACTTGCCGCCAGCGAATAGACAACCGGATTGCGCAAGCCGCTGTTGACTGGAATCCACCTTCTCCCATCATCGGTGGTAAGGAATATGCCCGCGCCTTCGGTTGCCGCAAAGACGTTTTCACCATCAATTCTCTTTGGCTTGGAGATGGAAACGAGTGCGTTGATTGGACAATAGATCGAGCGACCATCCGCAGGAAGACCATTGCTTGCGTTATTCCACTGCCTGCCGTTGTTGGTCGAGAGAAATACTCCATCACCGATGGTCCCGGCAAAAAGGTATTCACTACTGACGGCCAGCGCTGTTATGCTCGGCGGGCCCATGGGCGCCATGGTGGTGAAACCTTCATTGGCCACGGTCCAGCTCCCCCCATGGTTTGTCGAGCGATAGACGCCCCCGAAATTCATCCCCGCGAGCAGAAACTTGCCGCTCAAAACAAGTGCAAAAACTGTCGGGCCGCCGTAGTACGCTTTCGCGCCAATGACAGCTGCGTGTCTTTCTGTCTCGACAACCGGAGATTGATCGACAGGATTCCAGCTTGCTCCGTTATCGACAGAAAGATAGATACCGTCAAGCTGTGTGCCTGCGAAGAGCATTGCCCCCCCAAGAACACGGCGAACTGCCAATGCGGTGATTCTACCGGCGGGAAGGCCCTTTCTGGTCGAATTCCAGTTCACACCCCGATCGTTGGAAAAGAGCAATCCCCTGCTGTGGCCTGCATAGAGATTGCTATCGTCCACCGCGAGGACTGTGGCGGTGAAACCCTGTGGAGTGTTCGTTGGGACCCATTGAGCTTGCGCGGGAGTAATAACGAGGAAGAAAACAGCTGCGAAACCTATTCTCAGATCGATATGTCGAATGTGCATAGCTTTTATATCCACGGGGAGGGTTGCGCGGCACTCTCAATCAGTTTTGCAGGCCCTTGCTCACCCAAACGGGATATCTGAATGTCTGATCGTCTGCCCGATAGACCAGAAGAAGATCAAGAACGGGAAGGACTCTCACGTTACCTGTTCGTGTAATAACCTCTCTGCACTTCTGGACAACACCGAAGACACGAAACACCTCGGTTGTTGTCACAGATTGGCCGGACATGACATCCTTTGGTTCGACCAGCAAGGGCGAGTCAAAGAAGACGATAACGTCTACGGGATCTTTGTCTGCGTTGGAGCCCGAGCATTCTTCGTATGGTTTATCAGTGTTCAGGATGTTTGGATGTCGTGTGAATGTCCCCTGAAATGCAATCGTCTTCCCGATCCATTTGTTCTGGTCACGATACATGCTCTCGTTGTTGAACTCGAATGACGCACGGTCAACGACGTTCTGGATAACTGTGGTGTTCCCTCTGAATTCGACATCCTGCGCGAGGACGCTGCTCATTCCAAAGGTGGACGCAAAGAGAAAGAAGATACGCAGGTTGTTATGCTTGAACACTGTGGTGCTCTCTAGATGGGGTTGATCGGGGGTTCGGATTCCGAGAAAAGGTACTCCAGCCCGGCATCAATGTCAAACAGTGCTTGTTACCGGGGTTTCATTGCGCCACACACAAAAAGAAGAGCCGACGATTGTTGCCCATCGGCTTTTCCCATTGCTGACTTCCAGTGCCGATAACTCTACGCTTTCGATACAGCTTTCTTCAGTTTCCGTTTCAGCGCGCGTTTCTTGCCGGATTTGTCCGGATTAACCTGATAGAACGTTTTCGCCGCAAGGCTGAAGATCTTGATGTACCCGGCACTTGCTTTGTGATCGAAGGTGTCCTGCTCTGTGTACGTCGCAAGCTTTGTATCGTACAACGAGTTCGGCGATGACCGGCCGGCCACGTCGACATTTCCCTTGTAGAGCTTCACCTTCACGATCCCATTGACCGTTTTCTGCGTCTCGTTCACAAACGCATCTAATGAAGCACGCAACGGTGTGAACCAGAGGCCATTGTAGATCATCGTCGCATAGTCGTGCGCGATCTTCGCCTTGTAGTGCGCGACTTCTTTGTCGAGCGTCAGGCGCTCCAGCTCCCGGTGCGCAAAGTGAAGCACAACCGCGGCAGGAGCTTCGTACACCTCTCTCGACTTTATGCCCACAAGCCGGTTCTCGATGAGGTCGATGCGCCCTACACCATTTGCACCCCCAATTTCATTGAGCGCATCGATGATATCAAACCCCGGCATTTTCTTGCCGTCGAGTGCCACGGGAACGCCATGCTTGAATTCGATTGTCACGTAAGCCGGCTTGTTGGGAGCATCACTGGGCGACACCGTTCTCTGAAATGCATCCTCAGGCGGCTCGACCATCGGATCTTCAAGAATACCGCACTCGATTGCCGTTCCCCAGACATTCTCGTCGATCGAATACGGATTCTTCTTCGTTGCAGAGACCGGGATGTTGTGCTTTTCGCAATATGCAATTTCCTCTTCACGCGACTTGAACTCCCACTCGCGTAGCGGTGCTAAGACTTTCAGGTTCGGCGCCAGTGCGGCAATCGCGGCCTCAAATCGCACTTGATCATTCCCCTTGCCCGTACACCCATGTGCCACCGCGGTGCAGCGCTCGCGCTTGGCTACTTCGACAAGGGACTTTGCAAGCAAGGGACGGCCAATCGAGGTCGCCATTGGATACGTGTACTCGTAGACAGCTCCCGCCTTCAGCGCCGGGAAAATGTATTCCTCAACGAATTCCTGCCGAAGATCCTGAACATATACCTTCTTTGCGCCTGTTTTATAGGCTTTCTCCGGCACACCTGTCAACTCCTTCTTTTGTCCAAGATTGCCCGTCACGGTGATGACCTCAGCATCGTACTTTTCCTGAAGCCATTTCACAATCACAGAAGTATCGAGACCGCCGGAATATGCTACCGCGATTCTTTGTTTTTTCACTGTTGTCTCCCTTTATGAAACATCAAGAAAGAAATGACCGCAATGGACCTGCCCGCCGAACTGATGCTAGGAAGGCAGGCGGGCGCCAAGACCACAGAGAGTTCAGATACACCCATTTTTTCTTGGCGATCTTGCTTGCCCCCACCCGTCCCGATGATTCTGATCGGGAAGTCTCTTACTCGGGGGCGGTTTGATTTTCACATTAAGCCGTCTTCTCGCTCATGAGACTCTTGATGAGCTTGAGCACTTCATCCACTTTCGTCACCGAAGCGGGTGTAACAAAAATGGTGTTATCGCCCGCAAGTGTTCCCAAAACCGAGGGGTGTCGTTTGCTGTCAATGATCTCTGCGACCCCCTGAGCCCTCCCGGGGAGCGTCTTAATGACAATCATCGTCTCGTTGGCATCGATCCGCTCGATCTCATAGCCGATCAGCGGCGCGAGACGGCGCTCCTCGCTCTCAACGTGAAGAACGTATCGTAATCCATCCGACGTGTTTACGCGCGCGATCCCCAACTCCTTCATATCCCTCGACAACGTCGCTTGTGTCACTTCGAACCCGGCTTTCTCAAGGGCCTGGCACAATTCATCCTGACTTGAAATCACTTGATGGGTGATGAGTTGTTTAATTGCCACGTGTCGTTGCTGTTTGCTCATAGAGCCTCTTGTTTAGGAATCTGCATGCCCGACCTGCCTGCCTCACAGACCCTGTTGGTCTGGCGAGAAGGTCAGTCTACTCCTCATGAATCATTTGTGTGCCAATACCTTCATCGGTGAAGATTTCCAGGAGCAGCGAATGCTTGATGCGGCCGTCGATGATGTGGACTTTGTTTACACCCGAATCAAGCGTGTCGAACGCCGACGTGACCTTCGGAATCATGCCGCCAAAAATCGCTCCTTCATCGATAAGCTCGCTCGCCTGGCTCTTGGTGAGCGTGGAAACCAGCTTTTCCCGGACGAGGATTCCTTCGGTATCACTAAGATACACCAGCTTCTCAGCTTTCAGCGCTGCTGCTACTGCGCCCGCCGCAAGGTCCGCGTTGATGTTGAACAGCTGACCATTGTCCCCGACACCGACCGGCGCAATCACCGGCATCATCCCGTTTTGTAGAAGAAGATTCAAGAACGGGACGTTCACCGCTGTTATCTCACCGACAAGTCCGAGGTCTTTTTCATTCTTTATGAGCTTGCGCGCCCTCAGCAGCATGTTATCGACGCCGCAGAGTCCCACCGCATTGCCGCCGTTGGTGTTGATCAGGTTAACGATCTCTTTATTGATCATCCCAGCCAGCACCATGAGCACGACCTCGATCGTCTTTTCATCGGTGAACCGCTGACCGTCGACAAACTTCGTGTCGATCCCCAGCGCCGAGGCGGTTTCTGTAATCTCTTTGCCGCCGCCGTGAACGATGATGATGTTCACGCCAATCTTTCGGAGGATCGTTACATCCTTTGCAAACGTTTGTTTCAGCTTCTCGTCGGTCATCACCGCGCCGCCGTACTTGATCACAAACGTTTTCCCTTCGTACGTCTGAATGTACGGCAGGGCCTCGATGAGGACCTCTTCTTTTTTCCTCGATGCTTCACTCATGACCGGTAACTCGCATTGATGTGAACATATTCTTTTGTCAGATCGCACGTCCAGAACCTGGCAAACTGGTCTCCCTGATGGAGGTTTACTACAATATTGATGCTGTCCCGCATCAGGATTTCCTTTGCTTTTTCTTCGTCGAGCACGATCTCGTAGTTTTTCCGCAGTATTGGCAGGTCACCAAAGGAGATCTCTACATCGTCAGGATTGAAGTCAATGCCCGAATATCCTACCGCCGCGAGAATTCGCCCCCAGTTCGCGTCAGCCCCGTGCATAGCGGTTTTCACGAGATTCGAATTTGCCACTGCACGCGCGGCTTGTGCTGCCTCATCTTCCGATCGTGCTCCCTTGACCATGATCTCGATCAGCTTGGTGGCTCCTTCACCGTCCTTTGCAATCATTTTCGCCAGCTTGATCAGCACATACTCGAGGGCCGCTGCAAACAGCAGATACTCCTCCGAGTTCTCAGCAAACGGCTTGTTCTTGGCCATGCCATTAGCAAGAATCAGCACTTTATCGTTCGTGCTCATATCACCATCCACGGTGATACGGTTGAAGGATCTATTGTTGGCCGATTTCAGCGCCTTCATGAGCAGATTCTGGGGAATGGCGATGTCTGTCGTCACAAAGGCCAGCATTGTCGCCATGTTTGGCGCGATCATGCCGGATCCCTTCGCAATACCTCCCACTGTAACAACGCTTGCGCCCAAAGTGAACTGCACGGCAACTTCTTTCGAGAACGTGTCAGTCGTCATGATCGCTTCCGCAGCATCCTTGCTCCCCGTTCTGCTGAGGGTCTTTGCCAGTTCACCGATGGCCGGCAGAATCTTCTCCATCGGCATGTACTGGCCGATGACGCCCGTCGATGATACCATAATTTGATTCTCGGGGACCTTAAGGACTCTCGCAGTTGATTTCACCATCTCCCAGGCGTCGTTCAATCCGCGCTCGCCCGTGCATGCATTGGCATTGCCGCTGTTCACAACAATGCCGGAGCAGATTGAAGAGCGTCCAAGTTGAATCTTGTCCACCGAAACTGGCGCGGCTTGGGTTTTGTTGAGCGTGAAGACACCAGCCACCGTTGCCGGTACTTCAGACACGATCATGGCAATGTCTTTCTTTACCTTTCTGATGCCACAATAGATGCCAGCGGCGGCAAATCCGAGTGGAGCTGTGACGCCGCCCTGGCACTCATTCACTGCGATGCTTGTCAAGATAAGAGTCCTTCCGTTTCCTCAAATCCAAACATCAGATTCATGTTCTGAACCGCTTGGCCGGCCGCTCCTTTCACAAGATTGTCAATTGCCGAAAATATGATCAGTTGGTTATTCTCCGGGTAGATGCGAAATCCAATGTCAATGAAGTTTGTGTAGTTCACGTTTTTGATCTCGGGTATCGCCGTGTCGGACATGCGGACGAACGGCTCGGCAGCGTAATACTTGCGAAATGCGGCAAGTACGTCTGCGGGCTGGACATCCTTTTTCAGAGGTGCATAGATGCTTGTGTAGATACCTCTGGTAATTGGCAACAAGTGCGGCACGAACGTGAGCGAGACGGGGAGGCCAGTTATCGTTTCAAGAACGGTCGTGATCTCAGGGATGTGTTGGTGCACACCGACTTTGTATGCTTTCACCGACTCGTTCACCTCGGCGAGTGAAAGCTCAACGCTCGAACTCCTGCCCGCTCCGGAAACGCCCGACAACGAACTGACGCTGATGCCGGCAGGTTGAATGATTTGTTCTTTCAGTAGCGGTGCAAGCGGCAGGATGGCGCTTGTAGAATAGCAGCCGGGATTCGCGACCAACGACGCTGTCTTGATCGCTGCACGATTCCACTCTGGAAGTCCAAAAACTGCTTGAGGGAGGATTGATGTTGCTTTATGTTCATGCTTGTAGTACTTTTGATATAACGACGGATCCTGCAGGCGGAAATCGCCCCCAAGATCGATCACCTTCTTCTTGCGTTCCACAAGCTCGGGGACGATGTTCATTGCCTCACCCGACGGCAGGGCAATGAAAAGAAGGTCGCTTGTGCTTGCAGCTTCCGCAGTGTACGATTCATACGCCGCGTCCACTCTTCCGGAAAACCAGGGATACAAGTCCGTCACCCGTTTTCCAGCGGAACTATTGGCAAAGAGCTTCTCCACTTTCACTCGCTGGTGACGAAGAAGAATCTTCAGTAGTTCAGCACCTGAGTAGCCAGACGCTCCCACAATCGACGCTTTTATTGATTCAGCCACTCGCTTTTCCCTCGTCCTTAGTTCTGGATAAATATACATTATTATGGATATTTATGCAAGTATTTTATCGTTTTGTGGAGATTTTTTAATATCAGAATGAAACATTATGAGGAGGTGTGGAGACTAGGGGTAAAATTATTACATTGTCGCATCGGAAGGGCAAATCAAGACCATGGGCTTCACATGCGGTATTGTTGGGCTTCCCAACGTCGGAAAATCTACGCTATTCAATGCAATCACCGCCGCCGGCGCCGAGGTGGCCAATTATCCCTTCTGCACTATTGAACCGAACGTTGGAATCGTTACAGTTCCCGACTCCCGCCTGGCCCGGTTGAACCAGATATTCAAACCTGCAAAGGTTGTTCCTACAACACTTGAGTTTCTTGATATTGCCGGTTTGGTCCGCGGTGCAAGCAACGGCGAGGGACTCGGCAACCAATTTCTCTCTCACATCCGCACTGTCGATGCCATTGCCCATATCGTCCGATGCTTTGACGATTCTAATATTATCCATGTTGATGGATCGATAAATCCTCAGCGGGACATCGAGATCGTCGAGGCTGAGCTCATCCTCAAGGATATTGATACTGTCGATCGGAAAGCATCAGAAGCGGACAAACATGCGAAGACAGGCGATAAGAAGGCCAAAGAGGAAGTCGCTTTTTACCAGCGCGTCCACGCTCACCTCGGCAGCTCACGCCTTGCCCGGTACCTTGACATTCATCATGAAGAAGATCGCGTCTGGCTGCGCGAGCTCCACCTTCTCACGAACAAACCCGTCATGTATATCTGCAACGTTCATGAGAAGCACTACGCCAGCGAGATGGAGTACGTCAAGAACGTCCGTGATATTGCTGCTAAAGAATCTGCCAAGGTGGTTGTCATCAGCGCCGAGGTCGAGTCCGAGGTCGCAGAGCTACCCGAGTCCGATCGCGCTGCATTCCTCCAGGAGCTTGGACTCAAGGAATCCGGACTCAACCAGCTTATCCGTGAAGGCTACGATCTTCTCCGGCTTCTCACATTCTTTACTGTCAATCCGAAAGAGCTCCATGCCTGGACTATAGGCCGTGGCACCATCGCGAGCTCTGCAGCGGGCACAATTCACACTGATTTCGAAAAAGGATTTATTCGCGCCGAAATCATGAAATACACTGACCTCGATCGACTCGGATCCGAACACTCCCTCAAAGAGACCGGCTTACTCCACGTTCACGGGCGGGATTATGTTGTAGAGGATGGAGATGTGATGTTCGTGCGGTTTAACGTGTGACACATATCGTCTGACGTCTTACGTCTTACGCTTTCTGTTCTTAGCCTCTTCAACGCCTTCTTCTTAGCTTCCTCCCCTACCAACTCCCCATAAAGCTCTGGTCGCCGCGATGCTATGACCGCGAGTGTACGATCATGTTTTTCATTGAAGAAAAAGGGCGTTATGCGCTTTTGGTCCAGGTCGAGGTCGTGCGTCAGAAGTCCTACTCCACGGCCAAGATCTCCCAGGATCAGTCCGTCTCTCCCCACAAGGCTTGTCCGTCCTATCATCTTCCCAGGCAGCCACTCTCCTTCCGGATAGCCATAGCACGCCGACAGGACCGGAAGACCCGTATCGATGGCCCGGGCCCGATAACGAATTTCCCAATCCACTTCTCCCCACCCCCCCTGCACGTGTGGAAACAGAAGTAGCTCGGCTCCGCGAAGCATGAGAATTTGCGCCACTTCGGGATACTCTATGTCCATGCACGTCATGATTCCGACACTTACGCAATCGAGCTTGTAAACCGCTATCTCGTTTCCCGGCTGAATGCCCATTGACTGCTCTGGAACTGTTGGATGAGTTTTCTGATAGCACCCGATGATCTTACCTGAGCGATTAAAAAGAACAACGTGACTCGAAAGCGCGCCTTTGTAGGTCCCAAACATTGGCATCGCAACGTTCAATCTGAACCGTCTGGCGCATTCCGCTATCGTCTTTGTAAACGGTCCCGGGATAGGATCGGCGACGTACTCTGCCTTGTCCTCAGACCATGTCCTGTGATGCAGGTTTGCGTACTCCCCGAACAACACGAGATCTGAGCGTCTTTTTCGAGCCAGTTCGAGCGTTTTGACGATATCGTTCAGGTTCTTTTCCTGCTTCTCGGCGAATGATTTGCCTTCAATGACCGTCGGAAGCTGGGCGGCGCTGATACGAATGCGACGTTTCATGGTGCAGATTCCTCCCGGGACTTATTTCGTCCACGCGTCAGGTACAATATGATCGCGCCAAGAGCAGCGCACATCACGCCGGCAACAATGTTAAGCCACGCTGGTGCAATCGGTGTTGAAGGCGTAAGCACACAAGCGATGAGAACAAGCCCAACAATAAGGCAGATTTTTCCGATAAGTGCATAGGCCTTGAGAGAGCTTGCCTGCATCTGTTTGACCTCTCCGAGCGCGGGTGTATGCAAGTCTTGCTCGAACTTGCGCAATTCTGCATGCTTGGGATCATCCTCGTTGAACCAATAAGCAGAACCGAAGAACACCACGAGCGCTGCAATCGATTCGCTTATCATGTTCCGTGCGAAAGCGTCGTCCTTCCAGACGCCCAGAATCATCAGGGTCAGTCCCGTGATCACTGCCGCAGAACACGATGCGATCCCCGACCACCAGGGTGTTCGCCGATAGAGAATACCGAGAGCGACGGGCATCATAAACGCCGCGGTCAGCGAATAGAACTGAAGTGCAAATTGGAATGCGCCGCCCAGCTTTGGAATGTAAAGAGCTACCCCCACGCCCAGTCCGCCGATAACAAACATCGTCAGACGAGCAACGCCGAGCTGCTTCTTGTCAGACGGCTCATCGCCAAACCATCGTTTCTTCAGCGGCACGTACATGTCCCGCGTGATAGTAGCGGAAAGCCAGTTGAATGCGTCGTTCGCCTGGCCAAGCGTGGCCGAGAGAATGGCCGAGACCACGAAGCCAATGAGTCCGTGCGGCAAGAGCATCAGCGCAAGGCTGACGAACGAAGCCTCGGCCGGAACCGCAAAGGAAGGCCACAGCGCATTCATGTCCGGAAAGATGATTCTTGATCCCATCACCGGTAGGATCCAGAGAAGCGGCCCGAAGACAGAAAAGAACGCGCAGAGGAGCGCCATCTTCCTCGTGTCGCGCTCATCAGCAACGCTCATATATCTCTGCACGAGCGCCCAGCTCACGTTATATCCGAGCATCACATTGATGAGATAGGCAAAGAGAAAAAGCGGCTTTGCCGTGTCGCCGGTTAGTCTAAAATAATCGGCCGGCGCTTCCTGGAGCAGCCGGTTGAATCCCGCCATGAATCCTCCCCCTTCGCCAAGATAGAAGAACGAAAGCGGAAAGATGATAAGCGTCATGACGGTGATGATAATAGCCTGCACCGTGTCAGACAAGACCGCTGCCCACAATCCCCCGATGACCGAATACACAACCATGACGGTCCCGACGAGAATAATTGACAGCTCAAAGCCACTGATAACAGCGAAACCGAGATCAAACGTCTTTTCGTTGAAGCCGAGGGCTGTCGAAATGAAGATACAAAGGATGTAGAGTCCCTGACCGATTCCTACGATCTGCGGGATAATCGCTGTGATTGAATAGAAGTAGGTGGTCGAAGGAGAGAACCGTCGAGTGAGAAAATGCAGGGGCGAGCTGAGCCGCGCGCGCCTCCAGAGTCTTCCGAAGACAAAATATCCAGCAAGATATGCCCAGAAGGCCGATGTAAAGATGACAGCAGCCCCGATTCCATTGAGATACGTAAATCCCGCGGCGGCGACAAACATAAACGCAGAGTACCCGGAGACCCAATTCGACAGGCCGGCGATGAGCCAGGGAATATGGCCGCCGCCTTTGAAATACTCATCAGTGTTCTTGTTCTGCCGTGCGGCGTAGATGCCCACCCAGATGATGATCGCGAAATAGAGAGCGATCAGTCCGTAGTCCAGCAGGTTGACGGTATTGAATGAGGGCATGCGTTATCCTTCATCAGCGGGCCAGAATTCGGCACCTCTGGCTGCATAGCATGAGAACCTCACATCGTTGAGATTGTTGTACGGAGTAAATGGGCGCGAGCGTTCCCGCTTCACGTATCCCTGGTAATAGGAATCATCCATTTTTCGCAGGAATTCCGTCACTTGATCCGATGGAACCGCGTGGACCGTGCATCCTCCAAACCCAGCACCTGTCAGCCGGGAACCGAGAGCACCGTTCTCGCGTCCCAACGACACTAACATGTCGAGCTCAGGGCAGCTGACTTCATAATCATCCCGGCAGCTCGCGTGAGATTGATTCATCAGTGCGCCCACTTCAGCGATATCGCCATTCATGAGAGCTTTGACGGCTAACCCCACGCGCTCTGCCTCGGACACCACATGGTTATAACGGTTCCAAATCCTGAATCCATCCGGTGGCTCTTGCAGCGGAGTTCCATCCCCTTGCATGCAATGTTCGCTCTGAACTTGTTCGGCGGTCAATTCGAGGCGTTGTGCAACAGTCGGCAGCGTCAGCGGTTGTTCCCCGATCGCCTGATGCGCTATTTCGCGAAGCTCGGCAGGTTTAAAGCCAATCTGTTCGCCCGCGAGATCTGACAACCGTGTTGCTTTGATCATTTTCCCCATCTTCTGTCCAATTGCTTTCGCGAGGAGCGCTGTCGCAAGGCGACATTCAATAACCCGGCGGTTGTAGGCATGGCGGACACCTTCGCTCTTCGACGCACGGATCAGACTGTTGCAGACAATGAATGTAATTTCTTCTGGCAGAGGCACGGGCTCCGTCTGCAGCGGAAAGAAATCAATCCGCAACGCGTGCCCCGACTCCGCGAGCAATGACACAGCCTGATCCATTCCTCCCCCCTCGCTGCCGACATACCGTTCCGCCCGGCCAAGGACATCAGCCAGTACCTTTTTGTCAAATGCTGCTTTGTTCGCCGCCAGGAAAGCGAGCGCAGCTGCAACGACCATTGCAGACGACGAAGAAAGTCCAGCAGATGCCGGGATTGTCCCTCCGACGACGGCCCGAAACCCTACGGCTTTTGACCTGCTGACCAGTCCAGCTTCCAGAAGGCCCTGCACAGCAGCCTTCACGTAGTTCCCCCAATCGCCTTGGTCAAACGGAATGACCGGAAACTCTGCCGCAAACGATCTGCGCTCAAAGCGCGGATCTTCATTGACTAACTCAATAGCCGTTCCTTCACCTGGTGCAGCGGCAAACACAATATCACGGTCAAGCGCCATTGGCATGACGGGATAGCCGTTGTAGTCGGTGTGCTCTCCAATAAGATTCACACGCCCGGGGGCACGGACAAAGATTTGGGCATGATGTTTCGGAAATGCCGTTGCGAACAGTCCATGAAGACGATGGTAACGGGACGCTTGCAGCGGTGCGCCTTTTTGCTGGTTGCCGTAGATGCTTTGAAGTTTTTCAGAGAGATTATATGGCACGGACAAGGTCAGAGCGATGAATGTTCAACGTCGACCGACAGCGTGAGACTACCAGTCAAGCACAGCAAAATTCTTCCGGAGAAACTCACTTGTGGTGGCAATGTCTTCTTTGAATGTAAGGTCAGGAACATGCTCTTTCAGCGGTATTGCCTTGAGCGACTTGGGATGCAAACGTACCATCGTCGTAACGGCAGCGACCAGTTCTTTCTCCTGACGGACGGGATTCATCGGACAGTTCTTCAATGCTTCAAAGATCATGGAGTAGTTCAGCCGGAATATGTTCATGCTTACCCTCAGGTTTCCGTCGCTGCCGCGCAGCCGCTCGAGTTCATCGATGGAGGGTTTCTCAACGATTTCGAGCAAGAACCCGTGGTTGTCCTTTCGGGTGATACCGAACTGTGCAATCCTCGCCGCATCGAACTCCAAGCCGGAGCGATCGTAGTCGAGGAGTGCATTCGGGGCATCGCACTCAAGAAGAAGCAGGAAGGCTCGGATAGAATAGAGGTTGTCGCTATTGCAGACAATGAAATCGCCGTCGCTCCAGTCGGGCCGGCTGACCAGGGCCTGAAGCAGCGCATCGGCTGTCCCCATAGGCTTTTCCCGCTCTTCCGGAATTCGCTGAATCGCGTACGAAATGCGAAGACCGTGAAACTCGTTATCCCGGTCGTTCGCACCATAGTAACTGCGCAGCGATGTATCGCGTTCGCCGGCGACAATGACAATATCGCGCACACCAGCTTGGTGGAGGTTATAGAGGCCATAATCCAAAAATGGCCGTCCACCTTCGCCGAGGTTGATCATACCTTTTGTGCGTTCTTCGGCTTGTCTGGAGAGTGTGGGATGTACACGGTCATCCGATGGGGACCGTTTCATCCTCGATGATATGCCCGCAGCCAGGATGACTGCTCGCGGATCTCCCGGCTTCACCGGTTATCCTCCGCGCCGCTTTGCAGCCGCGTATTCGGCCGCATAGGCAGCCCCATCAAATCCTTCTTCGGCCGGCACTTCGGCGAGGTAGATCTTTCCGCCATGCTGGCGGGAGAGCTTTGCAGCGATATGAATCTTGACTGCTTCGAGGGGGGCTTCGAGCGAGAAACTGCCTTCTTTGCGATTGACGATATCAACGAAGTTCTGAAGAAATGTTTCGTAGATGTGGCTTGGATCAATCCTCATGGTGTGCATCCCGGTTGAGGAATACAGGCACATCGACCATTCCTGGAATGGCTGCTGCAGCTGCAGTATCAACACAAAGCCATTGTGGTACGTTACGGCGACAAACGCCGACTTGTTTTCTGCGATGTACTCCACGTAGTTGGCTCCTGTGCCCACCATCCCCTGCGCCAGTTCGGTTGTATGAATACCGTAGCTGAAGAAATCTCCTGGCCCTGTTACAAGCGCTGTGGAGACTTCTCCTACTCGATCAGCCTGGGCTCGAAGTGCGGTGATCTCCTGCGCATAGCGCAGCGCCGAGCCTCCGTAGACCGGAGTCCCGTGCGTTGCATGGAGCTCCAAAAGTGTGTAGATATCGCGCACCTTGCCGACCACCGGTTTGTCGATTAGGACCGGTTTCCCCGCAGTGATGAACGGGTAGGCTCTATCCACATGTTTATCCCAGTTCACACCATGGATCATCACCGCGTCTACGTGCTCAATCATATCTTCGAGTCGTTTGCAGACATGGGGAATATCATTTTCCTTCGCGAAACGGTCATCGTACCCCTCGGGCCACACATCGCGCCCATCCCAGAGAGCGTTGACCTTAACTCCGGGCATGGCGTTGAGGATTCTTGTGAACGTCTTGGGATGTGAGGTGTCGAGATCGACTAATCCGATGTGAATCATGAGAGAACCCTTTACGAGGTTTTCCGTGACAAGATTTTCGACTTCACAACATCGTATTGTGTAGCCAGAACCACACCCATCAGCACAAGGGATGACCCTACAATTTCGGCCTGCGACATCCGCTCACCGAACCACACGATTCCAGAGGTCACCGCGACCACGGGAATAACATACCCAACCATCGAGAGAAGGACAATATCAACCCGAACCAGCAGGGAGAAATAGACCGCAAACGGTATCGCCGAAGCGACAATTCCAAGATAGAGGACCGAAAGCACAAAATCGAGAGTCAGGTCAATTCGCGGAGTGCCGGCGAGAAAGCTAAACGGCAGAGTTTCAAAACCAGATATCAGGAGAATCGCCGTCATAAACCCGAATTGATCTTTCCCCTTGAAATGTTTCCGCGCATACACCTGACCGAATCCATTGAAAATGGAGGGAATGAGAATCGCAAAACCGGCCAGAACCGTAAGGCTCGTCACATCGGTTACAGGCTTGTCCGAAAAGAGAACAACGATTCCGGCAAAGCCGACAACGAGTCCTCCGATCTTTGCGAAGGAGAATTGTTTCTCTCCCAGCAGAAAATATGCGCAAATGGCGACAAAGAATGGCGTAGTGCTCTGAAGAATTGCGCCAATTCCAATATTGATATACAGAAGCGCCCATGAAGTGAGGGCCATCGGGATTCCGACCCAGGTCGTGCCCGAAATGAAGGCAACCCAGAATGTGTGA
>Ga0315288_10003823_pt1 | contig 19191 bp, 11 predicted proteins | sample YL17G11_20_MG_FD_203454 | JGI IMG/M metagenome (GOLD analysis project Ga0315288, IMG submission 203454) | Sediment microbial communities from Yellowstone Lake, YNP, Wyoming, USA - YL17G11_20 | ecosystem: Environmental > Aquatic > Freshwater > Lake > Sediment | place: USA: Wyoming | collected... | reverse complement strand
CCTCGGATTCGTTGATCCCGATTCTTTTCGGATTACGCTCACTCACGATTCTTGCCAGGCAAGCCCATTGGCTTTCCTTCTTTTCTCTGTCCCAAGCTCCGTAGTCCCAGGTGTTTTTGTGAAGGCTCCGCATGTCCGTACGCGAAAGGTTCAGTCTCTCCACGTCTCTGCCGTCTCCTGGATCATAAAAAACAAGAATCTGGGTGATCGGGCACCACTGGTTATAGGGAATCATCGTTTTGAAAACAGGGTCGAGGTCGTCTTCATTGCAGGCCATGATCCACATATCGAAATTCGTCTCCCGCATGATCTTGGGCAGGAGGCGATCCAGCCTCATCCGGGTGATATTCAGAACGACCGAAGAACGGTCCTTCATGCTCATGACTCCAGGGTACGCTTGGCTTTGAGCTCCAAGCGGCCCGGATAAATGAAAGAGGATCAAAAGAAAAGACACAACGGCAAAAGGCTTCTGCATGAGTGATCCTCCTGAATGGCGATTTTCGCTTGCCCCGAGTAAAAAGATCATCGCTCCATCATATCCCTCGGATTTTCTGAAGCTCTTCAAGGGGTACGTAGTCGAAATCGAAGCCGAAATGCCTCGGCCCGAAAATTTCAAGGCCCTTGGGCACCCGCCACAAGGGCGACGCGGGAATTCCCACCATGACGACTTCCTCTCCCCTGGGGTATCCTTTCATACCCCAGGTGGGAACGGAATTTCCCGTCTTCGGATCAAGATTGCAGATGAGGTCCGGAGGCATACAGTCCGGCCGGCCGTCAAACCAGGAAAGGATATTCTCATTCTTGATGAAAATTTTATACGTGTGTCCCTTGAACGCCTTGATTCCCTCCAGCTCAACGTTTCCCCAACTGAATCCTCGTTCCGCCTTCATCTCCGACTTGGCTACGATTCCGTGGAAAAGCTTAAAACCGCCGGAGACTTTCAGCAGTTCGCGGATCGGATCCAATCCTTTCTCTCCGGCCTCTCGGACGGTTCGGCCAAAGAGGATGGCCTGAGACAGATTGCCGGGAATGACTCCCCTCTTCACGTCCATGCCGGACATGGGATTCATGGCCATCCAAACTCCTCCGCCGCTCGCCACGGCGATCCCCCGGGAAATGTCCTCGACGCGGAAATCATCAACCGCCTTTTCGATTATGACCGTATCCCCCCATGTCGTAAAAAAGGCGGCCGGATAGCCCGGGATCCCGTTGATAAAGGGAATTTGTTGCTCGACCTCGGGTCGGGCCCTGCCCGATAAACAGGCATCGACGATAGGAATCCCGAGGTCGCTCGCCGTCATAAGCGCAACCATGGTCGACTGGGCGGGCTCGTTGCGAATCACGGCTTTGAATTCCACGCCGAGATATCGGCTAAGAGCCTTGACCGCTCTGGTCGCCGTGTCGGAAAAGGACGGCGCCTTCTGGGATTTCATTCTCTCTCGGACGTATTCCCACGTTTCTCCGCCTCCCACACCGCAGGGAACGACGACGGTCCATTCATCCCCCAGATCCTCGACGGAGATTATTTCGAATTTTTTCCCCTCGGCCAGGGCCGATTTCAGGCGCTTGGTCAAGCCCTCGCTGTTGTTTCCGCGGGTCGCCTGGATGGAAGATCCGACCATCATGTCGGCAAGCTCCTGTTCGTTCAAAAGTCGGACTTTCTTTTCCTGATAGGGCAGAGCCAACCCTGCTGATATCCAGGCGAAATTTAATAAGAGAATAAAAGCGGATAGCGGGGGACGTTGGTCTCCGCAGGCAAGGCTTCCTAAAGCATCCTGAGGCCTCTTACCGTTTAGGATTCCCAAAGAAATTTTCCCTAAAAATGAGTTCCTGCGCAAAAAAAATAGGCTAAAACGATTGGCACAATCGTTTTTCCTTATCGAGAATATATTAATCACGAATGGCTTTGTCAAGTTTTTTCTGAATGTTTAAAAATCGCTTGACAAAAAAAAATAGGAGAGATATTATTTAGCGCAAACGATTATGCCAAACGATTGTTTACTTCATTTTGGCATTGAAGGGAAGGGGAGCTATTTTATGCAGGGGGGAAAAAGTTCGTTTTCTAGCGGGGTTCCCTCTGCCTTTAATGGGCGAACGAAGCACCGGCATCTCTAATAGGGGTGTGGGCTTCTGATTTTTTTGACAAGGAGGTCAAAATGATCACGAGCAAAAAAAGAGTCGCTTTTTTGGGTGTTCTCTTTGGCTTAGCGGTTTCAGTTTCCGTATCGCAAACAATCCCGATTGGAAAGCTGGATGGAACGGTCACGGACAAAGACGGAGTTGCCTTTCCCGGCGCGACCGTCTCTATAAGCAGTCCCTCTTTAATCACGCCCCAGTTGGATACCGTGGCCAACGATAAGGGTTATTATCGATTTATTGGTCTTCCTTCCGGAAGTTATAAGGTAAAATGCGAATTATCCGGGTTCAAGACGCTTATTCGGGAAGAAATCGTCGTCACGGCCGGCCGGAGTACCACCCTGCACTTGGTCCTTGAACAGTCCAGCGTCCAAGAGACCGTCATCGTGAGAGGCCAATCCCCGACCATTGATTTGCAGGGCACGGCGTCCGGAATGACGCTCGATAAAACAGCCTTAGAGAATTTGCCGCTGGCCCGAAGCGTCGGCGCCGTGACCAATCTTGCTCCCGGCATGTACGGCGACGCCGCCAACGGCAGCGACATCCTCGTCAACAAGACGACGGTTGACGGCATGATTATGACCAATCCTCTTCACGGAGTGATGGTCAACGAGATTGGGTTTTCGTCCATAGAAGAAATCTCGGTCGATACCGCGATGCATAAAGCCGAGCACGGCGGCGTCAAGGGGGCTGTCATTTCGATCATCACCAAGTCCGGCGGCAATGCGTTCGAAGGTGACTTTGGCGGATATTATCAGCACAAAAGTTTTCAGGCGGATAACCTCAAGGGGACGCCTTTGGAAGGCAGCTACGTCGGATTTAAGTATGAATTTACGCCCTACTTAGCCTTCGGAGGCCCTATCAAGAAGGATAAGATCTGGTTTTTTGGGAGCTACGACCACAGGGTTTACAGGTACTATGTCGAGGGATATGCCTATGACAAGCCTAACCAGGTTTTGGATACCGACCGCTTCCGGCCCTTCGGCAAGGTGACTTGGCAGCTCAGCCCCAGCGACAAGCTCGTCGTCTCCGGAGCGTACTCTGAGAACAGTGTGCATCATTCGGGGGCGAGTCGTTACGTCAACGAGGCCGGCACGTTCGTTGCCCCCGACGGAGGATATACAGCGGGTCTGCAGTGGTCGAAAGTTTTCTCTTCCAGGCTCTTCTTCAGTGCCCGGCTGGGATGGTTCAACAGGTTTGAGGATCGCTACTCCAAGATCCAGGATCAGCAGTCCTATGATGAGACCAGCCGCCTGTATACGGGAGGTCCGGCTTTCGATCACTGGAATCGAAGAGATCGAATCCAATTGTATACGGACGCGACCTATTTCATCGATAACTGGTTTGGATCTCATGAGATCAAAGTCGGCGGCAATGCGGATTATTCTTGGAACGAAGCCAAGCGGGTTCACATTCAAGGCTCCAGGTTTGACGGAAGGTATCCGGGTTTCAAAGTCTATCAGGTCCGGACTCGAAACGGCGTACCGTACCAGCTCAACGTCAGCGAGGATTACGACCGCTTTGAGAATGTCTTCAATCTGGCTCTTTTTGTCCAGGACACGTGGGCCCCTTCCAAGCGCTTGAATCTCTCCGTCGGGCTACGGCTGGATCACTCCGAACAGATATGGCCCAAGCAGCAAAGAATCCATACCGAAATCTGGAACTATGATAAAGCGACGATCCCCATGAAATGGACGAATCTCTCGCCTCGATTGGGAATAAGCTACGATTTTCTAGGGGACGGCAAGACGGCGTTTAAGGCCTCCGTGGGGAGATATTACGCCGCCCTGACGACGATGCTGACCAATTATGTTCATAAGAGCGCACCCAAAACGTTCAGCGCCATGATCAATCCCGACTACACGGAACTATATCAATTCGGCTGGGTTATTCCCTCCGGCAAATTGTCCGGCGACCTGACGGCCTATTATAATGACGAGATCATGATCGGGATCCAAAGGGAGCTGTTCAAGGATTTTTCGATAAGCGCGTCTTATCTCTGGAAGTGGGAAAAGAATTTTATTGAGGGAGTGGATGCGGCCCACATTGACGTTGCGGACCTCCAAGCGAATGGCATCGAGAATAGACTCCCCTTGTGGAGAGATTATACTCTCGTTCCCGGCATCGACCCCAAGACCGGAAAAACCGTAAATTATTACAGCATAAGTCCGACCAATCCCAACTTTGATTTGACCTGGATCAATATCCCGGGGACGATCCGTAAATACGGTTCTCTGGAGCTCAACGTCAAAAAGCGGATGTCGAACGGCTGGTCCTTCTTTGCCAGTTATGTTTGGGCCCGGGGCAAAGGATTGTTGGATTATAATCAGCTGTCGAACGACACGAACTCGGCTTTCTTCAACAATCCGAATATTCACATTAACGCTTGGGGAACAATCTCGACGCAGCGTGAGCATTTTGTAAAAATCCAGGGGACTTTCGCCGCTCCTTTCGGGATCTACTTGAGCACGGTGTGTTACTTAATGTCCGGTTCGCCGTACGGGAGGACCCTGAGGACTACCGAAGCCGGAGCAAAGCTCTATCAGGGCACGGTTTCCATTCTTTTCGAGCCGATCGGGACTTATCATCTTCCGGCCATATATGATATCAATTTCAGACTCGAGAAGAGCTTCAACATCGGGCCCGGTCGCATCGGAATTCAAGGGGACGTGTTCCGCGTGCTCAACGCGAATACGACGACCTCCGTGGGCACTCTAACAAACGTAGATTTCCAGAAAGTCCTGGGGATCCTCGGCGCGAGGTATTTCCGGCTCGGCTTAACCTATAAGTTTTAGGCCGATTCTCTTTGTGTCCGGACGCCGTTATCCGGACCTAATCGGACCCAGAGGTGTAGCCCTTTGTTTCTTTTGAGGGAAGAGGTGATGCGGGAAGGCATCCAAACTTTTTCTCATCGCTATTCTTGAGATTGACGCCTGAAAGGAGCGAAGTTGATGAAAAATCGGGGAACCCGGAAGATCGTTTTTTTATTCCTGGCCGCCTTCTGTCTATCTTTTTTTGTCCTCGGGGGTGACCTTCCGAAAGTCATGAGCCTCCGCGAAAGGAAGGACGTCGTAAACAAAATAACCCTGATGCGCCTTGACACTCTGTTGCCGAAAGTTATGCGCCAGACCGGATTCGACATGTGGATTATCGCCTGTAACGAGGACAACCTCGACCCTGTTTTTAGAACGATGATTCCATTTGATTCGTGGTGCCCGATCACCCAAATCCTGGTCTTTTTTGACCGGGGACCCGAGTTAGGCGTCGAAAGGCTAAACATTTCCAGGACGAATATGCTCGGTTTTCACACCAATGCTTGGGATGCCGGGGCGTGGGACCGGGAGAAGAAAGAAAGCCAGTGGAGTGCCTTGGCGAGGATCGTCAAAGAACGCAACCCCCGGAAAATCGGGATCAATGAATCGACCGTTATCTGGGCGGCGGACGGCCTCACGTCCTCTCTCAAACAAACGCTGATCGAGACCATCGGACCCGCGTTCGCGAGCCGGCTTCAGTCGGCAGAAAAGCTCTCGGTCTTATGGCTGGAGACGCTGCTCGACCCGGAATTCGAGCTTTTCGAGCGGGCCGTCGCGATTTCCCACGCCGTCATCGCCGAGGCCTTTTCAGGCCAGGTCATCACCCCGGGCGTAACCACTGTCGACGATCTCAGATATTATTATTGGCAGAGGATCGAAGATCTGGGACTGGAAAGATCTTTCCTCCCCAGCTTCAGCATCCGCGGACGCGACCCCAAAGAAGTCGAGAAGTACGGCAAAGACGACCGGGTGATTAGACCCGGCGATCTCGTCCACTGCGATGTCGGCCTCATTTACTTGCGTTATAATACCGACCATCAGGAATGGGCTTACGTTCTTCGTCACGGAGAGACCGACGCGCCGGAAACCTTCAAAAAAATCCTGGCCGAGGGAAACAGGCTCCAGGAGATTTATGCCGGGGAGTTTAAAGCCGGGCTCAGCGGGAACCAGATCCTTTCCAATATCCTAAGCAAGGCCCGAGCTCAAGGGATCGGCACACCCCGGATTTATTCGCATTCTCTGGGATATTATCTTCATGAGCCTGGTCCGCTTATCGGATTGCCCTGGGAACAGGTGAACACGGAAGGCCGCGGCGAAGTGCCGCTCGTAAATAACAGCTGTTTTACCGCGGAATTGAGCGTCGATGCACCCGTGCCGGAATGGGGCGGAAAGGTCTTGAGGCTCGGAATCGAGCAGGACTTCGCCTTTTCCGAAAAGGGAGCCTATTTTATGGACGGCCGGCAGACAAAATTCCACATTGTTAAATAGCCGGTCGCCTCTGATCTTGGTCTTGGTCTTGGTCTTTTTGCTCTCACGGAATTCCTCCGCCCAAGATTTTGACATCCTCATCAAAAACGGAAAGATCGTCGACGGCTCCGGGAAACCCGGGTACGTCGCCGATATCGCGATCAAAGGGGATACGATCATCGAGATCGGAAACCTTCAGGAGAAAAGAGCCTCGACCGTCATCTGGGCGACCGATCGGGTCGTGTCTCCCGGATTCATCGATCTCCACACCCACTGCGACCGGGGATTGGGAAAGCCCGCGACGACGGCCAATGTGAATTATCTCACCCAGGGCGTAACGACCGTTGTCACGGGAAATTGCGGATCCGCGCCGATTAAGGTCCGGGAGACCGCGGCGGCTTGGGAAAAAACCGGGATCGGAACAAACGCAATATTTCTCGCCGGCCTGGGAACCATCCGCTACAAGGTGATCGGGGTCCAGAACAGAATAGCTTCCCCCTTAGAGCTCGAGACCATGAAATCCCTCCTCCGGCAGGCTCTGGACGAAGGCGCCTGGGGATTGAGCGCGGCGTTTCAATATATCCCTGACCGGTTTGCCTCTCCCGAAGAAATCGTCGAACTGGCCGGAACCGCCAAGGCTTCGGGTGGGATCTTTATCAGCCATCAGCGCAGCGAGGAAGCCCAGCTGGCGGATGCCGTTAGGGAGACGATCAGGATCAGCCGGGACAGCGGGATCGCCGCGGACGCTACGCATCTCAAGGCCTCGGGGAAGGGGAACTGGGGAATGATGAAAGAAGCCGTCCGGCTGTTGGAGGAGGCGCGAAGCCGAGGCGTCAAAGTAACGGCCGATCTGTACACTTATCCGGAGTGTGTTTATTCACCGCTGGCCTTGGTTTTCAACGTCCCTGACGATTTGAATCGTTTTGCCGAGCTCCTTCCGCTTCTTGACTATTTTTACATCCTAAAAAGGCTCGAAGATCCTCTCGGGATCAATCGCCGGCGGGACTCTCGGCCTCCGGACAGGGGATCCTGGTTCGAGAGCTACACAATGACGCTGGCCGCAGCGCTTGGCGATGAGAGCGAAAAAGAGCAAATCAAACAGTTGACCCTTAAGGGAGCTCCGAACAAGCTCAACTGGGCGGCGATGTTCGGTTGGGATAGTTTCAAAATTATCAAGGCCTCAAAAAATAAGACGCGAATCGGCAAGACCATTTTGGACTTGGCCCACGAGGAAAACAGAGATCCGTTCGACGTCGCCGTCGAATTGTTCCTTCAGGAAAAGAACGATCTGGTCATTTCTGTTTTCACCATGTCGGAAACAGACATTGCCTGGGCCCTGAAAAAGGATTGGATGATGGTCGGAAGCGACGCCGGGGCCTTGACGATGAAAGCCGGGCCGGACGTGCACCCGGGGAGTTATGGGACTTTTCCGCGACTATTCCGCAAATACGTGCGCGAAGAAGGGATCTTAACGGTCGAGGAAGCGGTCAGGAAATTATCTTTCCTTCCGGCGAGATTCCTGGGGTTGGATGACCGAGGTACTCTGGTCAAGGGAGCCAAGGCCGATATTGTCATTTTCGACCCGAATCGCATCCAGGAAGAAGAAAACGGCTTTGATGCCTCACACCGCCGTCCGGGGATCGATTATGTCTTGATCAACGGCCGGATCAGCCTGGAAAAAGGGGTGTTCAATAATTCTCTCAACGGGAGAGTCCTCCTGCATGGCCGATGACTTATCAACGTCAACTCATATTCAAAGGATAGCCAATGAGTCTTTCCGGATTTTCAAAAATCATTGATTGCTTCCATCCGGGCCTTTTCCGCGGATTAAAATCCGTTGCGAGCGTATTTCTTATGGGCGGGCTGACTTTTTGCTCCACTGTGAAAAATCCAAAAATGGATTTTGACATTCTCATAAGGAACGGAAAAATCCTGGATGGCACGGCCAATCCCGGGAAATCCGGGGATGTCGGTATCGCCGGGGATTCGATAACCGCGGTCGGAGACCTCTCGGGGCAAACCGCGAAAATAATACTGGAGGCCGAAGGGCGGGCCGTTAGCCCGGGATTTATCGACGTCCACACCCACTGTGACAGGGGATTCGGCAAGCCGGAAACGACCGCCAACCTGAACTATGTTTCCCAGGGTGTGACGACGGTCGTCACGGGGAACTGCGGTTCCGGCTCATTCAATATCGCCGAAGCGAAAAAGGCCTGGGAAAAGCTCGGCATCGGAACGAATGCCATCATGCTGACAGGGTACGGCACCATCCGGAATGCCGTCATGGGAGTAGAGACAAGACATCCCACGGCCGAAGAGTCGGAAAAAATGGAGTCTCTTCTCAGAGAGGCTATGACTCAAGGCGCTTGGGGATTGAGCACGGGTTTACCCTACATTCCCGACCGATACACGAGTACCGAAGAATTGATCGCTCTGGCGAAGATCGTCGCCGACTTCGGAGGAGTTTACAGCAGTCACATCCGGGACGAGGGAACTTATCTTCTCGAGGCGATAAAGGAATGCATGAAAATCGGCCGGGAGAGCGGAGCCAGAGTCCATATCTCTCATCTCAAAGCCTCGGGAAAAGCGAATTGGGGCTTGATGAAGGAGGCAACCCGTCTCATAACTTCTGCACGGAGGGACGGCATCGCGCTTACGGCAGATATGTACCCTTACCACGGAGCGGCCATCGTTCCTTTTTTGATGAGCTTCAATGTCCCCCGCGATATGGAGCCTTTTAGCGAGCTCCTGGATATGACCGATTATTATTTCATCTTGAACAGGCTGGGAGTTACCGTCGAAGACATAAAGAGACGGGGAGGGAAAGCCCCCTTGCCGAGGGCGGAATTGCTCAAGCGGTATGGGGCCGAGCTTGAGGCGGCGTTTGCCGATGAGGCCAAAAAGGAAAGAATCAAGAAGCTCACCCTGGACGGCGCCTTGGATCGATTGAACTGGGTTCCGATCTTCGGCTGGGATAATTTCTTGATCACGAATGCCCGAAGAAATCCCTCTCTCATCGGCAAAATTCTGTCCGATATCGCGCAAGAACGGAAGAGAGACTCTTTCGATGTCGCCGTCGATCTTTTTCTCCAGGAAAAAGATGACTTGACCGTATCGGTTTGTGTCATGTCCGAGGATGATATCCGTTGCGGCCTGAAGCAGGATTGGATGATGATCGCCAGCGACGGAAGCGCCGCGCGCTACAAAGTCGGAAATGTCCATCCGCGTTATTATGGGAGCGCAAGCCGGGTTCTCGGAAAGTATACCCGGGAGGAAGGAGTCCTGACGCTTGAACAGGCGGTCCAAAAGATGACGTCTCTCCCGGCCCAGTTATTCCAATTGAAGGACAGGGGACTCCTGAAGAAAGGCTACAAAGCGGACATCGTAATCTTCGACCCTGATACCGTTCGTGACAATGCGACATATCAGGATCCTCACCAGCTCAGCACGGGAATTGAATATGTTTTGATAAACGGACAATTGAGCGTAGAACGAGGAAAGTTCAATAACTCTTTAAATGGAAGAGTGCTCCTCTCGACGCAACATCCCGGAAATCCCGGGAACTAAAATCATCGTCTGGATAATAACGCTATCGCATCTTCTTGCTCCAATCAACCCATTCGACTCCCCGGGCTGAAGCCCGGGGTATGCTCAGGGTTAATACTGAGCGGCGCTTTTTACCCCGATTTAAAAATCGGGGTTTGGCGCCGCCGAACGTATCAAATATTTTCGTCTTCAGCTTCTTCATTTTTGTTATCCTCATGAATTGGGACAGAAGGTAAATCGGGAAAGATGAAGTCGTCGAGGGGACTATTCCAGAAATCGGCCGGGCTTGGGAAAGCGAAAATTTTCTTGACACAGGAGGGCCTAATCTGGGACAATATGCAACGGAAAAACAATCGATTGCGCCAAACGATTGCACAAAATGGTGGACGACGCCGAAGGAGGTGTCCATCGAACCAGCCGAGCAACAACTCCCAGGTGTTTTCGTCCAAGGACAATTTATTATATCAATGGAGGTCCTATGAGTCGTAAAACATGGTCCTTGATCGGAGCGGCGTGTCTGCTCCTCCTTATCGGCGCCGCGGTCCTGCCTGCCCAGGAAACGACGGGCACGCTCCGCGGCTTCGTCACCGACGACAAGGGAGAGAATCTTCCGGGCGTGACGATCGAAGTCACAAGCCTCTCCCTGATGTCTCCACGGGCGACGCTTTCGGACGCCCGAGGCCAATACCGGGTGCTCTATCTTCCGCCGGGCACGTACACCATTTGCGCCAAGCTCGAGGGCTTCGAGACCTGCTGGCTGAAGGGTGTGCCCGTCCAGATCGGGAGCACGTCCACCGCCGACATCAAGCTCAAAGTCGGCGGGCTGGAAACGACCATCACGGTCACGGCCGCGGCCCCTCTCATCGACTTGGAACGGAGCCAGAAGAATTACAACGTCCAGGTCGAGCTTCTCGAGACGATCCCCCTCGCCCCGCGAGCGACCTACGTCGATGTCTTTTTCCTCCTTCCCGGCGTCGCCGGCGCTTCGCTGAACTCCCCGCTCGTCAACGCGGGGGACATCACCCACAACCTCACCAACTCGACCTACTTCTGGTCGCAGCACAACCAGGACGACGGCTACGAGAACAAGATCCTCGTCGACGGCATGGAGATCAACGACTCCATGAGCGGGACCTCGTACGCGAACTTCAACTACGAGGCCATCCAGGAGATCGATGTCAAGACGGCCGGCGCCGGGGCCGAGTTCGGCAACGCCCGGTCCTCGTTCATGAACATCGTCACCAAGTCGGGCGGCAATACGCTCCAGGGTTCGCTGTTCGCCCAGATCCAGCCCCGCTCGTTCAACTGGACCAACATCGAGGGCGGTGCGGCCAACAAGGTCAGTTATCTCATCCCGAACATCACCCTGAGCGGGCCGATTCTCAAAGACAAGCTCTGGTTCCTCGCCTCGTATAAGTACAACAACGAAAAATACCAATACCCGAATACCATCGTCACTCCCGAGCTCTATCGGGAGACAAAGGGCCACATGCCCTACCTCAAGCTGACCTGGCAGCCCGCGGCCAAGCACACGATCAGCGCCGTTTATCAAGACGACTATCAGACGGTCGACGGCGGCGCCTACGGGAGCACGATCTACGGCACCGAAGCAACGGCCCAACAGAACCGCCAGGGCGGCCCGCTGGCCTCGCTGACCTGGCGCTGGTTGATGTCCGATTCGCTCTATTTCAACTTCGTCGCCGGATATGCGACCAAGCCCCGCGACAACTGGTCGACGACGACCAGTCCCCGCTACATCTATACGGAACGGTTCCAGGCCGGCAATACTCTCAAAGTCGACAAGGGCTACGGCGAGGACTATTACTCGACCCGGGACAACGCCCTGTTCACCGGAAGCCTGACCTATTACGCAGAGAACCTATTCGAAACGGGGGCCCATGAGCTCAAGTTCGGCGTCGACATCCGGCCCTACAACCACGTCACCCGGACGCGCAAGTACTGGATGGACCAGCGCGGGTTCTATCAGATCCGCTTCGGGCTGGATTACGCGAACTACGGCTTGTCCGAGCCCTATGTGTACCGGGCCGATAACGTCAAGTTCGCGCCCGGAACACCCCAGGACCGTTACGACAACGAGGTCGTCGTCTCGAGCGAGAACTTCTTCCTTCAGGACACCTGGGTCGTGAGCAAGAACCTGGCTGTCTCGCTGGGCCTCCGCTGGGAGCACCAGCGCGAGAACATGTTCTATCGCGACGAGATCCCGGCCTGGATGGACGCGATCTACGCCGACATGCGAAACAACATCGAGTTCGACGATTCCGCCTTCGCCCCCCGCGTCGGCGTCACCTACAACTGGGAGAAGATCGGCGTCTTCAAGTTCCATTACGGACGGTATTACGAATTCGTCGGCACGGGCGACTACAACAACTACTCCCGGACGAACGCCTTCGGCCAGTACCGGATGAGCGCGGCGAACATCGGCAAGGGGCTGGAGTTAATGACGGTATACAGCGATCCCCCCCTCGCCTACGCGCCGGATTACAACAAGGACATGCAGGCGGAGTACAACGACGAGTTCACCATCTCGTTCGAGCGCGAGATCTTGAAGAACCTGGCCTTCGACACCACGTTCATCTACCGGATCATCAACACTTCCTACATGGAGGACGTGAACGCCGTCTTCCAGAACGGGGCCTTCGCCGGGCGGGTCTTCCCCGACTTCGACACGATCTGGCAGCGGGCCTGGTACGGCGGCGACGACCGGCGCTGGAAGTTCGACTACAAGGGCCTCCAGTTCAACATCAAGCGGAACTTCACCGGCCGCTGGGGCATGATGGCCAACTACTCCCTGATGTGGCGGAAGTACTACAAGCTGAAATTCGATCCCACCGACCCGAAGCAGTTCGTCTATGCCTCGGCGAGCGACCTCGACATGAATAACTACGGCATCGGCTGGGCCATCCACTTCTCGGCCTTCTACCGGTTGCCGTGGGACATCCTCCTCTCGACGTTCATCAACGGGACGGCCGGGATCTTCCAGGCCGACACGACCGGCGACTATGCCTGGGACGCCACGGCCCCGACGATCAAGCTGGCCCCCGGCCAAACGGGCACTGTCCGGACCGTCGCCGACATCGTCTGGCAGGCCAAGAACAGCTACTTCGCCGGCAAGAAGTGGGGAGCCCAGGGCCGTTATACCGACGACGTTTGGAGCGTCAACGCCCGTGTGGCGAAAGGTTTTCGGATCAGCAAATACCGGATGGAATTCGCCTGCGATTTCTACAACATCTTCAACTGGGCGGGCTACACGATGTATGAATCGACCGATGTCCGCCGCAACGTTCCCGATTCGACCGGGATCAATCGCTATATGAGGAAGATCGGACCGCAGACGCCGCGGGCCGCTCAGCTCACATTCAAAGTCGAGTTCTAATCCCGTTTTCGCCGGGAACGGGCATCGCCTCCCCTCGGGGCGATGCCCGTTCCCGTTTTCCCCGCCCCGCTTTTAAAGCGGGGGCAGTCCCATTCCAAGGAAAGGATTCCGGCCATGCGTCCAACCTCAAACCTTCTTCTGATCCTCGCCCTCGCCCTCGTTTTCCTCGGCTGCCCGGCCCGCGCTCCGGAGACGCCCTCCGCCGATACCGCCGCGGTCATCGCCCCCGTCTCCCCCGAGGAAGCGCAACGATGGGCCGAGGAAACGCTCCGGGGATTGACCCTGGAGCGGAAAATCGGCCAAATGATCTGCGAACAGATGCGGGGAGAATACCGGCCCGACGACGACCCCCAGCTCGTTCGTTGGCTGTCGCTGGTCAAAGACTACGGCCTCGGCGGATTTGTCCTCTACGGCGGAACGCCCCATGACACCGCCCGGCTGCTCAACCGCCTTCAAAAAGAAGCCGCCGTTCCCCTTCTGATCTCCTCCGACTTCGAAGGGGGTCCCGGCCAGCAGTTCAAAGGCGCCTCGGAATTCCCGGGGAATATGGCCTTGTCCGCCATCGATTCGGAAGACCTCGCCTACCAGGTCGGCCGGGCCGGCGCGCGGGAAGGCCGGGCCATCGGCGTCCATCTCACCTACTCGCCCGTCGTGGACGTTCTGACCCGGCCCGACAATCCCGTCCTGGGCGTCCGATCGTTCGGCGGCGACATCGACCGCCTGGGCCGCCTCGCCGGGGCCTACATCAAAGGCTACCAAGAGAACGGCATGCTGGCTACGGCCAAGCATTATCCCGGCCGGGGCGACGTCGAACTCATCCCCGGGACCGAATTCACGATCAACAACAAGCCCCCCGATAAAATCGAGGCCGAGGACTTCGCGGCTTTCCGCAAGGCCTTCGAGGCCGGCGTGGCCTTCGTCATGAGCGAGCACATCGCCATTCCCTCGCTCGCGGGAGGCTCCGACCTCCCGGCCAGCGTCGAAAAGGCGCTGGCGAAGGACTGGCTCCGCGACAAACTGGGCTTTCAGGGGATCCTGACGACGGACGACATGTGGTACAAGAAAGTCACCGACCGGTTCGGCCCGGTCAAGGCTTGCGTGATGGCAGTCCAAGCGGGCCATGACGCCGTCCTCAAGCCGGCCGATGTCGTGGCCACGATCCAAGGGCTCGTCGCCGCGGTCCGGAACGGCGAGATCCCCGAGGCGCAGATCGACGCCTCGGTCCGGAAGATCCTCGCCGCGAAAGCCCGGCTGGGCCTCCACCGCAACCGTTTCGTCGACGAATCCCGGATAGCGTCGGTCGTCGGGAACCGCGAACACACCGACCTCGTTCAAAAGGTCGGCGACCTCAGCCTGACCCTCCTGGTCAACAAGGGCGTGTTCCCCATGGACGCTTCCAAGTTGGGCAAGGTCGTCCACCTGATCATCCAGAAACGGGACGCCGACCCGGTCCCGGCCCTTGTCGCCGCGAAAATCACGGAAGGCTTCCCCGAAGCGTCGACCGTCATCCTCCGTCCGACTTCGTCCGACGCCCATTACGACGCCGCGCTGGCAAGAGCCAAGGCCGCGGACACGGTCCTCATTTCGATCTTCAATCCCAAGACGGTCTATGTGGATAACGGGCCGCTCCGGAAAAAAGACCTCGAATTCGTCCGGGCGGTCGCGGCGGCGAAACCCAAGTCGACGGTCATCCTGTCCTACGGCAATCCGTTCCTCGCCGAAGGCCTCAAGGACGCACCGTCCTTCCTCGTCGGTTACGGCGAAGGCGGTTTCTACGGAAACGCGGTCGTCTACGCGGATTCGCTCGTCAAGATGATCAAGGGAGCGCTCACGCCCAAAGGCAAGCTTCCCGTTTTCGTGTCCAAGGATTTTCCGGCCGGAAGCGGCCTGACCTACTGATCCCGGCCCGGGCCCGAGGAGGAACTTATGTCAGCCAACGAAATAAAACGCCGGTCGTTTGTCGCGGGTCTCGTCGGCGCGGGACTTACGGGAGCGACGCGGCCAAAGCTGTTCGCCCGGGCGGCCCGTCCGAGCCCGCCCCGGCGGCCGCTCATCGTCACCAGTAAGACGAACATCTACATCAAGGAAGCGGTCACCGCGGCGGCCTGGGACGTCCTCCAAAAAGGAGGAAGTCCGCTCGACGCGGCCGAAAAAGCGGTCAACGTTTCCGAGCTCGACCCGCGGGACCCGACCGTCGGCTATGGCGGCGATCCGAACGAAGAGGGATTCCTCCAGCTCGACGCCGCGGTCATGGACGGACCGAGGGGCAACAGCGCCGGCGCCGTCGCCGCCCTGGAAAACATCAAGACGCCCTGCTCGGTCGCCCGCCTGGTCATGGAGCGGACCGACCATCTCCTTCTCGTCGGGAAAGGCGCCCTGAAATTCGCAAAAATGCACGGCTTCAAGGAAGAGGACCTCCTGACCGACGAGGCCCGGAAACACTGGCGGGATTGGAAGGAAAGCCTCAGCGACCGCGATTACTATCTTCAGCCCGATAAGCGTTTCAAGCCCGAAGGCGGGGGGACGATCAACGTCCTTGTCCTCGACGCCAAGGGGGACATGGCCGGGGTGACGAGTACGGTCGGGCACCATTTCAAGATCGTCGGCCGCGTCGGCGACTCCCCCATCATCGGGGCCGGCCTTTATGTGGACAACGCCGTCGGCGCCGCCGGAGCGACGGGGCACGGCGAGGAATCGATCAAGGTCAGCGCAAGCTTCTTGACGGTCGAAAAAATGCGTGAAGGTTTGACGCCCCTGGACGCCTGCCGGTACGTCTGCCAAAGGATCATCGACCGCCATAACGGCAAACCGATGTTCGGCTTTAAAATCGTCGCCCTGAACAAAAGCGGCGAATCCGGATGCTGCTCCGTCCGCGGGCAGCTCGACAAAGCGACGGGCAAAGTGGTCGGGCTCGGATTCGCCCTTCACGACGCCCAAGGGCACCGGACCGAGCCCGGCTTGGCCCTTCTCCCGCCGATGACCGAGGCGGAGCGGAACGCTATTCCGTGGCGCTAAAACCCACCGGAAAGGAAAAAACGACCATGAAAAAAATCCTGTCCTTGCTGTTCATCCTTACGGCCGTCATTGGGGCGGCCGTCCCGCCCCTTTCCGCCCAGTCGCTGAGCGTCCTGACCCAGCCCCTCGAAGGCCGGTCCATGCGGGCGACGAGCGGGAATCCCAACGACAACAGCGACGCCGCGGATTTCGCCAAAGGCGAGACCAAGACGATCGCCCTCCTCGAAGGACCGGGGAAGATCACCCATTTCTGGCTCGTTCCTTCCTCCCAGGATATCCGCTACCCCCGGGCTTTAGTGCTCCGAATTTATTGGGACGGCGCCGCCGCCCCCTCGGTCGAAGTCCCCTTGGGGGATTTTTTCGCCGCCGGGAACGGCATGCGGGCCGAGGTCAACTCCTTGCCCGTCAAGGTCAGCTCTTTCGGGCGCGGCTATAATTGCTATTGGGAGATGCCGTTCAAGAAACAAGCCAAGATCACGGTCAGCAACGAGTCCGATAAGGCCGAGGCCGGGCTGTATTACCAGATCGATTGGGTCCGATATGACCAGCCCCCTCCGGCCGTGATGTATTTCCACGCCCGCTACCATCAGGAGTACCCCGCCGAAATGGGAAAGCCCTATACGGTCTTTATCGGCAAAGGGCGGGGTCACTATGTCGGAACGGTCCTTTCTTCCCACAACGGCATCGGCCACTGGTTCGGCGAGGGCGACGATTACTTCTACATCGACGGCGAGACGACGCCCTCCGTCCTCGGCACCGGGACCGAGGATTATATCAACGAAGCTTGGAACATGCGGGTTCACAGCGGGTTATACACGGGCTGTACGATCTTCGAGCCCCGGGCGACGGACGCCCGGGTGACGGCCTACCGCTGGCATATCCAGGATCCCGTCCTCTTCCGCACCTCACTCAAGTTCACGATCGAACGCCGGGGCTATGTCATGAACTCCAAGGGGGAGGTTGTCGCCGGTTCCGGCTCCCGTCCCGACAACTGGTCGTCGGTGGCCTACTGGTATCAGGACACGGTCGCCGAACCGTGGTGCCCGTTCCCCGCTTATAAAGACCGGGTTAATCCCGAGATCGTCCTCCATCTCCCCGAAGTGATCAAAACGATGCGGCATTCGGCCGGGGTCGAGCTTCAGATCCTCCCCTACAGCCGGGCGACCTGGACAAAGCCCTGGTTCCGGGTGAAAAACGAAACGGTCGGCTCTTGGATCGAGATCCCGTTCGACATCCCGGAAAAAGGCCGCTACTCCATGTCTCTGTTCCAGACGCTCAGGACCGACCATGGAATCTGGAAAGTTCTGGTCGACGGGAAAGAAATTTATGAGGTCGGAGAGTCGACGATTCCCGGCGGATATGACGTCGACCTGGTCAGCCAGGTCCCGCCCGACAAGATCAATACCGTCCTCGACTTTTTCAATGTTTACCGGAAGGACGAACACGAGGATTACGTCTACGGCCAGCGGCGGGAAGCGAAAATCGGACTTTTCGAATTCGGACCGGGAACGCACACCCTGAAGCTCATCTGCCTCGGGGCGAATCCCCTGGCCGTGGATCCGAAAACGGGAAAACCCGGCTATAATATGGCGGCCGACGTCCTGTCGCTCCGGAAAATTCCGTTCGAAAACATGGACGCTTGGATCGAGCGGATGCTCGAGATGGAGAAGAAACGGAAGTAGCGCGTTCTATTTCGCTTTGGGAACGTCGGCTTTCGGAATGCGGATCTGCTGGCCCGGATAGATGAGGTTGGCGTCCTTGATGACTTCCTTATTGGCCTCGAAGATCTCCGGATATTTGTTCCCGTTGCCGTAGAATTGCTTGGCGATTTTAAAAAGAGTATCGCCTTTTTGGATGGTGTAGAATTCGGTTTCCCCGGCCGCCTTCGGGCCGGTGAAGGCGTCGAAGTAAACCTCGTTGACGCCCTTGAGGTTTCCGACGAGGAGGATCGCTTTTTCCTGAGTGGCCCGGGAGTCGCACTTCCCCACGAGGGTCACTTTTCCGGCCAGGTAGAAAACCTGCATGTCCTTGATCTTGTCGCCGAAGGCCGTCTTCAGATGCGCTTCGATCGCGGATGCCTCAGCCGCTTTCTTTCCGCCGACGAGATCGCCCACGTCTTGAACGAATTTCATGAAACCCATGGAATACCTCCTTCCGAATAAACAAGCCGGGATTCTTCGGGCGGTTAGGCCGTCTTCTTTTTGATGAATCCGTAGGCGAAGAGAATGATCAGGGCGCCGACCACGGCGCCGATGAAGCCCGCCGCTTCTCCCGGTTGATATAAGCCGAGGGCTTTCCCTCCGTACGTCGCCACGAACGACCCGGCGATCCCCAGGAGGACCGTCAGGACGAATCCCATCCGCTCCTTGCCGGGATGGATCCACTTGGCGCTCAAACCCGCGGCGAATCCTATAAGAATGGTCCAGACGATGTTCATCCCGTTCTCTCTCCTTTCTATAAAAGTGATTCGAGCATAAGAGAACCCGGGCTTTTTGTCAATTGCTGAAGGGGCTGACCATCGAACAGTTTCGGCGCAGTATGACCTCCGCCGAGCCCGCGACCGGGGCCGGCGGGCAACGAAAAAAGAGCGAAATTATAAACTGTTCGACAGTCAGACGAAGAGCCGAAGAGAGCGCTATTTCCGGGATTTCAGCTCGACGATCTTCGCCTTGAGAGCGGCCTGGCTCGGGTCGAGGGCGAGGGATTTTTCGAAGGCCGCGATCGCTTGGGGAACGTCGTTCAAGCGGAGATGGGATTCGCCCATCGCGTTCAAGACATCGGTCCTGAGGCCGAACGCCTCGACCGCCGCCCGAAAGATCT
>Ga0315288_10003822_pt1 | contig 19199 bp, 15 predicted proteins | sample YL17G11_20_MG_FD_203454 | JGI IMG/M metagenome (GOLD analysis project Ga0315288, IMG submission 203454) | Sediment microbial communities from Yellowstone Lake, YNP, Wyoming, USA - YL17G11_20 | ecosystem: Environmental > Aquatic > Freshwater > Lake > Sediment | place: USA: Wyoming | collected... | reverse complement strand
TGTTCCCCATGATGTGGCGGAGTCCCCCACCTTCAGCCCTGCCGAAAGGAGTTCCTACATCAATCGCGGGACTGACGTTTTTGTTTCGGTGAATAGGGCGAGTGGAGGTTGAAGTAGATGCCGCACAGGGGACGGTCACCGTCCGTCTGGCTCAGGATGATGGTCAGATGCCGGTCCAGCGCAATGCCGTGGCGGAGACTGGGCGCGCGCTGGGCATACGCCTTGATTGCCTTCTCCAGCAGGTTGACCACCGAGGCCTGAAACTCCTCGCCCGTCTTGTCCAGGCAGACGACGTATTTCTCGTAGGCCTTGAGCGCGGCAGTCAGCTCCGGTTTGAACATCTCGACCGTCAATTCCATACGCAGCATTAAACCGGAGCCACCCCGGCAAAAGCAATAGCCGGATCAACCCGCAGCGCTGTTACGGCGCGTCGTCGGCTCTGTGCGCTTCCGAGGGCGCTCACCAAACAGCGCCGTACCGATGCGGACCTGGGTGGCTCCTTCTTCAATGGCCACTTCGAAATCACCCGTCATGCCCATGCTCAAGCAAGGCAAGGGCGCGCCCAGCATATCCTGACAGCGTAGCCTCAGCTCGCGCAGTTGGCGGAAGACCGGCCGCACTTTCTCGGGCTCCGGGGTCCACGGCGCCATGGTCATCAAGCCTTGGACCTCGACTCGCGGCAGGGCGCTGACCTGCGCCAACTCGGCCAGCAACTGCTCGGGCCGATAGCCGAACTTGGAGGACTCACCGGCGAGGTTAACCTCCAGCAGCACGGCCGTTGGCCGGGCGGCGCGGTCCGCCCACTTGCTGATTTCCACCGCCAGATGCAGGCTGTCCACGCTCTCGATCACCTCGAAAAGCTGGACGGCGTCGCGGCACTTGTTGGTCTGCAAATGGCCGATCATGTGCCAGCGCAGCCGGTCGGGGCAGAGCGGAATCTTGGCCTTGGCTTCCTGCACCTTGTTCTCGCCAAACAGACCGAGCCCGAGCCGCGCAGCTTCCTCCACGGCTTCCGGCGGCTGGCTCTTGCTGACCGCCAGCAAGGTGACGGACGCGGGATCACGACCGACGCGCTGGCAGGCGGCCTCGATCCGCTGCTGCACGGCGAGGAGGTTATCGCTCACGCCCATGCCGGGAGCTTCCGGCAACGACCCGCCGAAAACAAGGGCGGCGTTTCCGTCCGCTTCGCGGCAGCAGTTCTCGTTTTGGCCGTCGGTCGCGCCAAGAACCGGCTAAAGCCGGGACTCCGAACGGTATTGGACCCGACTTTGCGGGGTTAGGAGTCCCGCCTTTAGGCGGTCGGGGGTCAAAATGAACTGCTGGGTTCGCGGGCGCGCGATTGACAGATGCGCGCGAAGTCCCGGATACTCGCAAGGCGCGCCCGATTGACCGCGGCCAACCGTCGCTTCAAACACGATGAGCAATCTGAAGCCAACGACCTCTAGCGCCGGACCTCCGGTCACGGAGGTGAGCCGGCCGGCCGCGCGCGGGCTGGGTGCCTCCGAGTCGCCGTTGGGGGCGACGATCCGGTTTCGCGCGCGTCAGTTTGAGTTCCGTTTCCCTCGACCGGTGATGGTGATGGGTGTCGTGAATGTGACGCCCGATTCGTTCTCCGACGGCGGGCGGTTCCTCGACCCGGCCGCCGCGGTGCGGCATGGGCTGGAGCTCGTCGGGCAAGGAGCGGAAATCCTGGATGTGGGGGGCGAGTCCACCCGGCCCAATGCCGCTCCGGTGGACGAAGCGGAGGAATTGCGGCGGGTGCTACCGGTGATCGCGCGACTGGCGGCGCGCGTCCGGGTGCCCATCTCCATTGACACCCAGAAGCCCGGCGTGGCGCGGGCCGCCCTGGGCGCGGGGGCCGCGCTCGTGAACGACATCGCGGCGAACCGAGCCGATCAAGCGATGTGGCAGGTGGTGGCCGGGGCGAAGGCCGGCTACGTGTGCGTCCACATGCAAGGCACGCCGCAGACCATGCAGGCGGCGCCTCACTACGCCGACGTGGTGGGGGAGGTCGAGGCCTTTTTCACGGAGCGGTTGGCGCGGTTGGCGGCCGCCGGCGTGGAGGCGGACCAGGTGGTGCTGGATGTCGGCATTGGTTTTGGCAAGACGGTGGAACACAATTTGCAGTTGCTCGCGGGCTTGCGGAGTTTTACAAAGCTGAAGCGCCCGGTGCTTCTCGGGGCGTCGCGCAAGTCGTTCATCGGCCGTTTGCTGGACGCCGAGGTGGATCAGCGCCTGCCGGCGTCGCTGGCGTGCGGTTGTTGGAGCGTGAGCGCCGGGGTTCAAATGATCCGCGCCCATGATGTTCGGGAGACGGTGCAGGCGGTGCGGATGTTCGAGGCGATTCGGGCGCAGCAACCATGACGATACTGGACCGGGCACAGACCATCGCGCGTCCCGCAGTGGAAATCTTCATCATTGCGGTGGGGATTTACTATCCGCTGAAGTATGTGCGGTGGACGCGGGGCTGGCCCATCGTGCTGGGATTCCTGGCCTTGCTGGTCGTGTTGACCGTGACAGCCTGGCTGCTGGAGCTGCAGGTCATCGTGTGGATTCTGGAGAAACTCGTTTACCCGGGCATCGCCCTGGCCGTGCTCGTGATCTTCCAGCCCGAACTGCGCCGCATCCTGGCGGAATTGGGCAATCTACCGCTGTTCAACACCGCGCACGAAGAGCGGGAGAACATCGAAGTCGTGGTGCAGACCGCCGAGCGGTTGGGCGAAATGCGGATCGGCGCGCTGATGGCCCTCGAACGCTCCATTATGCTCGATGAAGCCGTGGAGTCCGGCGTGGCGGTGGATTGCGAGGCCACGCCCGAAATGCTCGAAACCATCTTCTTCCCCAACAACGCCATCCACGACGGCGGCGTGGTCATCCGCGGGGACCGGATTGCCAAGGCCGCCTGCATCTTCCCGATGACCCAGCGGCAGGACCTCAGCAAATCGCTCGGCACGCGGCATCGGGCGGCGATCGGTCTGAGCGAGGAAACCGACGCTGTCGTCGTGGTGGTTTCCGAAGAAACGGGGGCCGTCTCCTACGCCTACAAGGGCAACCTGGTGCGGGGCGTGAGCCTGGAGGAACTGCGATCGTTCCTGACTCAGATCTTCGTGCCGGGCCGCAAGTCCGGGGTGCGATCGCCTTGGGCGCGAATCAAGAGCGAAGACCGGATGAAAGTGGACCCGCCGGCAGGACCAGGCCCCGAGGTGCCCAAGCGATGACCCTGCGCGATCTCATCCTGAACAATTTTGTGTGGAAGCTGATCTCGCTCATCCTGGCCATGTTGGTCTGGTGGCGCGTCAACAACCTCGTCAAAACGGAGGAAGAGCTGGCCCTGACCCCCGCCGCCAACCTGGAGGAAACCGAGACCTTCAGCGTGCCAGTTCGTGTCTTGGGACCCGCCCGGAATCCGGGCGGCTTTGCGGTTGCCCCCAGCGAGGTGACCGTGACGTTGCGCGGGAAGCGCGACGCCCTGGGACGGGTGAGCGCGCCCAACCTCGTTGTCTATGTGGACGCGAGCTTCGCCCTCAGCGCAAAATCCGCGAAGCTGACCGTGGTCGTGCGTCCCCCCGCTGGCGTCAGCGTCCAGGAAATCAAGCCGCCCGAAGTCTATGTCGAGCGGATGTGATGCCCCTCCCGTGAAGATCGTGTGCCGGACCCAACCCCAATTCCCATGAGCCAACCCAAACGCATCTTCGGGACCGACGGCGTGCGCGGCACCGCCAACATCGAGCCCGTGACCGCCGAAACCGCGCTGAAACTTGGGCGCGCCGCCGCGCATACCTTCAAGACCCTGGATCGCCAGGCACGCAGCCCCGGCCGCCACAAGATTGTCCTCGGGAAAGACACGCGGCTCTCGGGCTACATGATCGAGAACGCCATCTCGTCCGGCATCCTGTCGATGGGCGTGGACGTGCTGTTCATCGGCCCGTTACCCACGCCCGGCGTTGCTTACGTGACCCGCAGCCTGCGCGCCGACGCCGGGATCGTGATCACCGCCTCCCACAATCCCTATGCGGACAACGGCATCAAGTTCTTCCGGGGGGACGGCTACAAGCTGGATGACAACATCGAGGCCCAGATCGAGGATCTGGTCTTCAGCGGTGAAATCGAGAACGTTCGGCCGACCGCGAGTGAGATCGGCAAGGCCGTCCGCATTGACGACGCCCTGGGCCGCTACATCGAATACGCCAAGAGCTCGCTCCCGCGCGGGATGACGCTCGATGGACTGCGGATCGTCGTGGACTGCGGGCACGGTGCAACTTACAAGTCCACGCCCTGCGTCCTGCGCGAACTCGGCGCCGAGATCTTCGTGTTCGCCAACCAACCCGACGGCACCAACATCAACAAGGAATGCGGCTCGATGTACCCCCAGAAAATGCTCGAGAAGGTCTGGGAACACCGCGCCCACCTCGGCATCGCCCACGACGGCGACGGCGACCGCGTCCTCCTGTGCGACGAAAACGCGCGGGCGATCGACGGCGACGACATCATGGCCATCTGCGCCCTGGAGATGCTCGCGGCGGGGACCCTGCACGACAAGACCCTGGTGAGCACCGTTATGAGCAACGCCGGCCTCGAGGCGGCCATTCACGCCGCCGGCGGCCGGATGATCCGCACCCCGGTGGGCGACCGGTACGTCATCGACGAGATGCTCCGCGGCGGCTACAACTTCGGCGGCGAATCCAGTGGCCACCTCATTTTCCGCGATCACACCACCACCGGCGACGGCCTGGTGTCGGCGTTGCAGATTCTGCGCATCATCAAGACCCAGGGCCGCGTGCTGTCGGAGCTGACCCGCTGCTGGAAACGGTTCCCCCAGGTGACCACGGACCTGCTGGTCCGGCAGAAACGGCCGTTCGAGGAACTCGAAGGCGTGCTGCCGTTGGTGGCGCAGGCGGAAGCCGAGTTGAAGCCGCGCGGCGGTCGCGTGCTGCTCCGGTACTCCGGCACCGAACCCAAGGCGCGCCTGCTGGTGGAAGGACCGGACGCGGCGGCGAACGACCGCTGGTCCAACACCATCATGGAAACCGTCCGAAAATACGTCGGCGCCTGAGCGGCGAAGGACCGCCCCATGAGACCGGACGACGCCGGGGGGTGCTCCGCACCATGATCCTTTCACGAGGCCTGCAAGACGACTTACTCTGGGCGCTGTCCGCGGCGTGTTGGTTCGCCTTCTTTCTCGCCTTGCGCGGCCATGCGGCTTGGGTATGGGTTTGCATGGTCACGACCGCAGTGCTTTTCATCAGCAGTGTCCTGGCCCTTGCCAAAGAGTCGAGAATGCCCGCACGGCTGGGATTGCTGACGGTCCTCGCGATGGTTCTTCTTGGAATGCTGTTGCCCGTCCGTTGAGGCGGCAGGGTGCGATGCGCTCGGCCATCAAATCTGGAGCGCGGGAAGACCGAACCTACGGCAGGACGAGGATCTCCGGGCGGAGGCGCCCCACGTTTGCACGCGGCAACCGCTGATCGATCGATCCCGTCACCGGGCGTTCTGCGCCGACGTGTCCGTCGCAGAAGACCACGTTGGCTTGGCGCGCGTGGCGGAAGTGCGCCGTTGGCTCGTTCGTGTTCACGTAATAGAACTCCTCCAGCAGCGGCCGGTCGTGTGAGGCGGGAGCCTGAAAGTCGTTCACCTGGGCCGCGTCGGCCAGCACGCCGAGCTCAGCCGGCTGAGTCACCTTGCTCAAGCTGACGGGCGGCTGGCTCAGAGGAGCGGAGAGCTGGAGGTTGTAGCCATAGCCGTAGGCAGCGCCGGTCGCCTTCAACTTGAAGGAGGGGAGTGCATAACTGAGTGCCGGGCAAACTTCCACGCCTCTTCCGCTCAGGAAGGGGAATAGCGCGCCCTGCGTCGCGTCAAAGAGCCGCTCGCCTTCCCGGCCGTTCGCCAGCCAACCGAACCAGTAGATCACGCCGTCGTTGGTCGCTCCGCGCCGGTAGCGGAACGCCTGGTTCTCCTGCTCATCCCAGTACATCTGCGCAGCCAGGCCGAGTTGGCGCAGGTTGCTCACGCACTGGATCCGGTGCGCCGACGCCTTGCTCCGACCCAGCGCGGGCAACAGCAGCGCCGCCAGAATGCCGATGACCGCCACGACCACGAGCAACTCGATCAAGGTGAAGGCAAACCCCAAACGCGGAGCGCGGAATGCGGAACGCGGAATGCAGAACCTGGAGGCAGCCAAGCTCACGGTCGTTCCGCTCGCACCCGGTAGAAGGCCCGGGCTCCCAGCTCGTTCGTGTCGGCCAAGGTCAGCAGGCTGCCCGTGCCCGGCGTGACGGCGGACACCTTCTGCCAGGACGCGAAGTCCGGCGCGGTCTCGAGCGCATAGACCCAGTTCGTCTGGCTGTTGAAGGACACAGTCCAATGGCCGCCTTGCTCTGCGCCACTGACGGCGGCAATGGGCGGGTCCGGCAGCGTGAGCTCGACGGTGTCCACCGCGCCGTGAGCGAGGATCGAGCCCTCGTAGCCCGGCCATTGGCCCGCGTGGCTGTAGCTGCAGATGGCAAACGCATCCACCCGGAAGTCCGTGAAATTGGTGCCGAAACTCATGGCGCTCGGAACGGCGAACGGTTCGCCGTTGCGGAGCACCGTCGTCTCCATCATCCGCTGTGTGGCGTCGTAGTCCATCACCACGTGGAACACATCGCCCGCCGTCAGACCCGAGGGCGCGAAGCCGCCGCTGGACCAGTTCAAGCCGGTGCGATCACAGAACATGGCGGTGAGGGAGGGCCCCCATTGCCAGGAGCCACCCGGGTCGGGAAAGAAACTGAACTCAACGAGGTTGGGAGACTGCGAGCCCGAACCCCGTACGAAATCCGGCCCGGTGGCGTCCGCGCGCCGGATCAAACCCACCGAAATCTGGAAGGGGCCGTTGGTCTTGGTCGGGTCGATACCCGGCGTGAAATCGCTGAGGCGCAGATCGAACGCCAGCCGGAAACTGTCGTCCGCGCCGAGCACCGTGCCCAGGGGCCGGGCGAAGTAGCTGTTGGCCTCGCGCGAATCCCACGTCACCGCCACGGAGCCCTCGGTGGTGTTCCACTCAAACAGATTCGTGTTGCCCCAAGCCTGCCAGCCGCGAGCTGCAGGGTCGCTGGAGAAATCTTCCCGAAGGGACTGCCCACCCAGCAGGGCGGACACGGCGAAGAACAGGCCGAAACCGGTCGGCCCCGACAAACTGGATATGCGCATGACTGATCTTTCCACGAACCCGCCCTAGGGGGCGGCAGGGATTACCCAACGTGAGAGACCAGCGCGGAGCCTGAAAACGAAAACGCCCTCAGACCCCGACAAAGCGGTGAATGAAGGCATTCAACAAACCCCCGCGAAAACCGTTCGCGGGACTGGCCTCATCCTTCTCTTTGACGGAGAAGTCGGCCCCGCACCTGCGGAGCCGCGACGAGCGCAGCCAACCCGGTATCCTGACTTCAGGCTGCCAACCTCACTCCCGCCTTCCCGATCCCGGACGGACCAGTGGCGATGGGAGTTCGTTGCCTGTCACAGTGGCGCAACCGTCCCCGACTTGCACGGGGTTCCCAGACGTTTGACTGCGAACGCGGGCGACCCGAACGCCGCCCGCTTTCAAAGAACGCCCCAGTTGTAGAGCGCCACCCGCCGCTTGCCAAGAACTCTCTGGCGATCCGTAGCCTGAAGGACACGGCTGTTGACAAAGTCGCGATCCAGCTCGTTGGCAGAGGTTGGACAGGATGAACAGGATCAACATGATGGGAATGGCATCAAGGTCGTCACGCACGGGGTCAGAGGGCAAAAGGCCCGATTGCTCCATCCTGTTCATCTTGTTCATCCTGTCGCCCCCTCGTCTCCGGGAGCCAAGGCAACTTTGTCAACTGCCGTGGCCTGAAGGAAGCGTCAACTGGCCAGTAACGCCGTCGCTTTCGCCACCCGTGCCGCCAGCCGAGACAACCAGTATCGCGCCCGCGCCCGCGCCTGATCCGGCGTCGTCAGTCCGGGAGTCAAACTGTGCACTTGGGCGAAGCGCTTTCGAAGCAGCGGAGCGTCGTGGATCACGCCCGCCAAGCCGATGCATGGAACCCCCAGTGTCCGGCATAGGCGGGCCACTTCACCGACGCCCTTGCCCATCAGCGTCGAACGATCCAACGCCCCCTCACCCGTGATGACGAGGTTGGTGTGGCGGAGTCGCTCGCTCAACCCGGCATGCCGGGCAAACAGTTCCGTGCCGGATTCCACCTTCGCTCCGGCAAAGGCCATCAGGCCGAAGCCCAAACCACCCGCCGCGCCGGCGCCCGGAATGGCCGCGAAGTCCGTCCCGCCCTGCCGCTTCACCACCAGCGCCAGCCGGCGCAGACAAGCCTCGGCCAGCGGCCAGTCCTCGCGACGCAGTCCCTTCTGCGGGCCATAGACCCGGGCGCAGCCCTGCGCGCCCAACAACCGGTTCAGCACGTCCACCGCTACCGTGACGTGCGCGGGTCGGCACGGCGAACCGCGAGCCGTTCGCCGCACCTGAGGCGGCTGGGCCGAATGCAGCCGTCGCAGGTCGGTCCACCGTTCGATCTCGTGCCCCTGCTTGTCCAGGAATCGCCAGCCGAGCGCCCGCGCCAGACCGAACCCGCCGTCATTGGTCGCGCTGCCGCCGATGCCGACGATCAGCCGCCGGCATCCGCGCTTCGCCGCCGCGAGCAGCACTTTGCCCAGGCCGAACGTGTCCAACTCGAACGGGTGATAGCGACCCGGCGGGAGCATGGCCAGACCGATGACTTCGGCCGATTCGACAATGGCGGTCCGGCGGCGTGCTTCCCACCACCAGCGCACCCGGCAGGGCCGGTGGGCGGCGTTGACGCTCGTGAGCGGCTGCGCCCGGGCGCCGACCAGGCCGCTGAGGATCTCGCCAAAGCCATCCCCGCCATCACTCATCGGCAACTGCTCGAGGTGGTCTCGCGGCCGAACCCGACGCCAGCCGAGCGCCATGGCTTCGGCCGCCTGCAGGGCCGTGAGCGTGCCCTTGAACTTGTCGGGAACGATGAGCACGCGCAGCGGCATCGACCGCAGAGTAGGGCAGGCGCCCCAGTCACTTCGACACTTTTCCTGCGCGAGGGAATCCTCTCGGCTAATGCCGTGATCCGTCAGTTCCGAACCATCGCCGGGGCGCAAGCCGACTGACGCGGCGAGTCACGGGACCAAGGCGTCGGAGCCCGCGCAGCGTTTGGAGTGCGCCCGGTTTCACCGGCGCTTTGGGCTTCAGGGAACAGACTGCTGTGGGGCGAGGGTGGACGCATTGGGGCAGACGGAAAGCGGTGCTTCAAGCACACGCAGTCCATACGCTGGCGCGACCTCTCACCCCTGGCTCCCGCACTCGCGAAGCGTTTGGAGTGCGCGCGGTTTGACCGCCGCTTTGGACCGTGCACGGCGCGACCCGACGACCCCGAGCACTTCCCAGCACCCAACGGAAAGCGGTGCTTCAAGCACACGCAGTCCATACGCTGGCGCGCGTTCAAACGCCAGGCGCCTGCTCCCAAGCCTCGCGCGCTTCCCCCCGGGCGAAGAACCGCGGACTCCGGTCACTTCGCCGGATACAGCCAGACCCAATCTCCCTCCTGGCCGTCCGGCGCCGGCTTGCCTTTCTTGTCCAGCGCGATGGTCCCACCGTCGTCCTTGCGATTCAGCCCGACTGAGTAGAGGAGGAACCGGCCGTCGTCGGTGCGCCGGTACTGCAAGGGCTCGCCGTTGACCGGATCCGACGGCAGGTGATCGAAGAAGCGCGGGGTGAGCGTATCCAGCCGGTCGGGATATTGTCCCGCACTCAAGCGGTGGCGTTCCAGCGCGCAGGCCAACATGGCGAGATTCACGGTGGACTGGACGCGGGCAGTTTTTTGGACGGCTTTGTGGATCGCCGGGAAAAGCATTGAGGCAAAGACCGTGTAGGGTCTGTTCGGCTGCAGCCGCTTATCGAAGTCCTTCATGGTTTGGTTCACCTGGGCCAGATCCACGATGCGTCGGGCCGGGTCGAATGCCGGGTAAGTTTCCTGGTACATCCGCGCGAGGTTGAGCTGGTTCTGATAGAACCAGCCGGAGGGCATATAACGCAGGGGGACGATGTCGAGGACTTCCACGTCATTCATACCGAGGGCCTCGGGATCGTGTTTCATCAGGTCGATTGCCGCGATCGAGAAGGCCCGCTCGCCGCGGAGGTTGTGCAGCATTTCCTCGACGAGGTTGATCCGGCCCAGCCGCGTCTGGAACTGCTCGAGTTGCGCCGCCGACCACTGCCCGCGCGCGAGGCCTTCCCAGAGCGGCGGCATGGCAATCTCCAGGCAGGCGATGCGGACCAGGCCGCCGATGAGGATGGGCTCGGACCGGACGGCCTCCCCCATCGCCAGCGCCGCCTGGGTGTCGGCGAACGCCGCGTCAGGATTGCCGGCGGCCAGTTCTGCCAGGGCCTTCACCTGAAAAGTGCCGGCGAAGTTCTTCATCACCGCCAACTCCGGCAGCAGGGCGCGGAAGCTCTCCTCGACATGGATCTTGAAAACCGCATAAGGCCGCTGCGACGCGGTCCGGATTTCGTCCAACTCGGCCGCGTTCAGGTTGAGCAGGAACAACAAATCGGCTTCGGGTTTGCCCGGCGGCGTGGCCCGGAGCGCCTGAATCTGCGCGTCCGGCGAGTTCGTTTCGCCGCGAAGCTCCCGTTGCCAGGAGGTGAGGTCCACAAACTCGGCTGTGCGCCAACCTCCCTCGTACCTGAGGTGCTGACGCCAGCCGAACAAGTGCTGCGGCCGTTCGGACGCATTCGTGTCCCGCCAGGTCGCCTGCTTGGTCTGCGGATCGAACTGATAGTCGTGCAACGACGCCAGCAGCGGTGTCATCGCGAAGTTCTGGTCGTCGGCCACCTTCGGCGGCCGGAAGGCCTCCAGGTCGAACCGTTCGCCCTTGGCCTCCCATTCGGTCTTGAAGGCCAGCCAGGCCTGCTTGCCGCGGTAATTCTCGAAGGCAACGGCGAGTAACAGCAACGTGCCCAGCACCAGGACGACGAAGCCGAGCCATTTCAGACATTTCAGGATTCTCATATCACGCAATGTGGTTGGTCTGGAGGAGCGCCCCGGGGCGCCGGCGAAGCCGGGGCCGGGGTGGGAGCCGATTCCGCGGCGGGCACTTCCAGCAGTTCGTTCAACTGACGGCGATGTTCGATGAGCGCGACCCCGAGTCCAGGTGACGAGCTACGCACCCCGGCCGACGAGGTCAACGGCTCCCAGCGACCGGCCTGATTCAAGATCAGGATCGCCACCCACGCGGCGGCCACGCCGGCCCACGCCACCGGGTTTGGCCAGAACACCGTGCGCCACCAGGGGGGAGCGCGGAACTCGAGGGCCGCGACTCGGGGCCGGGCGGCGGCGCGCGCCGCGGTCAGGATTTCGTCGCGCCACTCGGGCGGCAGTTGGCGGAGCGGCTGGCCTTCGAGGCGTCGTTCCAGATCGTCCGGGTTGAAGTTGGTCGTTCTCATCGAATCTCTTCGTAAAGGGGACGCAGCCGCTCGCGGAGTTTGTCTAAGCCATAGCGGTAGCGGCTGGCGGCGGTGTTCAACGGGACGTCGAGCAGCTCCGCAATGGCCTCGAAGGTCAGCCCTTCCCACAGCTTCAAGTGCACGACGGCGCGCTGCTCAACCGGCAGTTCGCCCAGCGCCTCGGTCAACCGTGCGCGGAACACCTGCTCGTCGGCATCGGCAGCGGGCGCGAAGACGGCCACCGCCTCCGCGGCGAAGGCTTCGTAGTTTCGCGCGCGGGTGTCCCGGCGGCGAACGAGGTCCACGGCGAGGTTATGGGCCATGCGCAACAGGAAGCCGCGTTCGTCGCGCACGGCGTCCAGCAGGTCGGGACGCGTGGCAAGCTTGACGAACAGGGCCTGGAGCAGATCGCGCGTGTCCGCCTCGTTGCGGGTGAGGTTGAGAAGAAAGGCAAAGAGCGCCTGGGCATGCTCATCATACCAGCGGGCCAGGTCGCGTGGCGCAGCCATCTTCAGAGAGACGCCGCCGGGGTGCCGGTTTGTCTAGGCCGTAAGAAACAGGTTGAACCACGAAATACACGAACCACACGAAAGTTCTCACAGAAGGTAGGGCGTGTGTCCTGGCCGCGCCGGGCAGGTAATGATCGCCCCAAGCGGCGAACGGAGGACAGATCCGCCCCACCCATTACGGCAGATTGCGAAGCTGTTCGGGTTTCCAATCTGTGTCGATCTGTGTGCATCGGTGGTTATGGTTCGGGCCTCGGATCTCCTTTCGTGTGGTTCGTGTATTTCGTGGTTCTCTCTTCCGCCTGGATATGGCTAAGAGCGTGTTTGAAAACCCAGCACGACAACGAAGTTCTCATGCTTTCCATTCGACCGGTCAACCAAGGGCGCGTCACGGCGCAAGGCGGGCCACGGGGCAGAGTCAAGAACTCGCGCTGGTGTAACGGCGCAGCGAGAACCGCCAGCCCGCCTCCGAAACCAGGAAGCACGCGACGCTCATGCCCAGCAGGAGCAGCATTTCCAAGGGCGAACTCAGGCGATCCGCCAGCAGCTTGGCCGGCACATTCGACACCAGCAACATCGGAATAGCGAAGGTGAACACGATCTTGAACCCGCCGTGGAAGGCCGAGTCCGGCAGCCGGGCGATGTTGAACAGATTGTAGTAGGCCCACACGATGCCCTGCGCCTGCACCGTCCAGAAGCTCACCGTGGCCAGCAGGAACATGAGCGAGTAGTGAATCACAACCCCTGCCCCGCACAGTACCAGAAAGCCCAGCAACTGGCCGGCGTCAGGGACCAGCCCGAGCTGCCGGGCCGCGTAGGCCATGACGGCCACGGCCGTGCCGGCGTTGACGAACGCGCCCAGGTCCAGTTGGCGGACCGACACCAGGAAGCGGCTGTTCACCGGCATCAGGAGCAGGAAGTCCAGCTTGCCGGTGCGCACCAGTTCGGACAGGTTCGTGCAGTTGATCAGGAAGAAGGCCTGGAAGATCTGCTGAATGAAATGGCTGGTGCCGATCAGGAGCACCACCTGCCACTTCGACCACCCGGCGATGCTCTCCGTGTGCAGGAACATCACGTTGATGAAGGTGATCTGCAGCCCGAACCAGAGCAGCTCGACGAAGATCCAAAGCAGGAAGTTCGTCTTGAAGGTCATCTCCCGCACCAGCGAGTTGCGGCCCAGGATGGCGTACACCGCGGCGTAGCGCCGCAAGGAGTCGAGAGCCGATCGCTGCCGGTCCTGTCCGCGGTCCAGCCCGGCCGGCGCGCTCGCGTCGGCTGGCTCGTGGGCTCTTGATTCCGGATCCATCGTTTAACCTCCGAAGGCCGCGTAGCGGCGAATGCCGCGGCGCCACACCCATCGGGCCAGGACATAGGCCGCCACGACCCAGAACGCTTGCACCAGCAGTCCCTGCCACACCGCGCTGCCGGTCGTGCGTCCCAGATAGATGCTCACCGGGAAGAACATCTGGTAGGGAAACGGCGTGAAGCTCAACACCTGCGCGAGCGCCGGCGGCAGGATGTCCAACGGAAACAGGTGCCCGCCCGCCAGGTACTCGAGCGCAAACACAATAAAGATGAAGGTGGACACTTCGAGCACCCAGAACGCCAGCAACGCCATCGTGAAGGAAATGAGAAACTGCAACAGCCCGGTCAGGACCACGGACACCACACAGCAGCCCAGGGTCGCTGCGTCCGCCGGCCAGACCACGTACTCCCGCAGCCAGAGGATGAACACGGCCACGGGCACGAGGGCCGTCGCGGCATAGATCAGCCGGCCGGAGATGAAGAGACAGAAGCGGTAATACAGGTAGTCGATCGGCTTGAGCAGGAACTGGCTGACCGTGCCCTCCCGGATGTCCGCGGCGATCTGCCAGTCGTCATCCGTCACCGCGGTCAGCATGTCCACGACGGTGACGAGCAGGTAGTAGGACGTCATCTGGGCCAGGCTGTAAGCTGCCACGGAGCCGCCGGCTTTGCCTTCGAAGATCGCCCGCCACAGAAACAGGGTGGCCGCGAGCGGGATCAGCCCGAAGCAGGCGCGGAACAGGAAGTTGACCCGGTACACCAGGGTCCGCTGCAAGCCCACGTTGAAGACGTGTCCGTATTTGCTCACGATCCGCGGCAAAGCTAGCAGAGCCCGGAGAATCTTCAAACCCGCGCTTAAGGCCTCATCAACCGGACTGCGACCGGGCCGTCTGCGCCTGGTTCCCGGTGCCAATGGGCCTCCAATCTTGGGATAGGAGCCTCTCCGGGAACTCCGTCCCAAAAAGGTTCTTCACGGAATTGCGGGATGACTGGATGAAAGCGGACATGTCTGGTGGCAGGGTGCTCGCGCCAGCACTTGGACTGCGCGTGCTTCAGCACCGCTTCCTCTTCGTCCCGGCCGAGTGCCCTGTGTGGACGGATTCACCCCCAGCCAAAGCGCCGGTGAAACCGCTCAACCTTCCCCGAAAAGAGCTGTGCTGAACGGTGAAACCGGACGCACTCCAAACGCTGCGCGAGTTCCGGCACCGGGTTCCAGGACTCGCGCCAGCACTTGGACTGCAGCTTGGGACTGCGACGTGCCCAGGCTGCAGACAAAAAAGAGAGACCGGACTTGCGCCCGGTCTCTCGTGATATTGCTGGCGTGACGTTTACTGTTTGACGCGGCCGAACAGCGTCTTCGTGCCGGCTGGCGGCGTGAGCGTGGCCGGGCTCGTCGCAGCCACAGTCTGCCAGGCAGGAGCAGTGAGGGACTCGGTGGCTTCGAGCACGCCACCACCGGTCCAGGTCACGCTGATCGTGCCGTTGACATTCACCTTGATCTCGGTGATCTCCGGCCGCGGGGTCACACCCTCGGACGGCACCAGCATGAACCAGTCGAAGTCACCGCTGTCGTGGCTCATGCGCAGCGTCGTCACCGGATCCGCGATACTGATCACGGCCGTGGCGCCGCCCGCATCCTTCATCGGCACGAGGTTGTTCTGACCCCAGCCTCCTGAGCCGGCCTGGTCAAAGAACCCGAGGTCCACCAGGGTCTGGTTCGTCGTCCCGACACCCGCCGTCACTTTCGACAGCTTGGCCTTCAACCCGGTGGCGCTGGTGTCACCATACGAGAGGGCGGCAAACGCCGCGTAGGACCCAGCCGGAATCGGGCGCGTGAAGTTGTGCCAGTCACCCGTGCCGATCCAGCCGATCTTGTAGTTGTTCACCATGGTCCAACCACCACGGTCAACTGACAACACATTGCCCGTGACGTTGTCCATGGAAGCGCCATGGCCCGCGACCGCGATGTCGCCACCGCGCCGATAGGTAATGGAGTCGTTGTTGTCGTTGTGATAGTCCACGCCATAGGTGGCACTCAGTCCGTCGTAGGCGAAGCCCGTGTACGGCATGACATCCGCCGCGGGCATGTGCTGGCCACCGTTGTAGTCGAAGTCCTCAGCTTCGATGACGAAGCTGTTGACCAGGGTTAACAGGACCACCCGGCTGCCCACCGAGCCAGCGGGGTTGGTCACACGACAGCGGTACCCACCGACGTTCGGCACATCGACACCCGTGATGGTCCATGAGGATCCCGTCGCGCCGTCAATATTGACCCAGCTCGTGGCCGGACCCATGCGCTGCCACTGGTAGCTCAGCGGCCGCGCGCCATCGCCCACGGCGACATTGAACGTGGCCGAACCGCCCTTGGCCACGGCGGCACCCACGGGTTGGTTCGTGATGACGGGCGAACCCACCCACGGATCGACCGGCGAGATCCCCTGGAGGACAGCGCCTGCGATGCGGCTCGCGCCGCTCACGACGGAGTCCGCTTCGGTAGAGAGCCGGTAGGTGGCACCGAATCCGTCACCGCCGCCACCTTCCTTCCACACGCCTTCGATGTAGTGCCGACTGCCGGCCTGGAGCGAGATGACGTTGCCGCCTGCCCACTCGGTTGCAGCCCACTGGTCAGAGCGGTTTTCCATCGCCGGGGCCGCCGCGCGGCGGGCCGTGCCGAGCCAGTCGCGAGAGCCATTCCACGACGGCTCGAAGGCGATCTTCTTCTTGTTCGCCGGATTCTCGTCTGTGCTGAGCATGAGCCACGAGTTGTCATCCGACGTGCAGAAGAACACGTAGTCGCCAGATGTTGGCGCGATGAAGGTCCCCTGCATCCGGCCGCCATAGTTGCTCCCAGCTTCCCAGGCCGTCGGCATTTCAAAGCCCTGGACCAAGCCCTGTGTCGTCGGCGCAATCGGGGCTGTCGGAGCTGCGCCGTAACCGATGCGCGCGTCGACGAAAGTCGTCAAGTCCGTCACCGGAGACGCATCGTTCCATTGCTGGTAGTTGGCGTATCCCTGGGGCGGCGCGACGAAGCTCTTGAAGGCGATCGTCGAGTTCGGCGCGATGGCGTTGCCCGCGTTGTCCTGCACGTTGTTGACCGTGATGGTGTATTCGGTGCCGCCCGCTTGGAGCGAGGTCGTCAACCGGATGGTGTACAAGTCAACTCGAGTGGCCGCGCTGACCGTCACCCCGCCACTGATCGTGTAGTTCCCCGCGGTGGTCGCGGACGGAGCCACGGCCGGCTCGGAGAAGCGGAGCGTGACCGACAAGAAGTCGGAGCTGCCGTGGGCGCTCCCGTCCACCAGCGTGGGCGGCGTGAGGTCGTTCGTCACCGCCAGGGTCATCTCCCGGCTGTACGCGAAGGCTCCGGGCACAGAGACGAGCGCCTTGTAGGCGCCGGCATCGGCCGCGGCGAGCACATCGGTGTAGTAGTTCGCGGCGTTTGCGTTCATGATGGGCGCGCCATTCTTGAACCACTGATACTTGGCAGCGTAGCCCCAAGGCGAGGCTGTGGTCGCCGTGATCGCCAGGTTCAGATGGGCGTTCGCGCCCACGCTCAGATCCACCAGGTCTTGAGTGATCGTGGCCGAGGCCCCGGCTGGGTCGCTGGTGGCCCCGCCGGTTGCGGGCTCCACGAACATACCGCCGATGGCCGGCAGGCTGCCCGCCGCGGTGGTATCACCTTCCATGCGCCAGGCCACCTGGCCCCAGTCGCCGCCGCCACCTTCCTTGACCAGCCAGAGGAAGCCGTACTTCGTGCCGGCCGCCAGGGTGACTGGCTCGCTGGTCGCGAACGTGGTGGTGTCATCGTTGGCCACGCCGGGCTCGACGAAGGCATCGCAGCAGTCGGTTTCCTCCGCGATTGCCGTGCTGCTGGAGGGATCAGGTATGGCCGCGGTCGTATTCAGATAGAACGCCGAGGAATCATCGCTGCGGATGAAGAAGCGGTATTGGCCGGACTTCGGCGCGGTGAGCGTTCCGGCGAACCGGAAGCCGAGGTTGTCACCGAAGGTGTTGCCGAAGGCTGTCTGGTCACCCCAGCTCAGACCCGAGAGCCACCATCCAACTTTGCCTGGGCTGTTCGGGAAATTGGGATCGAGCGACCACCATTCATAAAGAAGGACCCCGGTGACATTTGTGTAAACCTGGCCGGTGAAATAGCCGGGGACAGCAGCTTCAGCACCTAACGTCACTGACAGCGTGGCCGCGGCGGATTCGTTCGCACTCAAGTCAACGGCCTTCACCGTGTAGGTGTGAGTCGAGCCCGGAGCGAGCTGCGTCGATGGATCCCCGACGGGACCCGGCGCGTCCGTATAATTTGTATCCACCAAGGCGCCTTTGATGAGCACCCCATCCCGAGAGACGTTGTAAGCAACGCGCATTGCCGGATCGGGTGCGTCCACGGAGGGATCCCACTGGAGCGCGACGCGGCGGGCGCCGATCAGGGTGGTTCGGAGGTTGCCCGGAGCCGTCGGAGGCAGGTTGTCGAGGATCTCGGCGGCGGTGGTGATCACGACATTGTCCACATGAGTCTGTTCATGGGAACCGCCGGTGCGGACACCCAGAATCAGCCGACCGGGAGTCGGGAAGTATGAAGTCTGGTACGCGTCGAGGAGCTTGTTGCCTTTCCAGACCACGGTGACTTTGCCGGAGGAATCCAGCTCCACCCTGAGATGCTGCCAGCACAGCGTGTCCCACGCCTCGGGGGCGTAGATGTCACCGGCGGCGGTCCAGAAGTCGGTATCACGCAGCCCGGTCTGCAGGCTCGTGATATCGTCGCAGGCGCCGTAGCGGGTGGGCATGGGGAACCCTCTGGCATTCGTGGGTCCGGGGAGAGTGACATTATCCACGCGCACCAGGATACCCTCAAGGTCCGCACCGTCGGGCAGGGTGTTGCCCGCCCAAGTATCGAAGCAGACGGCGATGCCTGATGAGGTGCCGGTTTCCGGGAGAGAAGCATCCTCACAAGCGGGGCATAAGCCTGACGCCAGATCGCCGGCGTAGCCGCGACCCGGGTTGCCCAGAGTCCACTGATCGATCACTGGATCATAGGAGCGGGCGAAGCTGATGCTGAATCCGTCGGCCGGTCGGTCGCTGCCATTCCCGACGCGGAGATCAGCCTCAACCGTGAACGCGGTGACGACCTTGCCCGGATCAAGGTTCGGGAAGATGATGTGCGTGTTCTGATAGGTTCCGGCATAAGACATGGGCAGGAATCCGCCGGGATTCCCGCCGGTGCTCAGCCAGGTTGCATTTCCAGCGGCCGTCAACGTACTGAAGAACTGAATGTTCGGGTCCAGCGAAGGATCCGTGGTGAAGTCGTATGTCGCGCTACCGGCCCGTGCTGAATACGTCATCAGCGCGAAGCCAGCCGCCACACACGCCACAGCCAGTTTTAGTCTGGTACTCATAGTTGGGGGTTTGGGGGGTTGGTTTTGGTTCACTAGTCGATCTTCACTAAAGCATCCGCACGAGAAGGCACGTCCAGCAGTTGATACTGGCCATCGCACTTTGCTTGGAACTGCTGTGATTAGAGGCTGGCAGGACAACCTTGGCAAGTGATTTTTTACGATTTTTTTGCGATTTTGCACGAGAGAAGTCCCCCCTGTCCTGCCCTGCAAGAGGCTGTGCTGGTCCTGGCACGGCAGACTTGTAGTGCCACGGTCTCAGGACCGCAGCTACTTCGCTCTGGGTCAAATCGTCACTGGTGCCTCGGCAACAAAGTCTCGAGGCATCCCGGCTGCGCATTGGACCTCCGCCCCCAGCCAAAGCGCCGGTCAACCGGACGCACTCCAGACGCTTCGCGAGTGCTGCCACCGGGTTTCATGGCCCGCGCCAGCGTTTGGACTGCGCGCGCTTGAGCGCCGCTTTCCCGGTGTCCGCGCGGCGTTGTCCGGCTCACACGCCTCTTCCCGGCGACCCAG
>Ga0315288_10003821_pt1 | contig 19206 bp, 33 predicted proteins | sample YL17G11_20_MG_FD_203454 | JGI IMG/M metagenome (GOLD analysis project Ga0315288, IMG submission 203454) | Sediment microbial communities from Yellowstone Lake, YNP, Wyoming, USA - YL17G11_20 | ecosystem: Environmental > Aquatic > Freshwater > Lake > Sediment | place: USA: Wyoming | collected... | reverse complement strand
GAGGGCCTTCGGGCGTTGGCGGCATGAGCCGCACCAAGGCAGAGAAGAAGGCGCTCCGGGCGTCCCGGACCCAGTTCGTGAGGGTCCCCCTCCCCCCTCTCCCGGAGGTGACTCCGGAGCAGGGGACGGAGGCGGTCAAGCTCCTCCTGGCCCTGTCCGACTGGGGCGAGGGCTCGTGCTCCTTCTCCATGTCCCGCGCCTGGGAGGGAGGGACGTGCGCCCAGGAGACCGGCCACGACTACAACTGCTCCATGTGCTCGGCCCTCGACTTCCTCAAGAGGATCGGCGCCATCCCGCCAAAGCCGTACATCCGCAAGACGCAAGAGTAGGGAGCATCATGGAAGACGTCATGACGTGGAGGTGCAGGTCCTGCGGCGGAGCCACCCCGTGCGGGGAGGGATCCTGCGCGCGCTGCGGGGCCGGGAGGAAAGTCCTGCCGCTCGGGGAGCTCGCGGCCGTCCTCGAGGCGACAGAGCCGGACGAGGACGTCCCCATGACCGAGGAGGAAATGCAGTCCTTCACCGCGGCCTGGGCCCCGGAGGAGGGAATCCCGGCGGGCCCCGGTCCGGCCCGCAGGTTCCTGACCTGGGCGTGCGGGGCCCTCGTCGCCGTCCTCGCCGCGACCGCGCTCGTCGTAGGGTCGATCGTCGCGGCCGCCACCCTCGTCGGTATGATGATCTGGCTCAAGAGGAAATGAGAAAAGTCAAGGCCTTCGGTCCGTCCCTGCCGCCCCCTCACGTCCCCGAGTACCTCGTGCTCGACGACGGGACGGTCGTCCGCAAGGGCGACCTGGCGGTCCCGAGGGAGGACTTCGAACTCCCGCTGTGCGTCGAGGTCCCCGACTACTGCTGGGTGGGCGTCCGTCAGGACGGCCGCGTCGACGTGTTCGCCGCCGCGGAGGAGGGGCCGTGGAGGGCTCGTGAGTCCGAGAGGTGCGTGGCCTCCGCCAACGAGATCATGAAGACGAACCCGCTCAAGTCGGTGGAGATGCTGAAGGGGGCGGCCAGCCTCGTCGGCCTCAACATGCCGCTCCTCGTCCAGGGGCTCGAGGCGCGCAGGAACCCAGGGGAAAGCCTGGACGAAACGTTCGTGAGGCTCAAAAAGCCGTAAGGGCGACCGCCGCGTGCGCCGCCATCCCGGCGATCGACGCGATCCGAGCGGGGACCAGCGCTCGGGACTGCCTGCCCGCCTCGTCCCGTCCTGCCTCCAGGGCGCCGGCAATCAAGAACAAGGCCTGCGCGGCCGCGAACGAGGCGAGCTCTGCCCGGCTCCCCCTGTGCGCCAGGTGCACCAGGGCGCTCAGCAGGGACATCCACACCTGCATGGTCAGCCCGGGGCTCGTCCGCACCCGCCACGGTACGGTCCGGCCATGCCGGAGAAGACGCTGGGGCAGGTCGGGTATGAGGCCTACGGGGAGCACGCCGAGTGGAAGTCGTTCGACGGGCGGCCGATGCCGCGCTGGTCAGACCTGAGGCCGGACATCGTCGAGAAGTGGGAGGTCGCCGCGAGGGCGATCGCCGCAGAGGCCAGGACGGCCTGGGCCTAGGCCGTACGGTACGGCCATGACGCTGATGCGCGAGGTGACCAAGGAGAAGTACAAATACTATCCTGAGAGCTTGCCCGACGGGACTGTTTCGCCCGTCGTAATCCGGTGCGACTTCTGCACGAACGAGTTCACGATGGGGTGGAGGACGTTCGTCCGAGAGGTGGGACGGAACAGCCAGCTTCACGCGTGCCGAAAGTGCACCCAGGTCCTCCAGCACTATGTGAAGACCGACAGGCTGGCGGATCCCGTGGCCTACCGCGAAGAGTTCATCCGGGACTACCTTCGGCTGGAGCACGTGGACTTCGAGGAGACCCGGCGGCTCTACCGGTACGACCCGCGGAAGGTCGGGTACAATGAGGTCGAGAGCCGGATGATGGCCGTCATCGAGTGCACTCGGTGCCGTGGCAGGTACCCGGTTCGGCTCAGCGGCCTGTCCAAGTATTCCGGATACAACGGATTGTGCCTGAAGTGCGGAAAGCAGACGTCCGAGAAGATCCTGCACAAGCAGGAGGCCCCGCGCGAGTCCGGAGAGGGTCTGACTGAAAGCGAAAAGTACCCGGGGGTTTTCCGGCAGGCCACTATCGACAAGCTCGGAGTGGATCCGGACACGCTCGCCACGAATTCCGGATCGACGGTCATCGGGAAGTGCTGCGTTTGCGGCGGGCCGACGGAGACAAAGCTTGGGTACTTCAACCAGAAGTCCGGTCGCGTGTCCTGCAGCAAGGAGTGCCGCAAGACCCTGTACCACCAGAACATGGCGGCCAGATAAAGCGCCCGTTGCCCGTCCGGCGTGTTCCGGCAGGCTCATGTTCGCTTGCCCTCAGAGGGTAGCGCATCACAATTCTCGGGGACGGGCAGCTCCCGGGCGCGACTGACCCTACCGGTTGTCGTCCTTCATTTCGTCGATAGTCATGACGTCGGCCACCGCCATGGCCCCCTGCATGAACCCGAGCCAGCGCATGGCCTTCTCGAGCCTTGCCCTGGACGAGTCGGTCTCGAAAGGCTGCTTTTCCTCCAGCATCCTCGGGACCTCGTCGCACATCCACCGGATATGGTTCAGCCGCCCGTCGAGCGTCTTCTCGTCGATGTTCCGCACCGGGACGCACCCGCGCGCGCCCAGCCGAGCCGCGTACTTCGCGCACGCCGTCCTGACCTGGTCCCTGGTCATCTAGCTAAACTCCCACATGAGCTTCTCTCCGAGCTGAGACAGGAATAGAAACCCGTACTCCCCGTACTCCATCCCGGCGTCGAAGAACTCCGGGAGACGATCCCCCATCCGGGTGCTCGCGATCCCCCAGGCCACTGCGAGCACCGAGTCCGTATCCCCTCCCCACTCGATCGTCCTGCGGGCGACGTCGAGGAGTGACCTCTCCTCGCTCACCAGCGTCAGTACGGCCCTCGCAGTCGCCATTCCGACGCCCGGTCCCTGGACGGGTCCGCCGTCCCAACGCCCCATCCCCGACACACGTTCTGCAATCCAGCCCGGCAAGTCCGACAGAGGCCCTGGCTCGTGGAGGGCATAATGGCTCATCAGGGCCACGGCCACCGAGGACGCGATTCCGCCCGGCGTGTCGTGGGTGATCCTTGCCTGCACGGACGCGACGTGCCTCACGTCCTCCGGATCTGGCAACACCCCTATCGGGACCGATCTCATGGCCGCCCCGTTCTTGTCCGAGTCCGGCCTTATCGTGGCGAGCAGCTCCTTGCCGTCCTTCACCTGCTCCAGGAGGGCCTGGAACCCTCGGGCGTACCCGTCCCTCTCGTCCCTCTTGAAGCATGACACGAACGACTCGGCGAACATGGAGCGGAGTCTCTCCGAACTCCCGTCCTCGGAGGACTCCGATTTCCAGTACGGGCCCATGGACAGCAGGACCTCGGACACGGCGATCGACATCTGCGTGTCGTCCGTGTACTGGCCGGGCCTCAGCCTGTGCGTCGGATGCCTCCCGTACGACTTGAGCTTCAGCGCACTGTCGTACGTCGCTTGGTCGCGGGGGAGCTTGATATACTCGCACGACATCCCGTAGGCGTCGCCCTGGGCGATGCGCACTAGCATGGACGAGTTCGGATGCTTCATGCGGCAGTTTACACGGCCGCCCCTGTAATCTACGTGATGGAGAAGGTCAGGACGAAGTGTGGGTCTTGCGGCGGGACCGGACTCTACAGGGGGTTCGCGGAGCCAGCCGGCGTGGCCGTGGTACGCCTCAACTGCGAGGGTACCGGGTGCAGGACGATCGACTACGAGCCGTTCACGGCGCGCGTCGACAGGACGGACGTCGCGACCGTCAGGCTCTCCAGGGGCACGTTCATCGGGACCGGCGTCGGCCCCGCGGGCGGGTCGGTCACCTACGACGAATTCAGGCGGGGGAAGGTGCCTACCAGCTAGCGCTGAAGTCGGACGAGAACTTCGACGCCAGGGCCTCCTCGGACTCCTTCGGCTCTTTCGGCTTCTCCTTGAGGCGCTCGGCGGGCTTCTCTTCACCCTTCTCGCCCTCCGGCTCCTCCTTCTTGCGCTTCAGGAGCTTCTTCTCCTCGGGCTTCTTCTCCTCGGGCTTCTTCTTCCTGTCCCTCTTGAGCTCGCCGCTCCCGTCGTCCTTCTTCGCGCGCTCGATCTTCTTCTCGAGCTCCTTGATCCGCTTCTCGCTCTCGTCGTAGAAGTCCGAGACCGCGTCGGCGAGGATCTTTCGGTCCTTCTCCTCGTCGTCCTCCTCGTCCTCGTAGTATTCGTCCATCTCGCCGAGAACCGCGGTGACCTCGTAGCTCTTCTCGGCCTTCGAGAGCTCCTCGAGCTTCCCCGAACCGCCGCCCATGTGGTCCGTGGCGTGGTAGAGGATCGCCACCCACTCCTCCTCGGCGGCGATGTCCTCCATGTCCTCGCCGCTCCGGATTGCCTTCACGAGCGGGCGGCACGCCTTCTGGAGAGTCTTGATCCTGTCGATCTTCTCGAGGAGCTTCCTGACGCCCTTCGAGTCGAACACCTTCCTCTTCAGCTTCTTCAGCGTGTCGAAGATGGCGACGCGGTTCCCGAACGTGTCGGGGCTCTCGACGAGCTGGAGGACGTCCCTCAGGTCGGAGGCAACGACGGACCTCGATGGGTGATCGTCGAGCTCGATGACGTCGGCGATGAGGCTCAGGGCTTCGGACACGGATCTGGGACCCATGCCATGGACCGGCATAGGAGGGCTACCCGGTCGGTGTACACTCCTGCGCGTCCTCCCGGACAGAGACCCAACCTCACGGAGACCGAGACCATGGAACAGACCCAGACTCAGAGCGAGAAGCCCTTCACAGGCGAGATGGCCATCATGGGCCGCGAGGGGGACACCAAGATCATGTGGGACAAGACGAAGCCCGTCGAGGTGGACGTCGCCCGCTCGAACTTCGAGAAGCTCCGTAAGGAGGGGTACTCCGCCTACGCAGTGAGCGACAAGGGCGACAAGAAGGGCGAGACCGTCCGCGAGTTCGATCCGAACGCGGAGAGATACGTTTTCGTGCCTCCGATGCAGGCGGGATGATCTGAGAGGCCGCCCATGAACTACACCAATTCATCGGCCACTACTTCCGGCCAAATCTGGAATGCCTGGAACATCACGTACGCGTCCACGAGCATCACATCGGCCACGACGACCGCCACGAACATCTGGACGGCGTGGAACGACACCTACTCGATCACGGGCGCGACCACTGCATCCTATACGATCGCCCAGACAAACCAGCTGATCTGGACGAACTGGAACCAGCAGCTATCCGCTGCGGAGCAGATCGCCGTCCAGAACGTCCGCCAGGGCAAGGCTCCCTCCCAGGAGGAGCGCGACCGGTGGAAGCGCCAGGAGGAGGAGCGGAACCGCAAGTACGCCGAGGCCGAGGCCGAGCGCCTGGCCGCGAAGGACAGGGCCGAGGTCCTGCTCCTCAGGCACCTGACCCCGGAGCAGAAGGAGGACCTGCGGACGAAGAGCTTCTTCACCGTGGAGGTCGACGGGATCAAGTACCAGATCAAGCGCGGCTCCCACGGGAACGTCCACATGCTCGGAAGCAAGGGCGAGACCAGCAAGTCCTTCTGCATCCAGCCGCGCGACTGCCCCGAGGGGGACGCAATGCTGGCCCAGAAGCTCATGCTCGAGTCCAGCCCCGAGGACTTCTGGAAGATCGCGAACGTCACCCACCACGACGGCAAGTCGGTTCCGAAGGCGAACAACGTCCTGGAGTTCAGGCGCATCCACAAGAAGAAGGAAGCCGCCGCCTGAGGATCAGTCGGCCGGGACGCCGCCCGGCTGGGCCGCTGACAGACCGGGTCTAGTCTGTCGTTTTCCCCGTAAGTCCTCGCCCTCCCGGTGTAGCGTCCTCCATGGGAACGCAGCACGACAAGGCTCAGAAGGCCGTAGCCCGGGAGGGCGAGTTCACTCAGTTCGCGAAGGCGCTCGGCCACGGCAGGAACGCCGAGAGGACCAAGCGCACCCAGCATTACCGGAAGGGCCGGAAGAAGAACCTGAGCCGCGCCCGGCGCCGCCTGGACAGGGCGACGGTCGCGGAATGACCGCCGCAGAGCTTCAGGCGGCCGTTCGCTCTCACATTGCGAACTCCCTCCAGAACTTCGTCGGACGAGATCCGGCCTCCGCCGAGGATCACGTTCGTAAGGCCGCCGAGCGAGCTCTCCTCGCCATGGTCCCGGCCGGGCACGCCATGAAAGTCGAAATCGTCAGGGAGGACGAGGAGATGGCGATCGTCCGCGAGATAATGGAGGAGCCGAACGACGTGATCAGCATGCGCGTCACGCTACTACTGCCACTAGACTACGTCCACATGACCGTGAGGTTAGGGCCTTGAGTGCCAACAGGTTCGAGAGGCAGACCTGCGTGCCGGGCGTAGACCAGCGCAAGCTGGCCGACGCGTCCGTTCTCGTGGTAGGCGCCGGAGGACTCGGGTCCCCCGTGGTCCTGTACCTCGCGGGCGCCGGAGTCGGCCGAGTGGACGTGTACGACCATGACAACGTCGACGAGACGAACCTCCACAGGCAGATCCTGTACGTGGACCGCGATGTCGGCGACTCGAAGGCCCACATCGCGTCCGCCCGGGCGAGGGACGTCGGAGCCGAGAGCCAGCCGTTCCAGGACCTCTTGACCGGGAGCTCCAACGACCTATCCCGGTATTCCGTCATCGTCGACTGCACCGACAGATGGTCGTCGCACGACTCGGTGATCGGATCCGGACTGAGGTCCGGAAGGACGGTCGTCCACGGCTCCATCCAGGGGACCCTCGGCCGCGTGATGGTGTTCCGTCCCGGCGGCCCGTGCTGGAGATGCCTTCATCCGGAGAGCCCGACGGGGGTGCGGGATGGTGTTCGCGGGACCCTCGGCCCCGTGTGCGGCGTGATCGGGTCCATGATGGCGATGGAGGCCGTCAAGTCCGTCCTCTCGTGGGACGGCCCGAAGGACCGTATGACGGTCTACAACGCGGCGGACAGGTCGTTCTCCGACTTTGGGATGGACGTGAGCCCGGACTGCGAGTTCCACGGAGGCATGTCTCATGGAGTCCCGCATGGCTAAGCCCAAATACGACCCTGACGAGATGCCGGTGAGGGAGGTCACCTTCGCCGAGGGCTACGGCCTCACCCCCGACCAGTACTGCGAGCTGAAGGAGAAGATATGGAACGGCCTGGCCGGGGAAGCGAAGGAGGCCGGAATGAAGGAGGCCCGAGCCCAGCTTCGACAGCAGCTCCGCGAGGAGATCCGGACTGAGATCTTGAAGGAGGTCATGCCCGGGCTCAAGGCGCAGGCTGAGAAGAAGGGGGCCGCCGCCGCCCTGACCAAGGCCCGTGAGGAGCTCGAGCCCGAGGTCAGAAAGGAGATGCTCGCGAAGTGCAAGGAGGAGTTCGAGTCCCAAAGCCTGACCGACGGGGACAAGAAAGCGTACGCCGTCGGCCTGCGCGAGATAGAGGTCGAGAGCCTCGTCCTGGCGACGTCCGCGTCGTCCGAGGCCGACAGCGCCCAGACCGGGTCTTCCACGATGTCCAGAATGAGGCTGGCCGGGCTGGCCGGGGCGCTGGCCGGGATCGGGCCGTACGCCCTATGGCTCATGTCTTCCCGAGACTGGCATTCGGCTCCGTTCTGGCTCACCGCGCTGCCCTATGCGGTGCTCCTCTGCTACATGCTGTTTTGGAGGCCCAAGTCCGTGGAGGACGCCGAATCCCTGAGGAAGCTTTCCTCCGAATACCTTCAGCTCGTGTCCGCGTCCCGGCTCGCCCGCATGGTGTCCATCGACACCGGGAGCCGGCATGACGTCATGTCAGAGCTCGCAAGGATCACGAGATGGAAGTCCCAGCTCGACGAGAGATATCAGCCATCCATCAGCCTCGTGGAGGAGGTGAAGCCGCAGGTGAGGATAAGGCTGGCCGAGGAGATCGACCCGGAGAAGCTCCTGGCCGACGAGATCGACCAGCGCCTCGGAAGAGTGGCGGAGAAGTGAAGACCGTAAGGCAGAAGCACAAGGCACGCGCTCGGACGGAAGAGGCCCGGTCGAAGCGCCGCAAGGACGAATGCCCGGAGTGCCGCGGGACGAAGATCTCCTACCGAGACTCGAAGGGTAACTCCGACCATATGAACGCCCACCTTTGCACAAAGTGCCTGTAACCCCCTTCGAGCGGTCGGAGGCGCCGTGGACCGAGGACCAGGTCGCGTCCCTGAACGGATGGCAGGCCTGCGGGCTCGTGCACCCGTTCACGTACGGGGACGGGGAGGATCAGGTCGACCTCGTCGCGACCAAGGACGGCTGGGTGGCCGCCCCATCCGGCCCGGTCGTCCAGTCCTGGGCTCACGCCTTCATGGCAGACTGGTCCTGGAGGTCCTCCGTCCACTCCCCGGACAACCCGTCCCCGCACCCGGTGAAGTGCGTTTTCTGCGACTCCATGACCACGACCGGAGTCTGCGCTAACTGCGCCGAGGCAAAGTGGGGAGGGTAAGTTGAAAGGTGGACCTGAAGAAAGCCCTGAAGGACGCATTTCAGATGATCGAGTCGCAGCCCCTGGGGCCGACCAGGATCTTCATGAACGAACGGGACTACCGGGACATCGCGGGGGTTCCGTGCACGGAGTGCGGAGGCTGCTTCTTTCCGACGGCGGCCGGATCACCCCACCCTCACGACGACTGTCAGATGGAGAAGGTACGCCAGGTCATGGAGACATGACCAAGGAGCAGATGACGGCCTGGTTCGAGAAGATGCTCGACTCCTTGGCCCCGCTCAAGAGGTCCATCGAGGACTTCGCCCGGTGCGTGAAAGGCATCGGACTAGTCCGATGCAAGAGGTGCAGGACGTCACGGTTGAAGAGCATGGTCCACTCGAAGGACGAGTGCCTCCTCGCCGAGGTCATGCTGTCGTGAGCGAGCAGAGGACAACCGTGATAAGCCCGTCCGAGCTCGCATCCCTGCTGGGCGTCGACAGGTCCAGGCTCCACCTCGAGGTGAAGAGCGTCCCGGCAGGCGGCGGGACGCTGGTCTCCGTCGAGATGCTAATAGACGGCAAGGACCTCACCGACGAGCAGACGGCTATCGTCAGGTGGGTGTCGGAGCGGGTCCAGGCCAGGTTTGTGGCCGCCGACAAGGCCTAGCTATACGTGATGATCAGCCGGACGTTGACCGCGATCGCCTGATCCGATCCGCCGCCGCCGGTCAACGATAGCTGAGCCTCGTACTCATGGACGACGTCGCTCCTGATGTTTCCGGACGACGTGCCGACCGTCAGGTCCGCGCTCGTGAAGTTCACCGTGGCGGTCGAGGTCGTGGTGGTCGACGTCCCCGTTACGGCCACGCCGCCCGTGACGTCCTGTAGGACGAAGTTCGACGTAGCCGTCGCCACGGTCGTCTCGAAGTCCACGGAGACCTTGACGTGCCTCGAGAGCCCGCTGATAGTCGCCGGATAGGGCGACATGTCTATGCTCCGCCCTCCGAGCCTGACCGGGGTGGAGGAGCTGGTCGTCGCGACGTACGACAGGAGGCTGATCTCTATCGGGTTCGCGGGGCCCGCGACACCGGTCGGCCCTGCCGCGCCGGTCGGCCCCTGCGGTCCTCCGAACCCGCCGGTCGGCCCCATGGGGCCTGTCGGGCCGGTCGCGCCCTGCGGACCGGTGGCGCCCTGCGGACCGGTGACGCCGGTGGCGCCGGGGGATCCCTGCGGTGCCCCGGCGGGCCCCGTCGCGCCCGTGACGCCGCGGGGCCCGGTCGGCCCCTGCAGCCCGGTGACGCCCGTGACTCCGGGGGATCCCTGGAGGATGCCGGCGGTCGTTATGACCTCGACCTTCATCCTCTTTACGACGATCTGCAGCGTACCGGCCACGTTCTGCGGGTACGCCCCCAGGACGACGTTCAGGTCGCCGCTGGACTTGATCGTCCCCGCTAGGTTGGCGTTCTGATCGCTCCTGTTCCTGAGCGTCAGCTGCTGGTCCGTCGGCCAGTCCGGCCCGTACAGGGCGGACCACGCCGCGAACTCCATATAGTCGAAGAACTCGAACACCGCGACGTCGTCCCCGAGCCCGGTCCCCTCCGTGTAGCCGGTCGTGGTCGAGTTGACGGTGGAGTTCGAGAACCAGAGCTGCCCGCCGGCGAAGTCCCTGCCGGTCTGGAAGTTCTGGATCGTCCCGTTCCCTCCGCGCTCGAACCCGAAGACCGCGGTCTCGAAGTTGGCGGCGACGTTGTGCGAGAACCACACCCAGACCCGGACCCTGTGCCTCGCGATGTCGAACTGCGGGAAAAGGTTCGCCATCGGGACAGTCAGGACCGGAGCGGTCCTCGTCCCGTTGCTGTAGTCCGAGGACGTCGTGCTCGGGAACACCCTCACGCCGGTCCCGCTCAGCACGTCGAACGTCGTCGCGTTCCCGACGTTGTCCGCCTGCCACGTCACTCCGGATATCGAGTTTGCGCCAGGGGAGAACGTCTGGCTCCCGATCGAGTCGAACCTGACGTCGTAGACGGTGGTCCATATCCCGGACGTCCCCTGCGGTCCGGTGGCCCCCGTCGGTCCCTGCGCGCCCGTGACCCCCGTGGCCCCCCTCGGTCCGGTCGCGCCCGTGGGGCCTGCGACGCCAGCCAGTCCGGCCGGCCCGGTGATGCCGGCCGGCCCTGTGGGGCCTGCGGTTCCAGTGGGGCCGATGGGGCCCGCGGTTCCCGTAACGCCCGTGGCCCCGGGCGGCCCTGACAGTATTGCCGTCTTCGGGAATGTGACGGTCGACGCCGGAGGAGCGAACTGAGTCTGGAGGACGCAGAACGCGAACGTCGGAGATACGACGTTCGAGACAAGGTAGATCCCGGCCTGATCTATCGATATGTATGTCCCGTTCACGAACGGGACCGACGAGAACTGGATGGAGACCGTCGATCCGACGCTCGGCTGCACGAAGTTCGCCGCAGTGAAGGAGGACGGGACTGTCCCCATCGGCCCGGTGGCCCCAGTCGCTCCGTCCACGCCCGCCGGCCCCGTAACTCCCGCGGGTCCCGGCGCACCGGTGGGGCCGTCTGCGCCCGTGAACCCCGTGGGGCCCGGCAGGCCCGCCGGCCCCGTGGGTCCCGGCATGCCGGACGCCTGAGCCAGTGCCTCCACCTGGAAGAGCCACGCGTCGAGCTCCGTCGTCGCTCCGCGGTTCCCGGTCTCCGCACCCTCCGTGTACGCCGGGTGGCGCCTCGGCATGCTGGAGCTGGCGGTCGGGACGAGCGGGTCCCCGGGGCTCCTTGCATAGAACCAGAGCTCGGCGACCTTGTTCAGGCCGACGCCGCCGTCCGCGACGAAACGGACTTTGTACGTCCCCTTCATAGTCGGCGTTATCGTGACGGACGAGTTCGTCAGCGGCGGGACGAGCACGTCCGTCGACTCGACGAGGGACTGGTTGACCGGGCGGCTGACGAGCTGCCATTGGTACGTCCCGAAGAGCGCCGTCAACGAGACGACCACGGGCGTCCCCGTCACGACGTCCAAGTTCGGCACCCCCGACGTCGACGAAAGCCCCTGTACGATGACGATGGTCGGTCCGGGCATCCTGACTTCCTGGGCCGATAGAGGTCCTAGGGCCGCATGTAACGTCCTGAATGCCGAACGACGATGTTCCCGGATCCCCCGACCATTCCGGACCTGAGGGACCGGGCAGTCCGGTGGCTCCGCCGGGCGCGAACGGGCCTCCAGGCCCCGCCGGGACCGTCGGACCTACGGGCCCCACCGGGACCTACGGGCCCGTCGGGGCCACGGGCGTCCAAGGGCCGCAGGGATATCAGGGGCCGATGAGAGCCACGGGAGCCACGGGAGCCACGGGCCCCACGGGTCCTCCTCTTCATGATCTCCACAGGTCATGGGACGTCGAGGAGCTCGGAGCCGAGATGAAGCTCTTTCACTCCATCAGCGGAGTGACAGAGGTTCGCGTCACGTACGGGGGAGGGGGAGTCTCCCAGGCTGCCTCGTTTGACGGGGTGATATTCCTGTTCCCGGCCGCGGCGGAGAGCATCAAGAAGTCATATCCGAAGGGCTGCACGGACCCGCTGGATCCGCATGACCTTCTCTGCCTTTCCGTCTGCGAGTGTATTTCCTGGTACAAGAAGCTGTCGGAGCCCGAGCATTCGGCAGAGGCGGCCTTTCACTCCATGAGGGGCCTCCCTGTCTGGAGAAAGGTCGTTCAGGAGGTCCCTGCGTCCCACGACCTCGCCCGCGTCATGCTCACCTGATCGGGACGGTATTCTTAGGCCATGGACGACGCTGACGACAACGAGGATACGCTTCCGGGCCACGGGCACCCGAGCCTGGAGCTCCTCTGCCGAGCCTGCTTTCCCGCCGACTGTGAGGAGGCGACGCTCGGCCTGGTCACGCCACGGAAGTGCGACCGCTGCGGAGTCGTCATCGATCCGTCGACCGACGAGTACCACTACCTGCGGCGGACCACCCGGATACTCGTCCCGAACGACATGAGATAGCGCAGTGTTTTATGCCGGACGAACCCCATGGAAGCGCTTAAGGAAATAGCAAGGATCCTCGGACTGGACGGTCCTGGAGAAGACGAGCCCGAGATACCTCCGGCGGTCCTGGACCTGCTTCCTCCAAGGACCCGCCCCCGAGCTCCGCTGTGGCCCGACGCCGAGGTCCTTCCGGACGAAATGCCGTCGTGAACGAGAGAAGGATAGTCGACATGACTCCGGACGAGATCCGCTCCATCGTCGACGCCTTCCAGTCGAGGGAGAAGCTTCGCTCCGAGAACCCGCTCAGGCCTGGCGGCCGCATAGGGTACTACGACATTGCGAGGTCCATGTTCCCGGTCGAGAAGATGCCGGACGGGGCCGTCTACTACTGTTCAACATCTCCCGAGCCATGGTGCGCGTCCCAGGGCCATCCGGGACAGAACGGGCCTGCGTCCGGATGTAGCCACCCGGAGTGCGTCGTCCGCACCGTCATGGAGTCGTAAGCCGATCCTGAAGGCCCGACCTACGGCAGGATGACCCTGTGGACGACCTTCCGCCTGGAGTCCGAGGATCTGGCCCACGCGTCCGCGTCGTAGAAGACGGCCTCGTCCGCCTCCCTGTGGACTCCGGGCCTCCTGAAGACCAGGTCCACGAGGGCCCTGACCTGGAGCTCGTTCAGATCCCCGAGGCTCGTAGGCCCTCCGAGAAGGACCCTCTTCCTGGAGTCCGGACCGCGCATCCGGCCTTCCGGGTGCTCGGGATAGGCCGTAATCCCGTCCCTGTTCACCGACACGTAGACGCGAAGGACTCGCTTCATGGAGGACCGTACTGTATCCTGGCCGCATGATCACCTACCTCAAGGGCGACGCGACGTCCCCGCAGTCGAAGGGGCCGAAGGTCATCGTCCACGTCTGCAACGACGCGGGGAAGTGGGGCGCGGGCTTCGTCCTCGCAGTCTCGAGCCGCTGGCCGGCGCCCGAGGCGAGCTACCGCGAGTGGTACAAGGTCGGCAGGCTCGATGGCATGCAGCTTCAGAACCCTACGAAGGGCCGCATCCTCAGCACGACTGGCGACTTCGGGCTCGGCGAGGCCCAGCTCGTCCAGGTCCTCCCGGACACGTACGTCGTGAACATGGTGGCCCAGGCCGGGACGAAGACCGGGTCCAAGGGGCCTCCCATCCGGTACGACGCGCTCGAGAAGGCCCTCGGGAAGGCGAAGCACTTCGCCGGCCTTCTCGGGGCGAGCGTCCATATGCCGAGGATCGGGTGCGCTTTGGCCGGCGGACGCTGGTCCGTTGTCGAGCCCGTGGTCCAGAAGGCTTTGTCCGGCTTCCCGGTGTTCGTCTATGACTTCGGCGCGTACAACCCGTAAGTTCGGGCCCCTCCGGTGTAGAGTCCTGGAAGGCGAGATCCCGCCGGGCCTCCTGTCAGGATCTTGTCATTGCGAACGTCCTTTGTTCGCAGGTACTTGCGCACAGGCCTCTTGTGTGCTAAGCTCTCTTGAAGCGTTATCCGCATCCTGAACAGGTGCGGACCAAGCCCAAAGTTCCCCAATGTTGCGATCAACCACACAGAGAATGCATCAAGCAGCGACGGCCTCGGCCGCATCGCTCTGGTGCGTCCTGGGTACGAGCGCCTTTGCAGGAGAACTCGGGCTTGCGTATGTGACCTCCTCGCGCAAGCCCCAGACCCAGATCCAGAACCCGGAGGATACGTAGGGCGACCTTTCCAGCTAGATCCATCAGAGGATCACAGGAAGGCCGCCCGAACCAGGAGTTCGAGGCGGCCTTCAGCGTTTTTGGAGTCAAGATGCGACCTGACAAGATTCGAGAGAGCTATCGACCCTCAGCCGGCACCTACGTCCGCTGAGGGGTGTGACCAGTGCCCGGGAGCACTAGCTGGCTGTAAACCAGTGGCCATCGGCGAGGGGTTCGACTCCCTCACGCCCCACGAAGAGAAAGATCAAGACGATGAAGCTCAAAAAGACTTTCCAGAAGGAGACCTCGGGTTCGTAGTGAAACGGTATCACTCCTGACTTTTAATCAGGGTATTGCGAGTTCGATCCTCGCCGAACCCACAAGAGCCGAGGCTCTTAACCGGTAAAGTCATGAATGAAGACATGCAGCCTATGCAAGCTACCGAAGTCCAAGGGCGAGTTCAACAAGAATCAGACTAAGCCCGACGGACTTCAGACGAAGTGCAGAGACTGCAGCCGTAAGCATAGTAAGGGGTACTACGCTGCGAACTCCAACAAGATGAAGACTCAGGTAGCAGAAGCCGGAGAAAGGAGAATCGAAGAGAATTCAGCAAAGCTAGTCGGATACCTGCTGGCGCACCCGTGCAAGTGTGGTGAGAAGGACCCTGTAGTCCTTGACTTTGACCACGTGGTAGGGAAGAAGATTGCAAACGTCAGCCATATGGTCTCCAACGGCTCTGGATGGAACAGGATAGAGAAGGAGATTCGAAAGTGCCAAGTCCTCTGCGCCAACTGTCATCGTCGGAAGACAGCTCGAGAACAAAGGCACACCAGGTTCGGGCTCGTGATGTCAATGGCAAGCATAGCGGTTTCTTACACCGTCCGTGAGGGTTCGACTCCCTCCGAGCCCACCGAAGGTCAATAGATCTTCTTAGGGCGCCGAGGAGGCGCTCATGTCCGAGGAGTGAACTGCGTGCTCAGGCGCGCCACGGGGAACCTCTGTATCTCGATCGAAGAACACTGGGGAGTCGTCCAACGGTAGGACACTTGCTTCTGACGCAAGCTATGAGGGTTCGATTCCTTCCTCCCCAGCCAGCCCTCCGGAAACGGGGGCCTGATCCTTGACAATCTGGCAGGACTTGAAGACGCGACTTGACCCGGGCGAAACACCCTGGGGACAAGCGACGGCCGTCCGTGATCGACTCCCGACAACGCAGGGGGGCTACAGCGGGTCGTCGCCTGGAACGTCTTCTCTCCTGAGATCTGTGAGCGGGGAGGCCCGCGGTCCGGCGCAAGCCTGCCCAAAGGCCTCCCCGCTGTTTTTGTCCCCATCGTCTAGCTGGCCTAGGACAGCTGGTTCTCATCCAGCAAACCCCGGTTCGAATCCGGGTGGGGACGCTATCCTATGACTCCGGCCTACCACGGCCGGACGAGGGTGATCGGGGCGAAAGCCTCGCATATGGGCGTCATCTAGCGGTCAAGATGCTGGTTTCCAACTCCAGTCACGCGGGTTCGAGTCCTGCCGCCCATGCTGAGTGTCTTTTCCAGAATGAGCGACGGAGCGTACATAACCAAGGGAAGCCGGGTAAGGGCCCAGTTCTTCCGGGTGAAGCAGCCCCTGGCCAGCCTGACCGGCGTGCAGATGAAGGTGACCGGCGACTTCGTCGAGGTCGTCGGCACCATCAGGCACTTCAGGGGCGACGATCCCGTCTCCCCGAGGGTCGTGAAGATCTACCTGGATCCGGACGGCGAGTACGACGGCCCATGGGTCCGCCCCGACGGGTGTACCTGCCCCGACCCGCACGTCGAGGTCGACTCGAAGCACGTCGTCGGGCTTGCCCCTCCGGCGTAGGGTGCGGTCATGAAGATCGCGTACTCCGCCGCGCTCCTCGCCGCGCTCGCGGCGGCCTGCATGACGTCTGTACGTCCCGAGACGACAAAGCTCTCGGACGACGCCAGCGCTTTCTACGGTCCAGCGGTGTTCGCCTCAGAGGCGACGGAGGTCACATCCTTCAGTTTCTTCGCTGCTGAACCGAGTCTGAGCCCGTGCCCCGATGACTCCGTCCTGGTATCGGACTCAGTCTGCGTCGATCTTTACGAGGCACCGAACAAGAAAGGAGAGCGTCCGACCGTCATGGTCGACGCGCTCGAGGCGGAGGCCTGGTGCTCCGAGAGGGGCAAGAGGCTCTGCACCGAGGACGAGTGGACCGCCGCCTGCGAGGGGCCCGGGAAATGGCCGTACCCCTACGGCCTGGACCATGAGCCCGGCCGGTGCAACGACGACAAGCTCTACCGGGGGAGGCAGGAGGACCTACTCAACCAGTGGCCCGGCCGGAAGGCCCGCCGGGAGGTCGCCCGGCTGTGGCAGGGCGATCGCTCCGGGGAGCGCGGCGGATGCGTCAGCGCCTGGGGCGTTCACGACACCCTCGGGAACGTGGAGGAATGGACCCGGAGCCGCAAGGCTTCGGAGAACTTCGGACACGTACTGAAGGGAAGATTCTGGGCCGGCGAGAAGTACGCCTGCCAGTGGGGCGTGCGCAGCCACGCCGACAAGTTCAGGTATTACGAAGTCGGTTTTCGCTGCTGTCAGGCTCCGAACATCGGTCACTAGCCCCTCTGGTGTAACGGACAACACGTACGCCTCCGAAGCGTAAGACTCCGCGTTCGATTCGCGGGAGGGGCGCCGTTCTCGTCACCGCCCCATTCGGGGCAAATGTCCCCGCAGCACGACTGGACCGTGCAACCGGCTACGAACCGGTAGGCTGGAGGTTCAAATCCTCCCGGGGACGCCATCGGAAGGCGGCCGACTCTGAATCGGAAGCAGCCAACCGGGGTCGCGAGGTCCCGCACCTCGTAGCACGGTCACTTAGCTCAGTTGGTAGAGCGTCCGGTTGAAGCCCGGATGTCGGGGGTTCGATTCCCTCAGTGACCACTAGTATTGGGGAATCGTCCAACGGTAGGACGCGGGACTTTGAATCCCGCTATTCAGGTTCGATCCCTGATTCCCCAGCCAGGACGTTTCGCCCCGCCAGGGAACGCAACATCCGATCGGTCGAAAGGCCGCATTGCACCGTAGCACAAAGGCCGTGCGACGAGCTGTTAACTCGGAAGATGTAGGTTCGACTCCTACCGGTGCAGCCAGTCGCCATGCGGTAAGGTAACCGTATGGCGAGCAAAGAATGGATGAGGGTTTACATAACTGATAGGCGACGCGTAATGAAGCGACGTGCCGTCGAGTACAAGGGCGGGAAGTGCGAACTCTGCGGCTACGATAAGTGCATCCAAGCCCTCGAGTTTCACCACCCGGATCCAAAGGCCAAAGAGTTCCATATCAGCCATGGATCGTATGGATGGGATCGAGTCCGGTCGGAGATCGAGAAGTGCAAGCTTCTCTGTTGCCGTTGCCATCGAGAAATACACGCCGAATGGGAAAAAGAGCTTGTGGAGCAAACTACGGCGGCAAAGATTCGGGATTTGGAAAGAGCTACTCTTGTCCGCAAAGAAAGAGCGCATAAGCTCAAGCTCAGAGAAGAGAGACGGAAACCCTCTTCACCTGTCCTCTGGCCATCAGACCAAGACCTCCAGTTGCTTCTCGACAAGTTCCCCGCCACCGAAATCGCTAAGAGCCTTGGGGTTTCGGATGTCACTGTCTTGAAGCGCGCACGTCGACGAGGGCTTCAAACTAAGCCTATCGGATATTGGTCCAGTTATAAGAGTGCATGACCTAGAGCCAGTACGGTCTTTTGTGGAGTTTGTAAGCGTCACCTGGGACACGAAGTACCTCAGCCTCCCGAACGACCGCATGATTCTCCTCAAGACGTACGACTCCATCCCCCTCAGGCCGACGGCCAGGATAGACCTCCTCTTCGATCCCGTCGAGAAGGCCATACTCTGCATGGTGAGGGAGGGGGACAACGAGAACGTCGCCGCGAAGGAGACGGACTCCGGTCTCCTCCTGCCGTCCGGCAAGGACTCGTGGGGTCCGTTCTCCCCCTCCAGGCTCGCGTCCACGCCCGCCGAGGCCGCATGCCTGGCCGTCCTCCGGCGTAGCGACGTCTTCTGCGGATCGCAGGCCCATACCGACTTCCATTCCGCCTCCGTCTACCCGTTCTGGGATGCCCTCCTCGCCGACATGAGGGCCCTTCTCCCGGCAGCCTGCGTGATGCTTTCCTGAATTCGCCCCTGAAGCATTGCGGTGATGTCCCCGGTCTGTACCCGGGTTAGCTCGGTTCGAATCCGGGCGGGGGCTCCACATCCATCTGAGGACTCTCGGCTCGGCGCTCTCACGCGCCCGGCGCCGCCGGCAGACCGGACAAAGTCTGCTCTATTTCGCCGGTTTAGCCATCCAGGGATGGCACCTGTTTCGTAATCAGGAATAAGGCGGGTTCGAATCCCGCAACCGGCTCCATGCCTCGTGATGCGACTGGTGTCGCAGACCCGCTGTCTACGGGTTGAGACCGGTTCGATCCCGGTACGAGGCGCCGCGGGGAGGGACGGTCCCGGCTCGGCCTCATAAGCCAAGCTCTGCAGGTTCAATTCCTGCCTCCGCAACCATGTACTGTCCCCTTCCATGACTCCGCACAGGTGGTCCATGCAGCGAGATGGGTCCGGAGTCACGTCCGTCTGGGTCTGGACATGCCCCATGTGCGGAGCCTCGGTCAAAAGGCAGAGGCGCCTCATAGGGAAGGACACCCCGCCGACCGGTGCCGTCCTGAAGGCCGGCTACTCGGCCGACTGCATGCAGGAGAGGACGCTGGCCGTAGCCGGCGTCATGGACGTGTAACCTGTCCGATGGCCCTGTTCCGCTTCATGCACGAGAGGAGGTCGCCGGGCGAGATCGTCGGCGGGCCGGAGGACCCCATCCTGTACAGGATCCTCTCCGTCGGAGACTCCCCCGAAAGAGCCCCATCGGGGGGCCTCAGGTGGAAGGCTCAGCTCGTCCGGGCGACCGAGGACGAGGAGTCCGTCTTCCGGGTCATGGCGTCGTAGCCCGCTGTAACGTCCGTCCATGGCAGGCATGAAGTCCGTCGAGCTGGACGTCCA
>Ga0315288_10003819_pt1 | contig 19208 bp, 20 predicted proteins | sample YL17G11_20_MG_FD_203454 | JGI IMG/M metagenome (GOLD analysis project Ga0315288, IMG submission 203454) | Sediment microbial communities from Yellowstone Lake, YNP, Wyoming, USA - YL17G11_20 | ecosystem: Environmental > Aquatic > Freshwater > Lake > Sediment | place: USA: Wyoming | collected... | reverse complement strand
CAAGTCGAGCTGGCCATCGACGCGGCCGACGTGGTGCTCTTCGTCGTCGACGGCCGCGCCGGGCCGCTGGCCGACGACTTCGAGATCGCCGGGGTCCTGCGCCGCCGTCGCGTCCCGGTGGTGCTGGTCGCCAACAAGCTCGACGACCCGGCCGCCGTGAGCGCCGCCCAAGAGCTGTACCAGCTCGGCCTCGGCGAGCCGCTGATCGTCTCCGCGACGCACGGCCTGGGCACCGGCGAGCTGCTCGACAGGCTGGTCGAGGAGGCCGGCGCGGAACGGCCCGGCCACCCCGCGCCCAGCGACGCGCCGGCCGAGATCCCGGTCGCCATCGTCGGCCGTCCCAACGCCGGCAAGTCGTCGCTGTTCAACGCCATCGTCGGCGAGCCGCGCACCATCGTCAGCGAGATCGCCGGCACCACGCGCGACGCCATCGACACGGCGGTGACCACGCGGGAGGGCAGCTTCCGTTTCATCGACACGGCCGGCATGCGCAAGGCGGCCAAGGTGAGCGGCGTGGAGTACTACTCGTACCTGCGCAGCGTGCAGAGCCTGGACCGCGCTCACGTCGCGGTGATCGTCGCAGACGCGACCATGCGCTTCGGCGAGCTCGACCTGTCGATCTGCACCGAGGCGGCGCGCAACCACTGCGCCACGGTGATCGCCGTCAACAAGACGGATATCGCCGAGGCCGACATCGAGGAGATCGCCGGCACCGCGCGGCGCAAGCTGCGCCAGAGGCCGCTCGTCATCCCCGTCTCCGCCGTCACGCACCGCGGCGTGCGGCAGTTGCTCGCCGTGGTCGCCGCGCTGGAGGCTCGCTATCTTGCCCACATCTCGACCGGTGAGTTGAACCGCGCCCTGGCGACGCTGGCCGCCGACCGGCCGCTGCCCATGAAGCGCGGCAAACGCCTGAAGATGTACTACATCGCGCAGTTCGGTACGTCCCCTCCGCGGTTCGCGATCGAGGTGAACGACCGGACGCTGGTGACGCGCGACTTCGGGTTCTTCGTCGAGAACCGGCTGCGGGCGCGCTTCGAGCTCGACGGGGTGCCGCTGGTGATCGACTTCAAGGGCAAGAAATGAGCGCGCTGGAGGTCGCGGCCTTCGTGGCCGCGTTGCTGCTGGCGTACCTGGTGGGGTCGATCCCGTTCGCCCTCGTGGTCGGCAAGCTCTTCTACCACGTCGACGTGCGCGAGCACGGCTCCGGCAACGTAGGCACCACCAACGTCTTCCGGGTGCTGGGCAAGAAGGCGGGCGTGGTGGTGCTCGTCTGCGACATGCTCAAGGGCTTCATCCCGGCGTTCATCGCCGCCTATTTCTTGCGCGAGACCAACCCGTGGCTCGTGATCGTCATCGCCGCCGCGCCCGTGGTGGGCCACATGTACTCGGTGTTCCTCAAGGGCTCCGGCGGCAAAGGCGTCGCCACCGGCGCGGGCGTCGTGCTGGCGCTCGTCCCGCTCGCCTTCGGCGTCATCGCCGTGGTGTGGGTGCTTCTCATTCTCATCACTCGCTACGTGAGCCTCGCGTCTCTGGTCGCCACGCTGCTGGTGCCGGTGTTCGTGTTCGCGCTCGGCGACCCGCTGCCTTACCTGATCGCCGCGCTGCTGGTCACCGTCGGTATCTTCTGGGCGCACCGCGGCAACATCCGCCGCCTGCTCAAAGGGACCGAGAACCGCGTGAAGCTCCAGTGGAAGCACGACCACTCGGCGGTGGCCGGAAGGAGAGGGTCGTGAGCCTCGAGGTCACCGTCGTCGGGTCGGGGAGCTGGGGCAGCGGCTTCGCGCGGCTGCTGGCGAAGCGCGGCCACCGCGTGCAGGTCCTGACGCTCACCGCTGCTGAAGCGGCCCAGCTCACCGCCACGCACGAGAACCCGCACTTCCTTCCGGGCGTGGCACTGCCGCCCGAGATGCGTTTCGTCGCCATGGGAGACGCCGACATCTCCGCCGCGGACCTCGTGGTGTACGCCGTGCCGACGCAGGCCGTGCGCGAGGTCGCGCGCTGGGCCGCGCCCGGGCGCGCCGCCGGCGCGCTGCAGCTCTCGCTGGCCAAAGGCTACGAGCTCGGGACCCTCAAGCGCCCCACGCAGGTCATCGAAGAGGAGACCGGCTCACCCGCGGCCGCTCTCTCTGGACCGAACCACGCCGAGGAAGTGAGCCAGGACATGCCCTCGGCCACGGTGATCGCCGCCGCCGACGAGGCCCTGGCGGTCGCCCTGCAGGCAGCCATCACCAGCGACACCTTCCGCGTGTACACCAACGACGACGTCGTCGGCGTCGAGTTCTGCGGCGCCGTCAAGAACCCCATCGCCGTGGCAGTGGGCATGTCCGACGGTCTCGGCTTCGGCGACAACTCGCGCGCCAGCCTCATCACGCGCAGCATCGCGGAGATGACGCGCCTCGGCATGATCCAGGGGGCGCACATCGCGACCTTCACCGGCCTTGCCGGCATCGGCGACCTCATCGCCACCTGCACCTCCCGGCACAGCCGCAACCGCCTGGCCGGCGAGCTGCTGGCCAAGGGCGCCTCGCCGGCCGAGGTCGAGCAGCAGGTCGGGCAGGTCGTCGAAGGCATCCCGACCGCCTACGCCCTGCACGACCTGGCGGGGAGGCTCGGCATCGAGATGCCGGTCGTCGAGAACGTGTACCAGGTACTCGAGGGCCGGCGCACGCCACAGGAGTGCGTCGCGGCGCTCATGGGGCGCAAGCCAAAGAAAGAGCGGCGCGAGGACTAGCGCGCGTTCTCTTCTTCGGCCTTCGCAGTGGCCGACGGCAGCCTCTGCGGCCCCAGGCTGACCTCGAGCTGCAGCCCGAGCGCCAGGGCGAGCTTCGCCATAGTCTTCAGCGTGAAGTTGGCGTGGCCACCGAGCACGCGGGTGATGTAGGCCTGTGACGTCCCCAGCCGGCGGGCCAGCTCCGCGCGCGTGACCCCCTGCTCTTCCATTGCGATGTACAGCGCCTCGGTGAAGTCGAGGACGGCACCTTCTTCCCAGTACTCGGGCATGCGCCGCGTCTCTGCGAACATCTGTCCAAAGGTGAGCTCATTCACTGGTCCTCCACGATCCGCAGGGCGCCGTGGCGCTTGTCGTTGAGGTAGCGCCACCGCGTGCGGGCGGCGCGCTCGATCGCCAGAGCGAGGCCTCGCTGCTTGGGCTTGGGCATGGCCTCGCTGCAGACGACCACGCGGCCTTCGTCGAAGAAGTAGAGGACGCGCACGCCGCGGGTCTTCAGCTCGAAGATGCCGTGCGCAAGTGGGCGTGAGCGCTGCACGTTGCGCGGCGGCCTGGACGCCGACAGCCGGTCGAAGGCGCGCATGAGGCGCGCGTACTCCCGGGGATCGTCACGCCGCAGTCCGTTGGCAAGATCGAGCACGTCGCAGCGCTCCTCGTCGGCGTAGACGGCGAGCACCGTCCAGAGACCGCGGCTCGCCAGATGGAGCTTCATATTAACTCATGACTTAAGTTCGGACAAGGGCGAGGGGTCATGATCTGCGACGGTAGCAGTCATCAGCCCGTCGGGGGAGGGTGACGAGGGTGGACGTTGATACGCCTGTCACCGCGCAACGGCATGTGTCCAGACTGAGTCCGGCGCGAGGAGCGGCGGCGGCGGCGTTGTCGTCCGTCGCGGCCGTCTGGTAAACTCGCCGAGGCCGCGCCGCCGTCTTTCGCATGCCCTCCGGGCAGCTTCCGGTCTGCGCTCGGCCGCCAGACGCCCGCTTGTCCAGCCCGCGCCGGCACGCGCCGCGCCGCGCGCGTAGTCTCAGGAGGTACCTTGGAGAAGAAGAACTACCTGTTCACGTCGGAGTCGGTCACCGAAGGCCACCCCGACAAGCTCGCCGACCAGATCTCGGACGCCATCCTCGACGCGATCCTCGCGGAGGACCCCTACGGCCGCGTGGCCTGCGAGACGCTGGTCACCACCGGCCTCGCCTTCGTCGCCGGCGAGATCACCACGGAGTGCTACGTCGACATCCCCAAGATCGTCCGTCAGACAGTCAAGGACGTGGGCTACACCAACGCGCTCTACGGCTACGACTACGAGACCTGCGGCGTCATGGTCGCCATCGACGAGCAGTCGCCGGACATCAGTCAGGGCGTATCGCATGCGCTCGAGGTACGCACCGACGTCAACGACGACGACGTCCTCGACGCGCAGGGCGCCGGCGACCAGGGCATGATGTTCGGGTTCGCCTGCACCGAGACGCCGGAGCTCATGCCGCTGCCCATCTCGCTGGCGCACAAGCTCGCGCGGCGCCTCGCCGAGGTGCGCAAGGCCGAGATCCTGCCGTACCTGCGCCCCGACGGCAAATCGCAGGTCACTGTGAGGTACGAAGACGGCAAGCCCGTGGAGATCGTCAAGGTCGTGCTCGCCTCCCAGCACGCCGAGAGCGCCGACCTGCAGAGCATCATCTACCCAGACCTCCTTGAACACGTCGTCGAGCCCATCCTGCCCAAGGGGCTCTACGACGCCTCCAAGCTCGAGGAGATCACCGTGATCAACGCCACCGGCAAGTTCGTCATCGGCGGCCCCATGGGCGACTGTGGCCTCACGGGCCGCAAGATCGTCGTGGACACGTATGGCGGCACCGCACCGCACGGCGGCGGCGCCTTCTCGGGCAAGGATCCGAGCAAGGTCGACCGCTCCGGCGCCTACGCGGCCCGCTACGTCGCCAAGAACGTCGTTTCCGCCGGACTCGCCGAGCGCTGCGAGCTGCAGGTCGCCTACGCGATCGGCGTGGCGCACCCCGTGTCGCTGATGGTCGACTGCCAGGGCACGGAGAAGGTGTCCCTCGCCACCATCGAGCAGCTCATCAAGGAGCACTTCGACCTGCGCCCGGCGGCCATCCTGCGCGATCTCGACCTGCGCCGGCCGATCTACAAGAAGACGGCCGCCTACGGCCATTTCGGCCGCAACGACCACGATTTCACGTGGGAGCGCACCGACAAGGCCGCAGCGCTGCGCGCCGCCGCCGGCCTCAAGGGCTGAGCTACGCCGGCGCGGAAGACGGCGGCTTAGCGTGAGCTACGCCGCCGTCTTCCCGCTCGTGCGCACGCGCGCCTTCGCCGGCGCCTTCGACTACTCCGTGCCGCCCGAGCTCGTCGGCAAGCTCGAGCCGGGGGCGCTCGTCGCTGTTCAGCTGGGCTCCCAGACCGTCATCGGCGTGGTCCTCGAGCTGCGACGGGCGACCGCGCACGAAGGCCGCGTCCTGCCGCTGCGCGATCTGCTCGACGTCCCGTCCATCCCCGTCGACCTGCTGGAGCTCGCGCGCGAGGTGGAGAGCTACTACCTGACCTCGTTCTCGGCCGCGCTGTCTCTGGTGTGCCCGCCGACCGGCGCCCTCAAGGTCGTGCGCCAGTACGAGCTCACGGCCGGCGGACGGGCGGCCCGCGAGGCCGGCGAGGACGGCCTCGACGAGGTCGCCGGCCTCAAGCTGCCGGCGGGTCCGTTGACGAGGCTGGGCGAGCGCTACCAGCGCAAGGGCTGGGTGCGCATTGCCTATCGCGTCCATGTGGCCGGAGCGGCGCGGGCCAGCCGCGCGCTCAGGCGCGGCGCCGACACGCCGCCGCGCCTCGGTCCGCGGCAGCGCGCCGCCCTGGAGCTCGTGGAGCAGTTCGGGGTGCTCGACGAACGCGCGCTGCGCGCCGCGACCGGCCTCTCGCTGCCGGCGCTCAAGAAGCTGCTCGAGGCCGGCGCGCTCGTCGAGGCCGGGGAGATCGCCGCGCTCGGGGGCGGGGGAGAGGCGACGACGGGCGGCGGCGCGGAGTCTGCGGCTCCGCCGCCCGTCCTCGCCCAGGCCGCCCGCCTGCAGGCCTGCGCCACGCTCGGCGACGTGCCCGACCTGCTTCCCGAGCAGCGCCACGCCTTGCACGCCATTCTCTGCGAGGCGCGCCCCGGCGATGAGGTGCTCGTGCACGGGGTCACCGGCAGCGGCAAGACCGAGGTGTACCTGCAGGCCGCCCAGGCCGCTCTGGAGGGCGGCCGTTCGGTGCTGCTCCTGGTGCCCGAGATCGGGCTCACCGGGCAGACGGTGGCCCGCGTCCGCGAGCGCTTCGCCGGCCAGGAGGTCGCGGTCCTGCACTCGGGTCTGACGGCGCGCGAGCGGCTGCTCGCCTATCGCGCCGTCGCCCGCGGCGACGTGCGCGTCGTGGTCGGGGCGCGCTCGGCGGTGTTCGCGCCCCTCCGGGACCTGGGGCTCATCGTCGTCGACGAGGAGCACGACACGTCGTACAAGCAGGAGAGCGAACCCGCCTACGACGCCCGCACAGTGGCTCGCTGGAGGGCGAGGAAGAGCGGCGCGGTGGTCGTTCTCGGCTCGGCCACGCCGAGCGTCGAAAGCTACGCCCGCGTGCCCCTGCACGTGGACTTGCGGCTGCGCGTGGACGGCTCGCAGCCGCCGACGCTGGAGATCGTGGACATGCGCGACCACCACGGGGTCTTCTCCAGCCCGCTGGCGGAGGCGCTCGCGGCGACCGTGGACGCCGGCGACAAGGCCATCCTGTTCCTCAACCGCCGCGGCTTCGCCTCGTACCTGGTCTGCGACCACTGCGGCTTCACGTGGATGTGCCCGCGCTGTGACGTGACGCTGACGCTGTTCGGTGGCCGCAGCCTGCGCTGCCGCACCTGCGGGCACGACGAGGCTGCGCCCGGCACGTGCCCGTCCTGCGGCAGCGCCGAACTCGTGCGCTACGGGTTCGGCACCGAGCGCCTCGAACGTGAAGTCCTCGGCCTGCTGCCCGGGGTCGAGCTGCTGCGCCTCGACTCCGACGTCGCGTCCTCGTACGGGCGGCTGCGCGCGGTGCTCGAGCGCTTCGCGCTGCCGGGGCCCAAGGTGCTGGTGGGCACGCAGATGATCGCCAAGGGGCACCACTTTCCCGACGTCACGTTGGTGGGGGTGGTCAATGCCGACCTGACGCTGCACTTCCCCGACTTCCGCGCCGAAGAACGCACGTTCGCGATGCTGGTCCAGGTGGGCGGGCGCAGTGGCCGCGGGGAGCACCCGGGGCGCGTGATCGTCCAGACGCTGAGCCCCGAGGCGCGGCCGATCGCCCTGGCCGCCAGCGGGGAGGAGGAACGGTTCTACGCCGAGGAGATGGAGCGCCGCCGCGAGCTCGGCTACCCCCCGGCCGGGACCCTGGTCGGCCTCGAGCTCTCCGGGACGTCGCAGGAGAAGGTCGGCATCGCCGGGCGGTTCACGGCCGCGCGTCTTGCGGCACGACTGACTCACGGCGAGAGCGTCCTCGGCCCCGGCCCGTTGTGGCGAGAACGGGGCCGCCACGCCTGCCGGGTGGTGGTTAAGACTGCCGCAACAGGGGAAACTCTGGACACGCTGCGCGGATGGCTGGGAGCCAACCGCGACCGCTTCGCCGCGCGGGGCGTCAGGCTCGTCCCCGACGTGGACCCGCAGTGGCTGTGACCCCGAGCTGAGGTACCATAGAGACATGGCTGAGACCAAACAGAGCGAGCGCGAACAGGCCGAACTGAGCCGGCGAGAGCGGGAGGCGCGCAGGGACATCCGCGTCATCGGCGATCCGGTGCTGCGTGAGCACGCGCTCGAGGTGACCGCGTTCGACCGCGGCCTGCGCAAGCTCGCCAAGCGCATGACCCGCATCATGCACGACGCCCCCGGCGTCGGTCTGGCGGCGCCGCAGATAGGCGTCCTCCAGCGCCTGCTGGTGTACGACGTGGACGACGATCCCAGGGTCCTCGTCAATCCGCGGCTCGACGAGTTCTCCGCAGAGATCGAAGAGATCGACGAAGGCTGCCTGAGCGTGCCCGGCGTGACGATGCCGGTGAGCCGGCCCGTGAGCCTGCGGGTGCGGGCCCTCGACGCCGCCGGCGAGCCGCTCGAGTTCCACGCCGAGGGCCTCGAGGCGCGCGTGATCCAGCACGAGTTCGACCACCTCGAGGGCGTGCTCATCGTCGACCGCACGTCACGCAGCGCCCGCGCCGCCGCCTTGCGCGAGCTGCGCGACCGCGAGGACGCGGGCCTGCGCGGCGCGGTCGGCGGAGGTCTGTGAGCCGCCTGCGGTTTGCCCTCGCGGGCACCGCGCCGTTCGCCGAGCTCGTGCTCGCGGGGCTCATCGCCGCGGACGCGGCGCCTGTCGCCGTGGTCACCAATCCCGACCGGCCGCGTGGGCGCCGCGGCACGCCGCAGCCCCCGGCGATCAAGCTCGCCGCGCTCGACCGCGGCCTGCCGGTGTTGCAGCCGGCGAACGTGTCCGAGCCTGAGGCGGTAGCCGAACTCCTCGCGCTCGGTCCCGAGGTGTTCGTGGTCTGCGCCTACGGGCAGATCGTCGGCCAACGCCTCCTCGACGCGCTGCCGACCATCGTGGTCCATCCTTCACTGGTGCCGCGCTGGCGCGGCGCCGCGCCCGTGGAGCGCGCGCTTATGGCGGAGGAGACGGAGCTTGGCGTGACCATCCTCAAGATGACCGCCGGTGTGGACGAGGGCCCCGTGGGCGACGCGCGCCGTGTGCACGTGCCCGCGGACGCCGACGCCGGCCGGGCCTACGAACTGCTGGCGCCGGCCGCCGTCGACGGCGTGCTGGCGACGCTAGGCGGCATGGCCGCGGGCACGCTGCTGTGGCGCGAGCAGGAGGGCGAGGTCACGTACGCGGCCAAGATCGGGCCGCAGGACAAGCTCATCGACTGGGCGCGCCCAGCGACGGCTATCGTCGCTCAGGTCCGCGCTCTAGCGCCGCATATCGGCGCCGCGACGGACCTCCTCGGCAAGCGCACGCGGATCTGGCGGGCGACGGCCGGCAGCGGACCGCTCCCGGCTGTGAGCCGGGAGCGGCTGGCTCTGCCGGCCGGAGTCGGCTGGGTGGACGTGCTCGAGCTGCAGCAGGAGGGCCGGAGGCGCGTGACGGCCGGCGAGTTCCTGCGCGGCGCCGGCCGCGCTCTGGCGGGGCCGTGACGGCCGCCCGAGGGAGCGGCCGGCCCGACGGCGCGGTCGGCCCGGCGCGGGCCGCCGCATGGCACGCGCTGCTGCGCGTGCGCTCCGGCGGCGGCCGTTTCGACGACTCTCTGGCGGCGTTCCCCGAGCTCGAGGGGCTGGGCGACCGCGACCGTGCGCTCGCCAACGAGCTGGTCATCGGGACGGTCAAGCGGCGCGGCTCGCTCGACGCCGTGCTCGGCGCCTTCACCAAGGCGCCGCTCGCCGGCACCGACGTGGAGGTGCTCGAAGCCCTACGCCTGGCGGCGTTCCAGCTCCTCTTCCTCGACCGGGTGCCCGCCTACGCGGTGGTCGACGACGCCGTGGCGCTGGTCGCGCGCAAAGGCAAGCGCACGCAGGGGTTCGTGAACGCGGTGCTCCGCAGGGTCGCCGAGGACGGACTGGAGAGCTTCGCCGCGTTGTCCGACGGCAACGGGGCGCGCGCCTGGGCGGTGCGCCACTCGTGCCCGATGTGGATGATCAAGCTGCTGCGCCGCGAACTCGGCGACGACGCCGCGGAGCGGTTCCTCGCCGCCGCCGACGCGGCGCCCGAGCGCTGCCTGCGCGTCAACACGCTCAAGACCGACGTGCCGGCGGCGCGCATGGCGCTGGCCGCCGCCGGCTGCGCCACGAGCGGCGTGCCGGGACTGCCGGCGGCGCTCGTCTACGACGGGCCGGCGCTCGAACGCTCGGCGCCGTTCCGTGAGGGACTCGTGACGCCGCAGTCCCAGGGGTCTCAGGTCGCCGGAGTGGTGGCCGCCGCGGGCGCCGGACCGGGCGCCCGGGTCCTCGACCTGTGCGCCGCGCCGGGCACCAAGACGGCGCAGCTCGCCGCGGCCGCGCCCGAAGCGCGGATCACCGCCGTCGACGCCGACGAGCTGCGGCTTGGGGTGATGCGCCAGAACCTGGACCGCCTCGGCGCGCGCGGCGTCGAGATCGTGCACGGAGACGTCCTCGATCTGCCGGCCGCCGTCGAGGGCGCCTTCGACGCCGTCCTCCTCGACGCGCCCTGCAGCGGCCTCGGGACGCTGGCCTCTCGCGCCGACCTGCGCTGGCGGCGCCGCGAGGCGGACATCGCCCGCCTCGCGCAGCTCCAGCGCCGCCTGGTCCGCCGCGCCGCGCGCTGCGTGCGGCCGGGAGGAGTCCTCACGTATGCCGTGTGCACACTGCCCCAGGCCGAGACCCTCGGTGTCGTCGACGCGCTCCTCGCCGAGGGCGGCTGGCGGGTCGACGATCTGGGCGCCGCGTGGCCCGGCATGGGGCATCCGGCGGCCGGCGGCTATCTGCTCGTGCTGCCGCCGGCCCAGGGCGCCAGCGGGTTCTTCGTCGCCCGGCTCCGTCGCATCGCGGGCTCGGAAGGGTAGAATGTCGACGCGGCTCGGGAGCCGCGCCGACCCCGCGTCACGGAGGTGACCATGCCGGACCTGCTGCACGATATCCACATCGCGCCGTCCATCCTGTCGGCCGACTTCTCGCATCTGGGCAACGATGTGGAGGCGGTGCTCAACGCCGGCGCGCGCGTCCTGCACGTGGACGTCATGGACGGCCACTTCGTGCCGAACATCACCATCGGGCCGCTGGTCGTCGCCGCCTTGCAGCCGCTCGTGCACGGGGCGGGGGCGCTGATCGACGTGCACCTCATGATCGAGCATCCGGAGCGGTACATAGAGGCGTTCGCGGCGGCCGGTGCCAACGTGATCACGGTGCACCAGGAGGCATGCGCGCACCTGCACCGGGTGCTCATGGAGATCCGCGAGGCCGGGGCGGCCGCCGGCGTGGCGCTCAACCCGGCGACGCCCGTCGAGACGCTCGCCGAGGCACGGGAGCACTGCGACATGGTGCTCGTGATGTCGGTCAACCCCGGCTTCGGCGGACAGCGCTTCATCGAGACGTCGCTGGCCAAGGTGGAGCGGGCTCGTGCCTTCCTTCCCGCCGGCGTAGCGCTCGAGCTCGACGGCGGCGTCACGGCGCTCAACGCCGGCGCTCTCGTAGCGGCGGGCGCCAACCTCCTCGTGGCGGGTTCGAGCGTCTTCGGCGGCCGGGACATCGGGGAGCAGTACGCGGCGCTGGCGCAGGCGGCCGGCGAAGCCGTATAATCGCAAGAGCACGATCAAGCTGCTTCAGGGCGGGGTGAGATCCCCCACCGGCGGTAACAGCCCGCGAGCCTCCTCGGAGGCCGACCAGGTGGAACTCCTGAGCCGACGGTCATAGTCCGGATGAAAGAAGCATGCTGCGACGCCTCGGCGTCGTCCGCCCTGGAGCATGGCTCCGGGGCGTTTTGCGTATGGACGACGACAGGTACATCGAAGAAGCCTTCGCGCTGGCCGAGCGGGGCCGAGGCAGCGCGCATCCCAACCCGCTGGTCGGCGCCGTGCTCGTGCAGGGCGGTGAGGTCGTGGGCAGGGGCTGGCATCTCGGCCCCGGAGAGCCGCACGCCGAGGCTATGGCTCTCGAGGAGGCCGGCAAGCGCGCCGCCGGCGCCACGCTCTACTGCACGCTCGAGCCGTGCGGCCATCACGGCCAGACGCCCCCCTGCGCCGAGGCGCTTGTGGCGGCCGAGATCCGGCGGGCCGTGGTCGCCCTCGGCGACCCCAACCCGCTGGTCGACGGCCGCGGGCTCGCGCGCCTGCGAGATGGCGGCGTCGAGGTGGAGCTCCAGGACAAGCGCTGGGGGGCGCGTGCCCGCAAGCAGAACGCGCCCTTCCTCAAGTATCACGCCACAGGGTTGCCGCTGGTGACGTACAAGGCAGCGGTGACCCTTGACGGCAAGGTGGCCGCGGCCGGCGGGGACGCGCGCTGGATCAGCTGTCTGGACAGCCGCCGCGCCGTGCACCAGCTGCGCGGCACGGCCGACGCGGTGATGGTCGGCGCGGGCACCCTGCGTCGCGACAACCCCGAGCTGACGGTGCGCCTCAGCGAGGGTCGCGACCCCGTGCGCGTGATCGTCACGCATCGCGGCGAGCTTCCGGTGGCCGCCAGGGTGCTGGTCACGGCGCATCAGACGCGCACGATCGTCCTCGCCGAGCGCGCCGACGGCGCGGCGCGACGGATGCTCGAAGCGCGCGGCGCCGAGCTCGTCGAGATGGGGGAGGGCGGCCTGCGCGCCGGCCTCGCCGCCCTCGCCGAGCGTGGCCTGCTCGACATCCTCTGCGAGGGCGGCCCCACCCTGGCCGGCGCCCTGCTGGCCGAAGGACTACTGGACCGCGTGCTGCTGTTCGTGGCGCCGCTCATCGTCGGGCGCGGGGCGCCCGACCTGTTCTCGGCGCCGGCCGTCGGCGCGGTCGCCGACGCTTGGCGCCTCCACGACGTGGCGTGGCGGCCGGTGTGCGACGACCTGCTGCTCAGCGGCAGCCTGACGAAAGACGGGGCCTGAGTGTTCACGGGGATCGTCGAGGAGGTCGGGACGCTGCGCAGCCTGCGCACCGGCGAGCAGAGCGCGGTGCTCGACGTCGCGGCCGCGGTCGTCACCGAGGGTGCGGCCGTCGGCGACAGCATCCTCAGCGACGGCGTGTGCCTGACGATCACGGGGCTGCGCCCCGGAGGCTTCACCGCCGACGTGATGCCCGAGACCGTGCGGCGCACGACGCTCGCCGACAGGCGGCCCGGCGACCGCCTCAACCTCGAGCGCGCCCTCACCCTGCAGTCGCGCCTCGGCGGTCACCTGGTGAGCGGGCACATCGACGGGGTCGGCACGGTCGTTCGCGTCACGCCCGAGGACAACGCGCTGGTCGTGGAGATCGAGGCGCCGCAGGCCGTGAGCGACGTCAGCGTCGCGCAAGGATCGGTGGCGGTCGACGGCGTGAGCCTGACGATCGCGGCCGTCGAGGGCCGCCGGCTGCGCGTGTCCCTGATCCCGCACACGGCGGCCGTGACCACGCTGGGGCGGCTCGCGCCGGGCGTGCGGGTCAATCTCGAGGCGGATGTCATCGCCAAGTACGTGTACGCGTTCGTCGCGGGGCGCAAGCCCGGCGAAGGGCTCACCTGGGAGAAGTTGGCGGAGGCGGGGTTCTGATGAACAGCCACCAGGAACGCGCCGGCGGGCGGCCTTTCGCGCCCATCGCCGATGCGCTCGACGATCTGCGCGAGGGCAAGATGGTCATCGTCTGCGACGACGAGGACCGCGAGAACGAGGGCGACCTCACGATGGCCGCGCAGTTCGCCACCGCCGAGCGCATCAACTTCATGGCCAAGGAAGGTCGCGGCCTCGTCTGCCTGACGCTCACGCCGCAACGCTGCGCGGAACTGAATCTGCCGCCGATGACGGCTCGCAACGAGGCGCGCCTGCAGACGGCCTTCACGGTCTCGGTCGAGGCGCGCGAGGGCGTCACCACCGGCATCTCCGCCGCCGACCGCGCGCACACCATCCAGGTGGCGATCGATCCCGAGTCGAAGCCAGATGCGCTGGTCCAGCCGGGACATGTGTTCCCGCTCATGGCGCGCCCCGGGGGCGTGCTCGAACGCGCGGGGCAGACGGAGGCCGGCGTCGATCTCGCGCGCCTCGCCGGCCTGAACCCTTCGGCGGTGATCTGCGAGATCATGAACGACGACGGCACCATGGCCCGCGTGCCCGATCTCATCCCGTACGCCCAGAAGCACGGCCTCAGGATCATCACCGTCGCCGACCTCATCAAGTACCGGCGCCGCAACGAGAAGCTCATCCGCCGCGCCGCCACCGTGTCGATGCCCACCAGGTACGGCGACTTCAAGGCTGTGGGCTACGAATCCGTGATCGACGGCGGCCACCACGTCGCCCTTGTCAAGGGCGACGTCGCCGGCCGCAAGGACGTGCTCGTGAGGGTGCACTCCGAGTGCCTCACCGGCGACACCTTCGGCTCGCTGCGCTGCGATTGCGGCGAGCAGTTCGCCGAGGCCTTGAGACGCATCGAAGAAGAAGGCCTCGGCGTCGTGCTCTACATGCGTCAGGAGGGTCGTGGCATCGGGCTCATCAACAAGCTCAGGGCCTACGCGCTCCAGGAGGAGGGTCTGGACACCGTCGAGGCCAACGTGGAGCTGGGCTTCGCCGCCGACCTGCGAGACTACGGCATCGGCGCCCAGATCCTCGCCGACCTGGGCCTCACGACGATCCGCATCATGACCAACAACCCGAAGAAGATCGTGGCGCTGGAGGGCTACGGCCTGCGCATCACCGGCCGCGAGCACATCGAGGTGGACCCCCAGGACGACAACGTCTGCTACCTGCGCACCAAGAAGGACAAGATGGGTCACCTATTGGAGCACGAGGACCTGTTCGGGCAGGAGGAGGGCGTCGAGGGCTGACGTCGCTCCCCCCGCGAGACCGCCGCAACCACGGCAAAGGAGCCGCACGATGACCACCTACGAAGGCATGCTCAACGGCAAGGGGATGAAGTTCGCCCTCGTCGTCGGGCGTTTCAACGAGCTCATCTCCTCGCGCCTGTATGAGGGCGCCCTCGACTGCCTGCGGCGGCACGACGTCGCCGACGGCGACGTGGACTCCGCCTGGGTGCCGGGCGCCTTCGAGATGCCGCTGGTGGCGAAGAGACTGGCCGTCAGCGGCAAGTACGACGCCGTGATCTGCCTCGGGGCCGTGATCCGCGGCGGCACGCCGCATTTCGACTACGTCGCCGGCGAAGCCGCCAAGGGCATCGCCCGAATCGGCCTCGACACCGGCGTCCCCGTGGTCTTCGGCGTGCTCACCACCGACACCATCGAGCAGGCCGTGGAGCGCGCCGGCACGAAGGCCGGCAACAAGGGCTGGGCGGCGGCCTCCACGGCGCTCGAGATGGCGAGCCTGCTCAAGACGCTGCCCTGAGCTTGCGCGGCCCCAGCATCGCCGCCTTGTCGACGGAGGAAGAATGAGCGAGTCACGCCGGCGCTCCTGGGCCGAGCCCTACAAGATCAAGATGGTCGAACCCTTGAAGATGACGACCCGCGAGGAACGCGAGCGCGCCATCCGCGAGGCCGGCTACAACACCTTCCTGCTCCGGAGCGAGGACGTCTACATCGACCTGCTCACCGACTCCGGCACGAGCGCCATGAGCGATCGCCAGTGGGCCGGCATGATGCTCGGCGACGAGGCCTACGCCGGCAGCCGCAACTTCTACCACCTCGAGGCGGCGGTCCGCGAGATCTACGGCTACGAGCACCTGGTGCCCACCCACCAGGGCCGCGCCGCCGAGCACATCCTCTCCAAGATCCTCATCAAGCCCGGCGACGTCGTGCCCGGCAACATGTACTTCACGACCACGCGCCTGCACCAGGAGCTTGCCGGAGGCAGCTTCGTCGACGTCATCATCGACGAAGCGCATGACCCCGCCAGCGAGCACCCCTTCAAGGGCGATGTCGATCTCGAGAAGCTGCGGAAGGTCATCGACGAGCACGGCGCCCGGAAGATCCCCTACGTCTGCATCGCCACGGCCGTCAACATGGCCGGCGGTCAGCCCATCAGCCTCGCCAACCTTCGTGCCGTGCGTGCTCTCTGCGACGCGCACGGCATCCGCGTGATCCACGACGCCACCCGGGTCGCCGAGAACGCCTACTTCATCAGGGAGCGCGAGCCCGGCTGCGGCGACATGGCGATCGCCGCGATCGTGCGCGCCCTCTGCGACCTCACCGACGGCTGCACGATGAGCGCCAAGAAGGACGCGCTCGTCAACATCGGCGGCTTCCTTGCGCTCAACGACGACAAGCTCTTCGACGCGGCCCGCAACCTGGTCGTGGTCTACGAGGGCCTGCACACCTACGGCGGTATGGCCGGCCGCGACATGGAGGCCGTGGCCATCGGCCTGCACGAGAGCGTCGAGTTCGACCACATCAAGGCGCGCGTCGGTCAGGTGAAGTACCTCGGCGAGAAGCTGCAGGAGTACGGCGTGCCGATCGTCGTGCCCATCGGCAGCCACGGCGTGTTCCTCGACGCCAAAGCGTTCCTGCCGCACCTCGACCAGGACGTCTACCCGGCGCAGACCCTGGCCGCCGAGCTCTACCTCGACAGCGGCGTGCGCGCCATGGAGCGCGGCAACGTCTCGTCGGGCCGCGACCCTAAGACGGGCCAGAACCGCCGTCCCAAGCTCGAGCTCGTGCGCCTCACGATCCCGCGGCGCGTGTACACACAGGCCCACCTGGACGTGACCGCCGAGAGCGTCGCCGAGGTGTACGACCGTCGCGACGCGATCAAGGGCCTGAAGATGGTCTACGAGCCGCCGCAGCTGCGCTTCTTTCAGGCAACGTTCGAGCCGCTGTCCTGACGTCCCGGGTCAGTGCTTTTCGCGCACGTGCGAGAGCCACTCCGCCTGTGCCATGAACTCGGTGTCGCAAGCGGCGCAGCGGTAGGAGTGGGTCTCGACCTCACCCGTGTGGGTCCTGAAGAGATGGTGATCGAGCGCCTCGCACGTATCGAACTCCGCGCCGCAGCGCGGGCAAGAGCGTATCTGCATCGTCATGCTTCTGTGCCTCACCGATAGACGTGGCGGTCCGTGACGCAAAAGCCCCGCCGCATGGCGGGGCTGCGAGTGGTGTTTCTTGAGCGGCGCCGGCGAGACCGGCGCGCGTCGGCAGGCGTCCTTAGACGGCCTTCGTGACCTTGCCCGACTTGAGGCAGCGGGTGCACACGTAGGCGTGCCTGGGATGGCCGTTGACGAGGATGCGGACGCGCTGCAGATTGGGATCGAAGCGCCGCTTGGTGTGGCGGTGCGAATGACTCACGTTGTTGCCGATCGCGGGCGCTTTGCCGCAGGTCGCGCAGACTTTGGACATGGTCGTTCCTCGACTTGATTGGTCAATAGCCGCGCTAGTATGCTGCACCCGGCTGGGCAACGCAAACGCGTGCCCGCGGTCGGCCTGCCCTGTCCCCCGTCCCGCCGAGGCGCGATGGCCCGTTTCCACAAAGAGATGTCCATCTTCGAGGCCCTCGAGTCAGATCCCGGTGCGAGGGGCGTGTTCGAGAGCCACGGTATGGCCTGCTGTCTGTGCATCGGGGCCCAGTCCGAGACCATCGAAGCAGGCGCCATCCTTCACCAGGTCGATCCCGAGGTCGTCGTCGAGGAGCTCAAACGCCTCAGCGGCCCGGGGTCCTGAGCCGGAGGGGTCCGCGCATCGTGTCGTCCCCGGACCTCCGCATCCCCTTCTCGTCGCCGGGCCTCGACGGCGGCATCACGGTGGCCCACCAGGTCATCGCCAAGCTCGCCGGCAAGGCCGCCCGCGCCACGTATGGCGTCGTCGCCATGCAGGAGCCGCCCATCCGCAAGCTGGCGCGCTTCTTCCGCGGCGCGCTCACCGAGGGCGTCGAGGTCGACATCGAGGACGGCGCGGCCAACATCGGCCTGCACGTGGTCATGGAGCGCGGCGTCAATCTCGCGCAGGTGACCGCCAACCTGCAGGAGCAGGTGCGCTACCAGGTCGGTGAGGTCGGCGGAGTGCCGGTCGGCGAGATCAACGTGCGCGTAGAGGATCTGCAGGATTGAGCGTCCGGCGCGCCGCCATCACGGTCATCGCCGCCGCCCTCGCGGCCCTCGAGGCGGAGCGCGGCGTCATCAACGACCTCAACGTGTATCCGGTGCCGGACGGCGACACGGGCACCAACCTGGCGCTCACCGTGCGCGCCGTCCTCGAAGAGCTCCAACAGAGCGCCGTCGAGGGCATCCCGGACGTAGCCGCCGCCGTCACCAAGGGCTCGCTCATGGGCGCGCGCGGCAACTCGGGCGTCATCCTGTCGCAGATCGTGCGCGGCCTCTGTGACGTATGGGGCCGCTCCGAGGACCTCACCACGGCCGACTTCAAGGAAGCTCTCTCCGAAGGCGCCACCAGCGCCTATCGCGCCGTGAAGGAGCCCGTCGAAGGCACCATGCTCACCGTGATCCGCAAGATGGCCGAGGCGGCGCAGAGCGTGCCCGACACGCTGGGGCTCGACAGACTGCTGGTCGCGGTCGAGGACGCCGGCAGAGTGGCGGTCGAGAAGACGACCGCGCAGCTGCCGGCCCTGCAGAAGGCCGGCGTCGTCGACGCCGGCGGCTACGGGCTTCTCGTGCTCTTCCGCGGCCTCGCGGGCGGCGTCGCCGAGCTCATGCACGCCGGCATCGCCGTGTCGCTGGCGAAGGTCGCCTTGCGCACGGGGGAGGGCGGCGCCCCGAAGACGCCGCCGCCCCATGAGGCGTCCGAACTCTCCGCGTACCGCTACTGCACCAGCCTGCTCATCACCGGCGAGGCCCTCGACAGGGTCGCGTTCGAGGCGTTTCTGCTGCCCATCGGCGACAGCAGCCTCGTGGTCGGCGACCAGCGCATGGTCAAGGTCCACGTGCACACCAACGACCCCGGGGTCGTCCTCAGCGAGGCTCTCAAGCTCGGCACGATCGGCGCGGTCGAGATCAATGACATGCACGAGCAGACCAAGGCGCGCGACGAGCGTCTGCAGGGCCAGCCCAGGCTCGCAGAAGGCACGGCCGTGGTGGCCGTGGTCGCCGGCGAGGGCAACAAGGCGCTGTTCCGCGAGCTCGGCTGCCTCGCCATCGTCGACGGCGGCCAATCGATGAACCCGAGCGCCGCGCAGCTGCTCGAGGCGGTGGAAGCTCTGGGCGCCGAAGAAGTCGTGCTGCTGCCCAACAACGGCAACGTCATCCTTACCGCGGAGCAGGCCGCCGGCATGAGCCCGCGGCACATCGCCGTCGTCCCCACGACGTCCATTCCCGTGGGCTTGGCGGCCATGGTGGCCTTCGACCCCGGCGGCGACGCCGTCGGCAACGCGCGGGCCATGCAGGACGCCATCGCAGGCGTGCACTCGGCCGAAGTCACGCGCGCGGTGCGCGACTCGGAGCTCGACGGGGTCAAGGTCCGCAAGGGCCAAGCCATGGGCCTCGTCGATGGGCGGCTCGTGGCCGCCGGCGAGGAGATCGAAGAGGCCTTCGGCGGCGTGCTCGAGGAGTTCGCCAGGGTCGAGGCCGAGTTCGTCACCGTGCTCACTTCGCTCAACGGGTCGGGCGTGAGCCGCGAGCGGCTCGAAGAGCTGGCCGCGCGACTCACGCCCGACGCAGAGGTCCACTTCCACGAAGGTGGTCAGCCCCTGTACCCCATCCTTGGGAGCGCTGAATGACCGACTTGCTCACGCTCGGAAACACGGCCATCGTCCTCGACTCCACCTGCGACCCGCCGGCCGGGTTCTTCGACAGGCCCGGGTTGTACATGGTGCCGCTCAAGGTCCACTTCGGCGACGAGACCTACCGCGACGGCGTCGACATGACGTACCAGGAGTTCTTCGCCAAGCTCGAGGCGTCCGAGGTGCTACCGACCACGTCGCAGCCCACTGCCGG
>Ga0315288_10003818_pt1 | contig 19210 bp, 14 predicted proteins | sample YL17G11_20_MG_FD_203454 | JGI IMG/M metagenome (GOLD analysis project Ga0315288, IMG submission 203454) | Sediment microbial communities from Yellowstone Lake, YNP, Wyoming, USA - YL17G11_20 | ecosystem: Environmental > Aquatic > Freshwater > Lake > Sediment | place: USA: Wyoming | collected... | reverse complement strand
AGAAGATAACGGTAGGACTCCCGCAACTCGATTCTTTTTACGATCGTGGCCTCGATTCTCCGGATCTGACGCGTCAGATAATCGATGGTCTCTTTGCTCGCCTGGCCGGCTAAGGCCAGATCTTCATTGCCCTCCAAAAGAGGACTCACTCGATCCTCTTTCAAACGCTTCACCTCATTCACCTTAAACTGCACTCCGCAATTACGACTGATGATATTTTGTAAACTGATAATCAGGGAGGTTCTCAGTTTCACCAAATGCCTCCGTTTGCGCAAAAGATCACGGATCGGCCTCTCTTCTTTGGGGTAAATGAACCCTTCCGGCAAGATCCCTAACCGCAACATCTCGGCTAACCAGAACGCATCATGTTTGTCGTCCGCATGCTTCAGACCGGAGTATTGCTGGATCGCCGATGGATTGGCTAAATGCACGGGATACCCGGCTTCCCTCAAAGCGTCCACCAACCAGTACCAATTATAGGTGGATTCCACAACCACCCCCCCGATCTTGGCCCGATGAGATCGAAGAACCTCCAGGATTAACTCCGGATCATTGGGAAGCTTCTTATGGTCAACCCGCTTCCCCTGCTTATTCATGACCGCCAAAAAATTGTTGTTGGAATGAAGATCCAAACCCACGTACAATGGCATAAGGCACCTCCTTGGTTAAGATTGACCTCTTTACCTAAGCATACCAAAAAAAACTCCTGGTCTGCTCAGGGGGTGCCTTTTATATGATTATCAGGTCTTTACTCTTGCTATTTTCTAAGAATGGGAGTCGGATTAGTTTATGTCAAGACCTTGTCAGATAATGCCGGTAAGAAAAGAGCAAAAGACAAGACCTGACCCCCTTGCCCACTTAGCTTGAATCCGGGTAATGACGCAAAAAAGGTAGGGCGAAAGGAGTTTCTATGGCAAAGATAAATTCTGTCCTGGGACCTCTGGATACCGGCAAACTCGGCTTCACCTTGATGCACGAGCACCTGATAACCTCGGCTGCGGGCATTCCTCAAGACTTTCCCGAGCTTCTCGGGGAAAGGATTACTGACCGCGTTATCAAGGGGTTAGTCGAAGCCAAAAAAGGGGGTATCGATACCATCGTCGATGCCACAACGATTGACCTGGGACGGGATGTCAATCTGATAGTTGAGGCTTCCCGCCGCACAGGCGTTAACATCATCGCCGTAACGGGTTGGTGGAAGGAAATCCCCGGTTTTCTGAACGGTGTCACCGCTGACCAGTTCGCGCAGGTGTTTATCCGAGAAATTAAAGAGGGCATTGCCAGTACCGGAGTCAAAGCAGGAATATTGAAGGCCGCCTCCGATATGATGGGCGTCACGTCCCGTGAAGAAACCATCTTACGGGGTGTAGCCAGAGCACAGCTTGAGACGAAAGTCCCGATTATGATTCACTCCTATGCCGCCGAACAGGTAGCCAGGCAACAGTTGGCTATCCTCAGACAGGAAGGTGTCGACCTGAGAAGGGTTAAGGTTGACCATTCGAATGACACTACCGATGCGGAATACCTCATCTGGATAGCTGACCAGGGGTGCTACCTGGGATTGGACCGTTACCCGGGGCATAATGCCAGTCCCCTGGCACGTACGAAGACGATGAAGGCGTTAATAGATGCCGGCTACGCGGACCGCCTCCTACCTTCCCATGACTGGTCGCTGGCGACGGTGGTAACGGATACTTTTATTAAGTCCGAAAAGGAAAGAGATGGGCGTAATCACTACGGCTACTTATACATCAAGAATATCGTCTTCCCCCAGCTCCGGCAGATGGGTGTTTCCGAGGAAGTAATCAACAGCCTGTTTATTGACAACCCCCGCCGCTTCCTCGAAGGCGCTTAGCCATCTCCCGGATAACCGCCAGGAGAATATCACGCGACTACCAACAGCAGGTACTGATGAGAACCTCTGACTTTGATTACACTTTGCCACCGGAGCTTATTGCTCAGACGCCAATCGAACCCAGAGACCAGTCGCGGCTCATCGTCTTGAATCACCGGGATGGCTCAATGGAGCACCGGAGGTTCTTTCAGATTGCTGAATGGCGGCATTTGATACGGTCCTCAAAGCCTAGAAAAAAGCAGGTAAACCGGCGGGGATTTACGCCACGTCTCAGAATATCGAATGGGCGATAGAAAAGGGCGTTACCTTTCCTTCGGTGGACAGCGCCGAGTCATTTCTGGCGATGGGCGCCAGCGCTGCCCTCAAGAAGACCAGGGATGCTATTGCAGGGAGGAAGTAGACCGCGTCTTTATATGAAACCGCCCAGGTTCAGGGGTTTAAAAATGCCTGCAGGCTTGGCTCGTCGCTATCGGTGCGTCTGAAGATGCTAGAGAAGGTGTCCAGTCTTTCCTTGAGAAGCGGCCGCATGTATGGAATGGTAAATAGATTTTTAGAGATTTTCAGGCGTCATTAATCGATACCACTTCTAATAAATGGGGGTGGCAGGTAGATAGATATAGTTGAATAATCGACCAGCGCTGAGGAGAACGGTATGGCAGGAATTCTGGAAGGATTGAAAGTCCTGGAAATGGGACACGTGGTGGCTGCGCCCGCTGCCGGCGCCACATTTGCAGACTGGGGTGCGGAGGTAATCAAGCTGGAACCGCTTACCGGGGAAATGGCACGAAGCATTAACCACCCGATTACCCCGGAAGAAATAGCTTGGGCGCAGAGCCCGAACTACGTGAATGGCTACTTTCAGTTCCTGAACCGCGGGAAAAAGGGCGTAGCCTTGGATCTGCGTACAGCGTCAGGTAAGGAAATCATAAGCAAGCTCGCGGCGTGGGCAGATATATTTTTATCAAACTACGAAGTTGGCACGCTGGCGAAGCTGGGAATGGATTACCCGTCACTGCGAAAAATCAATCCGCGTCTCGTCTATGGCATATTGACCGGGTACGGGACCACAGGACCGGATAAGGATGAGCGTGGGTTTGACTACTCGGCGGCCTGGGCCAGGTCCGGGTTGATGCATATGATGGGTGAACCGGGAAGTATCCCCCCGCCCCAGCGCGGCGGTATGATGGACCGTGTCACCGGAGCGCATATGGTTGGCGGATTGCTGGCGGCGCTTTACCATCGCGACCGCACCGGGCAGGGGCAGAAGGTTGAATTCTCACTCTATCATACCGGTGTGTGGACGGTCGCCGAGGACATTCAGCCTGCTCTCCTGGGAAGAGAACCAGTAAAGCATGACCGCACCATGGCGCGGAACCCTCTATGGAATAGCTACAAGACCGCAGACGGGCGCTGGTTCTGGGCAGCGATGCTTCAGCCCGATCTTTCCTGGGGCAATTTCTGCCGGGCGATGGGACATCCTGAATGGGAAAACGATCCCAGGTTCAATACACTGGAAAACAGGTTCTGGAACCGGCAGGAGCTTATTAGGCTTATCGATGAGATAATCTCCACAAAAGCACTGGCGGAATGGGAGGCTATCTTCCGCGCTAATAATCTAATTTACGGACGGGTGCAATCACCGCAGGAAGTTATCAAAGACCCGCAGGCTCATGCCAATCATTTCTTTGTTAACCTGAGGTACCCGGATAAACCGGATATCAAAACGGTGATGACCCCAGTGAAATTCGTTGAGAATCCGGCGGAGGTGAAATCCTGCGCTCCGGAGGTGGGGCAGCATACGGAAGAGGTCTTGCTCGGTCTTAATTATGATTGGGAGGATATCGCCCGTTTTAAAGAAGAGAAGGCAATTTTATAGCATAGGAGGTACAGACTGTCCAGTATTTTGCGTTGGTACGTGTAACCCTTCAGTGACGGGTGGTTAGGGCCTGCGAAGAGAAAGGGGTTTGCTTCGCCAATGATGGGTGGTTTTAGTCCATAGTTAAATGAGGTTCGTAGAAGTTGGATGGGGGGGATCCCTTGGGAATAAGAGAGGGAAAGGATCCTGGTGGATATTTTTGGCCAGTTCGTCAAGGACGTGTTTGAGGTGAGTGGCGACGTCTATTCCTCGTTTCTTGAGGGAACATAAAACCGTCATCAAAACACCCCGAGTATGGGCGCCAGCGTCCGACTGGGAACCAAAGCTGACCTTGCGGGCGATGACCGTAGGTCTAAGATCTCTTTCGGCCAAGTTATTTTCCGCGGGAACCCTTCGGTCATCGGCCCAGTGGTACAAGCGCGAATCATTCTCCCGGAAGATATCCTGAATGCGTCGGATGCCCAGATGTTGGGCCGGGCCTTCTATGGCAGCCACAATCTGGGACTTGACCTCTATGGCTTTCCTATGGAACTGCGCTGGCGAGAGGGGTTGGTTGCGCAGCCCGATCGCCAACGTGAGAAGGGGGATGAAAGTAGAAACAAACCCCTGTACCTCCCTGGAATCGGGGAATTCCTTTTCCAGGCCTTCGACCTCCCGCAAAAGGTGTGCATAACAGTACTGAATGGCGCAGGGTGCCTTGTTGTATCCTACATAGCGATCCACCACCAGAACCCCTGGAAGTGGTTTTTCCCCAAAGACCGCTCGGGCGACTGCGGCCGATCTGGATTTGCGAAATTGAAAGATACTGAGCTTCTCAGTGGCAAAGAGCCAAGCGTAGCCATTTTGTCCCTCCGTTCGCCACGTGGTCTCGTCAGCGTGCTTGACCGGGGCTTGGCGGTACTGCTCAATCAACTGAGCCGGAACCTTCTCCCAAAGCCCGGCGAGGCGATGAAAAATCTCCACCAAACTGCCGGGGCCAATTTCGGTCTGCTCGCAGACCCGCCCCATCGGGATACCGTGCAGGTAATGCATGACCGCTGCCATGGTGATCAATTGGTTCCCATAAAGGCTCTTGGGAAGAACCTCAGGGGCGTGGGCTTGAAATACCTTCTGGCAATGGGGGCAATACTTTTTGGGGAGCCGGTAGAGGACCCGTTGTGCCTTCAGAGGCTGACTTTCGATCACCAGCCGCTCCTGCACTCCTTTCTCTTCTAGGGGGCCCCCGCAATCGGGGCATTGATTCCCAACCGGTGCGACTCCGGCCACGACCCGATCGGCTTCGGATTCTGGGATAATCTTTCGACCCGCCCCTTTGTGCCCTACCTGCGCCCCTTTGGGTTTGCTCGTCTCTGACTTGACGGTATTGCTCTTCCAGGGAAGTTTCGCGGAGGGAGTTGAGGAGCCGAAAACGCCTTCTTTCTCCTTGCGTTCTTGATATTTAAGTTTCTGTTTGAGGCGCTGATTTTCTTCCAGAAGAGAATCGATCTTCTGCTGTTTTTTGAGGCATTCGGGACAGGGGTAGAGCGCCATTATTCCCTCAGGCGGACGATCTGTTTTTGTACCTCGGAGACCTGGCGGATCAGAGCTTTGAGCTTTTTATAATTCTGGGCCCATTCCTTCACCGCCGATTCGAGCTGGCGGGGAATGTAGAGGGAGATGGTTTTGCCTGCCTCCTTCCAGGTGAGGAAGAGGACGGGATGTTTAGGTCCGTTGTGGTGGCAAGCGCAGCCCTCTTTCCCACACTTTCGCGTGGTAGCTACAAGGGTGCCTTCGATCCAGGGGCCGAGGTTTTGCAGCTGGCGGAGCAGGGCTTGGCGTTTGGTTTGGAGCTGTAATCGATTCATAACCATAATGTATTATTACATTACGGAAATGTCAAGAAAAAAACTGAGGGTTGAAAAAATCTTTCCCTCAGGCTGAAAAAGAAACGCCTATGAAACTCCAATCCGATAAGCTAACCTTGATCCCACCATGCCCTTCTCCTTCCACCCGTCACTGAAGGGTTACGTGCGGCGGAGGGAAAAATATTTTCTTTTACTCGGAAATATGATATATTTGTAACTTACTTCGTAGGAATTTGAAGGAAGGAAGAAGATGGAAAAGGAGAGGCTCGCTTATTTCAAGGAGCTTCTGAGAGAACGCTTGCAGGTTCTGCTCGACGAGGCGGAAAAGACGGTCGCCGGCATGACACACGACAAGAACACCTTTCCCGATCCCACCGACCGGGCCAACCTGGAGACCGACCGCAATTTCGAGCTGCGCATCCGCGACCGGGAAAGAAAGCTGATCCTAAAGATCAAAGAGGCTTTGGCCAGGATCGAAGAAGGGACCTTTGGCATATGCGAGGAATGCGGGGAGGAGATTTCCGAGGAAAGGCTCAAGGCAAGGCCCGTGACCACCCTGTGCATCGATTGCAAGACCAAAGCCGAAGCCGAAGAGAGCAAAAAAGTACCCCTCTCCTAATAAAGAGGCCTAGCCGCTTGAGGGGGCAAGGGGAATCCCCTCCAGCGATCTTGATCAACGAAGAAACGTTCCTTCACGCCCCACAGACAACCCTTCTTAATCCAGCCCCTCTATGGGTGGCTGTCTTCGCAATTCTCATTTCCCGCTTCGTCCAACTTTGATGAAATCGTAAAAGGCCAAAAAAGAATCCCTTTCCCTTGGAGGCTGGGTCGCAATGAAGGAAAAGGGCCGTCATTCCCGCGAAAGCGGGAATCCAGGGTATTTGAAAGAGGCTAGGTTACCGGAAATCACACGATATTTTTCTTTGAAAGGACTCGCCTGGATGCCCGCCTACGCAGGCATGACGAATTACGACCCAGTCTCCAAGGGGAGGGGGAATTTTGCTTTTTACGGAGTCGCCCCCTTTCCTAAGGGGCAGAGTAAGCTATGGGGGACTGAAGTTCGGGAACAACCTACGGGAAGGTGGGGAATTTACATATCCCGGCATCATCTAGTGTCGCGTCTCGGAAATTCGTATCATAATTCAAGCTTCTCAGACGGCCCGGGGCTCACGGCGCTTCGCTTGGCATCCTAAGGCGCTGGTTTCTTCGTCGATGGGGCGGGAAGGAACACCCCGCCCCCTGCGGCGGAAGAAAATTGTATCTTTTCGCGAGCTTCTTTCCCGGCCGAGGCTGCCGGCGCGAATCGCCCTGACCCCCGGGCCAGGACAAAGCGGTTTGCGTTCCCCGTCTGACCGGAATTTGACAGTCCAAAAGCCTGAGTTATTTATGCCATTTATATCTGATTACGGGCGGGGTGGCAGATCCTTGGCTAGCAATGCGGCTCCCAGGGCGCCGATGATCTGGGGCTCAGGGGGAACAAAAAGCTTTACCCCCAGCCTCTCCTCCAGGGCCCGGACCACCCCTTCGTTCTTGGCCACTCCGCCGGTGAGGGTGACCCCTTCCTCTACCCCGACGCGCCGGACCAGGCCCAGAATACGGTCGGCGATGGCCTCATGCAGCCCGCGGATGATCATTTCCTTCGGCTGATTCCCAGCGATCAAAGAGACCACCTCTGATTCCGCAAAAACGGTGCACATGCTGGAGATCTTGATCGTCCGCGGCGCGCTCCGGGAAAGTCTCCCCAGGTCCTCCAGGTCGACCTCCAGGGCCTGGGCCATGACCTCTAAGAAGCGTCCCGTACCAGCGGCGCACTTGTCGTTCATCTGGAAGTCCACGTTTCGCCCCTGTTCATCCAGCCGAATGACTTTACTGTCCTGGCCGCCGATGTCGATCACGGTGCGCGTTTCGGGGCGGACAAAGAACGCTCCCCGTCCATGGCAGGTGATCTCCGTGATCATCTTATGGGAAAGGGGAAAGGAAGCTCTTCCGTATCCTGTAGTGACAATTCCAAAGAGGTCTTCTGGCCTGATCTTCGTCTGCTCCAGGGCCACAGCCAGAGAGCGCTCGGCCGCCGTCCGGCTGTTTGCCCCGGTGGGCAAGATGGAGTAACCCAGGATGTGGTCGTCTTTTAAGATCACAGTCTCAGCCGTAATCGAACCAATGTCCATTCCGGCAACGATCATGAGGAATTTCTTCCTTGAGATAAAATTTTCATTGAAGTATATTAGTCCCTGGCAAAAAAGTAAAGGAAAGATGAGATACCCGATTTCACTCGACGGCTGAACGGTGTAAAGGGACTTCGCCATGGATTTCCGCCTGACGGAAGAGCAAAAGATGACCCAGGAGACGGCCAGAGACTTCGCTGAGAAAGAGCTGAAGCCAAGAGCTGCGGAGATTGACGCCACCCGCTTATATCCCCTTCCGGTTCTGAAGGCCATGGCTGGATTGGGGCTGATGGGCGTAAATATCCCCGCTGAATACGGAGGGTCCCAGGCAGGGGTGGTTAGCTATAGTTTGGCCATGACCGAAGTAGGAAAAGCCTGTGCCTCCACGGCCGTAACTATGGCGGTGACCAATATGGTGGCCGAAGTGATCCACGCCTTCGGGAAAGAGGAGGTGCGGAAAGCCCACATCCCCCGAATCTGCGATGGTCAATACTCGGGTGGGGCCTTTGCCCTGACCGAGTCCACGGCCGGTTCAGACCCTTCATCGATGAAATCCAGCGCCCAGCTGGACGGAGACCATTTCGTGTTAAACGGTTCCAAGACCTTCATCACCAGCGCCGAACACGCCGGGGTTTTTGTGGTCTGGGCCAAGACCGATAAGAATGCGGGGTCCAAGGGCATTAGTGCCTTCCTCGTGGAAAAAGGACATCCCGGGTTTGTGGTCGGACGGAACGAAGACAAGATGGGCCAGCGCGGCTCCTGCACCAATGAGATCACCATTGAGAATTGCCGTTTGCCCGGGCGGAGCCTTTTGGGGCAAGAGGGGGACGGATTCAAGATCGCCATGATGGCCCTGGACGGCGGCCGGATCGGCATTGGATCCTTGGCCGTGGGTATCGGCCTGGCCGCCATCGAATATGCCACGGAATACGCCAAAACCCGCATCCAGTTCGGTAAACCCATCGCCTCGTTTCAGGCCATCCAATGGATGATTGCCGACAGTTTTACGGAGATGGAGGCGGCCAAGCTGCTGGTTCTACGGGCCGCCTTTTTGAAAGAGAAGGGGAAACGCTTCAGTCGCGAGGCTTCCATGGGAAAGCTCCTGGCCACAGAAACGGCCAACCGCGTTTGTTACAAGGCCCTGCAGATCCTGGGCGGATATGGTTACGTGAAGGAATACCCCTTAGAGCGTTATTCCCGCGACTGCCGGGTGACCACGCTTTACGAGGGAACCTCGGAAATCCAGCGCCTAGTCATCGCCCGCGAAATATTGGGGCAGGAATTTGTTTAAACCAAAATCCAAAAATCAAAGTTCAAAATGACAAAGGAAAATTTAAAATCTGCCATTTTTGATGGATTCGTAAAAAGTCCTTTTGGCCCCATTTTTCGTCATTCCCGCGAAAGCGGGAATCCAGTTAATTCAGGTAGTTCTGGACTCCTGCTTTCGCAGGAGTGACGGCTTTCCCAACTTTTTACGAGATCATTTATTTGCCAAAGGGAATGAATAAATTTTGGATTTTTCAGATGTAATTTTGATATTTGGATTTTGATTCTTGATTTTTTTAAAGTACTTCATTCACTTCTCGGATCATCTTATACTTGCCTTTGGCCTTGGCTTGTTCGAGAAGATCTTCCAGCCAATTTGTTAAAAGCATTTCCTGTTTCTGCTGGATGAGGGCCCGGCGGTAATTCTCTTTTCTGGAGTTGAACTGGGCCGGGTCAATCTTTTTTTCCTCCTTGAGACGAAGGACGGCATACTTTCCGTCGAAAAAGATGGGGTTCTCCGCATAAGGATTTTTCAGACTAAGGGTGGAAAGGGCTTTCTGCAGTTCTTCCGAGGTGGTCATCTTGGGAGGTTCGGCACCCCTATCGAAAAAGCCGGTCTCTTCTATCTTCATTCCCTCCTGCGAGGCCAGCGATTTAAAATCTGCCCCCTTCCTTAACTTTTCTAAAGCTTCCTTGGCTTTGGTCAAAGCCTTCTCCTTCTGCTTTTCCCGGCGGAGCGCTTCGGAGACCTTTTTTTCCGCCTCTTTCAGTTCAGGGATGCGGGGTTCTTGCTTTTCTAAAACCTGGAGAACCGCAAAGGTCTCGCCCAAACGCAGCACTGGGCTGATGTCCCCCTTGCCCAGAGAGAGAGCCGAATCCTTGAGCTTTGGGTCCAGGTCGATCTTATCGTTAGCCGAAAAAACCCCTGTCTCTGTTAGCCGCAGGTTTTTTTCTTTGGCAAAACCGTCCAACTTTTTTTCTTTGGAAGCCACGGCGTAGGCCTGGTCGGCTTCGTCATGGGCTAGTTCCCCGGCCTTGCGGGTCTGCAGCAGGGATTGAATCTGATTCTTGACCTTCTCCAGGGGCTCGATTTTTGCCTCCTGAATCTCATCGACTTTGAGAATATGGAACCCGTAGGGCGTCTGGACGAGGTTGCTGATGCCCCCGACCTTTAAAGAAAAAGCCGCCTCCTCAAACTCCGGCACGACCTGGCCCCGAGAGATGTAGCCCAAGTCTCCCCCTTGGGCTTTTGTGCCCGGGTCTTCCGAATACTGCTTGGCCAGTTGAGCGAAGTCTTTTCCTTTCATGGCCTCCTCGCGAATGGACTCGGCCTTTTTTCGCGCTTTGGCCATGGCCTCAGAATCTTTAGGATCAAATCGGATCAGGATATGACGCACCTTAATGCGCTTGGGTTGACCGAACTTTTCCCGGTTGTTCTGGTAATAGTCTTCCATTTCTTTGGGGGTTATGGGTACCTGTTTCAAATAATCCTTGGGATCAAAGAGTAAGTAGCTGGCCATTACCTTGGCCGGGATTTTGAAATCCTCCCGATGTTTGGAGAAGTACTCCTTCACTTCATCGGCAGTCAAGGAGACTCCTTCGATGTCCTCGGGTTTTAGAGAGAGCACGTCCAAATTCACCTTCTCGAAGGTCGCCTGGTAGAGGTCCAAGACTTCGCGGTCCGAGACCTTGGCCGAGGAAACGATGACCTCCTGAACTTTGGAGATCAAGAGCATTTGGGTCTGGTTCGCTTCGAATTCCTTGGCGGTCACCCGGGCGCGCTGCAGGGCGCGTAAATAGGCGGCTTTGTCGAAGATGCCGTCCTTCTGGAAGGCCGGGTAGTTTTGGACGGCAGCCTGTACTTCTTCTGAGTTCACCCTCAAGCCCAGGCGATGGGCTTCTTGCAGGAGGAGGACCTTATTGATCAAATCCTTAACCGCCCGTTCTTTCAGGCCCAATTTCTTGATCATTTCATCGGTGAACTTCTCCCGGTAGATGGACTGGTACCTTTCCCGGAGGTTTTGGTAGTAGTTCCTGGCCTCGGCAATGGTGATGGCTTGGTCCCCGATTCTCACCAGATCTCGCTCCCTGCCCTCCTGAGGGTTCCAGATTCCCCAGAAGATAAAAACCACTACCACGGCGCCCAGGGCAACCTTGATCATCCAGGATTGGGCGTGGCGTCTCATGAAATCAAGCATGCTTCACATTCCCCTTTCCTTACCAATGCCCATCATCTTAAACAACCCTCCGCAAAAAGGCAAGGATTTTTCCGTTTAATTTTCTTGCCCCAGCCATCGAATTTTGTTAGCATAACCTTAAAATTTACCCCAAAGGTTTACTTCTCTTCTGAAGGGATAGGTTCTCTCCCCTTCCAGGGGTCATCAAGAAAGGAGCAAATGAATGATTTTCGATTCCATCCTGGGCCTCTTTTCCAATGATTTAGCCATCGACCTGGGGACGGCCACAACCTTGGTCTATGTCAAAGGTAAGGGAATCGTCCTCTGTGAGCCCTCGGTAGTCGCCGTCCGCAAGGATTCGCGGGGAGGGCGCAAGATCCTGGCTGTGGGAAAACAAGCCAAGAGGATGCTTGGCCGAACGCCGGGAAACATCGTGGCCATTCGGCCGATGAAGGATGGCGTCATTGCCGATTTCGAGATCACCGAGTCCATGCTCCGGTACTTCATCGCCCAAGTCCACAAAGGCCGGACCTTGGTGAGGCCGAGAATTATTGTTTCCGTTCCTTCGGGAATCACCGAAGTAGAGAAACGAGCCGTGCGGGAGTCTGCGCAGTCCGCAGGGGCCCGGGAAGTCTACCTGATCGAAGAACCCATGGCCGCGGCCATCGGAGCCGGTCTGCCGGTCAGCGAGCCCTCGGGAAACATGATCGTAGACATCGGGGGAGGAACCTCGGAAGTGGCCGTGATCTCCCTCTCGGGAATCGTCTACAGCCAGTCGGTCCGGGTGGGGGGGGATAAGATGGACGAAGCCGTCGCTCAGTTTATCAAGCGCAAATACAACCTGCTCATCGGGGAGCGCACCGCAGAGATGGTCAAGATTCAAATCGGCACGGCCTACCCCGAAGAAGAGGTGAAGACCATGGAAATCAAAGGGCGCGATCTTCTGGCGGGTAACCCTAAGGTTTTGCAGGTCAGCTCCGAGGAAATGCGCGAGGCTTTGGCCGAACCGATCAATGCCATTTTGGAAGCGGTTAAGACCACTTTGGAGCGAACCCCTCCAGAGCTGGCCGCCGACATCGTAGACAAAGGAATCGTGTTGGCCGGGGGGGGATCCCTGCTAAGAAACCTGGACGTGCTTCTCCGGGAGGAAACCGGCCTCCCCATCACCATAACGGAGGATCCCCTCTCCGCGGTTGTGCTGGGATCGGGAAAAGCCTTGGACGAGCTCGACCTGCTCAAAGAAGTCATGATCAAAACCTGATCCTCAGCTGAGGGAGAAGAACGAGAAACGGTGAAAATGGCTGATGATTGACCTGTTGAAACGTTTCCGCCTTTTCTTCATTGCTTTGCTCTTTCTTCTCCCCGCCTTCCTTTTTCTCACCCTTCATTTCCGCGAAGCCCGGCAGACCTCGGTCTTGGAAAAAGCCCTCATGCAGGTCTCTTTCCCTCTCCAGCAGAGGGCCCAAAGGGCCATCCTCTGGTTGAAGGGGGTGGGAGAGCGGTATATCTTTCTCACCCGGGTGCAGCAGGAAAATCAAGACCTCAAGCGCATGGTCAGCGCCCTGCGCGAGGAGAACAACTGTCTCAAAGAAGCCATATGGGCGGAGGGCCGCATGAAGAAGCTCTACTCCTTGCAATCCCGGCATTCCTCCACCAGCATGGTGGCCCAGGTCTTTGCCCGCGACCCTTCGAATTGGTTCAAGACCGTGATGGTCGACAAAGGGGAAAGGAATCGCGTTTCCAAAGACATGGCCGTGGTCACATCCGAAGGCGTGGTGGGTCGAGTGATCGAGGTGTCTCCGAACACGGCCAAGGTCCTCCTGATCACCGATCCCAACAGCGCTCTGGACGTCACCATTCAGCGCTCTCGTTCTCAGGGGATTATGGAGGGAAAAGTGGAAGAGATCTGCGTTCTCAAGTATGTGCTGAAGAGTGATGATGTGCAAGTCGGTGACAAGGTAATTACTTCAGGTCTGGGGGGAATTTTTCCTAGGGGGCTGATGATCGGCACGGTCTCCAAAGTGGAGCGGAAGCGTCCGGGCATTTTCCAGTACCTCGAGGTTACCCCTTCAGTGGACTTTTCCAAATTGGAGGAAGTTCTCATCCTGAAGGGAGAACCATGAAAATTCTCTTCAAAATTCGAAAGATCGAAAAAAGGGTCGGCCAAGGCCCGCAGCTACCCTGAAGGAACAAAAACATTTCCCAGCACCGAATTTGGGGGTCCTTTTCGATAGCCAGGATATCGCCAGCACCCAGCCAGGCCAGGAAGAAAGCGTCATTCGCTTCGCCGGGGAAGCGAAAGGGTAAATTCTAGGAACCCTCTACAATGGAAAAGCCACCGCTAATGCTGGTTCACGCCTTTTTACGACTTTCCACGAATCTCGGGGATTCTCTTTGACAGCGGATAAAATCGTCGTATAATTTTGCATGGGAAGCATTCTCAAGTCCTCATCAATGACCGCGACGTTCAAGGGTATTTTATCAAAACTGCGAAGCATCCACCGGGGCGAATCTCCCTTTCTGCAGCGGCCTCTGGGGTTGCAGACGCGCATTACTCTGCTGGTAGCCATGATCGTCGTCGGCGTTCTGGCCCTTTTCTCCTACCTGGACCTCCGCCTTACAGAACATTCCCAACGGGAGTTATTCCGAGAGCGGACCATTTACGTGACCCGGGAGTTGGATGCCAAAATTTACACCCTGAAGGACCTCGAGGACGTTGCCTCTTTGGAGGATGAAATCGCCGGCTGGATGTACGCCCGTCCGTCCATCAAAGCCATCGACTTCTTTGTTTTTCATAAGCACAGTTACAAAGTCCAGTTCTCCAGTTCGGGGGAGACAGACCTGGGTCTCACCTACCAGAGTTTGCAATCCTTGAAACGGGACCTGGTCGTTTCTACTTTGACGAATAAAAATAACCAGTCCTGCTGGGAAATCCTCGCCCCTCTTCATGTGGGGCGGAGAATCGTCGGGGGCATTCGCATTCTCACTTCTCTGGAAGAAGCCGAAATCTTTCTGGCCAATAAGCGCACCCGCACGCTTCTCTTTACCCTGATTAGCGTGGCCATCCTCATTCTCATCCTCACGTTCTTCTTCAGCCGGGCGATCAACCGTCCGATTCAGCGATTGGTTCGGGCCATGTCCGAGGCTGAAGAGGGGAAACTGAACGTGGAAGTACCCATTGGTTCCAAGGATGAGCTGGGCCTCTTGGCCGACCACTTTAACCGCATGCTCTCCCGCATCAATCAATTCAATGAAGAGCTGACCCGCCGGGTGGAGACCGCAACCCGAGAGCTTGCCCAGCGGAACGAAGAGTTGCGTCTGGCCAATGAATCCCTCTTTCAGGCCCAACGCCAACTGGTCCAGGCCGAGAAATTATCCGCCCTGGGACATGTGGCCGCGACCGTGGCTCATGAAATCGGTACCCCCCTCAACTCCATATCGGGTTACATCCAGCTCATGCTCATGGAAGGGGCGGGTTCCGAAGTAGTGGGCAGGCGGCTGAGGATCATTGAGTCCCAACTGGACCGTCTGGCCCAAATCATCCGCAACTTGCTAAATTCTACCCGGCAGCCGGAGCCTCAACTTCAGGCCTTGAACATCAATCAGCTTTTGGAAGCAATGGGCAACCTCACCCAGCCGGGGATGTCGTTACGGGGTATCCATCTGATTTGGCAGTTATACGCCTCTCTTCCTCCTGTCGCCGGAGATCCCGGGCTTTTGCAGCAGGTTTTCCTCAACCTCATCACCAACGCCATCGATGCCCTGCCCCAAGGAGGGGTCCTTACCATTTCCACCAGCCCCAGCCTCGGCGTTTCCCAGAATGGCCATTTCGTCGAAGTAACGGTTCAGGACAGCGGCTCGGGCATGTCGGAGGAAGTGAAACGGAAGGCCGTCGAGCCCTTCTTTACCACCAAGGAACCGGGGAAGGGGGCGGGCCTGGGCTTAGCCATCTGTAATGAGATTATCCGAAGCCATCATGGGAAGTTGGAAATCGAAAGCCAGGAAGGGAAAGGTTCCACCATCCGCCTGCAGCTTCCCGCTTTCTCTGCGGAGGTGGGCTAATCTATGTCTCCCCGGGTGCGCGTACTCGTGGTGGATGATGATGAAATCACTTGCAACCTTTTGGAAGAGGTTTTAGCGAAGGAAGGATTTGCAGTAGACAGGGCCCTCAATGGCCGGGAAGCCATAGACAAGGGGGAGCGGGCTCCTTACGATGTGGTGCTCACCGACATCAGGATGATCGGTACGGACGGAATGGAAGTGCTCCGGGCTTACCGGCAAAAGAGCCCGGACACGATTATCATCATGATGACCGCCTTCGGGTCTATCGAGACAGCTATCCGGGCCATCAAAGAAGGAGCATACGACTATGTGAGCAAACCCTTCAAACTCGAAGAGATCAAGCTGACCATCCACCGCGCTCTCGAACAGAGCCGCCTCTTCCGAGAAAACCTCCAATACCGCCAGGAATTGATCACCAAATATAAAATAGAGAACATCGTGGGCCGCAGCCCGCAGATGCTCCAAGTTTACAAGACCATTGCCCGAGTGGCCGAGAGCCGTTCTACAGTTTTGATTAGCGGGGAAAGCGGCACGGGGAAAGAGCTGGTCGCCCGGGCCATCCATTTTAACAGTCTGCGTGCCTCCAAGGCCTTTGTGGCCGTGGATTGCGGCTCTTTGGCCGAGACCCTTCTGGAGAGCGAGCTCTTTGGACACGTCCGGGGTGCTTTTACCGGCGCGGTTTTCAGTAAAAAAGGCCTCTTCGAAGAAGCAGATGGCGGAACGTGCTTCCTGGACGAAGTCGGGGACATCAGCCTTTCCATGCAAGCCAAGCTTCTGAGGGTTCTTCAAGAGCATGAGATCAAGCGGGTTGGAGGTACAGAGACCATCAAGATTGACGTGCGCATCGTTGCGGCCACGAATAAAAATCTGGAGGAACTGGTAGCCGGGAAAAGATTCCGCGAGGATCTTTTTTACCGCCTCAACGTGGTTTTTATTCATCTTCCCTCCCTCCGGGAACGCGCCGAGGATGTACCTCTGCTGGCGGACCATTTTTTACGGAAGTATGCCGCGGAGAACGCAAAGCCTGTTTCCCAGATCTCCCAGGAAGCTTTGGAACATCTGGCTCGCTACAGATGGCCGGGGAACGTTCGGGAGCTGGAAAATGTTATCGAGATGGCCGTGACTCTCTCCCACCATTCTATAATCCTTCCGGAAGACCTCCCTCGACGCCTTATAGTGGAACCCGCCGAGGACACTACCCGATCTCTCCCCTCGCACATCCCGCTATCCGAGCTGCAGAAGCTCTACCTTCAAAAGGTATTAGAGGAGACCGGCGGGAACAAAAAGAAAGCCGCCGCCATCCTGGGAATTGACCGCCGCACGCTTTACCGTATGGCTGCCCGCTACGGTCTCACCATCAAGCGGTAGAAGAGGCAAAATGCCTCAGTTTACAATCCCGCCACAAACTTATAACTATTTAAAATAATTATATTATTATTTAAATTACTCCCATATGTGGCAATATTGATTTTTTATCCATTTTCGCTTATCTATTTTTTCAATGAAAATTTCATCCCCCATAAATTAATAACTAATTGAATTTTTTATATATTTAATCTTAATCTGGGATTTCAGGGACTTCAATTTTTTATTGGTATCTTTCTTGCTCTTTTGAAAAATTAATTATGCTATGAAATTCAAAAGTAAACAAACCTGTTCTATTTTTTTAGGCCTCCTTTTCTTTTGCCTAGCTGCCCTTTTGGGGTGCCGAGGTTTTAAGTCGGAAAGTGAGAGGTTAAAGGAAGAAATAACGGACCTTAGCACGGAAAATAATAAATTAAAGAAGGAATTTAGCACTCTGAAAGCTGAAAATTCCAGCTTGCATGGTCGGTTGGCCCAACTAAATCTCCAGATTTCGGAATTGCAGAATGAAATGCAGACCCTAAAGAAAGACCTCGATTCTCTAAAAGCCCAGGTGAAGGGGGCTGGAAAGAAAACTAAAAAAACTTAAGAGTGGCCGTAATTTTCTAAATGCCGGGCCTCCCTTCCCCTAAGGAAGGGAGTGACCTAAATCTAAAAAGCAAGGAGGTGAATTGAAAATGCGCAAACTCATTAATCTTTTCGTGGCTCTGTTGTTCGCAACTTCAGTGATCGTGGCTGCCGGCTGTGCTAAGAAGGAAGAGCCCGCCAAACCAGCTGCGGAACCGGCCAAGGCTGCCGAACCCGCGAAGCCTGCTGAGCCCGCTAAGGCTCCTGAGCCTGAGAAGAAACCCGAGGCCAAGCCTGCGGAGCCGGCAAAGGCCCCTGAGAAGAAATAGTGCTGAAGGATTAACACTTTTGCAGGCGGTAAAACATTCTTATTAAGGGAGGTGAAAATCGATGAAAAGGATCCTGATCGTTCTGGTTGCTCTAGTGGCAATGGTGGCCTTTGTCAGCGGAGTCGTGGCCCAGGATAAGAAAACCGAAACCCCGGCTGCCGCGCCCAAGGCCGAGAAGCCCAAAGCACCGAAGCCCATGAAATTTTCGGGAACTGTCGCGGCTTATGAGGCTGGCAAGATGATTAAAATAAAAGCGAAGGATAAGGAAATGGCCTTCGACGTCACCGCTGATACCAAGGTTAAGGGCGAAGTAAAGGAAGGCGTCAAAGTGACCGTGACGTACAAAAAGGAAGGCGACAAGATGATCGCTACTGCCATCAGTGTACCTGCCCCAAAGAAACCAAAGACTGAAAAGAAGTAACTTCCTTCCGAGCTGGTCAAAAAGGCATAATCTTCCGAACAGGGATTATGCCTTTTTTCCCCCTGATTTTTTTTCTCCCATCAAAACTTTTATTTTTCCGGAAATCTTATAAAAAAAACTTGACAAAAATTAAGCCGCTATGCTAAAAACCATTTGAATGAACAATCATTCATTTCACCCCCGAAGGCACTCTTCCGGTTAAGGAAAATAATCAGACAACCGAAAGGAAAAAATAACCATGCAAAGAAAAAAAATTAATCAAAACAAAATCTTAAGTGCGGGTATTTTGGCGCTGTTTCTTCTGGTTTTCGGAACGCCTCTCTGGGCGAGCGAAGCTGAATTGGCCATTCCTGTGCTCACCCAGACCCAGAATAATGTCTTAATGCTGGGGTTATTGATATGCGTTTTGGGAATGGCTTTTGGAGCCTATGAATATAAGAAGGTCAAGGGTTTTCCTGCCCATAAATCCATGCTGGACGTGGCCAATGTGATTTTTGAAACCTGCAAGACCTACTTGCTCCAGCAAGGAAAGCTCTTGATCATCCTGGAAATCTTCATCGGAACCTGTATCGCCTATTATTTTGGTTTCCTCCAACATACCCCCCTGGATGGGGTTTTGATGATTCTGGGTTGGTCGGTGGTGGGAATCCTCGGTTCTTACGGCGTGGCCTGGTTCGGCATCCGCATGAACACGCTGGCCAACAGCCGGATGGCTTTTGCCTCCCTGGAGGGGAAACCCATTAAATTGTTAGATATCCCTTTGCGGGCAGGGATGAGCATCGGGGTTCTTTTGGTGTGCGTCGAACTCATCATGATGCTCATTATTTTGATCTTTATGCCGCGCCAGTATGCGGGGGCCTGCTTTGTGGGGTTTGCCATCGGTGAATCCCTCGGGGCCAGCGCGCTTAGAATCTGCGGTGGGATCTTCACCAAAATTGCCGACATCGGGTCCGACTTGATGAAGATCGTCTTTAAAATCAAAGAAGATGACCCGCGCAACCCCGGGGTGATCGCGGACTGCACCGGAGATAACGCCGGTGATAGCGTAGGGCCGACGGCCGATGGCTTCGAAACGTACGGGGTGACCGGCGTGGCCCTGATCAGCTTCATCGTCCTTGGTGTTTTCCAGCAATATCAGGCGGAACTGATTACCTGGATATTTGTGATGAGGATTTTGATGATCATCACTTCCATCGTAGCTTACTTAATCAACAAGGGCGTCACCGATTCAATGTATGGGGGGAAAGAAAAGGTGGATTTCGAGCTCCCTCTAACCATGCTGGTAT
>Ga0315288_10003817_pt1 | contig 19210 bp, 13 predicted proteins | sample YL17G11_20_MG_FD_203454 | JGI IMG/M metagenome (GOLD analysis project Ga0315288, IMG submission 203454) | Sediment microbial communities from Yellowstone Lake, YNP, Wyoming, USA - YL17G11_20 | ecosystem: Environmental > Aquatic > Freshwater > Lake > Sediment | place: USA: Wyoming | collected... | reverse complement strand
CGGTCGCGTCCAGGACGGACACGATCACGTCGGCCGAGCCGTGCATCCCGCCCCAGTCATCGGCAACATCGGTCTGCTGGGCGATGTTGTACTTGACCTGGAGGCGCCGGCCCAGAAGGTTTCCGTCGAATTGGCGGACGGCGAAGGCGGTGTCGCCGTCATGGCCGGAAGTCCCGCCGCCGGACAGAGACAGATGGATGGAGTGGGTAGGCGACACGGCATCGGCGGTCGAATACTCCGCCGTCGCGGTGCCGTCATACGTCCCATTCACGTGCCCCAGGGTCCAGAGGTCCTGCTCCATGTCATCGGTCACGGCAAAGGCACGGGTCCCGATGCCCCCCAAGACGATGCAACCTACGAAAAGCCACAACAGTGTTCTCGCTCTCATACTAAGTCTCCTTCCTGGTGTTTTCCCCCTTGTTTTAACCTCTTACCGGGTGTCCCGGTTTACGCGTACGGTGCTGCAGGATCTCCCGCGCAGAAGGAAAAGCCCCCTTACGGATTGGGACTTGTTCCGGCCGGCACAGGCGACACTCGATATACAGTTTGACACCTCGGAGCCGCGCCTCGCACGCGGCCCCTGCGAAGGTATGTTTGCGCCCGCGAAGGGCGGCAATTTAAAGCGTTTTCTACGGGATAGTATACCGCGCTTTGAGAGAAAGTCAAATCGGCCCGAAAAGCGGCTGGGCGATAATAGAAAGGAGCCGGCGAGCGGGACGTAAGCCGAATCCTGTTTCCGCCTTCGCCGAAGCGACGGCAGACGCGGCCATGTGTCTGGGTCGGCCGTTGCCGGCCGACTCGAGCGGCCAACCCGGGGCTCGAGCGGTGCGGGCCGCACCATCGCCCCCTATTTGGCCTTGCTCCCGGTGGGGTTTGCCGTGCCCCCCGTGTCACCACGAGGGCGGTGCGCTCTTACCGCACCGTTTCACCCTTGCCTGTGGCCCGCTTGTGGCGAGCCCATCGGCGGTTTGATTTCTGTGGCACTTTCCCTGGGCTTTCGCCCGGTCGCCGTTAGCGACCACCGTACCCTGTGGAGTTCGGACTTTCCTCCCGCCCCGACAGATCGGGACAGGCGGCCGCATTGCCCGCTCGCCGGACTCCGAAGGCATTATACCAGAAAGGTGCGGGCGGGCGAAAGGAGAAAGCAGGGGCTTACTTGATGCGGAATTTTTTTTCGCGTGGGGTCTTGCGGGCCTCGGGGGGTAACTCGGCGTCCACCTTGCGTGCCTTCTCGAGGGCCTTGCGGGCCAACTTGTCGGCCTCGGTGTTCCGGGTGCGGGGGATGTGCTCGATCTCAACCGTCGCGAAAGGCGCGAGGAGCCGCCGGGCCTCGCGGAGAAGCGGTTTCAGGTGGGGCGCGCGGACCTTGTACTGGCCGGCGACCTGGCGGACCAGCAGTTCCGAGTCGCTGCGGATGGTGAGGATATTGGGTTTCAGTTGTGCGGCCAGTTCGAGGCCCAGAAGGAGCCCCTGGTACTCGGCGACGTTGTTGGTGGCGGGTCCGAAGGCGCGGGCCTTTTCGAGGAGCGTCGTGCCGTCTTCGTCCTTGACGATGGCCGAGGCTCCGGCGGGTCCGGGGTTGCCGGAGGCGGCGCCGTCGACGTAGAGGAACAGGTGCCGGGTTTTTTTCGGTGGCTGTTGCGGCGGGTCGGCTGGGGTCGGCGAATCGGCGGGCATCAGGAGCCTTCCACGTACAGGATGCGCGTGCAGTTGGGACAGGTGACGAGTTTTTCGATCCGGCCACGCAGTTGGACGTAGGTGTTCTGGGTGACGGACATGTTGCATCCGGTGCAGACGTAGGTTCCCTCGACCTCGTCGAGGACGACGGCGGCGAGGGCTTCGCCGTCGAGGCGGTCGGCGATGCGGTCGAACTGGCGGACGACGTCGGGTGGGAGGGTGGCGGCGATTTCATTTCGTCTGGCGCGGCAGGTCTGGATTTCGGCGTCGACGGTATCCTTTTTGGCCTCGCATTTGCGGCGAAGGGTTTCGAGTTCCTGCTGGTGCTGCTTCAGTTCCTCCCGGGCTTGGGCGAGTTCGCGGTCGATGGTCTCGATGTCCTCGTAATCGTTGAGGATATCGTCCTCGAATTTGCCGATCGCGAGTTCCGCGAACTTGATTTCGTTCTGGAGGATCTGGTACTGGCGGTTGTCCTTGATCTGGAGTTGCTGGCCTTTGAGGCGTTCGATGTCGGCGCGTTTCTGGCGGACTTCGAGTTCCTTGAGGTCGGCCTTGACGCGGACATCATGGCGTTTTTTGCGGATGGCTTCGATGTGCTGCTGGTGGGACTCGATCTGCTCGGCACGAATGCGGACGGACCTGTCCTGGGCGGCCTTGCGGCCCTGGAGTCGGCGGAGTTCCTGGTCGGCCTCCTGAAGTTCGCGCAATCTATCCAGGACCAGTTCCGCCACGGCACCTCCCGGATGACAAAGGACCGGGGAACCTTATACCCTCTGCGCCGGGGGGAATCAAGGGGAATCGGGCGGAGGCGGACGCCGACCGCGAATGATGAATATCCAATAACCGACCGCAGAATGGCGAAAGCAGCGGCGAGGGGCGGACGACGCGGGGGGCGGCGGTGGGCGGGACGACAAAACCTTGACGGTGCGGAAACTGTCTGGTAACAATGGGTGCGTGAAATCGCAGTGTTGCGCCGCCGGCCGGCGGGATCGGAAGACGGGAGAAAGGGCGGAACAAGCCAGGCGCATGAGGGTTATTAGAAAAAGGGAGGGAGTCGTTTTGTGGGCCCCCGAGAACAGAAAAACAAGGGTCCTGGGACCTTTTGGGGAAGGAGACGGCGGATGAGGATGAAGCGCAGGGAGTTTCTGGCGGGGTCGATAGCGGCGGGCGTGGTGCTTTTCGGCCGGCCGTATGCCAGAGTCCTGGGGGCGAACGAGGATATCCGCGTGGCGGTCGTTGGATTCGGCGGTCGCGGCAAGGACCACATCTCGGTCTTTAGCGGGATGAAGGGGGTGCGGATCACAGCCCTGTGCGATTGCGACAAGCGGATTCTGGACGCGGAGGTGGCTCGGCTCGATGGGCGGGGCGTCAAGGTGGCGGGGTACCAGGACGTGCGGCAGGTGTTCGACGACAAGAACGTGGACTGCGTGGCAACGGCGACGCCGAACCACTGGCACTCGCTCATCGTCGTCTGGGGCTGCCAGGCGGGCAAGGACGTGTACGTTGAGAAGCCGATCTCACACGATATCTGGGTGGGCCGCCAGGCGGTGGAGGCGGCGCGGAAATACAATCGGATCGTGCAGTGCGGGTCGCAACACCGGTCGAACGCGGGCCTCAGAGAAGCGTTCGAGTGGATCCGTGCGGGAAACCTGGGGAAGATAGTGTGCCTGCGGGGGTTCTGTTACAAGCCACGCAGGAGCATCGGCAAGGTGACGGAGCCGACGCCCATCCCGCCGGAAGTGGATTACGACCTCTGGTGCGGTCCGGCGCCGAAGAAACCGCTGATGCGCAAGAAACTGCATTACGATTGGCACTGGTTCTGGGACACGGGGAACGGGGACATCGGGAACCAGGGCATCCACGAGATGGATATGTGCCGGTGGGCTGGCGGCTACACGGCCCCGGCGTCGCGGGGGATGAGCATCGGCGGGCGGTTCGTTCACGACGACGATGCCGAAACGCCGAACACGCAGATCGCGTTCATCGACTACAAGCCGGTGCCGATCATCTTCGAGGTGCGCGGTCTGCCGCGAAAGACGGGCGACTCGGCGATGGACAACTACCGTGGGACGCGGATCGGCGTCGTGGTGGATTGCGAAGGCGGGTATTACGTCGGGGGCGCCAGCGGGGGTTGGATGTACGACAAAAAAGGCGAGAAGATAAAACAGTTCCCCGGCCGCGCGGGGGCGGATTCCCATCAGGCCAACTTCATCAAGGCCGTCCGCAGCCGAAAGAAAGAGGACCTGAACGCCGACATCCTCGAGGGACACCTGTCGGATACGTCGTTCCATCTGGCCAACGTTTCGTACCTCCTGGGCCAGGAGCGCCCGGCGGGCGAGATTGCCGAGCGGATCAAAGGCAACAGCACGCACGCGGAGTGCTTCGAGCGGTTCAAGGCGCACCTGGAGGCGAACGGCGTGAACCTGGCGAAGTCCCAGATCGTCCTCGGGCCGTGGGTCGACTTCGATCCCGAGAAGAAGGTCGTCACGGGCGACCTGGCGGCCGAGGCGAGCAAGTACGTCCGGCGCGCCCAGCGGGCGCCGTTCGTCATTCCGGACCAGGTGTAGGGGCGGCGGAACGGGCACGCGGTCTTGTCGGCGGTCGCCACGGCGCCCAGCCAGGGAGAACGCGAATCATGGTTGGCGCGATGAGCCGGCGGCAGTTTCTCGCAATGGTCGGGGTAGGGGCGGCGGCGGGCACGCTGGCGGCCGGCCGGATATGGGGTGCCGAGGCCGGAAAACCCAAGGGCATCCGGATCGGCGTCTGCACGGGTCCGGAGAATGCTGCGCTTCTGAAGGAGGCGGGCTGCGATTACGTCGAGGCCGGTGTGGGTTCGTTTCTCAAGCCGGACAATGCTGAATGGACGCCGCCGATTGACCTGGAGACGCTGCCGCTGCGCATCGAATCGTACAACGGTTTTCTGCCGGGGAACCTGAAAATCACGGGCCCGGACGTGGACCTGGAACGGCTGAAGACCTACGTGACGCGTGCGTGTGAGCGGGCGAAGCGCGTGGGCTCGTCGATTATCGTGTGGGGTTCCGGGGGGTCGCGGAAGATTCCGGACGGATGGGACCGGGCGAAGGCGGAGGAGCAATACGTTGCGGCGCTCGGGCTGGCGGGTCCGATCGCGGCGGCACGAGGCTTGACGCTTGCCCTGGAACCGTTGCCGACGCGCGAGACGAACATCGCCAACACGACGGTCGAGGCGATGAGGTACATCCGGAAGGCTGAGGCCGAGGGCATCGCGCTCATGGTGGACCTCAGGCACTTCACGACGATGAACGAACTGCTCGAGAACCTGGACGCGTGCAAGAACCTGCTGGTGCACTCGCACGTGGGCGACCCGCTGTCGAACCCGGATCGGCTGAAGCAGCAGTTGGGGCGTCTGAAGGCGAACGGATATGCGGCCCGGATGAGCATCGAAGGGGGCGTCAAAGACCTGAAGAACGGTCTGAAGCCGGCGGTCGAGGCCCTTCGCAAGAGTTGGGCTGAGGCGTAGGATGCGGGCGGAGGAAGCGGGATCGTGGAACCCTACGGCGCGGTGGATCTGACGACCCGTTGCGCCGCACGTTTCTCCGGCGCAAAAAAAGGAGGCGGGGGTGAGGGACCCCGCCTCGAGCGGCGAAAGGCGTTCGACCGCCTTTGCCGGGACTCTTAAGGTTCATCCTGCCGGTCCTGCTTGAACTCGTCCTCCGATCGGTCCTGCTTGAACTCATCCTCCGATTTCTCGTCGAGGAACCCTTCGAGTTTTCGGCTCCGGACGGGATGCTGGAGTTTTCGGACGGCCTTGGCCTCGATCTGGCGGACGCGTTCGCGCGTGACGCGGAAGATGCGTCCGACCTCCTCGAGGGTATAGGTTTGGCCGTCCCCGATGCCGTAACGCAGTTTGATGATCTCGCGTTCGCGGTAGGTCAGGGTTTTCAGAACGTGATCGATTTTGGACTTCAGCATCTCCTGGGTGGCGGCGGTGACGGGGGACTCGGCGGTTTCGTCCTCGATGAAGTCGCCGAAGTAGGAATCCTCGCTTTCGCCGACGGGCCGGTCGAGGCTGATCGGGTGCCGGCTGATCTTCAGGACGCGGCGGACCTCGGCCAGGGGCAGGGAAGCCTCGTCGGCGAGTTCCTCCAGACCGGGCTCGCGCCCCGTGTCCTGGAGGAACCGTTTCGAGATGTTGCGGAGTTTCGACATCGTCTCGATCATGTGGACCGGGATGCGGATGGTGCGGGCCTGGTCGGCGATGGCGCGGGTAATGGCCTGGCGGATCCACCAGGTGGCGTAGGTCGAGAACTTGTAGCCCCGGCGGTACTCGTACTTGTCGACGGCCCGCATGAGGCCGGTGTTGCCTTCCTGGATGAGGTCGAGGAACGAGAGGCCGCGGTTGCGGTACTTTTTGGCGATGGAGACCACGAGTCTCAGGTTGCCGCCGGAGAGTTTCCGCTTGGCGTCCTCATACTCGCCGGAGCACTTTTCGATGCGTCGGGCGCGGTCGGCGAGTTGGTCGGCGTTTTCGCCCGCGAGCCGCGGAAGCCCTTCGCGCTCTTCCTCAAGTGCGGCGCGTTCGCCGCCGTCATGGGCGCTGTCGGCGAGTTCGTCGAGCCGGCGGCTGATCTCCTCGAGTTTGTGGTGGATGGCCACCAGTTTTTTCATGATGGCCTGGATCTTGGAGGTCCGGAGGCTGAGTTCTTCGAGGAGTTGGACGCATTTTTGTCGGCGCGTGCGCATGCGGCGCGAAGCGCGCTCGCGTTCGGTCTGGCCCGTCCGGGGAGCGACCAGGCGTTCGTAATCGGCCCGATTGGCTTCGATGAGTTTCTCGGCCGTGGCGAGGTTCTCCGGCGTGCGGCGCTGGATCGTCGTCTTGGCGAGGTTCTCCGAGATGCAGATTTTCATGGTGCGGTCGAACGGAAGTTCGCCCGACTCGACCTGGCGAAGGGTGCGGACGGCGCTGGAGATGGCGAAATCGCTCGCCAGAACCTTTCGGCGGAAGTGTTTCCGCGTCAGTTCGATTCGTTTGGCGAGGAAGATTTCCTGGTCGCGCGTGAGGAGCGGGATTTCGCCCATCTGCGTCAGATACATGCGCACCGGGTCGTCGATGCGTTTGCGAGCCTCGGCCTCGGTGGGCGCGGCGATGACGGCGGCGCGGTCCTTGGGCTCCTCGGCTTCCCATTCGGCCGGCGTCTTGGCGGTCTGGCTGGCGCGCTCGCGGAGCGGGACGTCGGCCTCGTCGATGAGGTCCACGCCGAGTTCATCCAGCGTCGTCAGGATGCGGTCAAGGCGGTCGGGGCTGACGACCTCGTCCGGGAGACGGTCGTTCATCTCCTCGTACGTCAGGTAGCCCCGATCCTTGCCCAGCGTCATGAGGGCCTGGATCTTCTCTTCAGGCGTCTGCGCGCGTTCCGGTTTCACGTCGTCCATACCGTCCTCATGCAGGCTTCGCCGGCATTGCCGCCTGGCCGCCGCCGGCGGTTTACCGCCTGGCCGCCGGGGGCAAAAACCCCTGCTGCTTCTTTCGGGCCTCCGCGAATGCGCGGAAAGCCTGCGCGTCGCCGCCGGTTTCGGTCGCGACCCGCCCTCGGGCCGCCAGTTCCTCTTCGGCGGCCAGTTCCTCGAGAGTCCGCAGCGTTTCGTCGAGCAACCGCGCCAGCGGGCCGCCTCCCGTATCGGTTTCCTTTCGGCAGGCCTCAATGGCCTCGCCGCGGTCGTACAACTGGACCGCCAGGCTCGCCAGTTCCGCGTCCTCAAGGCCGCGCAGGACGCCCTGGATGTCGCGGTCGCGCCGATCGGGCCGGGCCAGCATCGCCTCGTAAAGAGTCCGAAAGGCGGCGTCGTCGATTTTTTCGGGCGGCAGGCGCCCGGCCACGTCGTCGGCCCGCGTGGGCCGGCAGACGAGGGCCGTCAAAAGTTCCCTCTCGGCGATCCATCGTTTGCCGTGCCCGGCCGCCGGCGTTTCGGGCGTCGCGGCGGCCTCGTCGGGCCGTCGCGCGCGCCGCCGCATCCGCTTCAATTCCGCCCAGAGCGATTCGGAGCGGATGCCGAGCGCCTGGCTGATGCGGCCCAGCAGGAGGTCCCGCCGGACATTGGCCTCCTCGCTGGCGAAGACGGGCGCCTGGGCCAGCGTCGTCAGCATCGCGTCGAGCGCGCGGCGTTGGGCGGCGGGGCTGGCGGCGGCGCCGAATTCCCGGCGTACGAGTTCCCACTTGTATTCGAGCGCGTCCTTGGCGCCGGCCAGATACCGCTCGAATCCCGGCGCGCCGGGACCCTCGTCGCGGCACACGTCGAAGGGGTCCTTGCCCTCGGGCAGGGCCGTTACATAAACACGGACGTCCTCGGCGAGAAAAAGTTCCAGGCCGCGGTCGGCCGCACGCCGGCCCGCCTCGTCCGAGTCGAAGACGAGGACAACCTCGTCGGCGTAGCGCCTGAGAACGCGCACGTGCTCGCCCGTCAGCGCCGTGCCGAGCGTCGCCACGACGTTCGTGACGCCCACCTGGTGGGCCATGGCGACGTCGGTGTAGCCCTCGACGACGATGGCGCGGCGCGTCTGCTCGATGCGGGCGCGGGCCTGCGGGAGCCCGTACAGATTCTCCGCTTTGCGAAAGAGCGAGGTTTCCGGCGAGTTCAGGTACTTGGGCGTTTCGTCGCCCAGGCTCCTGCCGCCGAAACCGATCGGCCGGCTCAAGGCATCGGTGATCGGAAACATCAGCCGACCCCGAAACCGGTCGTAGCATCCGGACCCGTCGTCGCGTGGGACGACCAGCCCGGCAAGTTCCAGGAGGCGCACGGGAACGTTTTCCCCTTGCGCGGCCTTCAGGAGGTTGTCCCAACCCGCTGGGGCGAACCCCAGATGGAACACCTCCAGCGACTGCTTATTAAACCCGCGGCCGGCCAAATAGTTCCTGGCCGGTTCACCCAACGTCGGATGCCGCAGGTTGCCCTCAAAGAACAGCGTCGCCCATTCCAGGGCCTTGCGTACATCTCGGCCGGGTCCCTCGGGCTTGCCGCGTCCCGCCTGTTGCCGAAGGGCGATCCCGGCCCGTTCCGCGAGGATGCGAACCGCCTCGGGGAACGTCACGTTCTCCCGCAGCATTACGAAGTTGAACACGCTGCCGCCGCGGCCGCAGCCGAAACACTTGAAAATCTGCTTGCTCCGGCTGACGGTGAAGGAGGGCGTCTTCTCGGGATGGAACGGACACAATGCCTTGTAGTCTTTGCCGGCACGCTTCAACGGGAAGTAGGAAGAGACTACCTCCACGATGTCGTTGGCGCGCGCGACCTCATCCAGCACGTCGTCCGCGTAGAGTCCCGACAAGGCGACAACCCAAACCCCTCACGCCCGCGTTCACCAGATTTTCGAAAACTCAAAGCCTTCTCAGGGGCACTATACCTCATAAAAGGGCGAAAGTCAAGCCCGCCCGCACTCCGGGCAGAGTGCGAAATCGCATTTTGGCCCGCTCTTGATCCCCCGAAAAATCTTCCCGATGGGTTCTGATGGCAGAGCCTCGGAGAGTCCTACGGTTGGAGTGTCCGAGGTTAAGGGCCATGGAATCCCGGCGCGCCGGGATTGCGGTCTCGCTCGCCCGGGTGCCCTGAACGAGTCGGGCCAGATTCGTGGCGTGTTCGCCGAGGGGGCGGAAAGCGTTGACCGGCCATCCCGCGAGGGCTATGATGCCCGCTGCGGCCAGGGGAACCGCACTTCGGCCGGTCCCGGCGCGCCGGGGCATCCCGCCGGGACGCCGAGGCGACGCCCGGCGCGCCGGGATTGGCGAGCGGGGAAGGGGCACTCATGGCAAGCGAGCAGGACCGGATGGAGCGAATCGTCGCGCTGGCGAAGCGGCGAGGGTTCATCTTCCCCGGGAGCGAGATCTACGGCGGCCTGAACGGTTTCTGGGATTACGGGCCCCTGGGGGTGGAACTGAAGCGCAACATCAAGGACGCCTGGTGGCACGACTGCGTCACGACGCGCGAAGACATGGTGGGTGTGGACGCCGCCATCATCATGAACCCGAAGGTCTGGGAAGCGAGCGGCCATGTTAGCGGCTTCACGGACCCGCGCGTGGACTGCAAGGAGTGCAAGGCGAGATTCAGATTGGACGAGCTCCCGGATCCCAAGCGGATCGCTGCTGCTATAGATGATGTTTGGACTGATCGCATGACGGCGGCCGAGGCGATGCAGCATCATGGACTGGGCGGAGTGTACGTTGAGCGACGGCTAAAGGCGGCAGAGCGAGGTGATGCCCGTCACGCGCTGGGTGAGGCGTTAGAGCAGCGCTGCCCCAGTTGCGGGGGCGACCTTACCGAGCCGCGCCAGTTCAACTTGATGCTACCGACTAGCATCGGTGCCATGGAGGATTCTTCCTCGCGTGCCTATCTCCGTCCGGAGACGGCGCAGGGGATTTTTGTCAACTATAAGAACGTTCTGGACACGTCGCGGATGAAAGTGCCTTTCGGCATCGCGCAGATCGGCAAGGCGTTCCGCAACGAAATCAACCCTCGCAACTACACTTTCCGGTCGCGCGAGTTCGAGCAGATGGAGGTCGAGTTCTTCTGCCATCCGAGCGAGGCGGACAAGTGGTATGCCGCCTGGCGGCAGGCGCGGTTCGACTGGTACGTGGGCCTGGGCCTGAAGAGCGACCGCCTGCGCCTCAGGGACCACGAGAAGGACGAACTCGCGCACTATGCGAAGGCGTGCGCGGACATCGAGTATGCCTTCCCGTTCGGCACGGCGGAACTGGAGGGCGTCGCGAACCGGACGGACTTCGACTTGAAGCAGCACCAGGAATTTTCCGGCCGGGACATGACGTATTACGACGACGAGACAAAGGAGCGGTTCCTGCCGTACGTCATCGAGCCGTCGGGCGGCGTGGACCGGGCGCTCCTGGCGTTTCTCTGCGAGGCGTACGACGAGGACGAAGCCCCCGACGAGAACGGCAAGGCTCAGAAGCGGACAGTGCTCCGGTTCCATCCGCGCCTGGCGCCGATCAAAGTGGCGGTGTTCCCGCTGGTGAAGAAGGACGGCATGCCCGAAAAGGCGCGCGCGATTTATGAAGAGTGCCGCAAGCACCTCGCGGCGTTTTACGACGAGAAAGGGGCGGTCGGTCGGCGGTACCGTCGCCAGGACGAGGCCGGCACGCCGTTCTGCGTCACCGTGGACGGCCAGACGCTCGAGGACGGGACCGTGACGATCCGCGACCGCGACACGATGAAGCAGGAGCGCATCCCCGGCGACGGCGTCCTGGAATATGTACGGGAGCATCTGCATATCTAAGTGTTGTTTTTGGTGAAGAGTTTCCGAGTTGCCGGGGACGGAATGACGAAATCCGAAGACCGAATGACGAATCAATGACGAAGCAGAGGATTCGGGCGGCCCCGGAACGGTGCGCCGGCGACGGCCCTTTCGGCATTCGGGCTTGCCGTTTGATTCGTCATTCGGATTTTGGGCTTCGCCATTGCTCGTGCGGCTGATCGGATGAAGATGCGAGGGACCGCTTAGTTGCCAGCAATGGGACCGGCTTGCGGATAGATGGTCCGATAAGCCGCGACATCCCTGCTTTTTGCCTCAAGGGGCCCCATGCCGGGGGTCGATGTTATCCCGTGAAGAGCGATCCTGAAGGCTTTGGACGAGGGAAAGTTCTGCGCGCGGCGGAAGAGGTGGAAAGGCTCATCGTGCGGCGAATCTGGGTCATTCTGACGGCGGCGGGGTTTCTTGCCGTAGCCGGGTGCGGCAGCAGCCTCACCCGCGAGGCGCAGCAGGATTTCAACCCGGGCCGGGCGGCGTTCGAGGCGGGGCGCTGGCAGGAGGCGGTGGACGGGTTCACGCGGTTCCTGGCGGCGCATCCGAGTTCGCCGGCGCGGGGCGAGGTGTACTACTACCGGGGTCTGGCGGAGGTGCGTCTCTCGCGTCGGGCGGAGGCGCTCGCCGACTTTCAGCGTGCGACGCGGGCCGCAGCGCCGCCCCCGATCCCGGCCTACGCGCAGGTGGCCGCCGGAAACCTGCACTTCGAGGAAGGCCGCGACTGGGATGCCGTCCGGGCGTACAGCGGGGTGCTGGGGGACCCGCCGGACGGCGTGCCGCTCGACCGGCTTGTGCTCCGGCTGGCGATCAGTCTTCAGCAGGTCGGGCGATGGTCCACGGCCGACCGGTACCTGGCCTACGTGATCGAGAACTTTTCCGGGACGCCGGCGGCGGCCGAGGCGCGCCGGCGCTATCGGGCCGGAGCATTCACGGTGCAGACGGGGGCGTACACGTCGAGCGAAGGGGCCCAGCGCGAGGCGTCGCGGTTGCGAACGGCGGGCTTCGCGCCCCAGATCGGCGTCACACAGCAGCAAGCGCGTCGGCTCCACACGGTCCGCGTCGGCCGCGCGCGGACCTACGCGGAGGCGCTGAGTCTGGCCCAGCGCGTGAGCAAGGCAGGCTTCTCCGCTCTGGTTGTGCCGTAACCGGACGAGAGGGGTGAAAGGGACGATGGGTTTGCGACGTCACGACTATGCGACGGAGGAGCGTCTGCGCGAGCGGGTGCGGTCGGATCCGCGCGCGGCCGGGGCGCATCGGGAACTGTCGGCATGGCTGTCGCGCGCCGGCCGGTTGGCGCAGGCGCGTGAGGCGCTCCAGGCGGGTCTTTCGCGTGCGGAGGGGACGGCGTCGCTGCAGCACCTGTTGGGCCTCCTCTTTGCGGGGGCGGAGGACTATGAGTCGGCGGAGCGGCACCTGGCGCGGGCGTCGGCCCAGGAGCCGATGCGGTTCGATTACCTTCGGGACCTGGCCCTCGTTCGGGCGGTGGCGGGCAAGACGGCGGCATCGGTTGAGACGCTTCGCCAGGCGGCCGGTCTGACGGATGGAATGCCGGCGGACCTGGAGTGTCTTCTTCGGCTCGGGGAACAGTCGCTCGTGCAGGGGGGCGCGAAACCGGAGCGTCGCCCGCCGAAACCTCGCCGGCGTGCGGCGTTCGTGGAGAGCCTCGTGGCGCGCGAGCCTGAAATGGCCGAAGCGCTCATCGCCGGGCGCGAGGCGTCGGATCCCCGCAAGCGCGAGGTGCTCAGAGCGGCGAGGCAGGCGCTGCGGCGCCTGATTGCGCGGAATCCCGCGTATCCCGACCTTTACTTCGGGATGAGCCTGGTGGCGGAGCAACTGGGTGAGATCGACCGCGCGATCGAGGCGGCTGAAAAGGCGCTCGCCCTCAACCCGCGGTACGTCGAGGCCTGTCTGCTGGCGGTCCGCCTGTACGAGAAGCGCGGAGAGCCGGCACGGGCTGCCGAGCGATGCCTGACGGTGACCGAACTGGAGCCTCAATGGCTCGACGCGCACCTGCGTCTCGGCCATCTGCTGCGCGAGCAAGGGCGCGTGCGGGATGCAGCGGAGGCCTATCGGCGGGCGCTCGAGGTGAAGGCGGATTGCGAGGAGGCGCGGCACGGACTGGAGCGCCTGGAAGCGGCGCTGGCGCAGCATCCTGCGGAGGCGGCGGAAGGCGGTGCCGGATGAGTTATCTCCTTCGGTTGCTGGGGCGGGGCTTGGCCGGCGATTTCACGGGGTATCTGAGCAAGTTCCTTAAGGCCGTCTCGGACGAAAGTCTGGAGACGCTCCAGGCGGGGGTGCAGGAATCGCCGCGGCGTGCGGAGGCGTGGCTCGCGCTGGGCCTGAAGCAGATGGAACTGGGCCGTCTGGCGGCGGCGCGGCAGGCGCTGGAGTCGGCGGTGCGGCTTGCCCCGGCGCTGGACGACGCGCGGGTGGCATTGGCGGCGGCGGTGAGCGACCTGGGGGACCCGGCCCGAGCCGTCGAACTCCTCGGTCCGGTGGCCGAACGCAGCCTTCAGACGGCGACGGTGCGGTACGTGATGGGGCAACTCCAGGAGCGGCGGGGATCGGCGGACGAGGCGGCGGCGAACTACGCGGCCGCGCTGGCCGCCGACCCGATGCACGAAGCGGCGCGGCAGCGGCTGGCGGCGCTGGAACTGGTGCGCGGAAACCTGGACGAGGCGGTCAAGCACTATGCGACGCTCAAGCGTCAGAGCCCCGGCGATTTTGAAACGCGGATGAACCTGGCGTCGCTCGAAGTTCGCCGGGGCGACATCGCGGCCGGCATCGCCGAGTATCAGGAAGCGATCCTCATCGAACCGGACAACTGGGAGGCGCGGTGCCACCTGGCCGATTGCCTCGAAGAAGAAGGGATGCACGAGGAAGCGCTCGAGGAGATCCGGCGCGTCCTCGACCTTCACCCGGACTATCCGGACATGCATTACCGGGCGGCGAGGCTGCTGGTGCTGACGGGCGACCTCGAGGAGGCGGAGTATCACCTGCAACAGGCGCTGGCGATGAATCCGCGGTATCTCGATGCCTTGATTCTGCGCGGTCAGGTGCTGGTCGAGTTGGGCCGGCCGGACGAGGCCGTCGCCCATTACGAACGGGCGACGCGCGTGAACGACGGTTACCTGGAGGCGTACGTCGGCCTGTCGGTGGCGTACCGCGAGATCGGGATGAACGCCGAGGCGGACGAGGCGATCGAGATGGCCTCGCGCATCGAGCCGGGCTCGACGCGCCTGTATCAGGAGACGGCGCGTCTGTCGCTGCGTTCGAGCCTGTCGGCGGCGCTCGGGCGCGAGTTGAACGTGCCGGCCGCGGCCATGGAGCCCGTGGTGGACGAACTGACGGCGTCGGAGGTGCTCGAAACGGAACTTCGGGAACACGCCGACGCGGTGGCGGCCCATCCGGATTTCCCGGACTACCGCTATCGGTACGGGCTGCTCCTGAAGAGCGCGGGGAAGGTCGAAGAGGCGCTGGAGCAGTTCCGGGCGGCGACGCGGTTGAACCCGACCTACGTCAAGGCGCTCGTCAAACTGGGGCTGACGGCCTGGGAGGCGGGCCGGCTGGAGGAGGCGACCGAGGCGCTCTCCCAGGCGGTGAACCTGGAACCGGCGTACGTGGACCTGCATTACCGTCTGGGACTGGTGTACGCGGACCGCGGGCTCTGGCCGCTTGCCGTGGAAGAGTACCAGAGCGCCCTGGAGCGTCAGCCTGGCGCCGAGGCCGTCGAGGCGAGCCTCATGCTGGCGCTGGAGAACATGGGCCTCGTGGGGGAAGAGCATTCGCCGTTCGCTGCGGCGACGGAAGCGGCGGACGAGGCGACGGACGCCGCACCGACCGATTAGGAGCGGGCGGTCGGCGCCCCCTGCGGCCAATTCCTTGACAGGCGGGCGCCGGGAGTCTTAAATGGCCTCGGCCCGGGGGCCCCATTCCGGAGAAACCCTTCTGACGCGTGAGCGACCCAGCCTTCTGCGAAATCCTGAGGGCGCCGTGAGGCGAGCGCGCCCGTACATCGTCACGGTGATGGTGCCGGTCGTCGTCCTGGCGGTGGGGAGCCTGGCGATTGAGTACGGTTTCCAGGTATCGGCGGAGACGAAGCGGGTGCTCCATGCCGTGGAGGCGGCGGCGCTGGCGGGGCTTTTGTTGGAGCCGCTGCTGGGGCTTCTGCTGGCGCGCGAGCGGGCGGAGGTTCTGCGATCGCGATGGTTCCACTTCGCCCTGGCGGGCGCGTATGCCGCGACGGTCGGGCTGCTGTACGCGGCGAAGGTGACGGATGCGGCCGTGTGGGTTCGGCGGGCGGCCCAGGTGGCGATCGTGCTGAGCCTGGTGGTGCGGCTGGTGGAACTGAACCAGTTCCTGGCGACGCTGCGTTTGCCGCCGGCCCTGCTGTTCGTCGGGAGTTTTCTGACGCTTATTGTGGTGGGGACGGGCCTTCTGCTTCTGCCCGTGGCGACGGCGCCGGGCGAGCCGGCGACGAGTTTCACCGACGCACTCTTTACGGCGACGAGCGGCGTGTGCGTGACGGGTCTGGTGGTCGTGGACACGGGGACGCACTGGGCCCCGCTGGGGCGGTACGTGATTCTCGCACTTATCCAGTTGGGCGGGTTGGGGCTGATGACGTTCGGCTCGGTGTTCGCGCTGCTCCTTTGGCGCGGGATGCGGGTCCGCGAGTCGGTGATGATGCAGGAGGTGCTGACCCACGACCTTTTGTCGGAAGTCGGGCGGATCATTGTCTTCATTTTGATCACGACGGTTTGTGTGGAAGCGGCAGGAGCGGTGCTGCTCGCGGGCCTTTGGGATCACACGGCTCAGGGGGCCGCCGTCGCCCTCTCGGACCGCATTCAGTACAGCGTTTTTCACAGCATCAGCGCGTTCTGCAACGCGGGCTTTAGCCTGTATGCGGACAACCTGATGTCGTACCGTTCGACGTGGCAGGTGAACCTTGTGTTTCCGCTGCTCATTATTTCGGGCGGCATCGGGTTTATGGTTCTCTACAACGGCGCGAGGCTGATGCGCTATGGCCTGCTGTCGTGGGGCCAGGCGCTGTTGGCGAAGAGGCGGCTGACGCTGCACAGCAAGTTCGCCCTGGTGACGACGGCGGTGCTGCTCGTCGGCGGGACGGGGCTGGTGTTTGTTCTGGAGACGTTCCCCGGGCGCGAGGACGCGTGGCGGGCGACGGCGACGACGGTGGACGCCGCTGCCGGGCCGGAGGAAGCCGCGGCGGCAGGCGCGGAGGCGCCGCCGATGGGCAGGACGTGGACCGAGCGACTGAGCGGGGCGTGGTTCCTGGCGACGACGGCGCGCACGGCAGGTTACAATACGACGGACACAAGCCGACTGGCGCCGCCGACGAAGTTCCTGACGGTGGTGCTGATGTTTATCGGTGCATCGCCGGGGTCCACGGGCGGCGGCATCAAGACGGTGACGGTGGCGGTGATTGTGTGCGGCATCTGGTCGTCACTCCGCGGCCGGCAGGAGCCTCAGGCTTTCCGGCGCCGCCTCGAGCGGGGCATTGTGGAGCGGGCGTTGACGGTGATGGCGGTCGGTGTCGTGTGGGTGGCGACGGTCAGCATGATCCTCTCCGCGTGGGGGTTCGCGGAAGGGGCGCGGTGCCCATTCCTGGACGTGCTGTTTGAAACGACCAGCGCGTTCGGGACCGTGGGCCTTTCGACGGGCGCGACGCCGCTCCTGAACACATTCGGCCGGATACTGATCGTCGTGACGATGTTCATCGGCCGCGTCGGGCCGCTCACGTTGTTCGTTGCGATGCACGGCCGGGCGCAGCGGCTCCACTACACGTACGCGACGGAGAACGTGGCGATCTTGTAACGGCGGGCCGCCGGCCGGATTGCACTTTAGGGTTGTGGGGGGCGTCGGCGCCGGGCCATAATGGCGTCCGGTGCGCCGGGGACCGGCGGGCAAGGAGGATGGGGTATGAAACGCTTTGTGGTAATCGGACTGGGGCGATTCGGCCGACGTCTGGCGCGCGAATTGACGGAAGCGGGCCACGAGATCATTGCCATCGACACGCGCGAGGCGCTGGTGGAGCGCGTTCGCGACGAGGTGGCCTTGGCCGTTTGCCTCGACGCCACGGAACCCGAGGCCCTCAAGAGCCAGGGCGTGGATAAGGTGGACGCGGCCATCGTGGCGATCGGGGAAGATTTCGAGGCGAACGCTCTGGCGACGGCGACGCTGAAGAGCCTGGGCGTCGGCCGTGTCATCAGCCGAGCCTCCAGCGACATCCAGCGCCGGATCCTCGACCGCATCGGGGCCGATCAGGTCATCTTCCCCGAAGAGGAAATGGCGGTTCGGCTGGCGAGCCAGTTGGCGAACCCCGAGATCATCGATCACGTAGAGTTGTCGGAGGGGCACGGCCTCGTGCAAATCCGCGCGCCGTCCGCGTGGATTGACCGGACGTTGGCTGAAATCGATCTCCGAAAGAAGTACGAGGTAAACCTGGTGGCGATCAAGCGGCCGATCAAAAAGCGGACGCCGGAGGGCGAGGAAGTGGTCGAGGAGCAGGTCCTGGACCTGCTGATGCCGCACACCAAGATCCGCGAAGGGGACGTTCTGGTGCTGGTGGGGATGACCGAAAGCCTGTCCGCCCTGCCGACCTGAACGCGGCGCGAGTCAGCGGGTTTTCTTTTTCCCGGTTTTCTTTTTTCCCGGTTCGTCGGGCGGCGGCGCGTCGCGCGAGGCCAAATACCGCTCGGCGGCCATGACTTTGGCGATGCGCCGGGCGTGCCGGCCGCCCTCGAACGGCGTGGTGAGCCAGACGTCAACCATTCGGCGAATGAGTTCCTCGCTCAGCAGGTCGGCGGGGAGGCAGAGGACGTTGGCGTCGTTGTGGCGTCGGCTCATTTCGGCCGTCAGTTCGTCGTGGCAAAGGGCGGCGCGGATGCCGCCGATCTTATTGGCGGCCATCGTCATGCCGATCCCCGTCCCGCACAGGAGAATGCCGCGCTCCGCTTCGCCGCGAGCCACCTTGAGGCACACCGGAAGGGTGAAGTCGGGGTAGTCGCTGGACGCTTCCGTCTCGGCGCCGCAGTCGGAGACGTCGTGGCCCTGGTTGACCAGTTGGTTTTTCAGGCGCTCTTTGGTCTGGAAGCCCCGGTGGTCGCTACCCACGGCAATCTTCATCACGCGATCTCCTGAATCCGGTGGGCCACCGCCCGTTCAAGGTGTCGGGCACAGGCTTGGTATGCGGCCAAGTCTCCCCGTATCGGGTCTGAGACGTCCTTGCCGTCGGGGTCGATAAGGACGGCCCGGTTTGCCACCTCCGGGGCGAGTGCCTCCACGGCCTCGATGTGCCCCCGCGTCATCACCCAAATATAGTCGGCGGCGAGGAGCGAGTCAACGGTCATCGGGCGGCTTCGGTGGTGGCGGATGTCGACGCCCTCCTCCCGCATGGTTTCGACGGCGTTGGTGCTGGCGGGTTGGTCTCCGCCAGCCCCGGTGCCGCAACTGGCGATTTCGAGGCCGCGGTCCTCCAGTTCCTCCGGGTCGCACCCGAGGCGGTCGGCGAGCATCTTCTTGGCGAGCCCGACGGCCATGGGGCTCCGGCACAAATTGCCGGTGCACACGATGAGGAGCCGCGTCCGCGCCAGCCGGCGGACCCGGCGGGAGGTGATCGCCCCTTCGCGCAGGATTTCGTAGGAATCGTCCTCGCGGACGCGAACGACCGTCGACGGGCGGGCGTATGCGGTCGGGCCCGCGTCCACAATCAGGGAGACCTTGCCGTCGAATTCGGCGAGGGCCTGGCGGGCCTCGCGGGGCGGAGGCCGGCCGGCGGCGTTGGCGCTCGACGCGGCGACCGGCACGCCGGCCGCCCGAAGAATAGCGCGGCCGACGGAATCGCTGGGGCACCGCAGGCCCACGGCCCCATTGTAATAAATGCCCTCTTCGATGAGGCCGCCCGTGTCGGCGTCTTTCGGCCGGCGGTCGGGAACCACGAGGGCGAGCGGTCCCGGCCAGGCTTTGCGAATCAGCCGCTCCGTGAGCGGCGACAAGGGGCCGGCGTAGCGGGCGGATTCCTCCGGACCCGCGAGGTGAAGCGTGTAGGGCTTGTCCGGCGCGCGGGTCTTCAGGCGATCCAGTTCGGCCATGGCCTGCGGGTCGACGGCACTGGCCCCGATGCCGTAAACGGTCTCCGTCGGGAAGACGATGACTTGACCGTCGGCGAGGGCGTGAGCGGCTTCGCGGACGGCCTCCTCATTGGCGCCGCCTTCCGCGGCCACGAGAACG
>Ga0315288_10003814_pt1 | contig 19216 bp, 14 predicted proteins | sample YL17G11_20_MG_FD_203454 | JGI IMG/M metagenome (GOLD analysis project Ga0315288, IMG submission 203454) | Sediment microbial communities from Yellowstone Lake, YNP, Wyoming, USA - YL17G11_20 | ecosystem: Environmental > Aquatic > Freshwater > Lake > Sediment | place: USA: Wyoming | collected... | reverse complement strand
GGACAATACAGCACTTGTGTGGACCACCGACGGCGATGCCGAATGGTTCGGGCAGGCAACCACCTACTACTACGGGGGCGACGCCGCCCGAAGTGGTGCCGTCACTGACAACCAAGCTACCTGGCTAGAAGCCACGGTCACCGGACCGGGGATTTTAACCTTCTACTGGGCGGTCTCATCGGAAAGTTACTCTGATTTCCTGGAATTCTATATTGATGGAGTGTTACAAACAAGCATATCAGGTTCTGTTGACTGGCAGCAGAGAACCTACTCTATAGCTTCTGGCACTCATACTCTGGAATGGAGATATACCAAGGACGACGAATACAATAGCGGCAGCGACTGCGGCTGGCTCGATAAAGTGGAATTTGCCTCAACACCCACACCAACAACCTCTCTCGGGGAAGCCGTGGACAACCCAACACTTACGTGGACCACCGGCGGCGATGCGGAATGGTTCGGGCAGGCAACCACCTACTACTACGGGGGCGACGCTGCTAGAAGTGGTCCCGTCACTGACAATCAAGCTACCTGGCTAGAAACCGCGGTCACCGGACCGGGGATTTTAACCTTCTACTGGAAGATCTCATCAGAAAGTTACACTTATTTCCTGGAATTCTATATTGACGGAGTGCTACAAACAGACATCTCAGGTTCTGTTGACTGGCAGCAGGAAACCTACTCTATCACCTCTGGCACCCATACTCTGGAATGGAGCTATTACTCAGGAAGTAGCGGCAGCGGCAGCGATTGCGGCTTGCTCGATAAAGTGGCATTTACCTCAACACCCACCCCATCAACCTCTCTCGGGGAAGCCGTGGACAATACGGCACTTACATGGGCCACCGGCGGCAGTGCGGAATGGTTCGGGCAGGCAACCACCTACTACTACGGGGGCGACGCCGCTAGAAGTGGTCCCGTCAGCGACAATCAAGCTACCTGGCTAAGAACCACGGTCACCGGACCGGGGATTTTAACCTTCTACTGGGCGGTCTCATCGGAAAGTTACTCTGATTTCCTGGAATTCTATATTGATGGAGTGCTACAAACAGACATCTCAGGTTCTGTTGACTGGGAGCCGGTAACCGTCTCTATCACCTCTGGCACCCATACTCTGGAATGGAGCTATATCACGGACTACTCAACAGGAAGTAGCGGCAGCGACTGCGGCTGGGTTGATAAAGTGGAATTTGCCTCCACACCCACCTCCCCTTGGTCACTAATTTTGGAAGATGACTTCAGCAACCCCAGTAGTGGTTGGTTTGTCGGCTCAGATGATGCGAAAGAAGTGGCATACCACGATGGCGAAGATGGCGAATATAGCGTGTTGGTAAAGAAATCATACTACAGTATAACTACCTGGAATTTGAAAGGAGATATACAGAGCAACTTCGCAGCAGAGGTGGATGTTAGAGATCTGTTGGCAGCAGGTGGTAGTTGTGCCGGAATTATGTTCCGTCATACCGTCGCGCAGGACGAAAGTTATAGTCATTATCTGTTCTGTATAAGAAACAGCGATGGAGCGTACAGAATACAGAGGTTTTTGCGTGACGAGTGGACAGCTCTGGCAGGTTGGACAAAGTCAAGCTATATCAAGACGGGTCCTGCTGCTAATCACCTCAAGGTAGTCTGCCGAGGTAGTCAGATAGAGGTCTATGCCAATGGTCAGGAACTTACCACCATCACCGACCTCTCACTTGCTAGTGGCTATGTCGGAGTTGTTGTGGAAACAGCCGACCCGCCAATGCTAATAGGCATTCCAAATGCCCATTACCATTTTGACAACTTCAAGCTCTATGAATTGACACCATGAATCCCAAACCGCCGAGTACACCGACACAAGCGCCTAGCCCGCCCGTTGACGCTCTCACAATGTATGCTCCCTAAACCAGGAACATTTACCTAAGGGGCGAATCGTATGGCACTATTAGTAGCTCGAGTTTTGCCACCGTGGAGGCCATGAGCTTTTCGAGGATGTCACCGGTCTTCATGTTCGTTGCGTTCCACTACTTAATTCTGGCATCCCTCTGAACAAACAATCTGGCTTTCTGTCCAACCGAGTAACAATCCAAGTTAATGTGCAAGAATCCAGGCTAGTGAGAAAATGAAACCATGGGTATCTCTAGACTAAGATATGATGAAGATTTACACGGTCTTAGAAAGGAGATACCGGAATGCACTATGTTGGGATGGACTGCCATATCACCACACTGGATTTTGCCGTGGTCAATGAAGCGGGTCGGTTAGTTAAATCCCATAAAGTCCCACCAGTGCTAACGGGTTCATGGGATTCGCAAGAACAGTGCCGCCACCGCGGACAATCTATATGGAGACGGGCACACTGGCTGCTTGGCCGCTAGAAACCTGCGTTCGCTTTGGAGAAAAGCTCGTGATTACCAATGCCAAGAAAAACCATTGGATAGGCTCTTCCGGGCAGAAGGATGATGCAGTTGATGCTTTGAAGCTGACCCAGCTAGCCCGGGGTGGTTATATCAAAGAGATTCATCACCTGATTGGCGAGCGGAGGTGATTCAGGGAGCTGATGACAGCCTAAACGGAAACCATTTTCGGTGAGGTTCTGCCGAAGATACAATACGGTGCAGGACCGCGAGCCTGCCAGCATCACTCTTCTTCGTAAGTTCGGGAGGCAGAAAATCGCTCGTGAACAGTTCTGGGGCTGTATCGCACTTTACCTATATATTTGACCCTTACCATTGCAATTAGGACATACGATCTGTCCTTTGCCTCCACACACACCACACCTGACCGTCGAGGGGAAAGTCGATATTACCCCGCTACCGTGGCACCTTTCGCAGTTGATTATGCCTTTGCCGTGACATGTAGGACAAGTCATTTCATATTCTCCTTTTGATCCCATTCCTTGTGTCGGAGGTCCATTAACATAATTCTATTTGGGTTCAACTCTAGCCTTCATTTCATCAAAGGTTGCGTTATCGATAACCTGTAGTCACCCACGTCAACCAACTATGGAAATCCCTCCCATTATTCGGGCCACTTAAGACTCGGCAGCCTTAACTAGGCAGGGATTTGGTTTCGCCCTTGATCCACTATGCGCTATGCAGGAGGCAGAAGGTTCTCGGTTTCTTCACCCGGGAGTATCTGCTCTCTGTCCGGCATTTTCCCACTTACCTTTTCAACTGTCCCCTCAACAATTTGTGCCTCAGTTCCACACCAAGGGCAAACATGAAGGTGCTTACCTCCATATTCTTTTACTCCTCCCGCACAGGAGAGCACCCCACACGACCCACACTTTATAAATGCCCAGTCACTCCCTCCACAATATGGACAGTCTAACCTGTCATATTCTATTTCATTCACATTGATGTCCAGTGCTTTTGCAGCACGTGGCAAACTTGAGCCTGGATGTGATACCGCATCTTTCTTAACTATTTCTACTACCCTGTAGACTGGATCGGGATGCTTTCTCTCCAAAAGAACCATGAACTCCCTCTTAGTGGCTGAACATCGAAAATCGAGTTCCAAGGATTCTGAAGTGCGGCTCACTTTTTCACCCCAATGGGAATCCCAATGATGACACTACCTGTGGCATCCTGATAATTTTATACAATCGTACTGCCTAGGTGCGGTTTTTGTCAATAGACTACATTGACGGTCCGCGTGCAATTCGGCAAATTGCACAATGGTTAGAGACGCTGGGTAACAATGCGATGATTCGTGTCGATCGGACAATATGACAACGGCCACAATTCAGGGGGCATCCAGTGGCAATATACCGGCATAGATTCATATCATTGTGAATAAGCCGAACTTGAGAGTATCTTCATAAAGTGAAATGGGGATAGATGTCTGGCTTTGAACCTTTGGGGAAAGCATTGATACTTACCGGCGTCCTTAGTTCTACCGTCTGTAGTTGTTCATCGTTCATAATCAGTCGCATGTCTCAATCATAAACGAGCTGCCTCAGCTCCTGAAGTTCATCTAGCGTTAGAAACCATACCCTTTTCTAGGGTCATTCTATATTGGAAGAGATTAGTATTGACAAAAGCGGCAGCGACTAGTATAGTTACGCAACGTTCAGTTGTGTCATTGTCGAGTGGGTCGAAGCGGCTCAAGCACTACATGATCCCTTATGATATGGTAAAAGGAGGATAATAGAAATGGGCAAGGTAATCGGAATAGATCTGGGAACAACATACTCTGAAATGGCTTATGTGGAAATAGATCTTGTGCCAAAAATAATAAGCAACGCGGAAGGGCACCCCACAACTCCATCAGTAGTAGCATGGAGAGAAACAAAAGAGGGAGGGTTAGACCTATTAGTAGGGAAATTAGCAAAGACTCAGGCGGTTATAAATCCCGAAGGCACGGTGAGTTCCGTAAAAAGAAAGATGGGCACTAATGAGAAGGTACGAATCCATGATAAAGAATACACACCTGAGGAGATTTCAGCCAGAATCCTGAAGAAACTGACGAATGATGCCCATATGTCTTTTGGTGAGGAGATTACAAATGCTGTAATATCAGTGCCTGCATATTTCAGAGACGGTGAACGAAAGGCGACCAAAAATGCTGCGATCCTTGCTGGTTGGAACGAAGATAAAATAGAAATATTCAACGAGCCAAACTGTGCGGCAATGGCGTATGCCTTAGATAGGCATTTTAGGGAAGGAATGATGCTCGTATTTGACCTTGGTGGAGGGACTTTTGATGTTACTGTGCTAGAAGCAAGAAAAGGGGTTCTTAGTGTTAAGACGAACGGAGGAGAAAGACTTTTAGGTGGCGATGACTTTGACCGTAGAATCATCAGCTATGTTGTCGAGGAATTCCAGAAGGAAAATGACATTGATTTGCGAGCCAACAAAGATGCCATGCAGAGACTGACAGACGCTGCGGAAAACGCTAAGAATGAGCTTTCAACCGAGACATTGAATAGTACTACCATTATAATTCCGTTCATCGTCCCGGAGAGAGCATTAAATCTGAATATGGAATTGACAAAGGACAAATTCAATGAATTGACAGAAGACCTTGTTAAAAAAACAAGGGACATCACGGAAAATACTCTGAAGGATGCAGATATCAAAAAGGATACGATAGATAAAGTAGTGATGGTGGGTGGTTGTTCAAAGATTTTAGCAGTTAAGGAAGCCGTCAGACAGATGTTCCCAGACAAAGAAATAGCTTTGTACGACCCTGATTTGGCGATTGCAAAAGGTGCCGCCATTTATGCCACTATACTTTTTGAACCAGAAACTCCGCAAGGCATAGAGCTTCGTAAGAAACTACTCGATATACTTGGAGTTCCGCATTTCGGGGCAAGTCACTCCTTGGGTATCGATGCCATAGTCAAGAGAGTGCGGGGTGTATTTTCGGTAATAATTGAAAAAGACACAGATCTACCTGCTAGAGGTAGTCTACCTTATGGGACATCTGAAGACAATCAGACATCAGCATCTATTAGAATCTACGAGGGAGAGGAAAAGAAGGCGGCAGAAAATTGTTTTCTAGGTGAGCTTATAGTTGAAGGTATTCCACCTGCGCCTAAAGGTGTTGAAAAGGTAGAAGTGACCTTTGAATATGCCGTGAATAACACGCTCGATGTTACAGCGAAAGTGTTGAGCACTGGCAAAGAGCTGAAGAGTAGGATTCAATCGCCCTCCCAGCTAGAACCTGCTCAAATGGAAGAAATGGCACTAAAAGCCAAGCAGGATTTTGAGAAAGAGGCATAATTCGGCGAAAACTCCACGTTTCGGAGTTGTGTCGGGATTCCCTGCTGAAAGGTGTGCGGAGCGGGTAGTGCTTATTGTAGCAGATGGCACTAGTGGGTCACTAGACTATCGGCGTAGCACCCTCTTCATAGGGGGAAAAGCCATGGGCCCTCGTCCTTCCTCTGATCACGGAATTCTTCCTCTAGAGTCCCTGCTGGCAACTTCATTGGTGCAGCTTCTCTCTCTTAGCTATTGCTTGTTTCCACAAACGGTACGCCCTTTACTTGTTTCAAGGGACTTACTCCACATGACCTTTTCGGTGGCATGGAGCATAAAATGACCAGTATAGGCATTTTGGTACTCGTAGTAATTGTTGAAACTATTGTTCTCCTGACAAACTATGGAAAGTTGCAAGGAGAACGAAAAGCGACAAAAGAAAAAATAGGAAAAGAATGGGAAGAAATCAAAAAAGCAACGGCAAATCAAAGACGACAAATAACAAGAGACCAGGAAGAAATCAGAGAGACAAGGGCGGAAATGGAAGAAGCCTGGAAAGCAATAGAAGCAACACAAAGAAAAAGTCCGGCTGAACTAATTATTATGTCGGTAAGTCAGAAATTTGACGATCCCAAAATTTTTGTTAGAGAAGTAAGAGAGTTAAGGGGAACAGAATTGGGAAATGTATCGACTGTTAGAACTGAGGTTGACAAGACTATATCAAGCATTGAAGACGAGGTCAAAGAAGGAGTAAAGGTATTAAAAGATGAAACCATCAAAATAGAGAGTAAACTTTATCCTTTGGCATTCATGGAGTATTTTAGAAACATCAAAGACAATGCCAAAAGGGATCGTGAACATGAGGCACTTCGTCAAAGATATCATCCTAATGCTTATTTTCCAAATCAGGAGCGGAAGAATAGAAATTGGGCACAGGCGCGGACATTGGAATTGAAAGAGGCATATAAGAAGGTAACAGGACAAGGTTCATAGATGCAGATACCGTTATGTCCTCGCTCTCGTCCAGAATCCACAAGCTGACTTGTAACCCGCCGCCGATCGGTAGTTTTGCCCCAGAATTGGTCAAGCATTACATCGTCTTAAGAGGTGATAAAGACACAGGAGCAAAAGAATGAGTAAGCCAATAGAAAAAACCATCTTAGAGCAATTCAAACGTCTTGAAAAGAGGAGCGGGGAACTTGAACTTGAGAAGAAGAGCGGTAAGAGCGAAGTGCCAGCCTCGAAAAGGCAGTCTGCCATTCTGCTTCTTTTCGATGCTACTGGTTCTATGACCTCGCTTTGGCGAGAGACCGAAAGAACACTGGAAGAATTGATTAGGAGGGTAACAGAGCATGGAAGCGTGAAGTTGAAATGCTGTGCATATCGCGATTACTGTGATGGGGACAAACTCTTCGAAAGCTCGGGCTGGTATTCCAATCCTGAACCGCTTCTGGAGTTCATCAGAGGTATCAAGTGCGAATGGGATATGGGTGGAGATTGGCCGGAAGCTGTACAGTATGCACTACAGCAAGCTGCCGAAGAATCGGAGGTATCAAGTATTATTCTGATTGCAGACTCACCTCCACATGAGCACGATTATGAAGAATGTTATCGGCTAGCAGCCGATTCGCGTACAAAAGGACGACCCATTTATGCCTTCCGCACGCCATACAGGCTAGGTGGTATTAGTGACGGGCGTATTCATTGGGATGCTGACACCCAAGAGGTTTTCAGTGAAATCGGTAAGAGATCAGGGGGCGCGTACGCTGATATTAATCTGGATAATCCCAAAGAGTTCCTAGATATGATAGCTATTACGGTGGTACATAATTTAGATCCTGGAGCAACGGATAATTATATTGAAGAATATCGACCGAGCAAGAAGGTAAGGGAATATGGTCAATCGCTTCCGCCGGCTCCAAAGAAATAGTCGAAGGTAGAATGGGCAAGGTAATCGGAATACATTTGGGAAGGAGATACTCTAAAATGGCCTTTGTGGAACCAGATGGTGAACCACGAATAATGAACAATGCGGAAGGGCACCCCACAACTCCATCAGTAGTAGCATGGAGAGAAACAAAAGAAGGAGGGTTAGACCTATTAGTAGGGAAATTCGCGAAGACTCAGGCGGTTTTGAATCCCGAAGGGACGGTGAGTTCCATAAGAAGAAAGATGGGCACCGCTGAGAAGGTACGAATCCATGATGAAGAATACACACCTGAGGAGATTTCAGCCAGAATCCTGAAGAAACTAAAAGAGGATGCCGAACTGTTTTTTCGTGAGGAGATTACAAATGCTGTAATATCAGTGCCTGCATACTTCAGAGATGGTGAACGAAAGGCGACCACAAATGCGGCAGTAATTGCTGGTTGGGACGAAGATAAAATAGGAATATTCAACGAGCCAAACTGTGCGGCAATGGCATATGCATTAGATAGGCATCTTATGGAAGGAAAGATACTCGTATTTGACCTTGGTGGAGGGGCTTTTGATGTTACTGTGTTAGAAGCAAAAGAAGGGGTTCTTAGTGTTAAGACGAACGGTGGAGAAAGACTTTTAGGTGGCGATGACTTTGATCGTAGAATCATCAGCTATGTTGTTGAGGAATTCCAGAAAGAGAATGACATTGATTTGCGAGCCAATAAAGATGCCATGCTAGGGATTACAGACGCTGCGGAAAACGCTAAGAATGAGCTTTCGACCGAGGCATTGAATAGTACCAGCATTGTAATTCCGTTCATCGTCCCGGAGAGATCGTTAAACCTGGATATGGAATTGACAAGGGCTAAATTCGATGAATTGACAGAAGACCTTGTCCAGAAGACCGTAGAAATCACCAAAAAGACTTTACAAGATGCTGGTATCAGAAGGAATGAGATAGATAAGGTAGTGATGGTAGGCGGTTGTTCAAGGATTCTAGCAGTTCAAGATGCCGTCAGACGAATGTTTCCAGGCAGAGAAATAGCTTTATACGACCCCGATTTGGCGATTGCAAAAGGTGCCGCCATCTATGCCGCTATACTTTTTGAACCAGAAACTCCGGAAGACATAGAGCTTCGTAAGAGACTAGTGGCTCGGACTGAAATTCCAAAAGTCCTTGCAAGTCACTCCTTGGGTGTTGATGCACTAGTCAAGGGAGCGCCGGGCGTCTTTGCTATAATAATCAAAAAAGACACACCATTACCTGCTAGCAGCACTGAAATCTATGCCACATCTGAAGACAATCAGACATCACTATCTATCAAACTCTACGAGGGAGAGAAAACGAAGGCGGCAGAAAATTGTTTTCTAGGTGAGCTTATAGTTGAAGATATTCCTCCTAGGGCTAAAGGTGTTGAAAAGATAGAAGTGACCTTTGAATATGCCGTGGATAACACGCTCGATGTTACAGTAAAAGTGGTGAGCACTGGCAAAGAGCTGCAGAGTAGGATTAAATCGCCCTCCGAGTTAGAACCTGCTCAAATGGAACAAATGGCACTAAAAGCCAAATATGACCCCGATCTGGCGATTGCAGAAGGTACTGCCATTTATGCCGCTAGATTTTTCGAACCAAAAACCCCGGAAGACATAGAGCTTCTTAGAGACCAAAAAAAGAGGAGGGAAGAAATGGACAAGCCAATAGAGAAAACGATTTTAGAGCAGGTCAAACGTCTTGAAAAGAGGAGCGGTGAACTTGAACTTAAGGAGAGGAGCGATAAGAGCGCAGTGTCAGTCCGAGAAAGTCAATCTGCCGTTCTGCTTCTTTTTGATGCCACCGGCTCTATGGGGTCTCTTTGGGAAGAGACCGGAAAAATAATAAAAAAGATGGTTGAGAGGATAACAGAACATGGAAGCGTGAAGCTAAAATGCTGTGCCTATCGCGATTACTGTGATGGGGACCTGCTCTTCGAAAGCTCGGGGTGGTACTCTAAGCCTGAACCACTTCTCAATTTTATTAGAAATATCAAAATTGAATCTGGCATGGGCGGGGATGAGCCGGAAGCTGTAGAGTATGCATTACAGCAAGCTGCTAGCGAGCAGGAGGTATCAAGAGTTATTCTTATCGCAGATGCGCCTCCACGTAAGGAAGCTTACAAGCAATGTTACGAGTTGGCGACTGATTTGGGTATAAAAGGACGACCCATTTATGCCTTCCGCACACCACCTACTGGGATACCTGATCATTTTTGGTCAGAGACCAAGAAGGTTTTCAGTGAAATCGCCAAGACATCAGGGGGGCGTTTTGCTGATATTGATCCAGGCAATCCCGGAGAGTTGCTGGATATGTTGGCTGTTACGGTATGGCATGATCTTGATCCTGAAGCGCTACCTGACTATGATGCAAAGTACCACCCAAGCAAGAAGGTAAAAGAATTCATTCAATCTCTTCCTCCGGCGCCAAAGAAATAACTGGAAGGAGGCGGGCACGACCATGAGTGTATTGCTGGAGAATGTCAAAAAGGTTTGGCAGAAGTCAAGAAATAGTCCCGGCCCTACAATTACCATAGTTGGCATTGTTTCATGTCTAGTGGGAGCGTCGTTTTTCTTTATTTGGAAGGTGGGTCCTGCTTCAGACTTCCAGAGAATATTCATTGTGGTTACAACAATTGGGATAGGTCTTTCTCTTATACTCACAGGAATAAATGCGATTTTGAAGCCACCTGAAAAGGAATTTTCTTATGTTATATTCGGAGTTGGGGCGTCAATTTCAGCTATGATTGTCTTAGCATTATATCCGGCATTATCTCCGGAAGGCTGGTATTGGCCTGCACTTTGGACTATAGGTGGCCTGTATCTGGTAGGCATCTCTGCATTGGTCATAAGTGCTTTTCTCAACACCAGCGCAAAATTGACCGAAACGACAAGTCTTGAAGATCGACTGAAAAAAGCTGTTGCTAACACTGACGAAAAGGAAACTGAAATACTGAGTCTTAGGGAAGACTTGGAAGAAGCCCGCACGATAATAGAAGAAAAGGAAAAAGTAAGCAAAGAGGAAGCCATACCTGATGACATAGACAAGCTGACAGCCAAACTCAAGGAGAACATAGATGAGTTTGCAAAAGAGCTAAATGAAACGACACGACTAGCAATTCACAAACATCGATTGAACTATGAACAGATAAGAAATGAAGTTGAAAACTATAGGCAAAGAATGGAGAAGGAAAAGGTTGGGCTTAAAGAACAAGCTAATATGAAGATACTAAAGAATTTGCTAGAGCCCCTTGGTAACATTGACCGTGCATTGGTTGTTATGAAACAAACCCGCGATGCTACTGAGGATAGAAAGTACGTAGTTGAAGGCATTGAAGGAATGAGGGACCAGTTATGTAAGGTCTTTGAGAGTGAAGGGGCGGGGATTATCGAGCCGGTTGTCGGTGAGGAATTTGATTACGAGAGACACGAAGCAGTGGATCGAATTGAGACAGCTGAATATCCGGAGGATAGAGTGATGGAAGTGAAAAGAAGAGGCTTCTGGATCACGACCTCCCAAGGAGTAGTGACGGAGCAAGCTAAGGTTGTAGTTTCCAAAAGGAAGGTGGGAGAGCCACAGCAATATTGAAACGGATTTGCAGGCCTGGACCAGAATAACAATTCAGTCGGATTGCGGTTTATCCTTGTGAAAGAATGTTCTATGCGGATCATGGGGGTTAGACCTCGGGAAACCGACAAAGGTATCCTTGAAGGGGTTGCTCAGGATGAAGTTGGCAAAGGTGCCACATCTTCTACCAAGGGTCCGCTGATTACAATGCTGGCACAAAATGAGCGATAACCAACCTATCCGGATTCGCTATCGGTTTGAAAAGGCTCCGCGCCCACCACATGGTGGGTTTGGGCAGCTTGCAGCGGCGGTCAGCCAACTGGTGCAGACCATGCCATGGGCTGTGCCCAACCTCCCTTTTGGTACCACCTCGCATGTCAGCGGAGGCCTGTTAGAAGCAGTGCCAACTGTGACACCAGCCTCACAAGGTAGTCAGGAACGCGGAGAGCCACTCAGGCTTAAGGCAATAGAATCGCCTGATGGTACACTTCTCGAGCATTCTTATGATACCGCGGGGCATCTGTTAGAGACTTTATACCCTGACGGCGTGCGTGTCAGATATCGTTGGGATGAAGCCTGGCGGTTGACCACCGTCCATCTCTCAGACGGGAAGAGCATCAGCTACAGCTATGGCAAGAATAGCTTGTTGGAGTCAGCAACATGTCCCGGGGGTGCTCAATTCCGTTACCAGTATGACAGTTTCGGGAACCTGTTAAGTTGCGTCTACCCGGACCACAAGAGCATCGGGCATACCTACGACCGCCGCAATCGACCTGCCGAGATATCATTTGACAACTCCAGGTTCACCTATGACTGGGATGACAACGGAACGCTCCGGCGGGTGCTGTTGCAAACCACAAGCCAGCTTCACGAGCTTGTGCTGAGTTGCCATTCAGTAGATATGGATTTGATGTCAAACGACGATAGGACTGCTGGCCAGTTTCGGCTAACATCCCCCCTTGGTATATGGGTGTATTCATCTGAGGGGCGCTTGTCGGAAATGGTGTTGCCCAACGGCGAGCGCTTTTGTCTGCCTCATGGCGCTGCTGGCAGAGAAGAGAGCTTCTGGGGCACCGCAGGGCAAACCTTGTGCCGATATGATAAGGATGGCATCTTGGCAGCCGTGCTATATCCGAATGGAACAAGATCGGTATTCCAGCGGGTTCCCGGGAGCCACAACGTGTATCTTGCCAGCGCTAGCGGTGTGGCTATTTACCAGTACGACCGAAATGGCCAATTGGTCAAGATCAGAGCTGACAACGGTGAGCATGTCCTGTTCGGTTATAACCGCAGAGGCGCAGTCAACAATATTGCCACGAGTGTGGGATGGATACGGCTCCACCATGATGACACTGCTAGATTGTGTGCGGTTCGGTTTTCCACAGGGGCGTCTGCCGAGCTCAGGTATGGTATGGGTGCCTATCCCCTATCAGTTTCACTTCGCAAGATAGCACCAAATGGCTTTGCGGCAGTGATATCGCTTGTCCTAAATATTTGGCAGTGGACAGCGTTGAAACCTACTCTTCGTCTTGAGGATCGGATTTTGAAGGAGGTGTAACATGGCTTCGACATGGGGTCCATCAAGTATGCTTTGGCAGATGGTTCACACTGGCTCGCAGTTCAATCCTTTGGCATGGTTTAATCCTACCATAGCCAAGCAGTGGTATGCACAACAATCGGCAAGCCTTTGGCAGACAGGACATCCTTTCAAATCTGTTTTTCTTAGCATAGCCGGCGGATATGTGAGTGCTCCTACAGGGTCACCAGCCTCGGCAGCTCAGGCATGGTGGTCAATTCCATTCAAAGCACTGGGGCCATGGGCGGACATATCCGCAGCCTTGTGTCAGAGCGTGGATTCTCTAACAGGAGGACAGCAGCTTTCTGGCGTTACTGCGGGCTATGGAATTGTTGGGCTTCTTGGAGATTGGGCTGGCGTTGCAGCTCGATTGATGCCCGCAAAAATCTATCTTGGAGACGGGGGGCAGTACATGTGGGGTTTTGGGTCAGAGTCAATAATGCGGACCGCATCCGGACTTCAGACCATCCACAATTTCATAGGAGCTTTTGGCTTTGGGGGCGATGTAGGCGAGGCTCTGTTTCAAAGCTTGGACCAAGCAGCGAGCAGTTCAGCCACTTCTACTGGAGGCAGTGCAAGAGTGCACCTAAAGTCCGACTCGCCTCCGCCCAGACCTCCCGACTGGCCTCCCCCTCCCCCAGACAAAGGGGGACCAGCAGCGGTGCCGACTGAAGTTGGTGGGGTTCTTTTTGATTACGGTGCTGTCCTTACCGACGTGGAAGAAATCTCTGGCGCGTACTGGGACCCACGAACTGGGTCACTCGTGCTTGTGGGCAAGGAGGCTGCTACGAATGACGCTGTCAAATTAGGGCTTCCGAATATGGACGGCGATCATCTAGCGGTAGCCCTGCGAGCCTCGCTTGCAGGCCAGGCAATGGGAGTCAGCATCGACCCAGAATCCAAATACAGAGACGGCATCATGCGTGGTGTTACTCCTGCCGATGGTACACCGATGTTCGTCAGCTATTTAGGAAACACCGAAGGTACGCTGTTCGGTGCCATCATGTTCGAGGCGGACAGGCTCCTGAAATGCCTGGACAGTGGAATAGACAATGAAACACAGAAGCCAGTTCGAGCGAGTGTGCCAGGTTTCAAAACTCTGCTGGAGATGATTCACCCCGGTGATGGCCACCCCGAAAATGTTTGGCACCGTTTTTGGTTCGTTATTGACAAAGTGGAACTCAAACACGATCCAGTGTCAGGGGCGGTCGCTTTCGGGGACGTGCGGTTGAAAGTCCAGACTGAGATTGAGAAGGAAAGCCAAGCCAAAGGGCAGTACGTTGATCCGGCTGATGAAGCTTTCGCCCGGTATCTCACCGAACATTATGATGAATTGGCGAAGGATTTTCCCATCCTGGCCAGATTGAAGGAACTGGCTAAGGTGGCCGCCGTGGCGAAGTTTCTGGTGAATCAAGGAATCCCCCTGAACATCGAGATCCTTGTCACCTTACCACCTGTTCCTGCAAAAACAGCGAAAAGCACCCCGGGGATATCGGTGACCAGCCCGAATGTCGAAGTCCGTCACGAGGGTAATGTCGTTCACACGCGCACCGTGTCACTTTTCGGCGGTGTAGATATGGATTCTGACCCACACATCCTTCCTGACGACGGGACTCCAAGGCGCCTAAAAGAAATGGCCGAGTTGTCGAGGCCCAGCCCCGCAGCGCCGTCATGGTCTTTTAGAAAGAATGGCACAGCCAGCCGAGCGCTAACTTCAAGGATTGGGCAATCAGGCAACCCGTTTCGGAGATTCTGTGATGACCATTATTTTGTGAGCAGGGGAGACGAGGGATCGCTCCGCCTGCGGAGAGTGTACGATTCTTCATCTTTGCACAAGGGCGACTTCGGCTCCGGCTGGTCACTGTGGGTGCCATTCTCCATGACGGCCATACCACCGAGCGGTAAGCGTCCCGAAGTGCTCACCCAAAAGGAACTGGCCAAACTTGATACTAATCCGGTTCTGGTTCTCCATGATCGCAAGACCCAAAAATCAGACATATACAGATTCACAGGAGCTTCGAGCCCAGATAGCCGCGCAGTGTTTTGCCGGGTCACCTCGCAGACACAGAGCAGAGGAAAGATATCGTTCAGCTATGACCCGTCGGACTCCATTCGGAGAGAAGGTGATTGTTTCATACTGGAGAGAGAGAACTGCGCCTACTGCTTTGACAGCAACGGGTATCTGCTTGAAGTGAAAAGACGCAACATGTGCATTGCGCGATATGTCAGGGATAATGCACGCATCGTAAGGATAGTAGATGGGTTGAATCAGGCTTACGATATCCGGTATGAGAGATCGGAAGCAGCGAGGATTGTTGAAGTCATCCCTAGTTCAGGATCCAGTATAGCGTACTCATATGACCAGTCAGGCCTGCTCGCGTCGTGTCAAGGCGGCAGATGCTCTGAGAGGTACAGATACGACTCCGCTGGACTTCTGACAGAGATTAGAGCGCCCTCTGGCCAAGTCATATCGCGTACAGTGTACAGCCGGTTCGGTGACTTGGTGAACACGCCATCTGATGTGGTGACAGACCAGACGGGTGGCAGGATAGTGAGGTCGTTTGAGCAAAGCAAGTTGGTGTCTTTGAAGGACGAATTGGGTAGTAGTCAGATCCTTGGGTACGGAGCTCAGGGTGAGCTTGCGGAGATTCAGATATGCGACCGTATCAACGGAGTATGGCGGCTGGGATATGATTCAGCGGGAAGAATGGCCAATTTCCGAGATCCGTTGGGTCACACTATTCTTTTGCAGCACGACGAATCAGGCCGAGTGACTCGGTGCGTAGGGCCTCGAGGAGATTCGAGGACTTTTCAATTGGACCAGGCAGGAAGGCTGGCTTGCGTGGCAGACCAAGATGGTCATCAGTGGACTTTCGAATATGACAAAGGTGGGAATCTGAGCAGAGCCAAAGGCCCAGGTGACACGCACTGGGACTATGAGTACGCTGAGGGGATGGTGGTAAAGATCGGTGGGCCTGCCGGTAAAGTAAGGGCCAAGCCGAAGAAAGACACGCTTGGGATGAAAGTTGTTGCATCGGGCGGAATGTCGCAGGAGTCGGTTTGGGATCGATACGGACGGCTCGTTCGAAGCCAAGTGAAAGGCGCAAAACCCGTGCGGTTCCAGTATGCTGACGATGGACAGACTTTCAGTGTGCTGAGTGAGTATGGCACTGTGCGGTACCAGGTTGACGATAAGAAACTAGCTGTCGACGTCACATTTGATGTTTGATCTTGGTCAATATCCTCTTGAGAACCGAGAATTTGTCAAGTCTCGCCGGCTCTGTGCTAAAAGTTGTGGAAAACAGTAAGATGGTAAGACCCTTTGAGCAAAGGGACGAAATGAAGTGTCAACTTTCATGGTAAATGACCACTTTTGGGGCAAAATTCTCACGGTAATTTACCACCCAAATTCTCAAGATTATTCACCACCCCATTCCTTGTAGATCGTCAGCATGAATGAAACCCTGGTGAAACTGTTACTGGTGGGCATGGGAGATGAAGACCCAAATATACTGAATAGATTCGATAGGCGGATTGCAATGCAGCCAGAAGTTGACGACTTTGAAGGGTATCTGCGCCAACAATTTCATGAAGGCCATATTGAATACTGGTTACAGACCTATGAGGACATGACCAAAAAGTGGCCTAATGACCCAATAATGTACTTTAATGTCGCCAAAGTCTGTACGGTTTGGAGCGATGAGTTGGAAAGCGACTACTTAAATTCCAAAACTGACCACAGCATGTCTCTTGAAGAGTGGATGCATAGTAAGGACACAACTTATCGTGAGTTTTTATCGTTGGGTTGGAAGGCAGCAAACTGTCTGGAAAAGATCATCGAGATGACACCAGACCTACCCGCCAATATAGTAGCTGCTATGTTGGTAAACATATCCGACCTACGTCATCCCGCTACCAGCTGAGTCAGTATTAAGCAGGCTATATCGAAGAACAAGGATGAACCAAAAGCATTTGCCAAAGGTCAAAATCTTGAAAGTAGGGACTCTGTGCCTCGAAGCCTCGGAGTTGGCTTCCACATTTACTCTCCAGCTCAAGTCTGACTTGGGGATAGGTGGTGGCTCAACAGTTACCTTGATTGAGGCAGAGCGCAGAATTCTGGTAGATACCGGTTTTGATTACGAATGGCTAGATACCCCAAGCAACGGTGAGAGAAATGCCAAAGATCTAGTGAGAGCGCTACGGGACCATGGCATCATGCCTGACGATGTTGATACCATATTCATTACTCACTGGCACAAGGATCATTTTGGGAACTTGGAGGTCTTTAGAAAAGCAGGACGCCTTGCTTCAAAGGGCATGGTACATAGGTTTGAATTGGAGGGTTTCGTGGGGATAGATGATCAAGATAAGATTGCAGACGGCGTCAAAATGATGCTAACTCCGGGACATACCATCGACCATGCATCAATCATCGTGGATTCTGAGGTTGGGGACATCAAAGCTAGAGTGGCAATTGCAGGAGACGCTGTAGTTTCCCATAGCTACTTCCAAGCCGGGCGTATCTGGCAATACAATGCTGACTTCTATAATGTTGAAGCTGCGCGTGAAAGCGTGTTGCGTCTAATGGATGTATCTGACATCATAATACCGGGGCACGGAGTGCCTTTTATGAGTTATAAACCGGCATGGGCAAAGCTAAGCTCTCAATAGACAGTGTACGGCTGATATGAAATGAAGCTGCCGCTCCTCATGCCCGAGTAATTTTTGACGGGAAAATCGACGAAAAATTGGAAGGGGAAATACGTATCACACCTACCTGTCTATACAATTATGAACTGTGAACATAAGGTATACGTCGATCTTGATGGCGTCCTGCTTGGAAAGGCCCAACCTGATGATAGGGAAATTGTCCTGGCGAGGCATGCTAGGGAGTTGCTTGAATACTGCATTCAGCACTACCAGTGCTATTGGCTTACAACTCATTGCAAAGACGGAGATACAACCCCCGTTGTTAACATACTGGAGAGATATGCAGACGAGCCTGTGATGAAACTGATAAGAGCAATCAAACCTACTTCTTGGAAGACTATGAAAACGGAGGCAATCGATTTTCAGTTGGACTTTTATTTGATTGATGACCAGCTACTACAGTACGAGATAGAATTACTAAAGGAAAAAGCTGTTCTCAATAGGTGGATACAGGTCGACACGAGAAGAAATCCCGATGACCTCAAACGTGCGATTTCCATAGTGGAGGGAAGATCGAGACATCTCCAAAAGAGCAAGAAGTAAACCAAAAGGAGGAGATCTGAACGTTAACTCAGGAGTATTCATGGACGATGGAAATATGGTAGTAGCCAGTGAGGAAGATGCCTTGTGGTTGTTAAGGAAAGATTGCGCACCGCACATCCTGCTTAAAGGTTATGAGGATATCCGCTTCCTCAGTGCGTCTACCGGTGGCAAATATCTTGCTTTCTGGTCGATTACGGGAGAGAGCTTTCGACTGATAGATTTAGCCGGGCAAGAGATATGGTCGCGCTGGATGAACTCAGATAAAGCGGTACCCCTTGGTATCCATTTCTCCACTTCGGGCGATGCAGTAGCTTGTTTTTTTCACTTCGAAGGTCTACCTGGAATGTTTTTCTGCGACTTTCAGAAGGGCAACAGCACAACTTTCGGATGCTCTGGCAGTCCCATTGGTTATGATGCTGACCTGCGATACTTTGCAATAGATAGTTGTAACCCTCATGCGAATGAAAAATTGGCATTTTATGAGAGGGAACCTGACTATGGAAACCTTGTTAAAATGCCTCCGCAAGTTGTTTCTCAAAGGCTGAAGAAAAGCCCTCTTCTAGTCGACCGCAATCGATGTATACTTTCAACCGCGGTTTTGCCGATGCGTGAATGGCAAGGGCTGGCCATTCAGAACGAGATGGCAGGTTTCATAATACTGAAAGACTGTAACCTGTATTGGTTTAATAAGGATTCTGATTCACCCAAAGCAACTATTGAGGCATGCGTACCGGAAAGTGACCGCTACCAATCGTTCCATACGATAATGTCCCTTTGTAGAGATAATGTCTTGGTCCAAATCGGAGGGCGGTTTGTCGTGGCAAATCGCGATTACGGGGTGATATGGAGAGGGGAAAACCTCTCCTCTGTTACTCTCAGAGGTCAACGAGCCTTAGCTCAATACACCGATGGCACAGTTGAAGTGATTCAGACCGATGGTTCGGTGGAGCTGAAATGTACACCCCCTTCAGGATTTACAACGGTAGCGGCAGACGTAATAGATCATGTCTTGAACATTGCGTATATGTCTGAAGTAAATCAGACAATTGAATTACAAACCTATGCGTTAGGCTAGAAAGGGGCGTAAGAAAAAGGTGACCTATTTGCACAAATTCAGGTGTGAAAACTGTAGGCTGCACTTCATAGTTTGTTCTTGGCACAAAGAAATAGCTCCTGTCTATT